>Ga0115556_1001630_pt1 | contig 15475 bp, 11 predicted proteins | sample COGITO_mtgs_1104_5_FD_87282 | JGI IMG/M metagenome (GOLD analysis project Ga0115556, IMG submission 87282) | Pelagic marine microbial communities from North Sea - COGITO_mtgs_110414 | ecosystem: Environmental > Aquatic > Marine > Epipelagic | place: Germany:Helgoland, sampling site Kabeltonne... | reverse complement strand
TTAAAAAGCTTACGAGATCTTCCCCTACGCTCGTTGACTCTCATCGAAGTCGAAAAGCTGAGATCTACCCTCCTCTCGCTCACCAAATTCTCCCTTTTCGGCAACGTTTTGCCCCCCCCCTCCAGTTTTCTTGTAGAAATATATATTTGTGCAGTCAGTTCATGCTGGTTTTTTTCTGTTTAAATTGATTTATTCTGGCAAATCCCTCTTTTACGACGGACGAAAACACTTTCCTCCCCTTGAGAGTAGCAGGCATTTAGTTCGATGACGATTTCCTCGATTAGCGCGATAAGAAAGGGCCCAAACAGGCGGTCGCGCTCTACCGCGACTTCTACCATCGTGTCTATCAGTGATTCCAGCTGTGAGGAACAGGCTGATACTGGTGGGGGAAAGGACGTGAAAGAGGTGCGGGGTGAGGAAGAGAAGAAGGAGGAAGTGAATGTGAAAAAGAAAGTGAAAGTGGAAGAGGAAGGGGAAGAGGAAGAGGGAGAGGGAGAGGGAGAGAAAACCATCTTTATGCGCGATAGGTAAGTGGTATTGTTTCTGACTGTTCTGCCAATAGCTTTAGCGACCTTGCTGACTTTCCGAAATTCTAATGTCCCAAACGTAAACACAAAAAACATGTATTTGCGAAGAGTTTCTACTCGGTCAACCAGGAGTGAAGCTGCCGTGCATAACACACGCAGCCGTGCCGCCAGTCTCAAAAAAAACGCAAAACCATCTGGCTTGCTCAGTGGTGGTCCCAGCTATAATTCTATCCACAACAACTACGGCCGCAATATTCAGGTGAGAATACATTGTGCTATGTATAAGGCTGCAGCCTTTGCCCTTCATTATAGCTAGCATCTCTAATTCTGTCTAACATCACTCTTTGTGTCTGTCTTCCTATCCGTCATCCGTTTCTCTCAACAATAACTTTGTCCCCTCCTTGTAAGTTCGCATCCGCCGACGACAACATGTTCATGTCCCCAACTGGACGGCCTATAAGAATTAATGACCCCGGAATCCTGCCTTCCGACTGATCCGCGGTGAGCGCTTCTGCGCTCCCAAACGTACCCCTCGGATTCATTTGTGGCTATCCCATGGAATTGGGGGGAAAGGGTCGTGGCGGAACTGGCTCCTCAAATGGGGAGATGTACGGAGGGGAGGTAAGCGAAGATTTGACGAGTTCTTTGGCAATTGCAGCTTTGTCACCTGCGATTCGCCCCAATTTAACCTAACCGCTGTGTCGTTCTTCACCTGCTCTCATTCCTCGGCTTTTTCTCTAGATGTTCTTACCCAGTGCAGCGAAAAAACGGGGTTCTGACGGCAGAAAGGGAGAAAATCCTCAAAGTGAGAGGGTTTCCGAGAGTGTTGAGAGGTGGGGTGAATTCAATTGTTGTAAGAAGAAATTCAAGCCGTTCAAGGTGATCCGGGACGAAGTGATACCCAAGAAAAACAACAGGAAGAAGAAGTCTGCCAAGAAAAAATCCAACAGCAAAACCAAAGGCAACGGTAATGGTAATGGCAACGGCAACGGCAATGGCAATGGCAACGGCAATAACCGGAGCAGGAAGCGCGACCGGTCGAAGGCCGAGGAGTCTTCCGAAGAGGATTCGTCTCGTGAAGAAGAGTCTGACAGCAGTTCATCGTCAGAATCGTCGTCGGAGGATGAACTGCCGGAGCCAAGAATCGAGCGGATGTACGGTTGCGAATACCACAGGTAAGTACGCGCGATTAGCGATTTACGTCACTCCCCATAGCTCCTTGCAGTTCGAACCAACACCGTGACTACTTTATTCAAACGCGATTTGCGACCCCCCACTCACTTACTCACTCTCCATGATTTCAAACCGTAGCAAATTGCGACGAGATTTTATCTCGAAACATGGCGTCCCTCCCTCTTGGTATCAGTTCGGTGTCTGGTCAATGAAGAAAGCTAAGGCTCGCCTCAAGTCAATCGTGGACGACATGGAGGACTCGGACTGTGATGATGTGGTTGCAGGAAGCAGTAGAAGCAAGAAGACCCCGGTTGACAGTGAAATGGGAAGGATGGTTTGTGTGGGGGGTGCATGTGCTTGGAAGGCTAAGGGGAAAGAAGACGATGTGCTGAAACAAATTAGGACGGAGGACACGGCTGTCGGAAAATCCATTAAAAAAACAGGTGAGTGCGGGGCCGAATTGTGCGAATTTAATGCGACGACGACAATCCCTCTCACATCCATCTCCTTTTTTTACATTGTCATCGATCGCCCTCTTCATCACCGCATCAGAATTCGAAAAGTTAAGGAGCAAGTACAAGGACTGGTAGGACATATGGCTTCAGAGAGGGGAGGGAGGTCTATGAAAAAAATTTGACATCGAAAACAGCTATAAAATTTGTGGGGCTGCTGCATTTGTTCCAACCCAGATCTCTGAATTTTCCTGCTTGGTTGAACTCTTCTCGCTTTTTTTTTCAGAAATGACTTTGCAACGGATTTTCCTGTGCGAACGAGATGAATAAATTGCGATAGGAAGCGATTGGCGGAGAATGTGGTGGGATGGTGTGGAACTTGTAAAAGCATTATGAGCAAGTTTGGACACAACACTTTGTAATGTAAACCTTTTCACTACCACTACTGCTGTCATCATTCCACTACTGTTATCATCAATTTTTCTGCGAGTTTTGCCATTGTCGTATGCCACTCTCGTAAACCTCCCTCGTTATTCCCTTGGGAGAATATATAGACTTTACGCCAATAGCGCTGACGTTTCGATGTTTTTTTTTCATTGTCAAAAAATAGCATTTCGTTATATGACACAGAGGGGTACATCTTCTGAAGCTTCTCAAAGTGGCGCTGTTTGTTGGCCTTGAAAATTTGCTTTCCTTTGGAGACGTCCACAAATGACGCCAGCTTAGACCCATTCTTGCTCTCAAACAAATCCAAGCACTCATTCGCCCACCTTGGTTCATCAGTGCAGCTCACCCATGAAATAATCACACCCTGCTCCTTTAATTCGTCGAGAATTTGTTGTATGTCACCGAGCAAGCGCACAGACTGATTTGATTTATCAGCGAGCTGACAAATTGGGTGATAAGTTGTTACATATCAGGTGACCAAATTGTGCCGTCAAGGTCGAAGGCAACTAATTTAGGAAGCATGGCAAGTCGCACGGGACACTATTAGTATGCGAGCTTAGCTTAGTTGTTGATGTTGATATCCGGATGATGATGAAAGAAAAATTATTGTTCTTCTGAAAAAAAAAAATAACTCACAACTGTTCCATTAAATAGGGGGATTATTGGTTTTTCTCTTGGGACTTTGTTGAACTTTGTGCAAAGACGTTAGCAAACAAAATGGGTTAAATTAATTCATTGCGTAACAGTGTTTTCACATGAATCTTGTTTTCAGCAAAATCCAACATTCCTACTCTTCATATTTTTTTAGATCTTTAGCCAACATCTGCATTCTGTTACGCTTCTCACTCTCCAAGTCGATATCTTCGGCAAACCAGTGGCGATAAATTCCGACTCTTTTGAAAATCTCGCTGGGAACTCGGTAAATATCAATCAACTCGCGGAAGATTTCCTCCTCCAAATGGAGGTCTTTGTGCATTCTAGCCCAGTAAAGCTGGTTCAAGAGCTCCCGAAGTACATCAACACGAGGCAGATCTTCGTAGAGGATCTTGATCTGAGTATTGATGAATCCTGCCCGGACTAGAGAAGCGACACTTCCAATTAAGACGATGTAGAGGCCCATGATACTGTAGCCCTCCATGAGACTTCCAATAGTGATTTTGGCTGAGACGGTGTGAAATTGCGGTCCCTCATCGCAAATGCCTCCTCCCACGTGACCACTCTGGTAGTCACAACAGTGAAAATTCCACCATTCGGTGTTATTTTTTCTGTCCATGGACAGCTGACAGCTCTTCCAATTCTCTTGGATGAGCGGTTTAGATTGATCGCTAGTACTTAGTCGATAGAACTCGGGGATGAGCCCCTCGATTGTGAAGCTGTGGTTTCGATTCGTTAACACATGAGTGAATTGTCTCTTCTCTTCGTCAGTTAGGACTGTTTCGGTCACGACAGTCCTTTCGCTCTGCACAAATTTGCTGTTGAGAACAAATTTGCTCGTGACAGTAAACACAACGTCGTCTCCGCTGATGGCCAATTGGAGAATTTTCTCCTTGCTCGGGGGGCTGATGGGCCAGATTTCTCCACTTGTGGGATACATGATAATCTTCTGAACCTCGGTCATGTACTTTGCTTTCTCGCTTGCTGATAAGGCAGCAATTTCGTCATAATCGGTAAGTAACTTATTCCACTTATCGTCCCCGTACAGTTGGCCCACATTCTGTGCATACTCGACTCGGTAGAGATCGGGAAACCGCTTCAACCCTATGCTCATGGCTGCTGAGCTGACTTCGTTCTTGCTGTCCTCGCCGGAAATACTTCCAGTGCTGAAGACGGCCAGCGGCAACCATACCACGATACAAAGTAGCAAGAAAACCAGCGTCCCCGTGAAGAATTTTCGCCTCGCAGGTTGTTTCTGTCCCTTCTGCCTGTTCTCTTTCTTCAGAAAGTGGAGATTGCAATCAACAATATAGAGAGATGAGCTAATGTCCTCGCACTTAATCCAGTCCTTGATCATCAGTGTCGTATCAGTGCACGCCCAGTCAAGAATGAGGCTGAGCTCGTAGAAGAATGGGATTGCTCGGTATGCGACGAATATGTGTCCACGCAACCAGTGGACTTTCTGCGTAAGGACGCTCTGGCCGACAAAGGGGGGATAACCGTAGCAGATCTGCATGGCGCTGAAAAAAAGATAAATCATTTCCATCACGTACCAGAGCATCAAGCGCGGGCCCTCTGCTAGTGCGCTTTTCTTCAGAGCGCCTGTATGCAAAACTGTCATCGTGAAAATTATTGTAAGTAGCTGGAGCAGAATTTTGCTCCGCATCGACTTCAACAAGTAAATGCTTCTGTCCACGATGATGATACAAAAGTGTAGAAAGAGGATCAGAACGTACTGCCCGCTGATGCTGTTCTCCCCGAAGGAAGATAAAAGCGCGTCAGCCCGCTGCATGAAGAAGATCAGATAAAGGAACTGCATGCCTTGGATGGCTATGATGTAACTGTAGAAGTTGAAACCCGGTTTTTTCCTCCCTACGTCGTTGCTGAAGCGGTAGTAATCCTCTCGAAACGCATAGTAAATGTATTTTAGGCGGGAGAGGACATTTTTCAGCTCTTTTTTTCCTTTCCCTTCGTCTGCTTTTCCCGCACTGCCTTGGTCCTCCTCCTTGGACTTGGCATTTTTCTCGCGCCGTGCCCTGTATATCGCTAATTCCAGCTCGTCCATTTCTTGTTCCATCTCCTTTTCACGTTGCAGTATTCTCCTATTTTTCTCCTCCTCCTTCTCGGGCTTATTGGGGTCTTTGCTTTCATCCTTTCGCTTCCCCCACACGCCTCGCATATGCATGATGTTTTTGTGCCACATGACCACGGCAATGACGGCAACATCCCAAAAAACTGAGTTCAACCAGAATTCTAAACTTGCTCCGCTCTCAAGTGTCGCATCGCTGGCCTCATTGGGGCCGTCTTTTTCGGTGTAATTTCCGCTCACAGGGCTGAATTCGTATTCATAGGGAAAGAATGGCATATCAACGTAGGTCTTGACGCCCGACTTGTCAAGGTAGCACTTCTGAAGACCGAAGCTCCAGTCTATTATCATTGGTTCCTGGTAGTAATAGGGAAGCTCTGGATAGTGAGACAAACACTTTTGGTCGTTCAGTAGGTCCCTATTGCTCGGTTCGTAACTGGGGCAATTAGGAGCAAATGAAAAACGATTTTCGCACACGCAGATCACATGGAGCTGGAAGATTAGCTTAAGAAGGATAGTGAAGCAGGCGTAACATATGGTAAAGTTCCAGAACTGTCGCCGTGGATTTTGTACTAGGGGGTGTAGATAAAGGCTTCTTAGCGACGTCAGAACAGGCATTGACCTCGGGTTGAAGCACAGGGCGTAGCCAAAAATGCTCACGGGGTAGAAAATATTGAGGTAGTTTGGGTTGGTTGTGTGGTTCAGTAGCATTGTAGAGTACACAATGAGGATAGAACTGGCCCTCATGATGGTCCACACAACGGATACCCCTCGAACCCACTTAGTCAATTTAACTAAGCGGCTATTTTCGTCGATGAGCCTATTGTCTGTTGTTTTGGTCGGTGTTTTTGGTGATGCTGGTGATAATGGCGATGTTGGATTCCTGGACGATATCGGTTTGTTGCCTTTGCGGTCGTCAGAATCATCTTCGTAGCTGTGGACAAGAACGTCGCGGGTCGCTTCTTTTAGAAAAAGAGTTATTTGCAATCGTGCAGCAACGATAAAGTTGCTTTTCGTCGGAGGCGGCGGCCGCAGCGAGGGCGACGGTGAAATCTCTGTATTGGTTGTCGACATGCTTTTTGTTGGTGGAGGAGGTGGAGAGTTTACGCCGCTGCCGCTACTATCGGCATCACTACCCGCTTGCTTTCGCATTCGTAGCCCTTCTCTCATACCTGTTTCTCCGGCTCCAACAATTAGCTCTTGCTCCGCAACTTCCAATTTTTTCGCCTTGTCGTTTATTAGTGACTGAAGAGCGTCAGGAACGGAGTCTTGCCTATTTCTAGGGTCATTGCTCCGCGAAGAGTGTAGCCAAGTCAGATATTCCTGATTGCTCTTCTTCTCGACCGGTGTTGTGGGGCTGGAGAGAAAACTGCTCGTTTGCTGCTTGCCTAGAATGCGGTTTTTGAGCAAATACTGCTCCCAATTAACTTCCAGGTTTGCCTCGTTCCTCTCGCTTGCGACCAACACCATGTAGTCGTTGAGAGCTCGAAACCGGTCCCTAATTTTGTCCATCACATCCATTCGAACATTCTCGATTGTTATCAGGATATTATTTCCGTTTTCGTCCTCTGCTGTTTTGAGGCGCTCTTTCTCCTTGATCAAAAATTTGATCTCGTCTCTGCGCAAAAGGAATATCTGGACGCAGACCATGACGGCGATGAGCAAATCGATCTGCATCTCCAACTTTGGCCAGTGCTCAGTGTTATCGCTGTGAGCTTTGCGGAACCCAAATAACACCTGCCAGCTGTCCATTCCATGGCTCGGTTTGAACATGGGGGCTTGGAAGAGGAAGCGGATGATAAGATTGCCAAGACTTACGGCGAGAAGCGGGGTCCACATTTTTTCGCTCCTGCCGATGTGCAGTTTGCCAATAATGTTGCTGTGACGAATAACCATAACCATTATGATCGGGACGTACAGAAATGAGAGCAAATTGAACGTCATCGTCGCAAGCAAAAAAGAAGTCAAAAGAGTGCAGTATGGAAATGCGACAAACAGGACGAAAGCCACGACGTCGGAGGGGAGTCTTCTCAGCGAGCTGTTCACGAAATTTTTGCTCATTATCCCACGAGGGCCCAAATTGATCTTGAGCTCAACGTAGGTGTAGGCGAGAATCAACAGCACTACAAAGTCCGTAGTCAGGAAAGACTTGTATGTATTCGGGATGCACACCCCGGCCCATTCGTTCCAGCCGAATGGGTTAGTCACGTTGTAATTATTTGCAGTAGGCGTGAACTGACGGAAGATTCCGCACCAGGGACCACCAAAGAGACGGGTGCCGACATCACCACCGTTGTCGAGGTTCGAATTCCACGGTTCAGATTGAATGGGTGGGTTTCGAAGGACCGCCCAGTACTGGCCAAAAACGCTGATGAGGTAGAAACCAGAAATCTTCAGCCAGTGATGTCGACATTTTGACCGGTCCGTGAGGTTGCATAGGATCCATATATTGATAAGGAGATAAAACAGGCCCAACATGTCGCAGTGATTGACCGCTGAGATGAATATCGCCATGACGGATATCTCTAAAAATTTCCCCTCCACTAGAGTGGTGGAAATAAACTGAAACTGCTCGTCCAGTTTTTTCACTGTCTTCTCCGCATGCTCTTTGTTCTGGATATCCTCCTCCCTCTCAGAAGCTGTAAGACGTCTTCGGCTGGTAGATCTTACACTGATCGATCTTGTCGTAGCGAAATCGGTGTCGGGGGTATCGGTTGCGTCGGTTGTGTGGGTTTCGACTGCATCAAAAAAGTTCATAGTCCTTTCGGAAATGTTGTTGTCATCGGAGATTTCTTCGTTGTCTGCTGATTCGCGCGCCTCCCTGAACACTGTGCGCTGTCGGAAACCGCCGCTTCCAACAGACACCATCTCAATGTCGTTGCTTCTATCGTCTATATTTTGGTCGATTTCAATTATGATGTCGTCGACACCCTCAGATTCTTCCTCGAATTTCTTCAAAAAACGATGGAAAGACCCATTGACGTGCCCAAAGAAGGCAGCAAACCACACGCAGGTCGCAAAGCCAAGTATTGACGGCTCGAGTTGCGTCAAGCTCACCGTCTTAATTGCGTCCTCATCAAACTCGACGAATGGGTTCGGGACCCCACCTGCGGGACGTTTGAGACCGTACCAATAAGCTCCTGCTGTAGCAATTGGATTCAGCAAGGGAAACTGAAAAGCAGAGCTCGTCACTGCAAAGAAAAAGCTGATCAATCCTGTGATTCTCCATAAACGGGCCCTTACATGATTCTCGCTCAAAAGTAGAATTAGACCAGTCATCATGATGCCCAGACCGCTGAGTGATATCGATCGAAGTGCAGCAACGAAGCAGGAAAAGCCCATGAGGAAGGGCGCGAGTATTCTAACTGATTCGAGTCTCACCATAGTTGTAATATAGGTCTTGTATAGGGACAAGTACTTCGCGTGCAGCTCGTAATTTAAGACTGAGAGCATTATCAGAAAGAAATTCATGGCATTTTGGTATCCATCTTCTCCGCCGCCCAATCCAATCATGTCGGTGTAGTGGGGAAGACCAGTAACAAATGAACCGACTATCTTAATGCGAAAAGCAAACCTGCTACAGAGGCAAATGCCTGCATAGTAGCAAGAGAGCTTGTTCACGAAGAGCAGCTTGTTCTTGAACGGCTTGTAAGTCGGTTGGACGCAAATTAGAAGCGGAGTTAAGAGGAATAGGAGAAAATAGCCGGTAGTCACCAATGAGAGGGGTGTCTTGTCTGTTACAAGCGTAGCTAAGTGGTACAGACACACGAAGAACGCCATCGGTATAGTCAGTAAGGTCACAACCATCAAGAAATTGTTTTCGTTCTTGAAGCTGAACCGGCGCTTCCGGCCAACCTCAGACCTTTTTGCTTCGTAGATTTTCCTCTGGCGGATAGCAAGAACGTGAAGGATCAAGGGTAAGAGCAGTTTGGAGACAAAACTGGTTGAGGTGCGGCTCTCACTCGCAAGAGTCGACAGCCCAACATCAACCAAAAGATTATTGTAGTCTGCTTTTAGGTCATCCAAGAAAGTGAAGTGCCAGAAGTAATGAATTAGGATATAAATGTCCAAATAGAGGCAGAAGATGGTCCAGAATCGTTTGCAGAGGGTCTTGGATGACGTGAACAAACTGAAAATCGCGAGGTGAATTAAGTCCAGGATGTTGGGGGGGGTTTCGGACGAGATTGCAGAGATTGTAACACCCAGGATAGACATAGTATAAATCAGGCAGAGACACAGAATGCGAAGTCCTCCTGAACCCTCGAATTTCTCGTACCATTCGCTTAGAAGTTTTTGTAATTTGACCGTCGTAATCCTCCGAAATGTTGACGTCCGGCGAACTGCTCGGGACGATGATGATGATGATGAAGACGACAACGATTTCCTCCCGTCTCTCCTTTTGGTATCAATACCGTGAATCTTTATGATAAAGCAGAGCGTAAATATGATGAAGACAGAGGAAGTAGCGGGGAACCAACCATAGTCAAAAGGATCCATGCCACTGAGACCAATTTCTTCCCCCAAGGAGCCCAGACTGAGGTTGCTGTCGACCGACGTCAGCATGCTGTACGCATAACGGGTCATGGCATAACAAATAGTGTAGGTTAAGACGACGGGCGTGCCTCTCTCGAATATGAGTGTCGGCTTGAGGCTCCCCGCAAAGACGATAAGACAGAAGACAAACCCAAGTGCCGTGGGCCTCTCCAGAGCCAAACCGATGTAAAATAGGCAGCAGAGGTAAGTTGAACATGTCTTCAGGGTCATCAAGAGGGAGGTCTGCAAGTGCTTCAAGGAATATCTGAGAAGATTACGGAGTCTCGCAGCAAGCGACATCGACTTGCGGAGAGTGGAGTGCAAAGAATGGTGGAGCATATTATAGTTGTAGTCGTCATCATCTTTTTTTTGGGGAGTTGAGGCGGGGGATGAGAGGGGAGAGAAGGGAGGTAGTGGGGTTGTGTATTTTCTCAGTTTGGTCGATGTAGCTTCACCGTCACCGTCACCGTCACCATCACCGTCACCGTCACCGTCACCTTCACCTTCACCTTCACCTTCACCTTCACCGTCACCGTCACCGTCGCCGTCACCGTCACCGTCACCGTCACCGTCACCATCGCCGTCGCCGTCACCGTCACCGTCGCCGTCACCGTCACCGTCGCTAAATAAATTTAAATCGACTTCATCGTCAGTGTCTTCAGCATCCTCCCCGTCGTTATCCAAGAAACTCCTCTGACTCTGCATGAAAGACCTAGGAGTTTCTCTTGACTCGACGATTTCGCCTTGTATGGACAGGTACCTGCACGTAGTAAGTAGATGGAGCAAAAGGAGAGAGGCCGAGTGAAAGTACTCAAACATGTGCTTGGTCTCCCTCGCATCTTTAAAATAAATCAGACCAAATGTAGGCGTATTTGTAGGTGTCATAAACTCCGAAGAATCTGTCATGTTGCCCGTCAAACGAAAATTCTCGCCTGCCAAAAGTAAATTGTTCTCACGAAGGTAATCCTGCACAACATCAAATTGCCAAACATAGCTGATGAGGACGTAGGCCCCGCTACCCCAACTGAGAGCCCTCAACACATTGCAGCTCACGAACCTTATCACCCGCTTGGGGAAAATAGCCCAGGTATAAAGCCCACAGCAAAGATAAAGAAAGAAAGGAAACGAGAGGAGCGAAGGGTTTATAGTCGCAGTGCCTGTTATGGAGATAGCAAAAGTCAGTATCCACATGCGTTCAAGATAGTTGTTATTCCCGGGGTGTTGCAAGTGCGGTGGTCGGGGCTCAGGGTTGGCGTTGCCGCCGTCATCACCATCGTCTTTGTAATTGTTGTACGTATTGCCGTCTCTACTGCTCTGAATACTTGGTGTCTGCAGCAAAGTTGGGTCAGTCTCCTTCTTCCATGTTCTACGCACAAACACACAGCTTATTACCACTGCAAGATGGGGCAGTATAATAAAATAGGCGCTGTCTTCCGAATCACCAAAGAAGGAAAACCCAACAAACTTCAAGCCCGATCGTATGACTCGCCATGATTCATCGGCAGGACTTTCGTCTGCCCCAAGTTGCCAATCAACAAGGTTGGCTAGGGCAGCTATGAACAGAACAAAACTAGAATAAATGAGAAGCGATAAAGTTCCCCTACGGATCAACTTCCTCCTTCGTCTCAATCCTTTTGATCCCCGCCCGAGAGTCACAGACACAGGAGTTAGGATGAGCAGGCACAACAAGTACACTGAAGAGAGAACCGAAAAAAGTGTCGATGACAATACCAACAACACAAAGAGCAACACAAAGAGCGATACATGAGACTTCAAAGCATCGGTGCTACTATAAATAGATTGATGCTCAGACCTGCTGCTCGGGGTCGTCAGCTGAGAGACAAATGATGATGATGGTGTTTCTGAGGGCGACAATATTGGTGTTGATGTCAATGTTGCTGTTCCCGGGGTCGCTGTCAAGGGGAGCGCTAACAGATTGTGCTGTGTGTTGATTGTCAAGGTAGGAGTCACACTATCGCCTCTTTCCGTGTCAAAATCAACATTATCTTCACTTCCCATTCCTGCGGAAGAAGCAGAGGGGATTGGGGAAGAGGGCAGAGGAGGGGGAGGTGGAAAGGGTGAGTAACTCATGTCCCGAAGTCAGTAAAGGTTGACTATTTGTTGAAACTGGTCGATGGGGCCGAGCCTTTTCTCTGAGCGCCAGGATGGGTTTTATCGTCAGTTTCTCTGTTGAATTGGTGGTATTATTGTTGGTCTTTGGTTTTTTGTTGATTGTCGTACGACTGCGAAAACTCGCCACAATGGAAAAAAACAACAACAATTTCTCCACTCAAGATTAATTTTTTACATAAAAACTCTTCGTTCTGACTTATACATTATATTAAGGGCCCCTCGACTCCCAATTAACTCTCAATTCACGCGAGCCCGTCTATAACTCCTCCTCCAAAACTGGATTTCTCATAAAATTTTTTTTTAAGTTACTTAAAATAAGTTTTTGTAATACAATTTCCTTTAATTATATTATTTATATATATTATAATACTTTCAATGCAAAATTTGAATAAATTAATTAAACTAATTATTATTTTGTATGATAAAATTAAAATTAAAAAAATATATAAAATTATAATATATTTTATAAAAATATTTTAAATTTTTTATTAAAAATATATTATATTTTATTTGTATATTTATTTATTATTATGAAAAATAATTGTATAACAAAAACGTATTTAAGTAAACGAAATTTCAATTTTTTAATTTGTTGTGGTAGGGTTAAAATAGAGCGTTAGCCCAGAGAATAGTTGTTGATTGTCGAGGCTGAGTTTGCTGTAAACACAATAAAAAGAGGGTGGGAGAGTGGGGCTGGATATTCTTTCATAAGCATAAACTAGTATCATTATTCTGGTTTATGTATGGTCATGGTACTCTTGGCTCACTATTCCTCTTGCGTGTGTGTATCTCAGGTCAAATGTCTGCAATAAAGGTGCTACGAGTATGCGGATGTTTCTTTCTTTACTTGACTGATTGATGTTGCAGAAATCTGGGTAAGTGTATCAATGTGCTTGACTTTTTTGAGTTGATTGATTTACACAAACTCGTTCTTCGCGGTTGATACCGCTGAAATAATGCCCTTCTCTATTTCTCCCTCATCGTGTGAATCTCCTCTCCCCCCCCTCCCCTACCTCAACCTCCCTCCCCCTCTCCAACTTCCGATTTCAAATTGAAGCTCAGCTGACATGCTGCTGCTGCAAGCTGTACAAGTCCCTCTGGGAGCTTGAATTGTAGCTGAGTCTCCGCTTATCAACCTCCTCCTCGGGATCATCTCTGATCTCATTATCCTCAAGCATGTAGAGCTCTTTGTGAGAGGTTGATCTGTATGAAAAAGAACTGCCTCTTGCCCTTCTTTTTTCAGGCGGAGGACCGCCCCAAGTCCCCACCCATAGGGCATAGGCCATCACCAGAATACTGAATTGAACAGCATCTGGGACGTCCATAAATGTGCGAAAATTACGTTCAAAGAAACCTGTAATCTTGGAAAGAATTCATTGACAACAAACAATCGCCGAGGGGAGAATTTATTTAGAGACTTAAATTGCGATGAAAACTTATCACTCTCACCTCCATATATATTTCTGTCTGCTCATTGGCGCGTTTTCGTTCCGCGTACCTCCACGATTCACTAGAACAGAATTGTCGGCATCCAAAACGAAATACCGCGTCTATAATGTTCCTGTTCCGGTAAAGGTAGCGAACACATACGCACATACACACGATCCGAAACCCCTCTTGGGACTTGTTTGTTCGCGATTGAGAGAACCAAACTTGAGTGGGCTGGTACTGGTGCGGCGGTCTTTGGATGCTCGTGATAAGCGAAACATCCACTACAAATTTGTTGTTGATGTAGTGTCTGAAAGGAGGCTGAAGGTAGTGGCGGGTAGGGTGGAGAAGGTACCACAGGCAGATAAAACCAACGATTTGACGAAGACACCGCCAGCGCCACATTTATCAAAAACAAATGATGGAGTCCCCCTCAACAGCCCCAGAAGTCCAATTGTAATTGTGGGCTCGGGCCCTGCTGGTCTTTTCGCTGCTCTGCAAATTCTATCATCTCCCCACTTGTCTTCAACACACTACCCACTGATTTTCGAGCGTGGACTGGCAGTCAATGGGCGCGGAAAGTCAATTGGAAAATTGGTTCACAGGAAAATTCTAGATCCAGAGAGCAATTTTAGCTTCGGTGAAGGCGGCGCAGGAACTTGGAGTGACGGCAAGCTAACAACTCGGATTGGTCGCAACAGCGATCACGTGCGTAAAGTGTTACGGTCGCTGGTGGCTTTTGGAGCGCCTGAAGATATTTTGACGGAGGGAGCTCCGCATCTAGGGACGGAAAATTTGATCAAGCTGCTGAAGAACTTGCGAGAGAACTTGATTGAGCGAGGCGCTTGCATCAAATTCAGCACCCGAGTAGAAGAGCTTGTACTGGACGAAAAGAATCGGCAAGTTCTCGGCGTTCAGGCGGTCGACACATCTACCGGTGGAACATTTTTTGAGCCTACCTCGCGAGTAATTCTTGCTACAGGGCACTCGGCACGGTCGGTTTACAAGTCGCTCCACGAGGCCGGCGTTAAGATGAGCCGAAAAGGATTTGCCGTGGGATTCCGTGTGGAGCATCCGCAGCGCGTAATCAACTCAATTCAGCTCGGCGAGGATGGGAGGAAGAGAGTCTGGGTAAAGAGCCGGAGAACCAACACCCTAAATGGGAGTGAAGAGGGAACAGAAGGAGAAAGACTGCCAGCAGCGAGCTATTCTCTTGCTACGGAGAAAAAAGGCAGAGGTGTATATTCTTTCTGCATGTGTCCAGGAGGTCAAATAGTAAACACTGCCACACGACAAGACGAAATATGCGTAAATGGGATGAGTTACAGCGGCAGAGACTCGATGTTTGCCAACAGTGCCCTCGTCGTTGCTGTCGGCGAGGATGATGAAGTTCTGGGGAGCAACTTGAACGACGACGACTCTCTAGCGGGACTGCGATTTCAAGAAACCATCGAACGGAAAGCAGCAATAATGGGCGGTGGAAATTGTTCAGTGCCAGTTCAGAGGGTAGTGGATTTCTTGAATTGTGTTAAAAGCGAGCAAGAGAATCTCCCACCGAGCAGCTATAAAATGGGGTGCAAATCTGCGTCACTCCACGAAATATACCCGCCTGAATTAACACTCGCGCTCAAGAACGCTTTGGAGGACTTCGAGCGTAAGAAGCCAGGCTACATTTGCGAGTCTGCCCTTTTGCACGGTGTTGAAACTCGATCTTCTTCGCCGCTGCGCATTGATAGAGATCGTGTCACCTTTGAGAGCGTGAACACTCCAGGCTTGTTTGTTGCCGGTGAAGGTGCGGGTTTCGCGGGCGGAATCGTCTCGGCAGCTGTCGATGGAATGAAGTGTGGAGAGGCGCTATGCCGTACGAAGAGTAGGGTAAAAAAATAAAATAATGTTGCGTGCGTCTCGGCAAAGAAGCGTCTTCACTTTTATTATTAGCTTTAACTCCTCGAGTAGGGTAAAAAAATAAAATAATGTTGCGTGCGTCTCGGCAAAGAAGCGTCTTCACTTTTATTATTAGCTTTAACTCCTCGAGTAGGGTA
>Ga0115556_1001624_pt1 | contig 15507 bp, 12 predicted proteins | sample COGITO_mtgs_1104_5_FD_87282 | JGI IMG/M metagenome (GOLD analysis project Ga0115556, IMG submission 87282) | Pelagic marine microbial communities from North Sea - COGITO_mtgs_110414 | ecosystem: Environmental > Aquatic > Marine > Epipelagic | place: Germany:Helgoland, sampling site Kabeltonne... | reverse complement strand
TTGAAGAAGAAAACCGTCGTTTTTCAAACGAAGAGAGAAATAAATTGAAACTGGAGGATTTTTTGGCTATCAACCCACGACCGAGCGAAGATTGCACCTATAGAAGAGGTTTTTTTGTTGTCTCCGATTTTTATTGAATGCTTAGGTTTTAGAAATACGTGCTCCATTTCAAAGATCGAAAGAAGACAAGTCTTCTCCCTCCCGACAAAATTTGATTTTGAGTTTTTCTTTTATGATCTGGAGGGAAAGTTGTTTAAAAGATCATATATGATCATATATTCGAAGAAACTTTATTTCAGAACAGCACAATATTGTCATTGAATCGTCGGAAGCGACTTTTTTTGTATCGAATAAAGGATTTTCACTTGAAATTAACATCCCTCTCTCCAATCCCACCAACACTGAGACAACCCCCCCCCCCATCCTGAAATGTCTCTCCCTCCCCCACCATCCGCTTCGTCGTCGACGAATCCTCCCAAGCCCCCTTCTCACCCGACTGCTGTGAACAAGATAACGATAGAAAAGATCATTGGCACTACTGCCGCCCATAATGCAAGCCTTGCCACAAATCCTGTAACAGAAGAGATTGCCTATGCTGCTGGGACCATCGCCGTTCTCTACAATCCGCGTAGAAATCGCCAGGTTCGATTCTTCCGCGTCGCTAAGGCTGTGTCGTGCGTCGAATTTTCTGCAGATGGCAAGTATCTGGCCGTTGGCGAGAAGGGACATGACCCCGGAATAATTGTTTTTGAACTTGCCACAAATAAGCAGATTAGTGAACTTAAGGGCCACAAATTCGGGGTTTCGTCCATAGCCTTTTCTCCGCAAGGGTCGACGCTAGTATCCGTCGGCTACAAGCACGACAGGAGGCTATATGTGTGGAACTGGAAATTTGGGAAAGCTGTGGCAGCTGCGAGGATCGTCAGCAAAGTTTTCACCGTTAGATTTACTAACGACAGCAAGCAATTCATCACTTGCGGAGAGAAGCATGTAAAGTTCTGGAACCTAGACCCTAACAGCGTTGAGGTTGAGGGTGACGAAAACGAAAATACGATCAATGTGAGTAGTGCACTTTATGCCCTCTGAGATTTTTTGCGGAGAAAAAAAAAGCCCCTCTGATCCATCGCTCACCCCACCTCTCTCTCTCTCTCTCTCTCTCTCTCTTCGTATTTCTTCTTTACGCAGGGAGAAGAAAGTGTTCTCGCCGCAAACCTCCCCGCCAAGCATAACGTTAACGGCGATGCAAGCATCCCAGAGCTAAAAGGACGCCCAGCTTCTATACTGGAATCCCATAAGAACTCCACCTTCATTGACTGCGACGTCGACCCCAACTCTGATTCGATTTTAGCTGTCACGTCGGCTGGAAACTTGTGCAGTTTCAGTACGACCACGCATTTGATGGAGAAGTGGGTCAGTCTCGAGACCAAGGCTGGAAGCAGTATCAGTGTATCCTCCTCCTGCATTGCCGCTGGGGGTGCTAACGGTTGTGTGCGTCTATTCAACTCGAGCGATTTGAAGTACGAAGGCACCCTTCCCCTGCCCCCAAGTTTGGATACAGTTTTTGACGGTGACAAAGGCGTTATGCCCGCGAAGACCGCCGAGTCAAACAAAGTTTCAGTTCCCGATGTTGTTTGCCTTAAATTCCTGGATGGGGGCCAGAAGCTGGCGACGATATATTCAGATAATAGTCTATTCATTTGGGATGTGAGCAACAAGCAGAACATCGGTAAATACCGAAGCTTTTTGCACCATTCGGGGCCTATCTGGGACATCCAGTGCCTCCCAAGCAAGTCCTCTGGCACAGTCGCGAACGCGCAACTAGGTTTGCAAGTATCTCCAAGTCACAAAGAAGAGGCGGCTGATGACCGCCTACCGGAGAACTCTTTCGTAACGTGCAGCAGTGATCAGACGATTCGCTTCTGGAATTTAGGTACCCCCGGGCGAGCTAAGATCAACCACCCGAAGTGGAAGAACTTGTTCAGCAAGGATATGATAGGAGTAATCTGCAGGGACATGGCCGCCGCCGGCAAAGAAAATGATGATTGCGATGGAAAGCCTGACATTCCTGAATCTGAGATTTCGCAAAGAACGGAACCCGCCGACGCGCTCCGCTCGCTTGCAGTCCACCCGGATAGAGGTGACCTTGCCTGCGGAGACCGCAGTGGTAATGTCTTTATTTACGACGTAAATCATATGAAGTTTGCTCGAAAAGTGGCGGCTCATGACAATGAGGTCTTGAGCTTAACCTACAGCAAGAATGATTTGCTTGCATCGGCGAGCCGGGACAAACTTGTTCATATCTTCGATACGAATGACGATTACAGACGCTTCTCCAGCCTAGATAACCATGGGAGCAGTGTTACAAGTGTCAAATTCAGCAGCGATGACACCAAGCTGGTTAGTTGCGGAGGAGACCGAATGATCTTTGTCAACGAAGTTAATCGAGAGGCGAAGAAAATTGAGCAGAAGAGCAGCATGTGCGTCTCGAAAGGGACAATCTACGACATTGGAATCGACATCACGGATAAGTTTTTGGTGTCTACTGGACAACAGAAGTCACTGAACGTTTGGAATCTTAAGCGCGCGAAGCTCGCCCGCAGTTACAAGCCTGATGTCGGGTCTGGGGAGCTCTTCAAGCTTGACATTGATCCCTCCGGAATTTTCGTCGCGGCTTGCAGCTTTGATAAGTGGATCCGTATTTACGATTTATACAGCGGAAAGTGCGTCGGCAAGGTCGCCGGACACGGCGAACTGGTTACAGGTTTAAAGTTCAGCCTTGATGGACGGCGGCTGATCAGTGTCGGGGCCGATGGCTGCATTTTCGTTTGGAGGCTCGCGCCTGAGTTGACAGCTGCTATGGGCGAACGCATCAACGAGATCAATCAGAAAAAGGCGAACGATCTAGCGGAGAAGGTGCGGCTGGAGAATGAGGCGGCTGAGGCGAAGCGATTAAAGGAAGTAGAGGAGCAGCTTATTCAAAACAGTAAAAAACTCAACATTAAGGCGAGCAAGATCCCCAAGTGGGCGAAGACGGCCAGCGTAGAAGAGAATAAGCTGATTGTCGATACTTCTCACGACAGTGGCGGAGATAGCAGTAATGTCGTCGACGGTACAAAAGGAGCTATAGAATCCCCGCTGCCTCCACCACCACCACCGACGCCTCCCACGACCAACGACTCCTACGAGGATGATTTTGAGAAGGAAGACCCCGCTCCCAATGTCGATAACCAAGACGACGATATCGACGGCGATCTGATCCTCTCTTCGTCGATCAGCATCGTTGCAACCTCGCCAAACGACGATGTGGACTGCAATGACCGGTCTGATGATTTAGAAGGAGCGAGCATATTCTACACATCCACGGATGAAGGGCAGTACAACAACCTATTCAAGCAAATCAAGGTTGGCGACGATAAGAATGACAAACTCACGAGGACGAACAACGATGATGCCGACGAGGATCGCGAATCTCCCCCCGCCGTTAACGACAGCGTCTACGAAAAGTGTTTCGACGAAGTGGCCAAGGGGTTGGCGGCGAATAGTATCGACACTGAGGAGGTGCGACAGAGCATTACGAAGGACTTCTTCGATCAAAAAAAGAAGAATAATGGTGATGTAGAAGTGCCTGATGATGTTGTTAATGATGACGAAAACCTCACGGAAGTCAGCGTTGCCAATCTGGAGGAGAGCATCGAGTCACCCGAGAAAAGTCTCCGAGAGATGCGACAGGAGATGAAGTTGGCTGAGCGCAAGCAGAAGACGGAGGACGCGGTATTCGACATGCGGAGTAAATTGAAGGATATGGGTCTGTTAGGTACGGTGACTTTCCCGGATGATGTCTCGAGCGCCGATGTAAACAAGAGCGCCGAAGAAACCGTTGAAGAAGTAGTCGTTGAGGAGGTGTCAGAAGAAGTTGTCGCGGATGAAAAGAGGGCCAAAGAGGAAGAATCGACTTATGTGGTAATTGACGGGGAAGAGACTGAGGAGGGGGGCGAGGAGGTAGGGGAGGAGGGAACTGGGACAAAGACAGGCTCGGGGCTCGTTGGACTTTCGTTCGCCACCACAGGCGGCGCTGGTGCCACAGGAGCGGTGAACGCGGTGGCAAGCGAAGTTGAAGCTGAGGTGGAGGAGAAAGTCGAGGTGGAGGAGGAAGTCGAGGTCCAGGAGGAAGTCGAGGTCCAGGAGGAAGCCGAGGTCGAGGAGGTAGAGGAGGAAGTCCAAGTTGACCGACCAGAAAACACGTCATTTACTGGCCTGCCTATCTCCCCTCCCATATCTAGTCCTGCACTATCCCCAAAACCGAAAAGTGCTAGCGCGGACAAATCTGGCTTCTATGACCCTGCAGCCCATGATGATAACTACAAGCACTACAAGGACGACGACAATAACGATACCATAACCACCGACAAACAAAATAACAATCAACCATCATCTGCAACCTCTTCTGGCATTCCTTCGACATCAACCTCCACTATTCTCCCCCGTCCAAAGTCTGCCTACAAGCAGCAAATTGACGCCCTTAACCACGCGATGTCCTCCGCCGTTGAAATGTACCAGGAGCTTCTCAACAATCGGCCGTCGCCCCTAGACGAATCTTTCGCCCCTTCGGACACCTCTGCCTTGGCACAAGAGGACGAAGAGAGCATCGAACTCCTCGCCAGCTTCCGGGAGAGCTTCGCGACCCTACAAGGTAGGATGGCGACGGCGTTTAGCAACAGCATCGTGGTGAGAGAGTCGACTGCCACCTTGGGTGGACTTCCGAGCATTCTGGAAGATAGCTGTCACTTTCCCGATTTCACTTCGCCAAATCAGCCTCCGCAGCACGCTTTCAAGAGGAGCATCAATGTCAGCAGCTCAAGCAGCATGCTCATGTCACAGACGCAAAACACGTCTGCCTTCTTTCAACATCAGCAGCAACTGAGCGGAGGTGGCAACGTGAGACCGATGACAACGCCTGCTCCAGCCAGTAGCAGCGGTGTCGATGAAATTCTTGACAAATATAGTGACATGCTTTTGGAAAAGCTCGAGAAGAAAATGGAGCTGAAGATGAAGAGCAAAAGTGTTGAAGGTGGGAATTAATTACTTCGTATTTGTGAATTAAGTGTACGCGCTTTACCGAAAAAATATTGTTGCACTACCTTGTCATTTACTTTTCATGCTGTCATACTACATACATATACGTCGTCCCCCGCCCGTGTACTTTAAGTCATCCCAGGACTTCAACGATAACATCTCCCGTCACGTCGCACCAGCATGCGAGCCTCTCCTCGTCTCCCCGAACCTTTTCCCCCTCCTCAAGGCTCCTCCAACCCAAGCTACGCCCATCGTCATCGTCGAGTATTCTCACCCTGCAAGTTCCGCACTTCCCCCTGCCCCCGCAGTTCGTTATCTTATTGAGGTCCTTGTAAACCTTTCCGCCGTTACCTGAGGATATTATCGCGTCGAGGAGGCTGGAACCGATGGGGACTTCCTGGACAATGATGCCTTTTGGCAATATTTTCACAGTGAAACTCTCTTTCTCAGAGTCTTTGAGCCCATTAGAGTCCCCGTTAGAGTCGTTTTCAAGCGCTATCAGGGCCCCCGCTTTATCGCCGATTGCACACCCTGGCCCGGTGTCGAAACCGACGTATTTCGAGAAGAAATCGTCCCCCGAACCGCCAGGGCATCGGAGGAAGCCAAAGCGCCTTCCCCCGTGATCTTTTATCTCGCGGGAACGCGCTCGGTCGGTGGGGTAAACCGCCTCCATTATCTCTCCGAAGCTCACAGTGTTGAGGAACTTCGTCTTCAGTTGTTTTTTCTCCTCTAATTCCTCTCCTGATGATGTTTCTTGCGAATCAGACAAAGGTACAGAGAAACCCTCCAACCATAGTAGGATATCCCCTGTTTGTATTCCCGTCTTCTCGCTGTCCTCTGGTGAGATAGACGAGCACCGACAGCCCCGGAATGTCACGTCCGTAGAAAGCTGGAGGGAGGGGGGGGGGGGGGGAGAGGAGCAGTCGGGAAGAACATAGAAGAAGTTACACCAGCAGTAGAGGACACATCGGCACCGGAAGCGAATAGTCCTGAAATGAGCACAGTTTGCTGGCGACCAAATCTACTTGCGGTCGACGCAAAACCAAATCCTGACACACTTATCCAGACCGTGAAAGCACACAAAACCGAGAGATAGGGAAGGTTGGGCATCATCATCCCAAAAAGTCCTTTCCCTTGGATTTTCTTGGAGAGAGCGAAAGGGGGCGTGGATGGAGATGTTAGGTGCGTGCGTGGAAGAAGTAGTTAGGAGATTTTACCGATCACAATTAATCATTCTGCATTCATCATTCTGATTAATATCTGACTAATCTCAATACGCCTAAAACGGTCAAAAGTGTCTTTTTAAATTGATTTGACGATAGACAATAGGGTAATCTCTTACCCTCTGCGCATTTTATTTCTGCTGCTTTTTTGTCATTGTGGCTGGTATAGCCTTGTTTGTGGCGTGCAAGTGCTGTCCCTTGTCCCCTTCCCTGGAATAATGACTACCCATGTACACTTCGACTGTTTCTCCGGTTGCGCTGGTGATATGATGACGGCATGTCTTCTGGGTACCTTTCCAGACCCACCCTCCACGCTCGCTCGTCTCGTTGAGAACCTGAAGCGCTGCATCCCAGAAATAGCAGATGAGTTCAACAGCAGCATTAAGAAGGTGATGAAGAGCGACGGTGGGATCCAGGCTTGGTATGTCGATGTTGAGAGTGTTTACGATCATCGGGCGGAGGTGGTGCCGAAAGATTTGCCGAAGGATGATCATTCTCATGGACATTCTCATGACCATTCTCATGGACATTCTCATGGACATAGCCACGCCCATGACGGACATTCAGATGATCAGTCCCATGACCATTCCCACCACCGCGGCCACTCTCATGATCATGGTCAATCTCATGACCAACATACAAGTGACCATTCCGATGATCACTCCCACGACCATGGCCACTCCCACGACCATGGCCACTCCCACGACCATGGCCACTCCCACGACCATGGCCACTCCCACGACCATAGCGGGCCCTCCCGAAACCTCCCAATAATCCGCGCTATGCTCGAAAAGTCGACCCTTCCCCAAAAAATCACCTCCGCTGCCATCTCCGCCTTCACCCACCTCGCCCGCGCCGAATCTCACACCCATGGGACCTCCTCCATAGACACTGTCTACTTCCATGAAGTCGGGGCAATCGACAGTATAGTGGATACACTCTCTGTGTTAATTCTGCTATTTGATCCAGATTTTATTGGCGCGGATTCGATCTCTTGTTCACGACTTCCACTAGGCGTTGGTACTGTCCAGACGGCGCACGGGGAACTTCCTGTCCCGGCACCTGCGACCTTGAGACTCATGCAGACATTCGTTACCTGTGGGGGTCCTAGAAATTCTAAAGGTTGGAGCGGGGAACTCGTCACTCCTACGGCTGTTAGTCTGCTGAGGGCTCTGATCCCGGAGGAGAGTGGATGGCGCGGCGCAGAAGTGCCGCCCTTTCAGCTTAAGAATGTAGGACTTGGCGCGGGTAAGAAGGACTTTAGAGAATTTGCCAATATCATGCGCTGCATGGTGGGTACGATAGGTGCCCCGAACTCGTTCCGAAGCGAGAACCAACTTTCCCCAACACCTCAGTATTTCGTCACTGCCCCCATTGTCACCGAAAGTGCCCCGGTCGCGTCATCTTCACCCGCATCAAGCGGCGCGGTCGTTACCGAAACTCTATCGTTGCTCTCCGCGAACGTCGATGACACGACGCCCGAGATCGTCGCCTTTGCCTTGGACAAATTCCTCGACCACGCCGGCGCCCTCGACGCTTGGTCGACGCCTATTGTCATGAAGAAGTCTAGGCCGGCCCTTACTGTGTCGGTACTCACTAAACCCTCTAAAGTAGAATCTGCCCTGAATGTCTTTTTTACCGAGCTGACGACCTTGGGAGTGAGGGTCCAGCAAATTCAGCGTTCGTCAATCGAGCGAGAATTCCAGAGTGTCCAGACAAAGTTTGGGGAGATAAAGATCAAGGTGGGATACATCAACTCTGAAATCGTCAATGTCAAACCTGAGTTCGAGGATTGTAAGCGAGCCGCGGAGAGCCACAACGCGCCGCTCAAGATTGTTATGGAGGCGGCGAGACTGTCGTTTTTTTGCTCTGATGAAAACAAAAAATAACGAGAAAAGTATACGCGATTTTACTACAATTTTACTAGAGAATGAGAACAAACCAAACGAGGCGTACATCACATATTCACTTACAACCAAATGCGCGCAAATTTATTCAGCAGTAATTTATTACAGCAAATTATTACAGAAAGCAACAGACAAAAAAGTGGGCTCACATCACTTCTTCTTTCCGCCTTTTCCCTTCTTCCCCTTCTTGACCACAACACCCCGAATTTTACACTGTATGTCCTTGTTTTCAAGCCTCCCGGTAACTTCTGGAGGAACCTTGCAGACATCTTTTTTTCCTCCGCTCCTGACGTCAAGCTCGACAAGATTGTCGCACTCCTCTACGCCTTTCGGTAAACTCTTTAACTTGGGGCACCCCCTGGCTCCCAACTCCCTGAGGACCTTTAAACTTCCGATGCTGTTGGGCAGGCTGTTGAACTTGGCGTTGCCGTTCAAGTAAAGCTCTTTCAGATTTTCGCACTCTCCCACGGTCTCTGGAAGACTCTTCAAATTATTTTTACTCACGCTCAACCGCTCACAATTCCGTAAGACTCCGATGTTAGCGGGCAAGCTTTCGATTTTGTTTCGATACAAATACAGATCCCGGATCTTGGTGAGACAGACAATCAGCTCTTGGGGTAGCTCCGTCAGCTTGTTGTCACCTAAGTTCAGGTGTTCGATTTCCACGCATTTCTTGAGCCCGTCAGGCAAAATTGTCAGTTCGTTCTTGCGTAAATCTAACTCAACAAGCTCCACCAATTCTCCAATCTCTTCTGGCACCTCCTTGAATTTATTGCTGCCCAGAAAGAGACGCTTCATGCGCTTCCACTTGGAAATAAACGCAGGTATTACAGAGAAATCATTCTCGCGCAAATTACACATTTCCAACTTTTCCCAGTTCTCAGCACCGTCTGGCAGCTCCTTGATGCCATTCCCCCCGCAGCTAAAAACCTTCAAGTTGCTCCAATTTCCACACGAGGCGGGCAAAGCCGTCAGTTGGTTTCCATCGACATCAAGCTCTTCCAAGTGCGGCAGCGATCCGCTTAGCTCGCTAAGCTTGCCGTTGAGGAAGTTGTTTGCCAAGCTCAGTCGTTTCAAGTTTTGCAAATGTTCAAGCACAACGAAGACACTGTCACTATTGAATAGACTATTCCTAGCCAAATTAAGATCCAATAAACACTCCCCTAAGACCGGAACCATCCTGATCTCGTCAAAAACAAAAGGTATCCCACATCCACTCAGATCAAGCACTGACAGTTTTTTATCAGCAGTCTTCTTTATCCTGTGGTACGCTAAGTCAACTTTTATTGATGAGGCTACCGTCGTCCTCGTGTAAGAGTCACCGAAACGGGGGCACATGCATCGTGCGCGCTCCTTAAGGATCCTGCCAGTTGTCAAAATCTCGGGTCCCTTATTCCCCCTGTTGGGAAAGAGAAGCAAAGAGAGGGGTTAGGAGCGTTTCATTAGAGCAGGTGAAAGGGAGAACTGGACATTTTTATCAGCGCAAAGCACACTCACTTCTTTCCCTTTTTACCCTTCTTTTTTTTTGGCATGGTATTAAGTTGTGAGATAAACTAACTTTACCAACTCCACCCCACCGGCCCCATCATGAAATGAAGCCGACGCAGAAATAAGAGAAGTTCAAGTATAATAACCGACTTCCTGTCCTCGCATTCTGATGAATACCCAGGAGAGGATAAACAAATCCCGTGCGGAGGCCATGAAGCTCTTACGGGGAGCCGGCAGTTCCGATGGAAGCAACGAAGGCGATGAAGGCAGTGAAGAAGACAACAAAGGCGATATCACGAGGGACATGCATAGTACCGGCGCCCTGGACTTACCGCCTCAACCGCCGTCGGCGGTTATTGATTCCCCTCGAATGAATCATGCAGGTGCACAACCTCCAACTTTCACAAGCCCCAGCAAATTCAGCGATGAACGCATCCTTCCCTACTACAATCCCTCTCGAAAAAATAGCATCAAACCCTTCGTTCCCAGCAACGTGAATCCGACACGCACTTCTCCCACGCGCACTTCTCCCACGCGCACATCTCCCACTATGTGCCCACCAGCGTCGCAGCCTCAACCTCTACTACAAGCGAGCACATCACAGACATCAACAACAGCAGCAGGAACGGGGCAACAGCGAGCAATGTCGCAGTCTCAACCCCCACCTAACGCAGTGGTCTTTACTGCCGAAGAAGTTAACCTCCTTTCCCGAAAGTTGTCCCACAAGACCTCCCTGGACCTATTGAAATCACTGGTGGGCCCTGACCTCTCTCGTATTGGCAAAGCTCTTTCCTCCCTCCTCAGTCGTGTGCAGTCTCGTGGGGAAGCCCTGGGGAGTCGCGAGACGGCTTTAAAGCGTAGCTTCGAGGTTTTTGCGGGTAGAGGTAATATGTATGTCTCGGTCGACCAATTTGCTGACAAGATTGGGAACCTTAGCATGGGGTGGAGCAGTTTCAGTGGTGATGAGTGTCTAGGATTGGCAAGGAAGATATGTAAAGGAAGGGAGCAAATCGAACTCGAAGATTTCAGGCGTTTTGCGGCCGAGTGCTTGAAGAATACCGACAACAACGATGACGAAGACAATGGCGACAAATTGCTGCAGCTACCGCAGCCGACGAGCTTTTTGGAGGAAAAGTTCCAAGTTCTCGCTTTGCGGAGCCGGACTCGTTTCAACAGGAATGTTTGGTTGCTAATGGATGGTGTTAGCGCTGCTAATAAAGGGAGAAGGGTGCGAAAATGTGAAAATATGCTCTTGAATATGGGTGCTTGGGTCGTTGGGAGGGGGGGGCTCAGTGAATTGGATTTGGATGACGGCGGTGTAGAATTCGGTGACGATGGCGGTAATGCTGAGGAGGCTGGTGACGATTATGATTATGACTATGATGATGACGACGAAGAGGGCCTCGAAAACCTGGCCGAAACTGAGGAGGAGGAAGTCATGTTGAAAATCGCCATGGACTGTGCCCGGCTTCGAGTGGAGTTGGAGAAAAAAGAGGTTATCGTTGAAGAGATGAAAGAGAACATAGTTAAGAAGCAGGAGAATGAGGTAGAAGCGGACATAAAGCACGGGAAATCGACCGAACCGAAAAGCAAAAGCAAAAAAAATGCTAAAATTACCAAACCACCAAAATCGGCGCGAAAGGTCGACACTACTGGAGACAAGCTCACCACGAATAGTACACCTATGACTACACCGATCCCGGGAACCGCGCGCTTTGCCTTCTCTAAAACCCCTTGCCAGATGACCCAGGGAATCGATGACCCGCAGACAAGAGAGCTGCACAAGGTTAACGCCTCCCTTCTCGCCAAATCACCTAAAATTGAACGCAAGAACCCGACAATGCAGAAAAATTGCACGACTATCATGATGGCAGCTATGGGTCTGCCGGACGAAGAGGAGAGGTTTGACGTACCAAGTATTAGGAACGGGTACGCCAGGGTTAGTGCAGAGGATTATGTGGGATTAATCGAAGGTGACTATCTCTTCCCTGGCAAGAATACAAACACTCAAATGAATGGGAGCGCCAGTGTTGTCAGTAGTGATAGTAGTGTTAGTAAAAATTACAGGGGAAAAGGTGTAACAGATTCGGCCAGAAAAGAGAGGGTTCAGCGGCAGCTTCTTTTTAGTCAAAAGAAGCAGCAGAAGCAGAAGATGGCCAATAGTGTTTTCTTGCGAAACAATAAGAACAATATCGGTGGGCACGAAAAGGAGCCCAAGTCGAAGCGGCCGGCGAACTTGAATATATTTAAAGCATCGCGTGGCAGCGTATTGTCCCAGTCGACGAAAAATATCTTTGATGCTGTCACTGGTAATTGGGAGAAAAAATATATCGCTCCTGGCAGGGGCAGAGGGTCCACTGCGGCATCAAAGCTTTTTACGACCAGGCACAGCGATACTACAACACAGAATTTCGCCAAGGAATGTTTCAAGGCATTCGACTGAGGGGGGGCAGTTGCATTTTTAATTTATCTGTAGAAATAAAACGTGCCTATTTGCTGCTAGAAGCTATTTCCGAAGCAATAAGCGTCATCTCATCGACGTCAGTGAATGCAATTAAAGAGAACACGCGCCTATCACACAAACCGGCGTCTTTTACATTTACTTTCACTATCACTTGTCCTGCCGCATCACTCTCTTATCGCAATTGGTTGCTCTGCTAGTTGTCTTTTATAAGTGCCGTTGAAGAACAGGGCTGCAAAACCGCACAGCACACTTGTGCTGAATATCAAAATGTTCACGGCACTGAACCATTGACCGCATACATCTTCATTCTTCTGCAGATCGATGAGAAATTGCATTAGAAAAGTCATAGGTATCCCAATGACGTTACCAACGGTGAATAGTAGTCCCGAGCTGAGCTCTTCCGATATGGGATACGTGGTTTCGATTGCGTTTTCGATTATTACAGGCAGCATTGGGATCATTACAAATCCAAGAGCCCCGAACGAAATCAACAAGCCACGTTCGTTCTCCCTATCCACATTAATGCACAATACGCCGGCCGCTATGGCGCCAAGGATGTAAAGAAATTTAAGAAGAAATTTATAGCACTTGTAAATTTCCATCAACGCCCCGGTGAAAATTGCCCCAATCAAACCGCAGGCGATGAGTGAGGCAGCAAAGTTGCCAGCATCGTCCTCGCTGTAATCGCAAGGCTCCAGGAAGTTGTTTATACAAGTAAGTAGGCCATTGAACAATGCGAGTCCCACACCAAAGGCTGCGAGGAGGATCACGTAGTCTTTATTGTCAATCAGTTCGGTTATTTGCCTTTTGACCAGCAAAAGGGAAACTTTCATGCTGGTGGTGGCCGTCTTGTCAATGACGGTGGGTTCATCAGCGGTCAATAGAGGTCTCTCCATAAAAGCCCCATCCACGCCGTTGACCAATGTCCTACTTGCGCTGCTCAGGCGCTGCTGCTTTTCGCTTTTCATTCTGTCTCTGTCGGCAGTGGACTGGCTCGGCGGCGTGGGAGGATTTTCCTTGAAAAAAAGGTGAACAAAAATGTGAAGGACCACTGCAATCACAGCCTGAACCAACATCAGATTTGCCATCCCATTCACGTCGGAGGACTTGGAAGTAACGTCTGAGTACTTGCTGGTAACAAGAGCAGGTGGAACCACTTGCCCAACAGCATTGCCAACAACAGCAAACAAACTTGCAATGCTCGTTGCTGTGTCTCTTTCACCAGTACCAAACCAATTTGCCGCGAGCAACCCCGGGGAATTCACGAAAAACGGCTGGCCAAATGCGGCGAATGACTGGCCAATTACGACAATAACGTAAGATGTCGTACTTCCTCCCAAAAAAGAGACAGAAAAATACCTCACAAGGGACCCAAACGCCGTGAAAAGTGAACCTGTCACTATAGTCTTCCGAAGTCCACCTCTCTCAGTCGCCACTGAAGCCGCTAATGTACCCGGCAGATATGTTATCTGGTACATCAAGCTACAGACGTTGATAGTTTGTTTTCTGTCCGGGTCGTTGTCAAAAAAATACCTCGAGGCATCCGAGCTTATTGGGGCAAGAGTTGTCCACATTGAAGCATTGGAAAGGGTTGCAAGGGAAAACAGCAGAAGGATCAACCATCGATTTCTGTACACGACGAACTCTGGATTGGAAGGTGTGGATAATTGGAGTAAAGTAGAGGGTTTTTCGGATGAAGACATTAGACAAAAGATGCGACTGGCTGGAATGGAGGGTGAAGTTGAGAATGAGGATGAAGAAGGAGAAGACAAGGAGGTGCACAGCAGGTGAAATAAGTTGACGATATGGGTGGGATTGATTAGGGTGGGGTGTCCCTCAGGCTGTCACGTAGGGCGTAGCTGAGAAACGGATTTTTTTGGTTTTTTGCTTTTTTCTTTTCTTCCGCGAGGTAGGGGAGTCTGGCGGAGGAGTCTGGGAGTCTGTCTGGGTGAAGGGTGAAGGAAGGGAAAACGATGATTTTGAGAAATTATTAATTCGAAGTAAAAAATAATAAACAAGCACAACGCAACACAACACAACACAACAAAACAAAACAAAACACAGTAGCTGTCCGAAACTTTCTTTCTGCTTCATTACAGTCATTACAGCCGTCCACCGCTTCCAGCCAAGGTCTTCTCCTCAACAATGGGGGCAACGTTCTGTCCCACATCCTCTCCGCTATCGCCGTGCATCTCCATCAACTTGGTGACGTCAAATTTGGGCTTCTTCAACACCTTCACCTTGCGGATGAAGACATCCTTGATGGGGAAAACACCCTGGCACTGCTTCTCAATCTCCTGGCCAATGAACTCAGGAAGAAGCTTCTTCACAAGCTCCTTGAGGTCGCACTTTCCGGCCTCCTCGGACATGATCTCTACCATCTTCTTGCGGATCTGACGCTGCTGGGCCATCTTAGCGTAGCAGGCCTTCTTGAGCTGGTTGGGCATCTTCTTGGTGAAAGCAATGCAGAAAAGGCGGACAAGGTATCCATCAGTGGTTCGCACATCAACGGATGCCTCGATGATACTCTGCCACTTCTTGATGAGGGAGCAGAGCTTGTCGCGGGTCATGTCCATGCCGTGGAAGTTGGTAAGGCAGTTGTATCCCTGGACATCCTCCACCTGAAGCTTGATCTTCCTGTATCCAACCTCCTCGTCCTTGTTCAAATCGGCGAGGCTAACCTCAAACACACGGCCCATAAGTCCATGCGACGCGATCTTGGTACCCTTAGTCTTAGTGATAATAGTCTTTCCGAAGTCCTTCACCTCAAAGAGACTGGGGGCCTTCACAGTGTACCATTCCTTTGTGAGGAAGGGATCAGCCTGCTTCTTCTTGCTTCCCTTCTTTCCCTTTGTGAGACGTTTGTTCTTTCCGATAGCCATTGTTGTTTATTATTGTTATTACTGCGTTTTTGGAGAGAATAGTGTAACATAGAAGCAGGAAGAGGGTGTAATGTTAGTGGGTGGGGTCCTACTTTTTTGATGGGCGAGATTGGGGAAGTGGGAATATGTCTTGCGGAAAAAAAACCGTCTAAATGCCGAGTAAATGTGGTCAAATACCTGGAACCGCGTTTATAAAGTGATTTCTACACGACAAGGTGACTATCAGGCCGAGCAATCCACGTTCGCGAGATTGTGGGCCGTCCAATTGCGTCCTTGTGCTGGTCCCACAAACGATCAATGCTATCAAGACAAGGTGTGCGGGCGTGCAAGATATATTTGAGGCCTGAGCCGCGACGTCAAGACCAAATATTTCACACAGGTGCAGTAACGCCCTCCGCAAACAACAAGCTATTCGGCCACTGATGTGAGGTCAACCACACCAACAGATTTCACGTTTTCAATTCGCCGCG
>Ga0115556_1001608_pt1 | contig 15575 bp, 12 predicted proteins | sample COGITO_mtgs_1104_5_FD_87282 | JGI IMG/M metagenome (GOLD analysis project Ga0115556, IMG submission 87282) | Pelagic marine microbial communities from North Sea - COGITO_mtgs_110414 | ecosystem: Environmental > Aquatic > Marine > Epipelagic | place: Germany:Helgoland, sampling site Kabeltonne... | reverse complement strand
TTCCGTTCCACGAGTACCGCATCATCACGGCGATGATGAGATGCATTCTCTCTCAGAATAGCAGCGGTAGCATCAGACGTCATCAAAAAAAATCGCGCAAAAGCAATAACGCGTATATATGTGCTGCGAAATGTCTCGCGCTGCTGTTTTTAGTCGCGTTGTTATATCTGCGAAAGTCTGTTCTGTGTATTCATACGAATGAGGACTCTACGTAATGAAGCATTTTCTCGCACGGGGCTGCCCCTTGGAAAATTCAAAAATCTCTCCACTCTCGTCTCGAGGAGAGTAAGGAGAGAGTTTGAGCGCAAAGAAGTCGAGCAGGAGAGAAGGAGAGATACGAATCTCAGTAAAAATGAAACTGAGAGGCCAAATCACGCAGCTCGGCCTGGCTTGGCTCGACCGATTGCTCCCTCTCTTCGAAAAGATGAACAAAAACGTCGTCACGTTGTACTTCAATCCAACGCAAATGTCCCTCGTGTTACGCCCGGAAGAGACCGGAGGAGTGGACGCGCACGCGGACGTGAGCATCTTTGAGAACAACAACACGAATAACAACACGAACAGTGGACAACAACAAAATCAAATAATATTCGAACAAAAGTCGTACGTGTGCTCCTCCGCGGTGAAGAACCAAATCGCTTTTAAAGTGGACAGCAACGGGTTGTTACGAGTGGTGAAAGGACTGGTGAACGTGAACGCCACGGGCGCGCACGTGAAGTTACTGAGAAGAGAACATAAAAGAAGGAAAGACGATACGGAGAATAAAACGAATAATAATAATAATAAAGGAAACTTAACGCCGGTCTTGTGCTTCTCGTCCTTCGGCGGGGAGATTGATATCGTCCAAGACGTTCCGATTTACGGCCCTTTGAATCGAAAAGACGTGGAAGATATCGCCGCGGCGATCGATACCAGACGGTTCGAAGAAGTTCCGTATTGGTTGGACTTGGATTATCAGTCCGCGTCGGTGTTGAGAGAAGCGACGGAACGGTTGAAGTTTGTCAGCGCGAGAGTGGAAGTGGTGGTCGGGAGAGAAGGGGCGGTGCACATCGCGGGAGAGAAGACGGCGACGGCGAGCGCCGGGGTGGAGTTGAGAGGGGTACCGGTTGCGCCCAGGGTAGAGGTGGACGATGACCACGACGACGAGAATGAGGAGGGAGGAGAGAGGAGAAAAAGAAGAAGAGGGACGACGACTGCGAGAACTGCGCAGTTGAGGTTAGCCGAGATGCGGGCAGTCGCGGTCAGAAATAAGAATAGTACTAATCACTATTCTGTACAAACGCAGCAAAATACAAACGATACTAATGATAACAACAACAACAACAACAACAACAACAACGCTTCTCTTCCTCCGGTGGCGACGAGAGGCATTTTAAGCGCCAAGCAGTTAGGGAAAGGATTTCTCGGAACGATGACGAGACCAGACGTCGTTTTCTTTGGCTTTGCGGATAACGCGCGACGGTTGGAAATGGTGCACAGATTTTACAGCGCGAGACAGGTGGTCGTGGATAAAGAAACCGGCACCGCGGAGGAGTCGCAAGATAGCGTGATTGTAAGGTTTCGAATACCCGTGGAAGAAGAAGAGGACGAGATGGAAGCGGACGACGATGGAGACGACGAAGAGAACGCGACGATGGACGCGGGAGGGAGAAACGGTGAAAGAAGAGGACGACAACATCAACAACAGAGACGTTCTTTGGTATTCGCGCCGAGAAGTCCGGCGGGGAACAATAATAATAACAACAACAATAACAACAATAACGGCGACGACGACGACGACGGTTCTTTGAACACCGAACACGCGGCCAGAGCGTTACTTGGTGTTCAGAAAAAACAACGGATACAACAACGAGGTTCCAGACGGAACGACGACGACGACAACGGTGATCGTGATTCCTTCTTGGACGATTGAGAAAAAGAAGAAGAACAGAAAGAAGAAGAACGAGGACGTGAATTGTTCTTGATTAGAAAGCACTCGTAGATTTTTAGAAGAAGAAGATAAGAGAGAAAGAGAGAGACGCGCGCGCGCACGCTGTATGTACAACATTTGGGCGGATTTTTGCAACAAACGTGAAGAACGTAAAACTACTTTGTAATACTTGATGAATCAAAATACACACTGCTACTATTATTAAGCTACATTACTCTTTCTTCCCTGGCACCATGTCATCCTCCGCTCTCAAATACTCCCCGATATCCGCCTGATGAAAACACACCACCGCGCTCGGATCCGCTTTCCTGCACTCCTGCGTCGACTTGGCGCACACGCCGAACCCGAGCGGAACGTCGCTCATGCTCAAAATAACCACCCCTTGATTCGTCGGCGTGTTCTCCGTCACTCGTCCTAACCCGGATTTCAATAGATGATTCCCGTATAAAAACGACATTTCCGACGTTGGTTTCACCCACATCTTATATTTCCCGTGTTGTGCTAATAAATCTAAAGCGCCGATGGTTAAGCGAAACTTCCCGGAGTGCGTGAACTTCCCTATGTTTTGCCCTAAAGTCACCAATTGCTCGCGAGAAATATTCGTCGCTCGTTTGACGATTTCGTCTTTCACGTAATAGACTCTTTGTTTGTGCAAACGGAAACAAAATCCAACGCCTCCTGTTTCTTCGTCGTCGTCCTCGTCTGAATCGTTTCCTTTTCCTTTTCCTTTTCGTTCTCCTCCTCCGCTCGAGGACGACGATTCGAGAACGTTTCGTAAATTCTTCCCGATGAATTTGAAGAGCTTTTCAAACACTTGCGCGACTTCAGACTCCTCCAAAGGACGCATTATTACGTGTGCGCGTGTATAAACCGACACTTTTGCTCCTCGGTGAGAAGAGAACGAGTTAAAACGATGTTTGATGAGAGCGCAATAAAGACACAAGAATGAAGCATTTTTGGCGGCTCCAGAGGGAAAAAAGACAAATTTTTCCTCATTAGTAGAGTAGTAGTATAAAGAAGATTAAATGACATCATCGGGGGCATCGAATTCGATGTCTGGCCTCGCCGGCGGGCGAATTACCGTCTCCGCCGGCGCGAACACTTTAGGGCAACACTCGCAAGAGAAAAACGCGGACGCGACCATGTACGTCGGGAATTTGGATCCGCAAATGGATGAGCAACTCCTTTGGGAACTCTTCGTCCAATGCGGACCGGTGGCGTCGGTGTACGTGCCGAAAGACCGAGTGACGTCCTCGCACCAAGGGTACGCGTTCGTGGAAATGAAACGAGAGGAAGATTGCGAATACTGCGTGAAAATATTGAACATGATTAAAGTGTTCGGGAAACCGATTCGAGTGAACAAAGCGTCGCAAGATGGAGGGAAAGGAGGAGGAGATGTCGGCGTCGGCGCGAACGTGTTCGTGGGGAATTTAGATGCGGAAATCGACGAGAAGATGTTGTACGATACGTTTAGCGCGTTCGGGTCGGTGATTACGGCACCGAAAGTGCAACGAGATCCGGAGAGTGGAGAGAGCAGAGGGTTTGGATTCGTGCAGTTTGATTCGTTCGAAGCGAGCGATCGCGCGATTGAAGCCATGCACGGACAGTTTTTAGCCGGGAAACAGATTACGGTCGTGTACGCGTATAAGAAAGATACGAACGGAGAGAGGCACGGGAGTCAAGCGGAACGGTTGTTAGCGCAAGCTGGGATGCAGAATAATGGCGGGTACGGGGGGAGACAGTTGAGACCGCACGCGATGTTTTCAGACGGGAGCGCGACCGGAATGAGCGGGTTCGCCGGGATGGGCGTCGTCGGAGGCGGGATACCGGGGGGGATGCCGGGGGGGATGCCGCCTCCACCACCTCCAGGGATGATGATGATGGGTGGTGGGATGCCAGGAATGCCACCACCGCCGCCGCCGCCTGGGATGATGATGGGCATGAACGCGGCGCCGATGGCGATGATAAATCAAATGCACGGAGGGATGCATCCGCCGCCGCCGCCGCCGCCGCCGCCGCAGTGAGAAGAGAGCATATATATTAGAGTAGTAGTACACACGTAGACTTTGAAATTGTATCATATTATATAGAAGAAAATATACACATCATCATCATCGCAACTAACAAAAATCAATTTATTATTCTCGTTCTCGCGAAAACAAAAACAGACCAAACGCGAGGCCAAAAACAAACGACACCGCCGTCACGATCGTCGGCATTCTCGCCACCGCCGTCGTCGTCGTCATCGCTCCCACTCCTCCGCCGTGTTGTTGTCCCACTACTACGCTGCTACTAATGTTATTACCGTTGTTGTTCGGCGCTAAATTTTTCATCCCCGTCGTCCTCGATTGGTGTTGTTGTCGTTGCCGTCCTCCTAATCCTCCTCCTCGCCGTCGTCCGGGTACGACCAGTCGTTGTCCCGGAAGCACGTACTCGAAGCCGCCCAATGTCTTCGCGTTTGCCGCCTGTTGTTGTTAATTAAAGAGAGAGAGAGAGAGAGAGAGAGAGAGAGAAAGTCAGATTGGAGAGAAGTCACATTTTATTCTTCTCAATACTACTCGTCGCATATTTTTGAATTAAAAATTCAAAAACAAAACTGATGCACGATTTGCGTTTACTACTACTACTACGACTACGACTGCAAAAACTGCTACTACGATTACTCACGATCAAATCTCTCGGGTCCACGTCGTAGGCAATCGCCACGCCGTAGAGCGAATCTCCCGGGGCGACCGTGTGCACGACTTCTTCAACATCATCATCATCATCGCGGGGAAAAGAATTTGCCGCAACACCTCTCGCACCAGAAGCGGAGGAGGAGGAGAAAGATGTTTCGTATCTGTTCTCTCTGCTCGCGCTGCTGTTCACGTAAACGCCTCTGCTTTTACTTTTCCTTCTTCTTCTCAGAGGTCGCGAAGGTGAGGGCAGTGTCGACGATGACGACGATAAAGAAGTCCTTAACATCATCATCGTTTCCTCTTTAAATTGTAACGAATCGGATCCCCAAAAATCTCCATTAAAAACCAATAAACGAATACTACTTAAAGATGTCAGGCGTCACGGCTCTGCGCAGACTCGCGCAACGGTCTCTCCGAACCACAAACGCAACTTCTTTCAAACAACACGCGCAACAGCAGAGGAGACTTTTTGCGTCCGATCCAAACGCTCCACCGAAAGTGAATTACCCGTGGCAAGATCCCACGAACCCGGGGAACTGGAAGGAGGAACATCTGGTGTTTGTGATTTTAGGCGGGTGGGGCGTGGTTATCGTGGGCGGTAAAGCGGCGTTGAGTTAAAAGAATTATAAGTCTGTTTGTTGTGTAATACACACACGAAACGCGTAATCATCGTCATCATCATCATCATCTGTTCGTATTATCTCTCGTTGTTGTTTATTCGCGCACCACCTCTTTACCATTCGTCACAACTTACGTAAGTCACAAACTTTTGTCGATTGCGCTCTCTTTCACCCTCTTTGATGTCATCCTCGATATCATCGTCATCAGCGGAGCAATCATCGGGGTCGGCATCATCAAAACGACACGTAAAAGAACCGAACTGGAATAACCTGTGGCCAATCGCGCTCGCGCCGGTGATTCCAGTCGTCGGCATCGCTTTAAAGAAACACAAACAGATTCGTTTCCCCGCGACGTTTGGCATCGCCGGGGTGATATTAGTCTGGTCGCACGCGGCTGCGTTAGGGTCAAGCAGCGGGACTAAGTAGTGGTATATATGATGTTCAGTTGTTCTTTATCCTCGAGCGCGTCGTTTTACGGGCAGCCTTTAGCGACGACGACGACGAGGTTGAGAAGAAAGAGGAGGAGTGCTTACGAAAACAAAGATATGAAAGGAGTAGTCTTTGCGAAGAAGCGAGAAGAGAAGGACAAAAACTACCCAAACTTATACACGCCGCAAGATGGAGAACTCGCGGAACGGAAAGCCGCGCGAACGATGAAACGGTTGTTCACGTACGTTTCGATTCGAGTAGTGCAAGCGCACTTGGAAGGCCAAGGGAACGACGGCGGATTCGCCCCTCAGGTCACGGGGTACGACGGGAAAGTTCAATGTCCCGATTATAACGATTTGAGGAACGCAATGGAAGGTATCGACTTAGGCGATGGGGACAGCTGGGTCAGAGAGTTTGGTAAGGTAAATCCGGCGGTGACTTTGCGGATTTTAGAAGCGAGGAAAGCGTATTGCGAAGAGTTTGATTACGAAATGTTGGAGTCGTTCGTGGACGACGATATCGTGAAAGCGAACACGGAATTGATGACGGAGATTATGAACAGATCGTTCGAGAAAGAGAGAGAAGAGGAAGAAGAAGAAGAAAAAGCTTGATAACTTTGTTCTTCGGTGTGGTGTATTGTTGTAATATATAATAGATGATTTATGACTCTCGTAAAATTTTCAACGCGCAACTTTTATTTACAACGCGTGATAGATATGTAATATGTTCGGTCGTGATGATTGCTTCTTAACTTTTGTTTTTTAACGTCTTCGACTCGGCGTTCGTCTCGCCGGCGCCGGGGTTGCTTTCTTCTTTGCCGGAGCGGCGCTCGAACCACCAATCTTCGGTAAACTCGGCATCATCTTCAACACTTTCTTCGGCACTTGTAACGCCAAGCAGTACAAGACAGACATTGTGGAAAAATAAGCCAAAACCGGAGGCGGTACCATCGGCCCACCAGCAACTGGCGGAGAATAAATCAGCGCGAGTAACGCACCCGCCATCATCATCAGGTTGATTTTGATCACCATCTTTTGCACGGTCACCGCTTTACTCGCGCACATCCAACTGATTGCACTCACGTACCAATTTTTCACGAAATCGACGTACGTGATGTGCATTAACAATTGGGCGATTGGACCTTTCATTTGCGCGGATTTCACCGCGCCGTCGGAAATAAGTTCGAGAAATCCACCCGCGCCAGAGATTATAACAGGTAAGGAGAACAAGATCGAAATTATCGCGTGCGCTTTTAACGCGTTCGAAGGCGTCACCGATGGGATCATAGATGAGAGTGCCATATTTGTTAATTAATTTGATAAAAGTGATGATCTTTCCCCTACTAAAACTGAATGCCCCCTCGTCCTTTTTCTTTTTCCTCCTACAAATTCGCTCTAAAAAAAAATCTATCATCATCATCTCGTGCTACTCGTAACTAAAAAAATGTTCAATCTATTTAAGAATGACTCTCGTGCGTACACATTGGCCCTTTCGCGACAGTTTCCAACGCAGTCGGCACGCCAAAGCCAAACTCGCAGGTGCATTTCAAATTTTGTTCCTCTTTTTTGTTTATGTGTTCGATTACACCCAAGTGTACTTTCCCCGAAGCGCGCATCGAGGTGTCCATCTCGCCGCAGTGTCTCTTGACGACTTGCGGTTCGTACGGTTCGTTCGGGCGTCGACCGGACCGTGGCGCGTTTGAGGCGAGCCAAGGCTCGGTGAAGCAGTAGTATTGGTAGTGACTCAAAGCGCCTTGGACGGATGCGTCGAAATCGTGGTTCTCTTCTTTACCGTGGAAGCCGCAAAAAACGCCTTCTTCGGCCAAATAGTCGAACTCGAGGACGGCGTGGGAGCTGAAGGGTTTCAACGCTTCTTCGGCCATCGCGGCGGTGAAGCCGAACGGGAGTTGAACGTCCGAAGATGACGATGAAGAAGATGAAGATTTGCCTTCTTCTTCTCCTATATCGAACGAATTCGTCGTCGTCGTCTTTTCTCCTCCTGCTCCATCGCCTTCTAAAACCAACTGCGAATTTCTCCTCCTCTCTACATTCACGCGAATGATATCGTTCCTGACGCTATCCGGAACTCTCGAATCCGCTAAGAAGCCAGGCTCTCTGAACTTCAAACCGCTTCGAAACCAGCTGGGTAAATCGTATATGTGGTCCATGGGACACGAGTACGGCAGGACGAATTTCTCCGCGCCGGGCGCTCGGCACGCGTTCAAATTGTTCCAAATCTTGTCGCAATAACACCTCGGTTCCGGTAAAATAATCGTTCTGTTTAGAAGCTTCCCAAGCGCCAATAAGTTTCGCACGGTTTCTCGTCGCACTTTATCTTCCGCGAAGTGTCTTTCGATGGCCACTCTGTAATCGCCGTTCCCGTAACCGACCGTTTTCATTTTCGCGCCGCCTGGGCCGTTCGCGTGTTTCACCTGCGCAAAGACGTCCGGGACGACTAAATATTTCGTGTGCGCGTCTTCGTAATACTCTCGATCGTCTGCGGTCCATATCCCAGCCTGTCGCATGCGCTCTCTCTTTCCCCAGGCGTATTGCCCGTCGTCTCCGTATTGGTACGTCGTGTGCACCGCGTACGGTTCTCCATCCTCAGGAAATTGCTTGTGATGCCATTGGACGAAATACGAGTGCCCGTTCCCGAAGAGCCAATTCGGCAAGACGCCTAATTTTACCGTAGCGTTCGCGGCGTAATACACCATCCTGAAACCTTCCTTCCCTCTGTCCGCCATATCTTTCAATTTAATCGCATTTTCTAACGCGTGGCCTCTCACGCCTTCGTGCATTAACAAATTAAACGCCGGTTGGTCTCTCATCCACGCAATCGTCGACGTCGCGACTTTGGTTTTCCACGCTTGTAAAAAATTCTTCGATTCCTCCGTCGCTCGTATGTGTAGTATACCGGTGTTGAAATTCACGTGCGCGCACTTGTTCGAATCGTCTTTGTCTCCAGGAACGTCTATGCAATCTGTGCTGACTAAAATATCCGCTTTCCCGTACGTGCCTTTGTTGAAATACGCCCTCGGGTCTCTCATCCACGCCACGTCCGCGTCCGATAAAATAGGATTCAAGTTCATATCCAACAAGTCCTGCACAAACTTTGTCTTCACCGTTCCCATCTTCTTAAACGCTGCGCTTCCCGCGGTAATAAACTGTACTCCTCTGTTGGCTAAAACCGAATTCCCAGTCAGTAACATCGACGGTACGTTCCAACTCTTCAAATCCTCCAACATCTTCTCGTCCAAAGCGCCGACAAAGTGCGGCTCTAATTTCAACCGTCTCGCCGCGTTGACCCAATTTTTCGCGAAATCTCTCACCGAGTGCGTCGCAAACGTGACGAATATCGCATCCCCGGGTTTCGCGTGCGACAACTCCGGCGGTATAGCGCCTTCATAAATCTTCCTCTCTAACTCTTTCTTCGCCTCTTCCGTCAGCGCTTTCGTTTGCTGCGCCCACATGTCTTTCATCCATTGCGGGTGATTGCTATCCGAGCGAACCTCTTGCGCGTTGAGAGGAATGTTCGACTGGTCCGGTTTAGGAAGAATCGTATATTTTTTCTCGTATTCGTCTCGTTCTTCTTTCTCTTTTCCTTCTTCCGGCTGCTGCTGCCGCTCAACGCTGGTTGGCGGAGACAAAGTCTTTTCGGCGAGAGGAGGAGGTAAAGGAGGAGGCGGCATCATCATCATCATCATCATCGGTTCCGGTGGTATCGGTGGAGACGGATCCACCGGTTCCTCGTCCGAACTCTCGAACGCTTCTCGGTCTTCGTTTTCGCTCACTAATCGTTTTTCCCCGTGCCCTCCCGAAGAAGAAGAAGAAGACAAAGAAGAATCATCCTGTTGTTGTTGTTGTTCGTGTTGGTGTTGTCTCATCTGCATCTGCGCTTCGCTTTGGTGATGATGAGAAAAACGATGATTTCTCCACACCGCGTAGGAGGTAAAAACAACCAGAAAAACGAACGCGTCCTTCATTTTGAAAAGTCCTCCTCCTTTTCTTCCTTTTCTCCACGAGCTCATCCTTCTATTTCTCTTTTAAAATGCGATGATGATGAGAGAGCTTTGTTGTGTGCGTCTGTGTATCTCTTCTTTGCCGTCGTCGTGTCAAAACATGATGAATGTGTTTTTTTGTGATGTCTTTTCTCAACAAAAAAGAGTATCAAAAGTTAAGGTGGACAACTTTAGAGGGCAAGTTTGATTTGATTCGTGTCTTTGATGAATACAATGTGTGTGTGTATGTAAACGTAGGACTATAAAAGAGCTAATAATGGTGTTGAGTACGCTTGTGGTATCTCAAACTAGAAGCGTGACGATACCTCTTCTCGCACACATCGCATGCGTACGGTTTCTCGTTCGTGTGAGTACGCTCGTGCTTTTTCAAATTACCAGAATCACTAAAACGCTTCTCACATACATCACATTCGTACGGTTTCTCGTTCGCGTGAATACGCATGTGCCTTTTCAAGCTACCAGATTCACGAAAACGCTTCTCACATACATCACATTCGTACGGCTTCTCGTTCGTATGAATGCGCACGTGCCTTTTCAAAGTACCAGAATCACGAAAACGCTTCTCGCACACATCACACTCGTACGGTTTCTCTTTCGTGTGCGTACGCATGTGTCTGGCCAACTTGGATGGATATTGAAACACCTTCTCGCAAACATCGCACTCGTGCCCTCTCTTCCTCTTCCCTCTCTTCGTCGCAGAAGTCTTTTCTTTTCGCATCTCTTCTCTCTCGTCAGGAATCTTCAAACACAACACCAAAGGTTCTTCTCCCTCTTCTTCTCCTTCTTCTTCTTCTTCTCTCCTCCCCTTCACCACCTTCAAAACCGTCCTCGCGTTCGCGCGTTTAGGATGTGGATTCTTTACTCTCATCACTTATTATATTGTTATTCTTCGTATTAGTCGTTGTATTCAACATGTGTGTCATCTCACATGTGGCGTCCAGAATTTTTAAGCACTTTTTTTAATGTTTTTCTTGCATGGAGATCTCGCTGATAAAAAACACCAATCGTCAGCCTCTAAAAAAACACCTACGAAAAAGGAACAAAAGGGTGCTTTCGCAAAAAAAAAAAAAATTTGACGTCAAAATTTTTTTTTTAGCTTGCGAAAGCACCCTAAAAATTTTCAAAAACGTTCGTTTCCTTTTGCCACACAAAACAACTCTTTTGAGCGCTATTTTGAGATATAAAACGCGCTCTCTCTCTCTCTCTGAACAACGACGCGTTTTATTATATCGATCTTAAGATGACGACGAACACGAGAGTGATGAGGAGTACTCACCGGCGCAGATCTGATACTTCTCGCGCGGTAAAAAAACTGTTTGTACTCGCGTTCGCATTCGTCCTCTGTCTCGGGTGTTTTACCACGAACACCGATGTTGCGAATGGATTAATGCGCGAAAGAAGAAGGCGCACCGTCGTCGGCGAGGGCGAAGGCTTTTTCTTCGTTTCCGCCAACCCCGGGGGAAAAGAAGAAGACGAAGACAAGCTTCTTCGGTTGGAACGTGAACTGGAAAAAGCAAAGTCTGACCTCTCGTACGCGAGGAAAGAGAAACGTGCCGTCGAGGAAAAATTAAACGTCGATTTGAACGAAATGAGACGGACGAAACGAGAGGTGGAGTTGGAATTGCAAAAATCGAAATCAGCCATCGAGGAGGCGAAAGTGAACTTGGAAAAGACAAAAGAAGAGAAAGAAAAGTTCGAGAGAAGTTTTTTAGGAGAAACGAACGAAGAGTTTATCGCTCAGAAAAGTTCGTCGAACGATTTGAAGACGGAGTTTGCGCATTTTTGGGAGGCGTTGAAGACGTTCGCGGAAGCGGCGACGAGCGACGGGAAGGCGAAAGCGAAGGAAGGTTTGGAGGGTTTGAAAGCGCACTCGAAAGTTTTCGCGGAATATTTGAAAGAGAAGACGAGTGGGTTGGCAGTCGTCGCGAAGGCGAAAGGGTCGGAATATTACGCGTTCGCGAAGGTGAAGTCGTTGGAAATCGGGCAGTTGGCGAGTAAGAAGGCGATGGAGTTTGATTTGCCGAAGAAATACGAAACGGCAAAAGTGAAGGCGAAGAAGGAGGTGATGCCGAAAATTAAAAGCGCGTACGGTGAAGTCACGAAGCAAGTGAAATCTGGGGTGAAGAAAGTTCAACCGCAACTGACAAAGGCGAAGGAGTTTGTCCAGGAGAAGACGCCGAAGGAAGCGAAGGAGTACGCGACGCGCGCTTTCTTGTTTTTAACAGCGGCGAGAGAGGAGTTGGTGAAAGTTTTGGCGGCGAAATTATTGATGGTGTACCAAAATGTGGATTTTTTTGCGCCGTACGCGACGAAATCGAACGCGATGTTTTCCTCGTACGTTTTGGTGCAAACGTTGATGTATTACTTGGCGTACCGAACGGTGTCGCGAGTGCTTTTCGGACGCAGAAAAGCGAAAGGGGACAACAACAACAAAAACGTCACTAAGAAAGCGGCGAAAGCGGTGCCGAAAGAGGTGAAAGGTAGATCGGTTGAGTTTTCGCCCCCGAAAACGAGAGCGACGCGAATCGCCGCACCGTTCGCGGCGAAGCGAACGACAGCCTAATTTTTTGTAAGATGATGATTTTCGTGAAAAAAAAGGACGATTGAACACACACACACACATGAACAAATGAACACAAGAATACAAAAGGATTTGAATGAATGAATGAATGAATGAATGCGAAGAAGTGCAGTTGCGTAAGTAGTAAATTGTAAATACGCGCGCTACAATACGATAAAACATCATCTGAATAAAAGTCTTCTTTTTTCCTAATTGTATCCTATCTATAGAACTACAGCGGAGACCCGGGTTCCTCCTTACTATTACTACTTTTATTATTTTTATTATTATCGTTCGATGGTTTAGGCGAAAGTGGACGATCGCGTCTTGGACTCACGGTCGCCGACTTATCCCTCGGCGAGAGATCGTCGTCGCTGAAGTAAGACGACGTTCGTCTCTGGGCAATTTTAATCGGCTTTGAATCCGAATGATACGGGAACACGTATCGATTCGGCGTCGCGGCGGTGCCGAACGGAGACGACTGAGGTTTTCTAGCACTCCCTAGCGAGGACGCGTTCAGACTCGGTCCGTTTTCCGCAAAATCCATCAGCGTCATCGCTCTCGAATCGAACGCAGCTTTTTGTGCCGCGCGTACTAATTGTCGACGCTCGTCGTCGGTCGCGTTGTTGTTGAAACCAGGGTCATTGACATCAAAGGCGTCGCCGTCGTCGTCGTCTCGGTCATCGTCGTCGTCGTCGTCGTCGTCGTTATTGTTGCTATCATCGTCATCATCATCTAATACCAAATACGCTTCGTCGTTCACGTCCAAAAGTTGCAACTGTTGCTTCGTGAACATGCCGTCAAACTTGGAGAGAAGTAACCGAAGCGGCATTAACATCGCGATTAAGATTGGAAACATGAGGCACAAATCCGTCGAGCGCACGCCCCAAATGACCGCCACGCAACACACTTGTACGAACGTAAATCCATGAACCCGCGATAACGGGACGTTTCTCACGTACGACGTCGGTGGGTGTAACCTTGGTTCCATAAATATCATCGTCAATCGATGAAAAAATTGATTTTCGTAGAAACCGTTGATGCCCATCAAAACGAATAAACCGTACAATACCGCCATAGGAATCTCTTTCAACAATGACAATAAAACAAAGGACAACAAAACCAAAACGTTGACGAGCAGCGGCGAGAGGCGTTGTTCGTGAACAGTCACCACTTTTGTTCGCGTGACCCCGTTCTTTGTAATCTCTTCAATCTCCGACAATGCTCTCACGTATTGCGGCGAGTGCGGCAGACTCGGCGTCGCAAACGGCAAGCCAAAAATCGAACAGAAAAAGAGTAAGATAGAGAGTAACGCGAAATCGTAATGATACGCGACGCCTTTTCTCAACTTTGCCTCTTCTTTGTTGCACAATAGCGCCGCAACATTAGCGTCGATGTAATACAAGCACGTTAAGCATATCGCCGGGACTATCGCGCCTCCGATGATCCATCGATTTCCTTCCTCTTTGGACGGAAATAAGTCAATCAGCCAATTGCTTCTCGTTTCGTCGCTCGGCTTGATGTTCGAAGGTAACGAGAGCTTTTCGTACCCATCGATTCCAGATCCCCACGCGAGAAGACAAGAGGTAACGATCGCAAACGCGATTCCAAAATCAGCCGTCAATTCTCTCAAAGGACCGAGTAAGAAAGGGCTGGAACGAACTTTTCCAAAAAACAATCCGAGTTGTAAAGTCACGGCGGCTAAGATGAGCGAAAACAACGCCACGTCTCTGCTGTACGTCTCTTTCGCGCTATCGAAATAACTCCCGACGCCTTTACACCCTTCGAATATGAAAATTGCACTCACAAATACCATGAAAATTTCTTGGGTGAACCTCGTGCAAGATCGAACGACAATCGCGCAATAATCAAAACACGCGATGAGGAGCATGAAAATTGAAGTCCACACGCCCGTCCACGCCATGGCGAGTTCGAAAGGCACGTTGAACGCCTTCGTCGTCGAGAGTCGATAAAGCTCGATGATGAAAACCGTTTGCGGACCAGCTGGTCTGAGTACTAACTCGGGTTGACCACCGATAATTGCCCAAACGATGCCGACAAAAGCCTGGCAGAGCAAAAATTCCATCGCGCCGAGTTTACCGCCGGTTTCCTCGTACGTCAACCCTCCAAACGCAATCGCCGGTCCTAAGCACCCGAAATACATGTACAAAGTCGCCGTTATCGTCTTGACTGTTTGTAGTCCATCCGTCCAATCGCTCGCGTACACTAACGAACGTCGTTTAATATCATCGATGATTCCACCGCAAAATCTCCCCGTCCGCTCGGCTTCGTACGAGCTGTTAGTGTTCACGTTCGTATCTTTCGCGTTCTTTTTCCTGTGTTCTATGGAAGTCAAAAACGAATTCCTATGGGACAATCTCAAGACTTCCACGGCGTCTTCCCACGCGTCCAGGACTCTTTGCTTGGCACTCAACAAACGCACTTTATCGTCCGTGCTGTCCCCGTGCATGACTGCGGAGAGAACGTCAAAAGCGTGCGGCAATCTGGAATGTTTCTTCGCGTGCGAGTGGAGTCTTTTGAAATCGCTCGCGTCGGAGACAAAATCTGTGTCTCTCGATAAACTTCTAAACGCGGCTTTTATGCACGCGATTTTATTCCATCGGTCCAGGCCAAACAGCGCGTCTTTATCGTTGTCGTCGTCACCGCCGTCGTTATGTAAAGCGCTGTTCCGATGAAGCTCTTCAAAACTGTGTCGATGGTTTCCGTGTAAAGTTTGCGAGCTCATCGGAACTAAGACCAAACACACCACTCTGGCGTTTCTCCCGTCCGAGGCGCCTAAATTCACCGGCGACTCTAACGTCGCGATTGCAATCTTCGGCACGTTTGCGAGCTTTTTCTTATTCTTCTCGTCGCTATTTTTCTTCTTCGTCCCTTCTTTCTTTGCCCCCCCGTTGCTACTCGTATCTTCTTCGTCTTTCTTCTCCGCCGACGCCGCCGACGCCGCCGCCGCGGCTCTCACGACCGATCCTAAACTCCGTTTATCTCTCAGTTCCTCTCCAACTAAAACCGCCAGACCGCCTTCATTGACTGCCGTGAACACCCGTCCGACTCGTATCGGGTCTTCATCCTCGTTGTTCGTCGTCGTCTTCGCGTAATAATTTTTCCGAATCTTCTCCACCAAAAATTGAATAATTTCCGTCTCTCTCCACGAGCTCAACTCGCACTCGATGCTCGCGTATTTGCTGCTCGTCGTCGTCCCATTTGCACACGTCATCATTTTCTCTTTCAACTCTTCCAAAAGTCGCATCGGTCTCGGTAACGCCGGTGGTTTCATCGCCCCTTTTTCCAAATCTTTTTCTTCATCATCATCTTCGTTTTT
>Ga0115556_1001607_pt1 | contig 15578 bp, 8 predicted proteins | sample COGITO_mtgs_1104_5_FD_87282 | JGI IMG/M metagenome (GOLD analysis project Ga0115556, IMG submission 87282) | Pelagic marine microbial communities from North Sea - COGITO_mtgs_110414 | ecosystem: Environmental > Aquatic > Marine > Epipelagic | place: Germany:Helgoland, sampling site Kabeltonne... | reverse complement strand
GGGGAGACAACAGGGGACGCGGATGATTGAGGTGGAGTTTTTGGCCCCGGCGGCGGAGGGACGCGATGATGACGACAGATATGGGAATGGCAACAACAGCAACAGCAACAGCAACAGCAACGGCGACAGCATCACAAGTGCCAAAATCTCCCCCCACTCGACCCCGTCAGGCAACCCGTCAGGCAACCCGTCTGGCAACAAGTCCGGCAAGAAGTCTGGCAAAAAGTCCTCCACGAAAATCGGGCTAACAACGCGCGTCACGCCTTCGCCCAAACCCCTTCCATCGAACAATACGAACAGAACCACCACCACAGCAACAAGCTCCTCAACGCACACCTCCTCCTCCCCACTACTTCCGCCATCCTTCACCACACTCGGGGGAAAGGAGGAGGGTGGGGTGGCTGTGAAGGATGAGGTAATGGCGAAGGACGAGGTAATGGCGAAGGACGAGGTAATGGCGAAGGACGAGGTAATGGCGAAGGGTGAAGTCGATCCGTTCCGCACTCCCCCCCTCCCTCCCGCCTCCCTCCACACCCCCTTCCCCCCAACAATCTCCCTCACCGATCTCTCTTCCGCCCCCCTTGCCCCCCTCCCCTCAAAAATCTGGCTCCTCCCCCATTCTGCCCAAACCTCCATGTGCCGCCGATGGCCTTTCAACAGACCCAGGCATCTAGGGACCATCACCTTACGCTTTAAGGAGAAGAAAAAAGGCACTTTGAAGGCGAAGTCGCACGGCGGGAAGAGGATGAAGAAACCCGTGGACAAGAAATACCTGCGCGCGCCTTCGTCCTACACAAAATCTCACCACACAAAGTCTCTCCCCTTCCTCCCTTCCAGTCCTTCCAGCGTCGGCGCGACCTACGAGAAGATCAATGCCCATTACTTAAAAACGATGCATAAAGTGTCCTCCCAATCCGTCTGGACGTCCCTCGGCGAGATTAACGGCGGCGAGGCGGAAAGGGGGCTGAAGCAGTACCCGATCTTAAGGTCACAGCTTTCCAGCTTGTTGGATCTCGGGGCCATCATTGACCTCGATGCGGAGAAGTTGAATGTTATTAATCAGCATACTCTCGTGCCTGGGGATGCGGAGAGTATTCTCCTCGCTATATCGGATTTATCCCGGCCGGAGACATTCGGTTGTCCGCTCGTCATCACGAAGCAGAACGTCGTCCAAGGGAGAGTAGACGGGGAGGTGTGTGTCGAGATCGCCGTCTACGCCCACCGCCTTCTCTTTGAGATCCTCACGGGAGAAAACACCCAGATTCTAATGTCCGCCATGCATCCCTCCAGTGTAAACATTAAGAACCCCCTCCATGTCCCGTCGTCCCCTAAGAATCCGTCGTTCGTCGTCGCCCCCTCTCCCATCGTTTCCTTCGGAACCAACGACCCATACGACTTCGCATCCTCCTCCTCCACGGAGAACAACCCGAAAACTGTCTCGGCATTCTCTACACGTGGTCTGATGAAGCTCCTTGAGTCGACCGGATCCGACACGAGTCACTGGCCCTCCATCCGCTCCGTCTTATACGGCCAAGGAGCTGATTACCCAATGGCACTAAAACTAATGGAACACCAAAAACACGCCGTCTGCTGGATGAACTCCCAGGAGAACCTTCCCGCCATGGGGCTGAATAGTCTCTTCTGGGAAGAGAGGTACTTCCAAGGAGATAAGAGCGCGGTGTTTTATTACTCTCCAGTACTCGGGCAGATAAGGCTTAATCGTCCCCCGGAGATGAGAGGGGGGTTGTTGTGTGATGAGATGGGATTGGGGAAGACCATTGAGCTGGTGGCACTCATTATCTACACACTTAAGGACCTCAAACTCTCATCGAAACACCGCGACGCGACGCATGCTACCCTCATCATCGTCCCGCCGGCTCTGCTCAACCAATGGGAAGCCGAGATCGACAAATGCATCAAGGGCCCCAACAAGCTCAACGTCTTCAAGCTCGACCCGAAACAAGCCCAGAGCTCGAGCTCAGGTGTCTGGCCAAACCCATACGCGGGCATGAGCCGCTTGGAGATCAAGAACCTAAAGGAAAAAATCATAAGCGATATACCAAAGAAAATCCGAAAAGCTGACATAGTCCTCACCACCTACGCCAGCCTGGAGGACAACACCATCGAGCGGTCGCTGAGCGGCGTGAAATGGGGCCGGATTGCTCTGGACGAAATGCAGGAGGTTAGGAACTCGACGAGTAAAATCGCGAAGAATTGCTCCGCGCTGAAAAGTGAGAGGAGGTGGATGATATCCGGCACCCCGTTATTCGAGGGCATTGACGACCTCCGGGGGGAGCTGAATTTCCTCGGCGTGGAACCGTTTTGTTCTAGTCTCGAGGACGGGTTCTTCGATTTTGCCATCACGTCTCATCTTGATGCCAGGAGTAGGAAGGGTGTTGATGTTATTCGATCGCTACAATCACTACTCCTTCGACGGTCAAAAGATATGACCATGGTGGGGACCGGGGCGCCGATCATGGGTCTACCGCCGAAGACTGTCACGTACGTACCTGTAAAACAAACGGAGAACGAAAGGGCATTCTACTCCTGGCTCGAGAACCTTATCGCTACAGAGCTGAAGCAGCTCGTCGCCGATCTCACGAATGATCCTACCGAGGAGGTAAGGGACGCCAAGAAGAAGAAACAGATCTCCGAGCGACAGGCCCATGTTAAACGGTGTGTACAGCTTCTGAAGGACTTCGTGTTATCCCCTGTACTCGTTACAGGGGGGATGACTATCGATGGCAATAAGCCTATGAAGTTTTTGAACGACCTCGCCGCGAGCGTCAATCAGAGGAACTTCATGCTCCGAAACGCCCACGACATCGAAGACGAAGATGACGATTACGACGACAGCGACATGGATGTCGACGACGTTCCAGTCGGCCGGAACAAAAATACTGCGGCCAACCGCAAGCGCAATCGAGACAACGACAACAATCGCGGAGGCAACGTCAGACGACAAGTCATGACCCCCGACGAGGCGATTCAGTACCTCAGTCACCGGCAAAATGAGGCACCGAAAGGCGGACGGGGGGGACCTGTTGCCGGCGGAGTTAGTAGCGAGCGTGTGCGTGCGGCCGATGCGCCTGAGATTCAATTAAAGGTGGCGAACGATAATATCGCTCGACTTCAGAGGACGATTGCTGAAAATACTTCAGCCAGGGCGAAGGCCAGGTGGAAATTCGCGCTGGAAAGGATCACCACTGGGCATGTACGCGTGGATGGAAAGCTCGATACAAACGGCGGAAAGATTAGCAGGAAATTTTCGGCTCTATGGAATTGGAGGTTTTGTTTCACCGGTGAGCGGGAGAGAATTGACGCGCTCAAGGACTCGTTGAAGGACGAGATCAAGAAGCGGAAGGAGGAACTGGAGGCCGAACACAAGAAGGGTTATGACTATGGTTCATCGGACGAGTCGGAGGAGGATGATTTCAATGTCAACGACGACCCTCTTATTTTCGAGAAGCTGGTCGAACTAAAGGGACTGCGTGACACGTCTGTCGTGTGCTTTCGCTCCTCGATGGTCGATGATATCCAGGCTCGCATCAATGAACGCTACGTGACGATTGAAGATGGAGTCAACAAGGGCAAGAAGAAACTGAGCACTGAGAAGGACAAATCCTATGTCAAGTCTCTCAAGGCGGATAAACAGAAACAAGAAAAAGCCAGAAAATCGGTCGAGAGCGTCCTGATGAAAGGCTGGAGACCCTCCCTCCTATTCGAGCACTTGCTCAAGCAAAAATACGACGAAAAGTGGCTATGGCTCAAGGATGACTGCGTGGAAATCCGCTACCCCCCTGGAATTGACTTGGAGGATATCTTGACAACCGTGAAGAAGTCCCTGCTGAACGTCCCGGCAGCGAAGGAACTTGTCGAGTCAAGCCAGAAGAGAAAGGAAAGGCTTGAGGCCGAACTGCTCGAAAAACACGTAAGCAAGGACGAGTGCAACACCATCTTAACGCTCGATGCCCAGATAGCTGAAGCGGAAGAAAAGGTCAATTTGAGGCTACAGAAAGCCTGCTCCCTCGCCGGCGTTCACGACGATCCCTACGAGAATGCACTCGGAAAGAAGGTCTCAATGAGAGTCCAGATGAGCACCGTAATGTACCAGTTCCTGAAAATGACCGCTTCTCACAACCTAACCGAATGCGACGTCGAATTTGTCGGTGAGGTGATCGAAAAATTCGTGAGAGAAGAGGTGCTTGAATTGGAGCGAAAGAAACGAAAGCGCGACGAAGCCGCGTCATCTTCCGAAGAAGAGGACGGGGACGAAGGTGGTGCCCTCGGACGCGAAGACAACCGCAGTAACAGGGGCCAAGGCCGCGCTCGGCGACAAGCCGAAGCGTACGAAGCTCGTCAGGCCCAGAAGATCCAAGAGGATTCGATGATCTCCCAGTGCCTGGAAGTCTGCTCCACCCGGCTCCCGATCGAGCACATCATGCTCTGGAAGAGGTACGTCCTTTTCAGGACCGATTTGGTCGACTTTCTCGACGGTAGATCGGTGACTTTTGAGACCATCCTGGCGATACTGAACGAGGAAATTGACGTGTTGCCGAAGTGTGAGACGAGATTGCACGAAATTCAATTAGCCATCACGAAGCGATCACAGACGCTGCTTCAACAAGCGATGGATCTCGAGAAGGAGATGATGAGTACAGAATCGGGCGTGAAAAAGGTAAGTGCAGCAATGCAACTCGTCTCCCGGTGTGTAATAATTCCGAAGCGATGGTCGCTGCCTTACTATATTATATCCCCACTAAACCGACGCCAATAATACACCCCCAAAAAATACAGGGCTCTGCTGCAGATTTGGACAGAAGGGATGAAGACGGAGACAATGATAACGACGATGACGACGATGATGGCGAGGAAGATGACGAGGAGATAGGGAGGGCAGCGAAAAATGCGAAAAACAATGGGAGAAAGGCCAAGAAGAGACCTATTAAATTCAGGTTCAGTATGAAAAACCTTTTGGATTATCGCAAAGCCAACCGCAGTGTCATCGCCAACATGGCTGCCGTAGCTGACGCCGAGAAGCACGACGCCCAGATAATTTCTCCAATCATCACGCCGTCCTCCCGCAAGGAGGAAGGGATGAGTTTTGCCTTTGCTGTCTTCCCCACCGAAAGTGACCATAAACCCAGAAAGTTTGCCGTGGGCGACGTGGTCGAGATCCGCGAGAGAGGTTGGAGGTCGGCGTTAATAACGAATAAGCGAGAGAACGGAACCTATGACGTCGACTTGCTCGATAAAATGACGAAAAAGGTGACCGGGAATAAGACAGAGCTGGAGGACTTCAAAGTGCGTTGGGAGAGAGAAAATGCTGCTTTCCAAGCTTTCGTGAGCAAGACCAGTGCCAGGAGAGCTGTCGACGGTGGAGTCATGGACCGCCAGCTTGACAGTATCGAAGACGAGGTGGTTGGGTTTCAGTCAACGCTGAGCAAGCGGAACGATCTTGCCGACAATCGCTTGAAGGAGGCGGAGGACAACCTTCAAATGGCAATTTTGCGGAACATAGCGGGGGGTAACGATGCCACATTAAAGGCCGTCCAGAAAGCGAGGAAGGACAAGGAAGCAGCTGAATTAGGCCCGAGGATGAAGTTTGTCACGAACAAGAAAGACATCATCGTGGACGGGGACATCTGGGTGCATCTTGCTGGAAAGTCCTCCAGGGAGGACAGGACGGGCACAAGCAGAGTGTTCGTCAAGAATTTCAGGGATTTGGAAGTAGAATCTACCCAATTAATTGTTGCATCCTCCGCCGATTTGCCAGGGTTCGTCAGGCGGGCCGAGACCATGAAACGCGCCGTCAACGCCAACCTGTCCAAAACTGACGTCGACAAGAATTGCTACGACATTTTGATCGCTCTCAGCAACCAAGATGAGGGGGAAGGCGATGAAAAGACATGCCCAATCTGTTTTGATAATTTAGGTTCCACATATGCGCTCGGTATTGACCGGGGCGGCGCGAAGAAGATGCCGCCAAATATCGCGATGGTTCACTGCGGAGGCCCCCACTTTCTGTGTGCAGCGTGTCTCGACGAATACAACCAAAGCAAGGGTCAGGGTCAGGGAGTAGGAAGCAAAGCGACTTGCATTGAATGCAGGCAGGACTATGATCCCATATTGGATGTGACACTCATCAAACTTAATCCCAAGAACCACGACAAGGACAATCAACGCATGAAGGAGGCAAGAAACGCAAAAGTGAAAGAGCTCAGACAGTGGCTGTCTTTGATGAGTGGGAGCCGGAAACGGTTCGAGTGGATTCACAGTGCGCCTGAAGATGCCCTCCAGGTCTTCGACCTGCCACCTAACGTCAGCGTGCAGCGTATTTCAAAGCACCCGGCTATCGCTGGAAGTGCCGCTGCTCACTTAAGGGCTAGTGTCAGGATGCAGTTGCCAGTAATGAAGAAAAACTTTGTCCCTCACGAATTCATACCAGGATCGAAGACGAATCGTTTGCTCCTTGATTTGCCCCTTGACGAGCGGTCAGTAGTCTTCACCAGCTCCAAGAACTACGTCATTCACCTGTCGTCCGTTCTGTTCAGCCAGGGTATTGGGAATGTTTGTTTGTACACTGGGCAGAAGCAGGAGGAAAATGCCGAGGCGCTTTCGCTGTGGAAGAGTGCAGATATGGAGCATTTGGTGCTGATAGTACAGGCTGGAGCCGCGGCAAGTGGGCTTACCCTCGTGGATGCCTGTAAAATCTTCGTCATGGATGCTATCCACAAAGAGGAAGAGCAAAAGCAGATCGAGGCTCGCTGTCACCGCTTTGGGCAAAAAAACCCCGTCACAGTTGTGAACTATTTCTCACCTGTTAGCGTCGAGAGCCGCATATTTAGCCTCAGGTCAGACATCAAGGACAAGGGTACGAAAGTGGAGGCCGCAGAGATGGAGGATGGCGAAGATGAGCTTGTCGACTCTGAGGACGAGGACGAGGGAGTGATTGTTGTCGACGAAAACGATAGCGATGATGAAGGAAATAATCTCGAGCTCGCGCGCAAGCAAACTCGTCGCAATCTCTATCTGATTGGTTTGATCAACTCTGTCTGATTGTTGACCTGATTGGTCTCATAGTATACTGAAGGAACAAGGAACGAGTAGGTGTATTGTTAAGGGGATAAGGTGTTTAAAGCTATTTGGAACAAGGAAAACTTCAAATTAATCTCAAATCTCTCACTCATCATCATAGCATCATTATTTTCAACTACAGAATGCGGCCAAATCACAACACGCTATACCGCCCCGGACGGGCTGGTGCTGTACCACTCTTTAGCGATTCCTCCTGCAACAGGCGGTAGATTTCCTCGTAGCAAGCTGACAGATCAGGCTCGTGCTTGGCCTCCAGCTGGAGATACATTCGTCGTTCTTCTCCTTTCTTCCGCTTGACTCCAGGTGGGTAGTAACTACCCTTGTTGGTTATAGACGTCCGATACTTTTCCTGGAGGTTTGCTACTGTCTCTCGCTTAGTAACCATCCAGCGAGCACCCTGAGGGTAATCATTGATGACAACATCGACCGCATAGTGGACCGTATTGCTCTGCGTTGTTATCTTGGTTATGGTCTTGATGACGCCCTCGTCGTCCTCTTCAGCCTCTTGATTAGTGGAAGCCGCAGCAGTGTTTAGACCAGGAAGGTTGATCACCTTGCCGTTGACAATCAGCGGCTTATTCATTTTCGGAGGCATAGATTTTGTCGATTTGCTGTTCTCGTTATTGGCGTTGTTGGCGTTGTTGCTATTGTTGTTGCTGCTTCCGCCACCATTCTCGATTCTTTCCTTCAGCTTCATTTTGACGCTCTCAATGTCTCTAACGTTTGTTTCGTCCTCAGCAATCATGCCAGCTTCGATAAGAGCTTCACGACGCTGCAGAGCTTGGAGCTGTTGTTTTTCGCTCTTTTCGCTGGCGTCGAAGGTAAAGCCGCTGCCCCCGAATCCGCTGGTCGCCTTTCTGGCCTCACCGGCCTTCACCTTCTCCAAAAACGAATCAGCCAAGTCCTGGAGCGCCTTGGGAATGCTATCGGCTTGTTTGGCGTCTGTCATGGCCCTCACCAAGATGGGCGCATACGCTATCTCCTCCACATCATTGATGAGCGTGTAGGCAGTCCCCTTGTTGCCAGCCCGGCCAGTTCTCCCCACACGGTGAACATAATCTTCCAGGTGATTCGGGGTGCTGTAATTGATGACGAGGCGGCAGGAAGGCACGTCTAGACCGCGACCGGCAACAGATGTCGCCACCAGAACTCTGAAAAGCGAGCCCTCGTCCTTGAATTCCTGAATCGTTTCGTCACGCTCGTCCTGCTCCTTCCCTCCATGCAGGGTCAGACAGGAGTACCCGCTGTTGGTTAGGCTCTCAAAAAGTTCGTCCGCGCGCTTTTGCGTGTCGACAAAGACGAGAATCTTCCCCCTCTCTACGTATTCGCCGAGTAGTTGGAGCAGGCGTAGGAATTTGTCTTTTTCTTTGATGACTTCGGCGTGTTGCTTGATAGTGTCAGAGGCGACAGAGCGGCCACCGACAACCACCTCGATCGGAAATTTGAGAGCCTTTTTCGCGAGTGACTCCACGGAGGACGGAAATGTCGCCGAGAAAAGAGAGATCTGACGGTCGGGACGGACAGCTGACAGGATGGATGAAATTTGGGGTGCAAAACCCATGTCAAACATGCGATCGGCTTCATCCATGACGACATAAGAGACGCGCGAAAGGTTTAAAACCTTGCCGCTTCGCATTGTGAGGATGTCAATGAGACGCCCAGGAGTCGCAACAATGATCTCCGCGCCGCGTTTTACGTCCCCTATCTGGTCTGCAACACCTCCACCGCCGTAAACGGCCGTCACGCGCAACTTCAGATTTTTAGCAAATTTTCGACAGACATCATGGATTTGAATGGCGAGCTCACGAGCGGGCGCAAGTACTAGGCCAATTGGCCCAGACTCATGAACACCTAAGGGGGGTTGTGCGAGAATGTGCCGAAGCATTGGTAGCGAGTAGGCGAGCGTCTTGCCACTCCCGGTTTTTGCAATTCCTATCACGTCGCGTCCGGCCATTAGGGCTGGTAAGCATTGCTGTTGAATTGGGAACGGTGTGGTGATAGACTGTGTCTTGAGAATGTCCGTGATTCGAGGAGGTAACCCGCTGTCAGGAAAGGTAGGGATTGGCGGTGGACAGCTCTTCCCTCGCACTTTTACATTTATCTCAATCCGTTGCTGCCGCACCTCCTCCCCACTTAATTTGGAGAGGCTCTGTGGGACAATAAATAAATTTTTCTTGATTGGCAGGTAATGGATGCTATTGTGGTCCACTGCCTTGAGCTACCAAATTGCAGTTTTTGAGCGAGACGAAAAGAGTGCGAGGTGAGATGAAGATGAGATGCGAAAATAAAATGGTGCTCTCTCGGCAACCAATCCAATTCATGAAAGTCAATCCGCTTTTTCTCTCTCACCTCCTTTTTCTTGTTCAATTCACCTATCTTTCGCGTGACGTCGCCCTCATTTGTAAGCCTCATGATATCCTCCACGCGCTCTGCCTCCTCCATCACATCCCCCTCATCGTTATAAATTCGACCCGTCTCGACGCGGTCCTGCTCAATTCGCTTTTGAGTCGCCATGGCCGACTCCAACTCAATCTGAACCCGGCGGTTTGCGATCCGCTGCTTCTCACTGGCGACCTCCTTGGTGGTCTGCAGAACCTGCGTGCTAGCTGAGGCGGCCTCAACGAGGCCTTCTTGCTCCCGCTTGAGCGCGGCCATGAATTCCTGGCGCGCTTTTTCCTCTTCGACGTCGTTCACACTGCTCGCCTCGCTTGCCGCATCAGACTCCCAGTCGTTCGGGGTGTATCTGCTGCTCTCATTCACGTCCGCCCCGCCCCCTATACCAGCCTTCTGTAAATCCTCAAGAGTAATTGTTTTCTTGCTCGAAAGGAACGTGCCGTGCTGGTTTAGGCCAACCGTGCTTTTCCCGGAGAGAGGCTCAACAAGGTTAAGCTCCTCCTGATGGACGCCATGATCGACTCCTGCCTCCAATGATTCCATAAACGAATCCAAGTCATCCACGGCGTTCTTATTTCGTTCAGCAGTCGTTCGGGCATCTTCTGGTGAGTGTTGGCTAGTGGTACGATCGTTCAAGGGAAGCTCATCGACAGTTAGGAGAGGTCGGAAGCGCTTGTGCTTCGAGGAGTCGCCATTTTCTTCATCCTCGCTACTGTCACTATGGCCGAAGTTATTTGATAGCTCCCCTCCACGCCTTTTCGAACTTTTATTAGCTTGCTTTTTCGATTGTTTATTGTCCTTATTCTTATCTTTCTTGACCTTGGTCTTTAACGAGAGGGATATTTTTACAGGTGCCTTGGGTTTGTCTGCGGTGCTCGAGATCGTGGGGGCAGATTTTGCCGCGGCTTGTTTCGCACGCCATGCAGCTAACCTCTCCGCCTTCGACACCATCAAGGGGGGCAGCGGGTGTGCACCACAGTCGACAAAAGGGGTATTTGGCGGTGTGTTTTGCGGGTAGGTAAAGGAAAAGGTGGATTCCACGAGTACTGGGAAAAAATTTCTCGCACACGGAAACAACTGTTCGATTCGATCGATGCGTGCGTGCACGGCGGAGATCAGAAAGAACCAAACGACAGACCCTCCCACTTTTAGAAAATGTCCCCTTCTTCGTAATTTTTCCAAGCCAAGAAAAAGGAGAGCAAAAAAAGAAAACAAAATTTTCCTCAGTCGCATCCTCCTCAGCTGCACAATATGGCCAGAACTAAGATCGACGCCTTAAAAAAAGTAAAAAAACCAGCAGCAAAAGTCAGTAGCAGGCAGAAGGGACAGAGGCCGAAATGCGTGCATGGGAAGGCACAAAATGGTCACTATTGCAAGCTGTGCCCTGGTAAAGGTATATGCAAGCACGGTCGTGTACGCAGTCAGTGCAAGGAATGTGGAGGGGCATCAATATGCGATCACGGTCGTATACGCAGTACGTGCAAGGAATGTGGAGGGAGTCAAATGTGCGATCACGGTCGTATACGCAGTCAGTGCGCGGAATGTGGAGGGAGTCAAGTATGCGATCACGGTCGTCGACGCAATCAGTGCAAGGAATGCAAAGGGAGTAAAAAATGAAGCCAATGGAACTGAGGCTGAGAAGCATGCAGTTGCTCTTCCTTACTTCCCTACTGACAACTCTAGTTCGCTAGACGTTGGTCATTTTCTGCAAACGATGGATGCTTCCGGGGTAATGAAGTTCAGGGTCTGGTAGGATACATACCAAAATTCGTGTTAAACGTAAGGAACGACTTGAGTCAAAGTTATTGTTACATTGAATATCTGAATATCTTCGAGTTTTCTTTTCACCATTTGTGGATTTTGCCTTTTTTTGGGGGCGTCTTGTTCGAGCAAATACTTCAAGAGTTCTTTGTGGGGCGGCGAGTAGAGCGCCGGGGGGTTTGGCGGGGTTGGGCTAATAAAATTTCTGCATAACCACGAAACAGTCCTCTTTATTTTACTTTTTCTTAATGCCATTTACAGCTCTACTGACTCCGTCCACAGCTTTCAAAATCTCCTGTGCAAGCCCGACGATTGTCTTCATCTGCGCTGCTCCCCGTTCGTCCAGTCCCATTTGCTTTGCCGTGATGTCCCCTGCGGAGGCGATTTGCGCGATGAAAGATATTCCCTTTGAAAGGAGGTTCACTCGATCAGCGGTGGCCCCGTCCCCACTCAGAATCATCTTGACCATGTAGAACGCGCGGTGCATGAGATCTAAGTTCCCGCTCTCCAAAATTTCCAACAGACCAACAACGCCAACCAGCTCAGGGTTATCACCGCCGCCGATGTCGCCGTCGCCGTCGCCGTCGCCCTCGATGTCGCCGTCGCCATCTTTGTCTTTGTCTTTCTGTTCCTCTTCCTTTTTCCTCAGTGTTAATATATTTTTACGCACCGCTTCGTCAGCACAAGCCATGGCCAAACCACTGGTAGCGGCTCTCGCCGTCTCAAAATCCTCCTCATAGTCGCGGAGGAAAGCAACCCATATTCGTATCTTTTCTGGATTGCGGAAATACTCGATCATTTTTGGGTGGGTGACGAGATTAGATAGGCATTCGCACGCGGCCCTTCGCACCATTTCATGGTCTTCAAACATGAGAAAATTTACAATACCGATGCCCCCCTCGTTGACGAATTTATTCTTGACATCATTTTCTCCGCTTAGCAAGTTTGTCAAGGACAACAGGCACTCGAACTGACCGAGATTTGTTGACTCGTGGTTCTTGCAAAATTTCAGCAGGGGAGAGACCGATCCGAGGCGCTGCGTAGCGGTTAGCAGCCCGGGATTGGTGGTGACCAGCATTTTGGCGATTGCGTGCCTAGCAAGCTCGTTGGTCTTGGGTGTGATAGTTGCCTCCTCCCCTCCAAGTTTTATACAACACGAAAGCGCCCCTTGCTGAATCATGACTCCTCGCCCCCCCTGCTCCGTCGCAATCCTGCAAAGTGCCTCGGCGCACTTCTCCTTAGTGTTCTGGCCACCGCTTTCTGCCAGTTTTACAACGGCCTTGACAGCATCGGCCGCGACCATGACGCGAATCCGAGCATTGACATTCTCGGCCGGGTCCATCTCCTTCGCGGTCTCAGCATCCTCCCCTTCAATTTTCGCCATCTTCTGCATCTGGTCATACTGCTCTTCAGTGACGTCTTTCCCACGAAACGCTTCCTTACGCAGTTCCTCGATGCTCACAGTAAGGAGGGAAAACACATTGGCAAGTCCATAGGACGTTGAAGGGTCAACGCCTTCGCTCGTCCCTCGCGCTACAGCGATTATTTTGGCCAGCGGGGACTTGATACGGCTACTGCCGTGAACGATCTCCTCTTTCAGTGCCGTTTTGCTGCAAAGGTAACAAAGGACTTCCACCCCACGCTCCATCCCTCCCTCTGCCCCTAGCAAATCTATTGCTACCTTCAACAGCTCCCCAGTTTCCTCATTTTCCTTTCCGATGACCTTTGCTGCGAGACCGATTTTTGCAAGAGCGCTCGCTGCGCCGCTCTGCGTCTCTCTATCATCGCTCTGAAGAAGCGCGCTAAGAGCGCCTGTTTCTACGATCGGGGTCAAGATCGCCCGTCCAGAGTCAGAGGAGGAAGCAGATGCGATGACGTCTGAAACGATTGTCCCGGAAGTGGGACTGAACGTGCTCGATGACACCATCTTAAGCAACTCGATAACCCCATCCGGCATGGCTTCGCTCTCTTCGCTTTCGTCTTTGTTACTATCATCATCTTTCGGTGGTGGTGGTGGTGGTGGTGGTGGTGGTGGTGATGGCGGGATTGGCATCTTCGTCCCGTCAACTGTAGCTTTCCACCCTTTTCGCAATGCCCATAACCCAACGTCCTTGTGTCCAAGAAATAGCCCAGAAACAAGACAGCCTTTCAATTTCATGACGTCGAGGATAGTACGTAGCCCCTCTTCGTCCTTTTCTTCCGCTATTTTCTCCCCATCAACATCAACGACCCTCGAGAGAACAGGGGAGAAAATCTCCTCGACAATCGCTTGCTCCTCTTCGTTTACATCATCAACAGCAGTACAAAAGACGCGCACGATTCGCGCCAAGAGGACCTCTGCCTGCCGCCTCTTCTTGAAGAGCTCACCGCTAGAAAAAACAACAGACAAAATAGCATCGATACCTCCCTCCGCACAGAAGGAGCGAAGAATCGATTTGTCTTGTAGCTCGCAAAGAGAATTCACCACGTCGAACCCTCCGCCCTTGATACTCAGATAGGCAACAATTTCGTTTGTTGTCACAGTGGACAATGCAGATGCGTCGGCGGCGATGACCTTCTTGACAATAGAGCCGACAATAATTGGAATATTCTCGCTGTCACTGTCTCTGTCACTGTTGTCATCGCAATTGTCACTACTGTTGACGTTTCCGAGGGCCGTTAGGAGAAGCTGGCCGCCCTCCCATTTCGACAGGGCAGCTAGCTTGGCCACAAAACCTGGATAATCGCATAGAATTCCAACGCAGAGAAGGGCATGCTTGTTACCAATCGACAAAAGCTTCTCGATGTGCTTGGCTGTTAAGAGTGTCTTCACAACAGAGGACTTGGCATTGACTGTCATGGTCGACTGAAGATTATTCGCGAGCTTTCTTAAGTCGTTATCGGAAGGCAATTCTTCTTTTGGCAATTTTCCTAGCATTGCCGCAAGCCCCTCTTTCCCCCGCTTTTCTGCAATCACCTTTCTCCTGCACTCCTCAATAAATTTCTCCAGGCTCCCCGGCTTTTCAAAAATCCCGCTCCGCATGAGATCCTCCGAAGCATCTCTAATCTGATTCTTCCCGATTTCTCCCTTACCCTCTCGCAACGCTCGAAGAAGCACGGCTTTCCCGCGGTTGTAACGAAGCTTCTTCTCTATTTCAGTTGTTTTCGTTTTCGTTTTCGCTTTCGTTCTGTTTGCTAGCTCTATGCCGGCCGAAGCGTGCTCAATAACGGCCGTAACGTCACCAATCTTTCCAAGAACAATCGTAAGATTACTGTACAGTGTGATGCAGAAATCATTTAGCTCCTCGGATTTGGCAAGAGTGGGGTCAGAGGCTATCTTCAGAGCCGTCTTGTACTGCTCAATTGCAGAGCACAGGTCATTTTGTTGGAATGAGGAGCTCGCATCAGATTTTGCACTCAACGCCGCATCAGGAATCATGAGAACGGATCGGTGGAATACTCCGATCGCGAAGATGCAGAGTGGGATGGATTTGGGTCGTCAAAGGCGTCCGGTGGGTGAAGCAAGAAAGGTCAATAGTTACACACGTAACTTCGATATTTGTTGTCAAAAATGGTCTCGCAGGGACTTTGAAGAGGCTCCAGGAAGTTACGAACTATAAAACCGAAACGACCGAACAGAGGGAAAACAAGGATTTATCCGCGGCTCGAAAAATTTCTGTCCCACCTGAAAAAAGTAAACAAGTCTTTTTCCATCCCCCAAACTCTCCTTTTGGAATTAAAGGCTTTCAAGACAATCCTAACGACACATTAAGGCCTCCTGCCAATTCAATTTGATTAATAAATTCCACATCCTCCAACTCAGAGGGTCCCCTGTGAACTGTTGTTTATCTTCTCCTTCACATCACTCCCTCACTCCCACGACTATCCTGAAAGTGAAAAAATATCTAAAATGCCAGGTGAATTTGAAGACCCTCTGTTGCTTTGCGAGGTGAAGTTAGCTGAGATGAAGCAACTCAAAGAAATATCTCTTGCTGAGGAAAGTCAGCTTCAGCTTGAGCGGGACCAAGTTCTCCACGCAATAACGGTGGCTCAGCACCAGGTCAGGGTCCACGACGATGTTATTGTAAGGAAACGAGTCGAGAAGCAGGCATATGAAAGGGCGGAGCTTGGTATAGCGAGTGCATATGACCAAATTGTCCTCTCCACAGGGGACATTGTTGACATTGCTCATAATTTGAATCCAGCTGGCGGGGACATCAGCGATTCTGACGAAGAGGGAAATAATAGTCAGAGAGAAACCGTCGTCATCCGCTAGCTAATTTCATTTCGAGTTTGGGTAGTAGTAGTTTAGGATGATTTTTAGTGAAAAAATTCTGTTTTTTTTT
>Ga0115556_1001599_pt1 | contig 15601 bp, 15 predicted proteins | sample COGITO_mtgs_1104_5_FD_87282 | JGI IMG/M metagenome (GOLD analysis project Ga0115556, IMG submission 87282) | Pelagic marine microbial communities from North Sea - COGITO_mtgs_110414 | ecosystem: Environmental > Aquatic > Marine > Epipelagic | place: Germany:Helgoland, sampling site Kabeltonne... | reverse complement strand
CGCCTGGCAGCCTCTCGCCGGCGGGCTTGACCCTCTGCGTCAATTTTTTCAATCTCGTATCCCACTTTGGCTTTCGTGCGACCAGCTCCGTGGGTTCGAGCGAATGGCAAAACCGCGTTTTGTAAAGCAAAACAATCAGAATCAAATGCAGCTTGAGCTGCTGCAAGCCGCTGCGTGGTCGCGGGTGATTCACACTTCTCACAAGCACCCTGCGCGGATTCCAGCTCCGCGTGTGATGAAAAACGTTCAACCGAGTCGGTGATAGCCCGCACATGCGCGGGCGAAATTTCACCTAGTGCGAGAGCTTGGTGCGTTAATTTCAATGAACCAGCAAGTAGCCGCGCCTGATCAATGCGCTCTTGGGTGACAAATGAGGACCAGCGCAATGCAAGAGCGAGTTCTTCCCGCGCCAATTCAGCGATACGAATTGTGCGCTCGGAGCCACTCATGCGGTCCATGAATGTGTAGTCCTCAACTACGGGAGACTCCCCAGCAGCCGAGATGATTGCGGGAGTTTGAATGCTGGCCCACCAAGCTGAAACCCGTTCGTGTTCAACAAGAAAACGCACCGAGTCCGAAGGAGTGAGGTCCGCTGGATTCACCATGAGCAACAGTGACTGCAAGAAAGCTCCTGGCGTTAAACCAGCCGCGTGGTCCAAGATCACGGTGGGTGATTCAGTGAACGGGTTGAAATCTTCCATGCACACAATCTATGACAGGGGTCTGACATTCAGGTCATCGAAAAATACTGCGAAATATGAACTTTTAGCACAAACTATGCCGCCGACCAACCACCATCAGATGTAACCTGCGCACCATTGACATTTGCTGCTTCCTCGCTGGCAAGCCAGGAAATTACGCTCGCAATCTGATCAGCCGTTGCAGGAGTCGGCGGCATGGTTGCAAACTTCAATCCCGCGCGTTCCATAGCCCAACCGGACTCGGGCGCAGCCGAAGCGCCAATCCCCGTGGCTACCGGACCCGGGAGCACAGCATTGGATCTGATTCCTTTAGGACCGTAAAAGTAGGCAACGTGTTTGACCAAACCCATGACCGCATTTTTGGAGACTGCATAAGCCACGCCGGAAGCACCCGCACCGAGAGCGGCTTCAGAGGAAACGGTGACAATTGAACCGCTTCCAGAATTTTCGATGACCCATTTGCCACGAGTAATTCTGCGGTAAGTCCCTGTGAAACAAGCGCTTCTCGGGTAAGTTCCAGCCCTTCAGTGCTGATGTCACAACCGGTAACCGTCGCGCCTTCAGCTGTAAGCCGCAGAAGTGTTGCCTGACCGATCCCGCTACCCGCACCTGTAACTATCGCTGTTTTTCCTTGGTGCCTATTGGTATCCATAGAACTATTTTCACCCAGAAACCGGGAGGGATCGAGGGACTTTTGTCACCAATCGCGTGACCTAATCAGGCGGACTTCTCCGCCACCAAGTCTTCCGAGTGAGAGTCAAGCCCAGCGGACCGGCGTAAGCCGCGGCCACCGGTGGAGGCAAGAACAACGATGAACAACGCGGCGCCCACGAGCACGATCATGGTTCCGGATGGAACACCTGCGTAGTAGCTCAAGTACATGCCGATTAACCCGGACAGCATTCCAATCACCGTGCTGTAGGCGAGCATGCGGCCGAAGGAGTCGGTGAGCATGCGCGCGATAACTGCAGGGATCACCAACATTGCGGCAACAAGAGTTACACCGATCACGGTCAGGGTTGCCAAGATGGCAAGTGAGAGAACGACCATGAGCGCGGCTTCGATCCGACCAACGTTGACGCCGGAGACTTTGGCAACGTCAGGGTCAAAGGTGCTGAACAGCAACGCGCGGTAACGCAGAAGAACAAATGCAGAGGTCAAAATTGTGACGGCAACCAGACCAATTATTTGGCCGGTACTGATCCCAAGAATGCTACCGAAAAGTGCGTTCTCAAACGATGGCCCGCTGGTGCCGAATTTGGCAAAGAGCGCAACACCAAGTGCGAAGGAGGCAATGGTGATCACACCGATTGCGGCGTCAGCCCCGACCCGGCTTCGTTTGGTAACGGTGGTGATTGCAAGAGCTGAGGCGATCCCCCACAGCCCTGCACCGATTGCGTAGAACTGGGCCGCGAAGAGTTGCATGGCAGCGAAGCCACCAAAGATCGAGTGCGAGAGACCGTGACCGATGTAGCTCATGCCGCGCAACACAATGTAAACGCCGATTAAGCCCAGGAGCGCTCCCGAAAGGCTTGCAACAAATAAACCTTTTTGAAAAAAGGCATAACTCAAAGGTTCAAGGAGAGTCTCCACGTCAGTTCCTCAATCCGGGGGTAAAAGGTGTTGGTGCTTCGTCGACAACGACGCGCATGCCTAAATGTTCAAGCACTTCCATACGGGCACCAAACGTGTTCTCAAGTACTTCAGAGGTAATGACTTGACTCGGTGTTCCGTCGGCCACGATCCGGTGATTAACACACACTAGGTGCGGCAGGTGGGTTGCCATGCCGTTGAGATCGTGGGTGGTTAACACGATTGCCATGCCGTCTTCGTGCAGGTCAGCGAGAAGATGCAAAATGTCGTGACGGGTGGACACATCCACGCCACTTGTCGGTTCGTCTAGGAGCAACACCTGCGGCTGGCGAAGCAATGCGCGCGCAAGGAACATGCGTTGCTGTTGCCCGCCGGAAAGTTCACGAATGTGGCGCTGGGCAAGATCCGCGATGCCGAGTCGCTCCAAAACTGCAGCAACTTCCTTTTTTTCCTTGTTAGTTGCCCACGGCATTAACCTGCTCGTCTTGCGCGACATCAGGACGCACTCAAACACGGTAATTGGGAAGTTCCAACTCACAGTTTCTAGCTGCGGTACGTAAGCGGTGCGCAGATTCGGTGCCCGCCACACGGTGCCTTCAACAGGTTTTAGCGTTGCGAGCAACAGCCTGAGCAGGGTAGTTTTGCCCGCCCCCGAAGGCCCCACGATCCCGGTGAATTGATCCTCGTGGACGTGAAATGACACGTCGTTGAGTACTCGGTGGTGGTCGTACGCCGCGGCAACATGGTCGAGCCTGATCATTTCAGGACCGACGCCGGTGCCGGTCAACGTTTGGACTTTGTCATTGCGGGTATACCGCGCTGTCAGAGTTCACGGGGGTAACAGTAATGGCATTGAGCGAAGTTGGCGTACCGCCCAAACCACTCACCATGGTGCTGAAGTTGTATTTCATGAGCCCTAACCAGGAGTGCTCAGCATCACCGGGTGCACCTGGCAGGTCGTCGTCACGCAGTGAGTCTTCATAGCGTGCTCCAGTTGCGCGGCCAACTTCTTCCAATACAGCGGAGGGAAATACCTCAGAGCCAAAGATTGTCGTGACGTTTTCGGCTTTGACCTGGTCGATGAGGTCTGCGACTTCCGATGGAGCAGGGTCAGCGAAGTCATTTGGTTGGAAGGCTCCGATAACTTCCCAGCCGTAATCCTTGGCGAAATATGCATACGCGTCGTGGTATGTCAGCAGTTTCAAGTTGCCAGCGGGAACGCTTTGCTGATCTGCTCTCACGGCTTCACCGAGTTCGGTGGCCTGCTGCTCAAATGTTGAGAAGTTTGCCGCGTAGTAGTCGGCGTTGTCAGGGTCAAGTTCGCTCAGCTGGTCACGAATCACGGCCGCGTACTCGATCGCGTAGCCAGGGTCAGTCCACAGGTGAGGGTTTGGCTTGCCCTCTTCTTCTGGGAATGAAAAGTCGTACAGGTAGTCAGACACGGGGAGAACCTCAGTACCGATTTCAACGATCTTGGTGCCGTCCTTCTTGTTGGTTTCAGCCATGCTGATGGTGGGGTCTTCGAGTTTTAGCCCGTTCACCAGAATCAGGTCGGCGTTGCTCAGCAACTCGGCAACCTGCGGTGCAGGTTCAAAGGTGTGACTATTGGTTCCTTCAGGAACGATGCCTTCAATTCGAGCTCGATCGCCAGCAATCGACGCCGCTATAGAGGTGATCGGGGAAACCGTGGTTGCGATCAGTGGACGAGTGTCCTCGCCTTCACTGGCTGTGTCACTCCCTGAGGAACAAGCGGCTAAGGACAACATGAGTGCAGCGGCTACAACGCCAAGTTGGAGGGTTTTCACATTCGAATCTTAATCACACATATTACTTAGTGCAAGTTATTTGCAACAACTTCAGATTAGCAGTCCGTTGCGCCGTTGCCAGCAACTACACCCGGTCATCGGGCAGTGAAGCCCTTCCCTGATCCTGTGTGGCACGAGTGACCGCTTCTCAGTTTGAGAGAAACTTTTCGCGGGAGGTGATTCAGATATCTTTTTGGCCCGCGTACCTTATCGGATTTTACCCACTTACTTCGGGTCGCTGAGCACGCACGACAAATGCTGAACACAGAAATAGGCCGCGCCAACCCGAAGGTTCGTTTTCTAGCGCGATTGACTGCGCTCGAAATGCTGCACCCAACGGTTTTTCAAAGCGTGGCATTGCAGCGTGATAATGAAAAGGCATGATCTCGATGTCGGTAAATCCGGCATCGAGGAAACTGTCCTCAATGGTCAGCGGGTTGTGGTACTTCGCCTCGTGACCTGAACTTGGTAGGGGCGGCATGTTCATGTCGACTCGCGTGGCAAGAAACTCCGCAGCTTGGTCTCGCACCTCACCTGTGACGCCGGCCAATAGATCATCGAGAATAAATTCGTAGGTGAATCGATTAAATGTGAAAAGCGAAAACAATTTGTTCCGGCACTCAACAAACACTGTCCCACCTGGCTTAAGCAAATGACGCATGTTCTCCAGTGCGACGATCTCGTGCTCCACGTGCGGCAACACACCCATTGCGAGCAGTGCGTCAAACCCACCCACCGAGTCAAAGCGGGACAGGGATAGTGAATCTTCGATGTCACCCCACGCCACCTGCCCCTGGATTAAGCCAAGTTCGCTCATGACGCCCTGGCTGGTCTCCACCATCTCCGAGTCGTTGTCCAACCCCCACATATCAAACCCAGCGTTAGCGAATATCGAAATCGCTCGACCGCCACCCACCCCGACCTCAAGCAACTTAGGTGAACCAGGATCAGGATCAATGAGCCCAGTCGCAGCCGCCCGATCCTCGCGGACCGCCTGCAAAACTTGGCGGAAAGCGAAGTGGTTCGCCGGGTAACCACCTTCAAGCTCTGGGTCCCACAATTGCCGGTACTGCTCTTGGGTAAGCGAGAAGTCTTGGTGCATTAATCCTCCGAGGGTGAGATTCGAGGCGAATCACAATCACATGCAATTGTTTTCCGGTATTTTATATGCAAAATTCTGAGGTGTTGACACTCACCCCAAATTGGACCTCAACGGCTGAATGACTGCCGAGTCACGGCACCATAAGTCCGTGAACTCAAACCAAATGGATTCCGACCGGCACTGGACCCTACTCACCAATCACGGTCGAATCCTGCTCATGATCGCCCAAAACCCCGACCTGCGAATCCGCGACCTAGCTCAGAGTGCTGGTGTCACCGAACGCACCGCCCAGAGCATTATCACCGACCTAGAAAGCGCCGGATACCTGACCAAAAAGCGCGAAGGTCGGCGTAATGTCTACTCCGTCAATCCGAAGCGCCCTTTTCGACACCCCGCTGAGTCCAACCACAAAGTGGGCGAACTCATTGACCTTTTCACGGGGCCGAGTTAGGCCGAGTTAGGCCGAGTTAGGCCGAGTTAGGCCGAGTTAGCTGTTAGTGACTCGCTACTGCTGCGTCATTGAATTTCGAAATAGTTGAATTGCGATCAGAACAAGCAGGAGTGCGAAAAGGATCATGGACACTTGCGCAGACATAACAATTGCAAGTTGCACGCCCATGAAGGCAGTGGGGACGCCGGCTAATCCGACTTTTATTGCGACCGGAATGTCAATGTTACCTGTGCGGTAGTTGCGCCAACTACCGGTTGCTCCAGCGATGACCGTGACCAATAGTGCGGTGCCTTTAGCGACAGGTGCTGCCGCACCGAAAAGGATCACGAGAACCGGGACCAGCACAATCCCACCGCCAATACCCAGTAGTCCTGCCAGTGTTCCCACCACTACACCAACTGCAACCAGAATGCTTGCTGTGAAAGGTGTGAGTTCGGTGGCGGCGGATGTTGTTGGGACATCGATAAATAGCCGCACCGCGGTGACCAGTAACAGTGCACTGAAAACACGGCTGAGCCAGGTGTTATCGAACACTGCTAAGAGTTTCGTTCCCAGGATCGCTCCGGCCATGCTGCCTATTCCAAGCAGGAGCGCGTAGGAGAGGTTGATTGAGCCGTGCAAGGCGAAGCCGATCACACCACTTACCGCTATCGGCAGAATCGCTAAGAGCGAGGTACCGTGGGAGAGCCGTTGGGAGAACTTGAGGAGTAGGACGAGCCCGGGCACAATAATGATCCCCCCGCCAACACCGAAACTGCCGGAAATCAACCCGGCGATCAGGCCAATGGCAATGGGGGTCACAGATCATAAGCCTATTGATCATGGGCCTACTGCTCATGAGCCTACTGATCATGAGCCCACTGATCATGAGCCCACTGATCATGAGCCCACTGAGATTCTTGACCGTGTTTACACCGTGATCACGACCCGCCACGGTGTGGAGAACGCGTTCGGGATCGTGGGCGACTTAATTGGCTCAGCTAGTCGCTCCATTGGACTTGTCGCAAAGTGCTGACCTTCGCTGCCGCCAAGTAGTCCTTGTCGTTATGAATCAGCACAATCTCACTTCGAATCGCAACTTGGGCAATGAGTGCGTCCATTGCGCTTCGAATAACTTGACCTTTAACTCGAGCCCTGTTGACAAGTTCACCGGCGGCAACAAAATCTTCGATTGGGTCAACATGAATGATCTGACTGCGATGCACGATTGAGTCAACAGCATGTGTATTGCGTTCATTTCTACCAGACAACAATTCCTGCTGAATCGGACCGCAAATTGCGACCCTAGAACCTGTGGCGAGAATTGAAGCTAGTCGATCTCGAAACGGGGGCGACCCACGCAGAATTCTGACCCAGATTGACGTATCAATCAAGAGCGTTTCTACGCTCATTTCTCGAAACTTTCATTCAGGTCAGCCACTTCGATCAACTCTAAGCTCGTCTAGGTCGCCGTCCCAACCGACTCCGGAGAACTCGTGAATATCTTCTGGGGTCAGGGAGGCGCCAACAACTCTGCGTAATGCGTATTCCACCGCACTTCGCTTACTAGGAAGGTCGTAACGCCGCATCACCTCAGCGACCAATTCGTCGGGCAGGTCAATATTTGTCCTCGTCATAGCCATATCCTAGACAGTCAATGTGTATGCAATACACAATCCATACACACTTTCGTCCAAAAGGCGACTACAGACCTGTCGAGACGTGAATTTCTTCTTTGTCCACCTCGACGAGTTCGGGGGTGACGAGTTGCATGGTGACCTGCAGGACGCTGGTGGTCGCATACTTGGTTGCGAACAACCCGAGAGGTCCGAGTCGGCGGCATGAGCGGATGTAATGGCGCCGACCGAAGTGGTAGCAAGCATTGCGCGTTTCGGAGATTCGCTTATTCTGTTGACATGACTCGAAATCTTCTTGCTAGCGTTCTGGCTGCATTGATTTTGCTCGGTTCCCACAGTTCGGCGAGTTCAGCGCCTCTTGCGCCCAAGACACCGGTATCGCCCATTCCGAGTTCGATCCCAGAGGCAATCGAGCGTGAATACTCGGGTAGCGACCTACGCGTGGCAAAGGCATTTAGTTCGAGTTCGAAATACACAAAGCATCGGATTTCCTATGACACCGGAGGCTTGAAAATCAGCGGAATCATGATCAAGCCCCGAGGCAATGGCCCCTTCCCCGTGGTTGTTCTCGCCCACGGATACATCAATCCAGATACTTATTGGAGTGGTCAGGGTTTCCGGAGGGAACAGGATTGGCTGGGCAACAACGGATACATTGCGCTGCACGTTGACTACCGCAACCACGCACGTTCAAGCAAAGACCCTAAGAGTGATGTGTCCATGCGACTTGGCTACGCCGAAGACGTAATCGGGGCCGCACTAGCGGTGAAGGATTCTAAGTTTTCGTACATCGATAGAAATAAAGTCGCCCTGCTGGGTCGCTCAATGGGTGGCGGTGTTGCTTTCCAAGCGCTCGTGTTGCAGCCCGGAGCATTCGATGCAGCGATTATGTACGCATCAACGAGCACCCTCGCCGCTGATAACTTCAATAAGTGGCAGCGAAACGACTACCCGATTGGTAACCAGATTCTGAAGGCCTACGGAACCCCGAAGCAAAACCCCCAAGTGTGGCAAGACATGTCGAGTCGGTATTTCTTTTCCAGGATCACCGAACCAGTCCTCATGATTCACGGAACGAAAGACGAAAGCTGCGATATAACGTGGGCGCGGGCGACCAACAATGCCCTCAAGCGCAGCGGGGTTGACGTGACTTACGTTGAATACCCGGGAGCGCCGCACTATATGTATGGGGAGTGGAGTGACTCGATCAAAAAGGTGGGCAAGTTCCTCAAGAAAAATTTGAAGTAAGTGTGGGAACCTGTCTCCATGAGTGAATCGCACCCGACAATGGCGATTGTGCAGGCGCGCATGGGTTCAACCCGGCTCCCCGGGAAAGTTCTGGCAGACCTGGAAGGTGCACCCATGTTGCAACGTCAACTTGAACGGGTTGCACGGGCTCACACCTTGGATCAAATCGTGGTTGCAACTTCGACCGACGCCGCAGATGATCCAATTGCCGAGTTGTGTGAGCAGTTGGGCTTCGACTGTTTTCGCGGTGACCTCGACGACGTGTTACAAAGATTCGTTGGTGCGATAGCCGCGCACTCCCCCGAAGTTGTTGTGCGGATCACCGCCGACTGCCCACTCATGTCCCCGTCCGTGATCGACACAATCGTTACCGAGTTTCATGAATCTGATTGCGACTATCTTTCCAACACTCTCGAACCGTCCTTCCCCGACGGTGTGGACGTAGAAGTTATCCGCGCCAGCGCTCTGCGCACGGTCGCCGCTGCGAGCACTGATCTACATGAACGTGAGCACGTCACCCTCGGGGTTTATCGCAGACCCAATGAGTACCGCGTTGCCAACTTTCGCGGTGATAGGGACCTATCGGATTTGCGTTGGACTGTTGACTCCGCCGAGGACTTGGCCTTCGTTCGCTGGGTCTACGCGGAGCTGCACCGCGCCGACCCCGAGTTTGATATTCCGCAGGTCTTGGAATTACTCGAGGAGAACATCGAAAAATCACGAACCAATAGTGACTCAGCGCGAAATGCTGCTCTTGACGGTCTTGATACCGGAGCGATGTTGCATAACCGATAGTTGAATGCTAAACTATATTGATTCTAATTTTTTAAGGAGACAAGATGCCCGCTGTGACCGCAGACACTTTGACATTGCCGCGTTTTGAGGTGGCACTTGATGCCAAGCCCCGCTCGGTCAAGAAAATCACGACCGCGCCCCAAGGCCATGAAGGTGAGGGCTTTCCGGTGCGCCGCGCATTCGCCATGATCGAGCAGAGCGACCTTGATCCATTTATTCACATGGACCAAATGGGTGAAGTTGAATACGCACCCGGTGAACCCAAGGGAACACCCTGGCACCCACACCGCGGCTTTGAGACTTTCACGTATTTGATCGACGGGCAATTCCTGCACCAGGACTCCAATGGTGGCGGTGGAATCATTGAGTCCGGTGGAACGCAATACATGACCGCCGGTGACGGAATCCTGCACATTGAAACTCCGCCGGCGCATCTGGTTGAGTCCGGCGGGCTTTTTCACGGCGTGCAATTGTGGATCAACTTGCCCGCTGACAAAAAGCGCATTGAGCCGCAGTACCAAGACCTTCAAGGAATAGATTCTTCGATGGTCACAAGTGGTGACGGTGGTGCTCTAGTACGCGTACTCGCCGGTGAAGTTGGAGCGTTCGCAGGACCCGGTATTTCCCACACCCCACTTGCGATCACCCATGTGACGCTGGCACCTGGTGCGGAAGTTGAAATCCCGTGGCGCAGGGACTTCAACGCGTTGGCCTACGTCCTTGCGGGCAAGGGCGCTGTTGGTTCGGAGCTTCGACCAATCTCTACCGGGCAAATGGCCGTACTCGTTGACGGTGACACGGTCAAGCTACGCGCGGACGAGTCCCAGGAGTCACGTTCACCCAATCTCGACGTGTTCCTCATTGGAGGCTTGGCGCTGCGCCAGCCGGTATTCCAGCACGGACCATTTGTTATGAGCACAAAAGCTGAAGTCATGGAAGCATTCGAGGACTATCAAGCCGGGCGCTTTGGGCACATTCCGGCTGATGCCATTCAGCCGCACCGTATCTAAGTCTGGCTGGTCTCACGCCTGGCTAAGCCAAGGCAAGTGCGGGGCAAGTGAGCAAAGCGGGTCAACCCGTTGAGTGAATGGCGCAGGCGCTGCATCCCTATGCTTCTCGCATGACTTTGACCCCCACCGGAATCTACGTACCGATCGTCACACCATTTGACGAAGCAGGCCAGATCAACGTGGAAGAACTTCGTTCGCTAGTGGGGTTCATGCTCGAATCTGGGGTCTCCGGAATTGTCGCGGCTGGGACGACCGGTGAGGGTTATTCATTCAGCTTTGACGAACGTCGCCTAGTTCTGAAAACAATTGTTAACTGTGTTGACGGCGCCGTTCCTGTTTTGGCTGGCGTTGGTGGAATGAGCACCCATGAAGCGGTGGATCAGGCAATTCTTGCCAAGCGCTCGGGGATCACGGGGCTCATGCTCGCCGCGCCTTCTTACTGTCTGCCGACTGAACCCGAACTTGCCGCTCACGTGACACACGTGGTCAACGCGGTTGAACTTCCCACAGTTTTATACGACTACCCCGCTCGCACCGGTGTTACATTCTCTCCAGCAGTTGTTGAGGCAGTTGCAGGCAACGAGTTAGTCGTCGGGATCAAGGAAGCCTCCGGTGACTTGAGCCGGATCGATTGGCTAACAGGCGACTTCGGCCAGGAGCTATCCATCGTCTGCGGAGCCGATCTGGATTCGCCGGCATTTCTTGCGGCCGGTGTACATTGCTGGATCGGTGGAATCGCGAACCTGTTGCCGGCAGCCCACGTAGCAATGTTGAATCCCGACTTGCGCCCTGAAGTATTTGCAGCAATTGAACCGATTCTGGGATTCATCGAGTCTGGAAAATACAACGCAAAAATCAAAGCCGGTATGAACTCCCTCGGGGCCCAAGTCGGTGCGCCCCGTGCGCCAATCGAGTCATTTGAATCCGATGTCACCGGGATTCAAGAACTCGAATCCTTACTCACCAGCGCTGGGAAATGGGCGCCAAGATTCGCATGAGCCAAACCGCATGAGTACAGCAGCATGAGCTCCACAACTAACACTGACACACTCATAGTCGGTGGCGGAATTATCGGAGTCAGCATTGCCTCGCAGTTGGGCGACCGCGATGTCACGATTCTTGACTCTGGTGCGCCCAAATACGGAACTTCAATTGGTAACGCCGGCCACGTGGTTGTTAGTCACGCCCAACCGTTCGCAGCCCCAGGCATGATCGGCATGGGCGCGAAATCCTTACTCGCCGCCGACGGGGCATTCGCGTTCGGAACCAAATTGCCAGCGAACGCGGCCCCTTGGATCGCTCAATTCATGCGCAACTGCACCAAAGCAAACGTCAAAAAGTTCACACCAGGAATCCACTCCCTGCTACGTTCCAGCGCCGAGTTGATCAAGGCAAGTGGTATCACAACAACGAGCACCTCCACCTGGGAAGTGTTCACCGCGAAAAATTCAGAACAGCGAGCTCGCGCAGAGTTCGAGCACCTCACGCATTTGGGTATTCAAGCCAGAGTTGTCGACCGGTCCGAAGCACTGGAGACTGAACCTAGCCTGTACAACAGAGTCCAAGCCGTTGTTGAACTCGGCGAAGATTTTGGCCTTGACCCACATGAACTCTGGCAGCATCTGCGTAATGTGAATCCGAATTTGACATTTCACTCCAACCAAAGCGCTACCCAGATCACGCGGGAGCGACAGTTATATCGGGTGATCACCGCAGCCGGTATGGAGTTCACCGCTCGAAACATTGTGATCGCTGCAGGAGCCTGGTCCCGCGAGGTTGGCAAACTCTTGGGTATCAACATTGCTCTCATGGCCGCCAAGGGATACTCGGTCACGGCACCCATGGGTAACGCCGACTCAGAGTTCCCGAATTCAGTTCACCCAATGATTCTCTCCGACGAGAAAACTGCGACAAATCCGCTAGGTGAATGGCTCCGAATGAGTGCGCGATTTGAATTGACCAATCCCAACGACCGCGAACTTAACCACAAGCGCGTGCAACACCTTTATACCCGCGCAGCAACCGTGTTGAAACTACCGCCGATTCCCACTGACCTAGCGGCGTTGTCACCCTGGACCGGTTTACGCCCAGCCAGTGCTGACGGTGCTCCCTTCATTGGCCCTGTGCCCAATCTTCCCGGTGTTTATCTTGCGACCGGGCACGGCATGATTGGCACCGCACTCTCCCTCGGCACCGGTGACTTGATCGCTCGGCACCTTGAGCATCAAAAAATCAGTTGGTCCGAACTAGCATTGAGCCCACGTTAAGCACGAGTTCACTTGTCCACGAATAAAGGATTTTGATGAAAACGAGCCGGATCTGGCATTGCGTTGATTCGCATACCGAAGGGATGCCCACGCGGGTTGTTGTTGGCGGCGTTGGCGTTTTACCTGGCAACACCATGGAAGAAAAACGCCAGTACGTGATGAACGAGGCAGACCACCTTCGCACCTGGCTCATGTTGGAACCGCACGGTCACGGCGCGATGAGCGGGTCGATCCTGCAACCACCGACTCGCCCTGACGCGGACTGGGGCGTTGTTTACATTGAAGTGTCCGGTTGCCTGCCCATGTGCGGTCACGGAACGATCGGGACTGCGACCGTTCTAGTGGAAACCGGCATGGTTGAGGTTGTTGAGCCAGAAACTGTTATTCGGCTGGACACTCCCGCGGGACTTGTGATCGCGCGAGTGCAGGTTGAAGGAACCCGCGCCAAGTCGGTCACAATCGAAAACGTTGCATCATTTGTCACCGAACTTGACGCGCACGTTGAAGTTCCCGAAATCGGTGACGTGCGCTATGACATGGCTTATGGCGGAAATTTCTATGCAATCGTTGAGTTGAGCGAACTTGGTCGGGAGTTCGGCAAGGAACACGCACCCGAATTACTTGAACTTGGGCTTGCAATCATGAATGCGATTAATGAAACCAATCCCCCTGTCCACCCGGAGAACCCTGCCATTGATCATGTACACCACGTGCAACTCGTGGCGCCTGGAAGTACCGCTCAACATTCACGCCATGCAATGGCGATTTACCCCGGTTGGTTTGACCGCTCACCATGTGGCACGGGAACAAGTGCTCGTGTTGCTCAGCTGGTTGCGCGTGGTCAGTTGGCTGTCGGGGAACCACTTATTAATGAGTCAATAATTGGTACTCACTTCGTTGGTCGAGCACTAAGCGCGACGAGTGTGGCCGGGATTCCAGCCATTTTGCCCGAGATCACCGGGCGCGCCTGGATTACGGGGACGTCCCAGCACATGCTTGTGCCCGACGACCCATTTCCTGCCGGCTTTAGTCTTTAGTTGGTATTTGACCTTATGAAAAACAGACAACTTCGGCCGGAGCCAAGGATCCCGCTTCCCCAGCGGCTGGATCCACAAGATGCAAAATTCGAGCGGATCATGGAGGTCCATGACCAAACATGTGCTCAAGGTGAACAGGGCTACCTTGACCCTTACAACGGGCTATTCGCCATGACCGCTGACTTTCATATCAAGCGTGGATACTGCTGCACTCGGGGTTGTAGGCATTGCCCGTTTACCCAAGATTGAACCTGCCTTAACTTTCCTCACATCAACTTTCCTCACATTAACGCTGACCATGCTGCGTGGATTCGGTTGGTGTGCGGTTTCAGGTGTGCGGTTTCAGGTGCGAAGGCACGGTGTCGAATACCTGCCACGTGAGACTATCTGTCCTGGTTTGCTCACAGATCGCTCCGCAAACTAGGTATTCCTGGCCAAATATCTCAATAATGTGCCGAAAAACTCTTGTGGACCGTCATGGGCGAGCAAGTGTCTTTTCCCAAGGCTGGTGTTCGAGCACTGTATGAACTGTGTGGATTGAATCCAATCTCTTAGAGGGCCAAGAGTTCATATTGCCCAGTTTGGGGTCAAAAATCCGCACAGTACACAAAGTACCTGTGTGGGCACTCTCGGGAAAAGAGCACGCGAGCTCCCGAGCTCCCACGCGTTCTCCCACGCGTTCTCACACGCCTTCACCCACACACTCGCCACTGCGCGTAGTTGAATGCTCGTGACCGGTCATGATCACCCGAGTTGCCCGGTTTACCCTGTACTTATGACTAGGGCAAAATCTTGGACGGGTATTTCAGCTGTGATCATCGCTGCGGCGTTCCTGTCCACTGGAACGGTCGTAACAGCTAGTGCTGTCGATGCTGCGGGCACACCCAAAGCTGTCGGCTCCTGGTCCATGGTTCCCCAATCCAAGGACGCCAATGACGACGGTTTTATTGACGGTGACGGTGGTGTTCCCGCTTCGGGCGCTTTGTCACTTAAACCGTCAGCGACTTTTGTCGGAGCGGGCAACTTCATTGCCCAACCCAATGAACGCTTGATCGATGGGTCGCTCTCCTGGTATCTCGATAGCGCGGGTTTTCCCGTTACTTTGAATGCGTGCAAATCAAAGGGAGATACGTTCAGTTGGACCGTTCAACGCGGCGGCAAAATAGTTGAACGTGTCCCGTCAACCAAACTCTCAAAGAAGAAATGCAAGTCGACGATCAAACTCCCTGAAGGCCTCCACAGTCTCACCCTGACCGTCCGGTCTGGGAACAAGGTAAAGCGACAGTCCATGGTTGCAAATATTTCGAACTACCTCATGGTCGTCATGGGTGACTCTTACTCCTCCGGTGAAGGGAACCCTCGCAATGTCAATGCTTGGCTGAAAAACCGAATCTCCTCCTTTGACCCTTACTGGGATGAAGATCAATGCAATCGAAGTGTTCATGGAGCTCCGGCCCAAGCGGCGTTGAAGTTGGAGCGCTCTTCCAAGCAAACCTCGGTAACACTCGTTGACGTTTCCTGCTCGGGTGCAACAGTTGCAAAAGGAATTCTTGGCTCTCAGTACCGCGGGTTGCCCACCCAAATTGAGTCCGTGAGTGAAATCGTGGGCGACCGGGAGATTGACGCAGTTGTCATGACAATCGGGGGCAACGACGTTGGGTTCGCAACAATCCTTACCACCTGCGCATTGCAGGCCAACTGTCCATTGACCAAGGCGACAAGTGCACCTCTCTCCAGCTTCCCCACGATCGCTGCTGGTGTGCAGGATCTCACCGCCGGCTTGGCGAGCAGTTATGCCGCAATCAACACCTGCTTCACCGACTCGAGTTGTGAGGGAACTCAGGGCCAAAAACTGCCGGGACTTTCTCTTGGAAAAAAGGGCAGCGTCTTTCTCAATTCCTACCCAGACCTGGCACGATCGCAAACCGGTGACGTGTGCAGCTACATCACAATCACCGAGGAAGACTTCCGGTGGG
>Ga0115556_1001593_pt1 | contig 15611 bp, 11 predicted proteins | sample COGITO_mtgs_1104_5_FD_87282 | JGI IMG/M metagenome (GOLD analysis project Ga0115556, IMG submission 87282) | Pelagic marine microbial communities from North Sea - COGITO_mtgs_110414 | ecosystem: Environmental > Aquatic > Marine > Epipelagic | place: Germany:Helgoland, sampling site Kabeltonne... | reverse complement strand
CTCCCCCCCTCCCCCTCCCTCCCTCCCTCCCTTCCGCTCCCTCCCTCCCTCCCTCCCTCCCTCACTCTCGTGCGCTCGTACGCAGTTTCTCAAGCTGGATATCCTCTCCCGCTTGTCCACAAATTATCCTTGATCTCCCTGTCCGGCGCAGTGGGAGAGTGCCTAACGTTGGGATCTGCCAAGGGAATTGGTGGAGACCTGTCTTTACTGGAGGACATATTCCGGCGTAGCTCCGACTTCATCCCAGATAATCGGAGGCAGAATCTCACGAGATGGGCAGCACTGGTGAGCTGGGAAATTCTGAGAGATCACCAGCGGGAGTATGAGGGACTAAAGCAAGTTATGGAAGGAAAGGGAAGCAATGGGGACAAGTGGGGGGTCATCGACCTCGTGAGCGCTGTGGAGGATGGGAGGACAAAGAGGGACTTTGAGGAGACAAAACAATGATGGAATGGGAGGGGAGGACCCGACCCGATCCCGGACCCGACCCGTGAAGGGCGAAAAAAGAAGGGACGCGAGAAAGGTATGGCGAGTAGGACACTTTTTTAAGCACACGGAAAAGAACTTGAGTATTATTAAATGTTTTGCAAGGCACCTCAGAGCTTAAAAAATGCCCTTCTTGCTTCTTCCTACCAATCATTCATCCCATGCCCACCCCACATCCAGCCTTCGATTTTTTTCACTTTTCTGCCTCACTCTTCTCGATTAACTGTGCCAGATTCCCATTCTGAAATTCTTCAATCATAATATCACAACCCCCGACAAACTCCCCCCCTACGTAAAGCTGTGGAATCGTGGGCCAGTCAGAGTAGGTCTTGATCCCTGAACGGAGAGACTCGTCGCTTAAAACATCGTAGGTTTTAAAGTCAATCCCGTTATCAGCAAAGGTGGAGAGGATCTGAACGAAAAAGGCAAAACCCATTGTTTGTTTTGGTTCGTTTTTGTTATATTTCATTTCGTTTCATTTCGTTTCATTTCGTTTCATTTTGTTTCATTTTCGTCAGGCATGCCAAGCCAAAAAAGGAAGTTGCAGGGAAAACGCGCTTGTTTAGCAAACAATTCATTGTCGATGAAACACGACGTATCTAACACGCCAATCAAACACAGTCATACCAGCACTACCCCTACATGAACTTACCTGGACGGCTGTATTACTAAATCCACACTGTGGGAACATTTTTGTGCCCTTCATGAAGAGCACGATATTATCATCCCCCTTTACAAGGGAATCGATTCGGGCGTTTACCTCCGACTCGTTTTCGGGGAGAACGTCAGGACGAAGGTTCTCAAAAGAGGAGAAACAACGAGTGCCCCAAGGCCGGGGGTGAGCCAAAGACAATGAGGGTGTCAAGAAAGACGCAGTGAAGTGAAGGAGAAGGAGGAGTAGGAGAGATATTTTCATCATGTCTGAAAAAAAGGGTACGGCCTACGCGTGCGATCAATAGTGCTGCGAGCTTCTGACTCTTTTAAACCCGTAAAACTTCAGTGTGTGAAGAGAAGCCTCAGATTAATTTGTCGAACAAAAATTTTTTAAGGAGCTTCAAATTCATCCATTTTGAACCAAATACCTTTTTTGATTCGGCACTGCGTTCTCCTACAGATAGTTATCAATTCAATAAGTGTTAAACCAAAATAACACAATAATCTCCCGTGCAACACATCTCCCTCTCTGCTTTTCCTCCCCTCATCTCCCTTTCCCTGATGGGCTTAATATTCTCCCGTGTGTTCGCTAGCCTCTTCGGATCGAAGGAGGTCCGAATTTTGATCCTAGGCCTTGACAATGCTGGGAAGACCACCATCCTCTACCGGTTGCAGAATGAGAGTGATGAGGGTGAGTAAAGTCAAAGTCAAAGTCAAAGTCAAAGTCAAAGTCAAGTCAAGAGCAACGTAATGTGTCCTCCCTTTCTGTTCACATCGCTTATACCACCTTCCATATCTCACCCCCCCCCCCTCTCTCCCCTCTCTAGCGATTCAAACGATCCCGACGATTGGTTTCAATGTTGAGACATTGCAATACAAAAACATAAAATTCCAGGTGTGGGACCTGGGGGGCCAAACATCCATCCGACCTTATTGGCGGTGTTACTACCCCAACACAGACGCGATAATATTTGTCGTGGACAGCGCCGATACAGAGAGGCTTGGGGTCGCCAAGGGGGAACTCATGGCCATGTTGGAGGAGGACGAGCTGAAGGATTCCACACTTCTCGTGTTTGCAAACAAACAAGACCAGAAGGGGGCGCTTAATGCTCAGCAGGTCAGTGAGGGGATGGGGCTCCCGGAGGTGAGGGGGAGGCAGTGGAGTATCCAAGAGACGAGTGCAATTAAAGGGAAAGGATTGTTTGAGGGGTTCGATTGGCTCGTCACTACCATAAAGGGGAGTGAGAGTTGAGACCAGATGTCAGGCAAAAAGATGGGAATGAACGGCCGAAACAGTGAAAATGTAAATGAATGACGGAGTTTGGAAATAAATCCCACTTCAAAATCATATCAAAATCAAAATTTTAAATTTCCACTCATTCTCATTCTTCTTCTTCTTCTTCTTTGGGAGGAGTCATCAGGGTGCCCCCACCCCCGTCTGCACGCTCCAGATGGGAGCATTTTCGTACATTTTTACTTCGTCCGGTGCCTTCATCGCGGCACCGTCAAAGTATGGCCTCTCCTTGCTTCGCTTCTCCTCAAACTTGCGGATGTCAGCAATTCTCTCAAGTGTAAGACCAATCTTGTCAAGACCATTAACGAGGCAAAATTTCTTGAACTGGTCGATTTCGAACTTGTAACTGTTTGTTTTGGTGATGACCACCTGATCCGGCAGGTTGACAGTGATTTCATTGTCAGGGTCGCCAGCTATTTCAAGCAACTCCTCCACCTCCGGTCGGCTAAGTTTGATAGGTAGCATACCATTATTCAGACAGTTATTGTAGAAAATATCCGCAAAGCTGTGGAACACCAAATGTGGGTGGGTGGGTGAGTGATGAAGGAGTTCGAATGAGTTTGAGAATGCAAACAGGACAACAACACTAACCTGTTGCTAATGATGCATCGCAGTCCCATGTCATTGATGGCCCATGGCGCGTGCTCCCTGCTGCTTCCACAGCCGAAGTTGTCCCCGGCGATCAATATCTTGGCTTTGCCCTTGTAGGGATCTGTGTTGAGAATAAACTCTTTCCTCTCGTCAGCGACTTCCTCTCCAATCGTTGCGACAGCTAGTGCGTTCGTGTATCGCAGTTCGGCAAAAGCCGCAAACCCAAGTCCGCTGCGCTTGATCGTCTTAAGGAATTCCTTGGGGATGATCATGTCAGTGTCGACGTTTTGAATGTCAAGTGGTGCAGCCTTGCCCGTCAAGACAGTAAACTTGGGCAGGCCAGAAGAGACTGTGGCGAGTAAGTTAGCAAGAGAGAGAGAGAGAGAGAGAGAGAGAGAGAGAGAGAGAGAGAGAGATGCCCAGCTGGCGTAAAAGAAAGAGAGCGCATCGTCCCGAATCTGCATCGCGGAGTAGTCCAACATTAGCAGAAAAATTGTTAAGCACGCACCTGGTTCGCAATCACCATCAACGATTTTTTTTTCCTCAATATCCTCACAAATTTCGTCGTTCTCATTGATAATGGGTCCTGGGTTCACGAGTACTTCAGTGGTGAACGTGTCACTGCCCCTATCCGTTCGGCTATTGAACCTCCTGGGGTCATTACTTTCGTCCCCGAGATATTCATATTCCCTGACATCGTCGATTGCGCCTTTGATAGCCGCAGCTGCCGCCATCATCGGTGAGACGAGGTGGGTCCTCCCTCCATCTCCCTGACGTCCCTCGAAGTTCCTGTTGCTGGTCGACGCGCAGCGCTCCTGAGGCTTCAACTTGTCGTCGTTCATTGCAAGGCACATGCTGCAGCCTGGTTCGCGGAAATCGAAACCTGCCTCGGCGAATATCTTGTCCAGGCCTTCTTTCTCGGCCTGTCGCTTCACAAGGCCGGATCCTACAGATTTGGGGCGGGGCGATGGGGTGGGGGATGCTGGGTTAGAAATAAAAGAAAAAACACAAGAAGTTGATGCGCGCGAGGCGGATCTACCGAGGGCGATCTTCCGAGGGGGATCTACCGAGGGCGATCTTCCGAGGGCGATCTTCCGAGGGCGATCTTCTGAGGGCGATCTTCCGAGGGCGATCTTCCGAGGGCGATCTTCCGAGGCGGATCCGCCTCGTTGATCCGCCTCGTTGATCCGCCTCGTTGATCCGCCTCGTTGATCCGCCTCGTTGACCCGCCTCGTTGATCCGCCTCGTTGATCCGCCTCGTTGATCCGCCTCATTGATCCGCCTCGTTGATCCGCCTCGTTGATCCGCCTCGTTAGATCTACTATTATATCGAAATGACTGACCTGGCACAATCATAGCGTCCACACCCTCCTTCACCTTCCTCCCCAAGGCGATTGCAGCGACGTCTCTGAGATCCTCAATCCTTCCATTCGTACACGACCCGATAAATACTTTATCAATAGGAACACCCTTGATGGGCATCCCCCCCGGTGACAGACCAATGTAGTCGAGTGAACGAGTTATGGCAGCTTGGCGGGCTGGATCAGAGCTGGATTCTGTGGTAGGGACCTTGCCATTAATATTTACAACGTCTTGAGGACTCGTCCCCCACGTAATACTCGGCTCAATATCCTCAGCCTTAATAGTCACAACTTTGTCCCACTTTGCGTCTGGATCGGATTTCAATGTCCTCCAGTGCTCCAAGGCCTCATCCCACTCACGTCCTGGCGATGGACTCATAGGACGACCTTTCAAATACTCGAAGGTAGTTTCATCTGGAGCGATCAGGCCGGCACGTGCACCTGCTTCAATCGCCATGTTCGATATGGACATCCGTGCCTGCGTTATGTTTGTGGTCGTTGTGGAGAGGAGAGGAGAGGGTGAGCACAAGGGTAGAAATGAGATGAAATGAACAGAAAAAACACAAACACAAAAAACAACACACCCGTCCACTCGCGCTGGCTACACACCTCCATACTCAATGCCCTCACACCCTCCCCACCAAACTCGATAGCACACCCCGTTCCCCCAGCTGTCCCAATCACCCCACAGATGTGGAGGACAATATCCTTGGATTTCACTGAAGGCGAAATGGTCCCCGTAATCTCAATCAGCATGTTCTTCGACTTCGTCTGTTCGAGAGTCTGCGTAGCTAGCACATGCTCAACCTCACTGGTCCCGATCCCGAAAGCCAATGCACCGAAAGCCCCGTGTGTGGCCGTGTGGCTGTCACCGCACACTACAGTGGAACCAGGAAGGGTGAAGCCTTGTTCAGGGCCAATTATGTGCACAATTCCTTGGCGGGAGTCCCCAAGACCAAAATACTTCAGGGAAAACGCATCCACATTCTTTTCCAGCTCCAGGACTTGCGTCTTTGACTGCGTCTCCGAGATAAAATCCTCCACGCTTAGGAGCTGCTTCCTGTCGGAGGTGGGAACATTGTGATCAACCGTAGCCAGTGTGCAGTCAGGACGACGAACCTTCCTGTTGCTCAATCGCAGCCCCTCAAAAGCTTGCGGAGACGTTACCTCGTGGATTAGGTGTCGATCGATGTAGATCAGCGGGGTGAATTCCTTATCAGACGACGAGGGAATCAAATGCTCGGCATATATTTTATCGTACAGTGTAGATCCCGCTTTGAGGGTGCTTGAGGCATGGGGTTGGCAAAGAACACACGTTCCTACCGATCGAATCGAAAAGGGCGTCGCGTAAGGGGAAACGGAGAGGAGGGTAAGGAGCTTAATTAGGAGGAGGGAGGGCAACATCGCCGGATTGGGGTAGTTTGTTTACGGTCGCAGGTTGTTTATATCCTTCGAGAGGCTCCAATGAGCGTTTTCTCCGTTCAGGAGGCAAAAATTTGGGCGAAAATTTGACGATTAAGACTGTACTTATCATTCGTTTTGACACAGGCCTCACAAAGTCACATAGTTTGTTAACGGTACGTAGAAATCCTGGGCGTCTATGAAAACTTGCTTATGGCGGTACATACTGCTAGCGGTGGTGATGCGTTGGAAATAAATCTGAAATGCGGTACACTTGTCGTGCCCGGCCTCTGGCAGTATGTCTGGCAGCTCATGTTTGCCGTGGGGCGTTGCTGCATGGATATTGTATGTACGCGATTTATGTGGAAGTAGAGGTCCAATTAATGTATTTGTCAGCTGCAGGCTCGATTTTAATCCTAATAACGCTGTGTGGAGTTCACACAGGACAACCATTGGTCAGCCCACTATTTCGCGAACGCGCTTTGCGATGGCTGATAGTCATCTTGTGGTGAATAAATCGCTTTATAAATGCGTTTTCGGGTATAATATCGTGGATAAGCTGCCCTGGCATCGTTTTTGTTACGCTGAATAGCCACACACCATCCAAAAGACTACCCAAAATCCTTTTTTCTCTATCATTTTTCTAACCCATGTTCCCACAGTCAGTATATTACAAAAATGGTCACTCTCCGTCTTCAGAAGCGCCTCGCTGCCTCCGTGCTTAAGTGCGGAAAGAGGAAGGTATGGATCGACCCCAGTGAGGTCGGTGAGGTCGCTTTGGCCAACAGCCGTGCCAACATCAAGAAGCAGATCAAGGACGGGAATGTGATGAAGCTCCCTTACAAGGTCCACAGTCGCTCCAGGGTGAAAGCTCGCCAGGAGGCCGTGCGAAAGGGCCGTCACACCGGTGTTGGTAAGAGGACTGGTACTGCCAACGCTAGGTTGCCATTCCAGGTGGTGTGGATGAGGAGGCAAAGGGTGCTCAGGCGAATGCTCAGGAAATACAGGGACGCCAAGAAGATTGACAAGCACATTTACCACGAGCTTTACATGTAAGTAACCGCTTTACTTTGTAGGTGGGGAAAGAAGGGGCTGCTGCCTACCTGTGGGCGGAGCAATAACCACCAGTATTGCTTCTGCAACGCACCCCCATTAGTGGGAGGAATTCGGGCTACATCAAGGCGCTCCCCGCCGCAGAGATGCGGGACGGAGGGGCGTATGGGCCAGACAACCCTGCCACGCCTCCACAATCATTCGTACGCCAACCAACGGGGAATGATTACTAACAATCACATGTGACACATTTTTGCCTTTTGCTATCATTTCAATTGCAGGCTTGCCAAGGGAAACCAATTTAAGAACAAGACCGTGCTTATGGAGAAGATCCACCACATGAAGGAGGTGAAGTCAAAACAGAAGCTCCTTGACGACCAGAAGGAGGCCAGGTTGCTGAGGGCTAGGGCCAAGAATGCCCGGCGCGAGCAGAAGAAGGTCGAGAAGGGCGAAAAATAAGAAAAAAATGAATGCGTGGAATTGCTAGGAATTGTGCTTTTTATTTTGCTTATCTACTTTATTATTGGCACGAGGGGTAACAAGTTCTGACCACGACGCAGGCCCATTTACTTGACTTGCAGCAGTTGTTTTTTTGATTCTGTCTCTTCTTTTGTTATTCCACCTGAGTCCGGGGTTTGGGTTAAGAGAGCATGGGGGCGGAACCAAGAGCCGAGCCCACGAAGAACGTGACAGCTTGAATTCCAAAAAAGAGAAGCCACATAAGAAACTAAACTTTCATACCAAACAAGCGATTAATTTTTATCCGGGGCACGAAAGACGAAAGACCGAAATTTTTTTGAAATCAAAAAGGGAAAACTGAAAGCAAGAGTATAAACAAGATTATGGCTAGAAAACGTCACGATTCAGACTCCGAAGACGAGGGATCTGCCAGCAATGATGATTCTGGTAGTGAGCAAGAGTCAGGGTCTGAGTACTCTGACTCTTCGGGATCTGAATCCGAGGAAGAAGAAGAGCCCACTACCTCCAACAAGGCTCCCAAATCCGCCCATGCCAACACAAACAAGATAACCCAACTTGCATACGCTGTAAACAGCAAAGTTCCAAAAGGAAAGAAGAAGGAGATTGCCCGTCTCCGACGATGGTTGACTTTTGCCAAACGCAAAGTTTTGCTGACCTTGGATGATCTAGGAGAGGTGAGTCCGTCGATTCTTCAAATGCCCACATGACGGGTTGCACAGTTCTACTGGTGTTGGTTACTCGAAGCGTCTTGAGAGTTGTGTTTAAGGCGCGGAGACGTTTCAAATTTCCATGCAGCGAGGCCCATTTATTGACTTGTACCAAGTTGTGGAGACAGACAAGCCACCTACACTTTAGGAGGATGTTTCGAACGCCAAAATCCACTTTTGTCGTGCGCACACAATTGACTCTCACCGTTCCTAACCCGCTTCCTCCCCCAAATACACACATTTCCCAGTCTATCTCCCCCAAGACTTCCCCCCACCTAACTGCCTTCACCCTGAACCTCCACAAAATTGAGAACTTCCCCACTCCGCCCCCCCTCACGCTCCGCCTCGCCAACCACCCTTCCCACTCTCTAAAATACTCCCTTTCTATGTCATTTTACCACGTTGTCAGTAAGCGCTTCTTTGGCAGCACCTGGATGGGTAGTACATTTGATGATTCCTCCCTCAAGAAGAACTCCCTTGTCACCAACGAAATGATCTACTGGTCTTCCTACCTTTCCGATCCCAACTGTTTTGCCGTCATCGAACTTGTCGCGACGGAATACCACCGCACAACAAACGTCACGATCGGGCAGTATGGATGTGGATGGGCTACTCTGCAGCCCTTTGGAGACGTCACTCTGAAGGACGTGGGGGGAGTTGAGGGGGGGGAGGAAGGTTTCATACCTCTAAAGGTATACGGAGGAACTCCTAGGAAACTGAGATTCTTGACGAGGGAGGATTATCACAAGCTCGATGAGGTAAGTTATGGTTGGTTGTTTGGTTTCGCACAAGAGAGAGATGGAGAGAGAGAGAGGGAGAGGGAGAGGGGGATAAGAGAGCAACAAAAAAACTAACTCAACGACCGTAACAACGACTTTGCAGATTGCCCTCCCCGGCACTCGCATAATGTACAAACTTGGCACCCACTCCAAGCTATCCAAGCTACTCCAATCCACGCCTGTCTTGCGCCCCAATGAGCTCGTGTCAGCCTCTGAAAATGTTTCGGGCCTGGACATCCAAAAGTATCGGATGCCGGACGCTAGAGGGACCGTCAAGGCGCCCTGCCTGGGAGGCACAGTCAGCGGCACCAAGAAGGCTTGGTATGTTAGCCCGGTCTTGAGGCCTAAGATGGCCCCGACTGCGAAACTCGAGTTCAGCTCAATTGTCATCAACATCCCCGAGAGGGAGGAATACGAGCGATCGCTCCTCAGTAGTTTGTCCGACGGGATGCCCAGCGAGGAGATTTATAGGGAGGAAACTACAATCTTTGGGGGGAAAAAATTAAGGAAACAGCAAGAGGCCAAAGATGACAAATCGCGCGCCAAGATCATTGAGAGGAAACTGAAATTCGGTTTACACAACGGCCGTACTCTTCTTGGAAAGGGCTGGAACGAGATTGAACTCGAAGAAGGCGAAGATGACGACCAGCTTCTCAGCATGGAATCCAAGTATGCCATGAAGAACTTCTACAAACAGGAGAACTGCGCGATTGTCTCAATCCTCGAGTACGTCATTCGACCTGCCCACGCCTCCGTAAAGGGGCACTCCCAGGAGGTTCGATCCGGAAAGACGACTACAGCAGAAAATTACACCGTCGTCATCGGCGCACAGGCTTATACCCCATTCGACGGCAAGATATTGAGACTGAGGAATACGGAGAAGAAATCCAACGACAAAAATGCCGTGGACCTGGCCTTGCTGTGTGACGCGAGGGCTAGAATCTTCACAACAGACCACATATTCAACCCAAGGGACAGGGACGATGGCGAGGAAGAGGTGGATAGGGTCAAGGTGCGTTTCAACCTCAAGGGGTACGATAGGAAGGGAAAGGAGCTCAAGGATGAGACCCCGGCGAATGATGACGACGAGAGTGAGGACGAAGACGGGGAGATTGGGGGGGATAGTGACGCCGAAGACAAGAGCGTCGTTAGCGATGCGGAGAGCAGAGCTAGCACGACATTCAGCACGAGCAGCGAGGAGGACGAGAGCAGCAGCGAGGATATCAGCGAGGAAGACGTCAAAGAGAGCAAGAAACCCAAAAAGAAACCCAAGAAGAAGAAGAAGAAGAAGAAGAAGAAGCACAAGAAGAAGCACGACGACGACAGCGACGACGACAGCGACCTCGAGTCTAGTATAGTCTCCGGCGACTCCTTCAGCAACTTCCTCGTCCTCCGCACGGGGGCCTCCAACAGGCGCTCCGCTTCCTTTGGCAGGAAACACAAGAAGCTCACCAAGGGCAAGAACCGCAAGTCACTCAACGACGCGCAGCCGTTGACGAGCATCCAAGAGGAAGACTGGGACGGGTGGAGGCAGGGTATACACGTGCCGAGGGAGAAGTCCGGGGTTGCGGGTGCGGCTCTCACTGCCCCAATTCACTATTCCTCAACTGTCCACCAAAATTCTGGGGGGGGCTTTGAGGCTGGTTACACCACAAACAATTACAACCCGCACTCTACCGCCGGGGCTATGGGGGGACAGCCTCTTTCTAATGAGCTTTCCAGGGCCCAGAGGAGTCGTTTGGGTAGACACGGTTTTTTCGAGAAGGTCGTGGAAGAATACAACGATGTGAATGCCGCGGATGGCGACTCTCACAGCATTGACAAGGAGCTCAACGATGAAAAACTTCGCCACGAGATAACCCTGCAGTTCGCAGCTTTCAATGCCTGCGAAAAGAAGGCGCCTCTGCCTACAAGCGTCTACTTCACGTTCCAGCTGTATGACCGGCAGCCGACGAGAACGGAAAGGCTTGTTTTAAGAGAAAGCCACCGGAAGGATGCCAGTGACCACACTGTCAGCAGGGTTTTGTGCAGAGAAAAGGTGGGACGGAGCAGCACTGAGTACAGCCCAAGCAAGACGCTCAAGTTTAGTTTCGACCTTTCCCTGATGGGGCTTTCGGAGGCGAAGAACTACGCGTCTTACTTGCAGTCCAAGAGCTTGTACGTGGACGTCTGGGACGCTGACGCCTTGATGCATATTGGCACGATCGGCATCCCTTTGAAGAAGTTGATGAGGCAAGGAAAGCGCCACGTGAAGGTCGCAAGGACGTACGACGTGGTTACCCCCAGGGGCCTGGCCGAAGATGGGGGGGCACTTGGAGTTCGGCCTGGGAGTATCGGGGGAGGGCCGGTGGTTGGACAGGTGCAGGTCTTGATGGCAAACTTTGGGGAGACAGGAAAGGGCGGGAATACTGTCGGGGGAGGGGTTAGCGACGAGATTGTGTTAGAGAACAACGGAACAATTAGCGGCGAGCTCAACTGGAGGACCAACACGCTGTCTGCAAGCATGTCCGCATTGTCGACCAGGCGGGGTGGTAATGGCACGGCTCGTCACAAAGTCCGTGCGCGGCCCCTTAGCGAGTCCAACAAGGATCTAAAAAAGATGATCAAGAGTTTCGGCGTTGATGGGGGCGACTTGGGAGCGAGTAACGGCAGGCGATCCATGAGAGGGGCCGAAGACGCTGAGACGGTGACCTACGACGAGCTCATGAAATTGTGCAAGAGATTCAGGGCTTCTGAGAAGGGGAGGATCAACTACAAAACGTCTGGCTTGATGGAGCTACTTGACGTTCCGAACGTCGCTCGGCTGGAAAAGAGGCTAGTGAGGTTACTAACCTTGGCGGAGGACCAGGGGACGAGCCTTGACGAGGCCTTCAACTATCTGGACAGCGACAAGGACAAGGAGATCACCGCGAGCGATTTGGAGGAGGGACTTAGGAGGCTCAAGGCTTTCGACGGAATGAGAAGGGACGAGATTGCGATTTTGTGCGGCAAGTTTCCGCGGAACGAGAACGGAATGATCGGAAGGAGTGAGTTTATCCATTGGGTGAGGGAGAAGCAGCCGAAAAGCGCCGAGGAGGACAAGTTGCGGAAGATTTTGAAGAAGGCGGAGGCTATGGGAAAGAGCGTTGAGGATATTTTCGGTTTTTTCGACCGGGATGCCTCAGGAGAGATCACTCTTGCCGAATTCCGCGACGGATTGAGCCAGTTAGGGCCCTTCAGCAGGCTCACGAACAAGGAGTTCAAGAGCTTGACCAAGAAATTCGACAGCGACGGAAACGGCAAGGTTTCTCTTTTCGAGTTCATGACCTTCATGGGGAAGAAGTACGATCCGGTGGAGTCGGCGAAGAGCAAGTTGAAGGCGATTTTGTTGAAGGCCGAAACAATGGGCACCTCTCTCAGCAAGGCGTTCGCTCACTTTGACAGTGATGGAAGCGGCGAGATCAGAATCGACGAGTTCACTGAGGGGCTGTCCTCTCTTGGAGTCTTTAGCGACCTAACAAACAAACAAGTCCAGGACGTGCTGAAAGAGTTCGACAAGAACAGCGATGGGACCGTGTCATTGACCGAGTTCATGAGCTTCATGGGAAGAGACTACGTCGCGGATGTGGAGGCCAAGCTGAGGAAGATTTTGGCCAAGGCCGTAGGAATGGGGACCACCATCGAGGAATGCTTTGGACATTTCGATACGGACGGCGACGGGAAGATCAACGCGAGCGACATGGAGATCGGCATGAAGAGTCTCGGGCAGTTTGAGCAGGTTGGCCAGGAGGAAGTGGAGGAACTGATGAGAAGGTTCGACGATGATAACGATGGAATGATCACCGAGAGCGAGTTCATTAGTGCCTTTGGAACCAAGAAGGCACGCAGGAGGAAGGACACGGGGGAGGGCGATGAGAGCGCGGTCGCTCCCCTCACGCTTGTGCAGAAAAGAGTATTGGAACTCTTCACCAAGGCCGAGAAGAACGGGACGAGTTTGAGCAGTTTATTCAAGAGCATAAACAAAGACGAAACCAGTGACATGACCTACAGTGAGTTCGGCGATGCTTTGCGGTCTCTGGGGGGTAATTTCGGGGAGCTGAGCAATAGTGAGACGGACGAATTGTGCGAAAGCTACGATAAAGACAAGAACAAGGTAATTAGCCTCAAGGAGTTCAAGAGCTGGATAAGGGAGAAGCAGAACGAGCTCAAGGAGTCGGTCAAGGAAGCGACGATGAACGAGGAGGAGAAGGTCGCCGAGGCGGAGTGGACCGTTGCAAGTTTGTACGGAATCTGCAAGAAGCTGAGCGGAGACCAGACGCTGCAAGACTTTGCGAATGGCCGCGAGTCGATATCCTATGCTGCTTGGGTGAAGGCACTGGGCGACATGATGCAGTCGAGTAGTTGCTTCAAGGTGTTTGAGGCCAAGGATTTGGCCGGTCAAGACTGCCAGGACGTACTCAGGAGGGGTTTTAAGGACGGAGATGGCGGCGGAAGCCAGGAAGCGGACATCCACGTGAGGACGTTCACGAATTGGTTCGACAACAAGATTAAAGGGGCACGCAACCAAGACAAGCAGATCAAGGCAGAGGCAGTATCTTTGGCCAAGTTGGTAATCAGCAATGCCCTCGATCTGGGGAAAGGAGACGAGGTGGGATTGGAGGAGGCTTTGAAGATATTGCAGGGTGCTGACGTGCGCTTGCGGGGCAAGGGGGTGTCGAAGGTTTTCTCAGTGCTCGAGAAGGGGGCCTATCAGAAAACGACGACGCTGACGAAGCAGGTCGTCGAGGTCTTTGATTTTTGTAGCATCAGGGCCACGGAAGGAGAGGTGAAGAGCCTGGTGGCGCGGGGCGGAAAGAGCGGCTCTACGGAGGTTAACGTCGCGACCTTCTTCGAATTTCTGTGCAACGGCGCTGTGAACTCTGACTCCAAGGCTACCGCGGCGGAGGAAGAGAAGGAAGAGGAAGGGTTGGAGGATGAGGGGGAAGAGGACGAGTTGGATGTGGCCGACAAGGAAGCCCCCTACAAGTTCAGCTCCGACCCGGACATCCGAGAGTCCGAGAAGAAGCTGAGGAGGTCCTGCATGAAGAAGATCCACCAGGGAGTGGTCGATTTGGACGAAATGTTTGGGCGATTCGATGCGAGTAATAATGGAACAATCATGCGAAGCGACTTCGTGCAGGTCTTGATGGAGCTCGGTTTGAGCTTACTGGACGGCGGCGGTGTTTCAGACGAGAATGACGCGAACAGCTCCAACAAGCAGCAGAGAGAGAGGCAGCTTGCCGCTCTGAGCAACTTCAAGGGGAGCAGTGGAAAGCGGGCGGCCAAGCTGAGGGACCGCCGGCCTCAACTCTTCCAAGACAGGAGGGACGGCGATATGGACGCATTCAATGACGAGAAGGAGGCGCTGAACATGATCAAATGGTACCGAGAGGGGCAGAAGAAAAACGTCGTGAGGAATTTGATTACTCAATCGCTGACCACACAGTACACGCTTTGCCCGCGCTTCGGGCACACGCTCTTTTTCGAGTATGAACTGAAGAACCCCTTCGGCAGCGAGGAGCGCTTCAACATCGTCTTCGATGACCCAGAGCTGAGAGTCGTCACTTCGTCGGACGAGTGGATGTACCTGCGGAGGAGAGTAGCCCCTGCCGTTGGGAGCGTCGGTGAATGGCCCATCGAGCACGACATGATCGATGGGGACGGCAGCAAAGGGAGCTGTTACCAAATTTGCCTGCAGCCTAACGAGAGAGTTAGCGTACCTTTCACCATGTTGTCGATCGACCCACAGAATAGGGACGGCAGCAAGGGAGAGCGAAACTTGAATGTCCAATTCGTGAGCGCGACCCACGGCCACTGCACGAGCGTTTTGGAGCTAAAAATTAAGCCCAAGCCCATGATTATCGACAGAAACTTCCGATTCTTTCAGAGTGAGGGGGAGATTCTGAAGCGCACGGTCCAGCTTTTGGGAGGGGGCGTCGACGAGAGGCTGCACGACTATGAGAGCGACGACATCAACGGGGGAGGGGATGGCGGTCACAAGTACGTCCACTGCGTGGAGATGAACTCGAACCGGGTGGTGGTTGACTGGAGGGGAAGCGCCCAGCCTGGCAGCCCTCAGGAGGTAATGATAAAGTACAGGTGTGGAAAGTTCCCATCGCTGGGAGAGTTCTACATCATTGTCTACGACGATCACTTTCAGGGGGTTGTGCACGAATGCTGGCACGTCGTGGTTCAGAGCAGGCTGCGTCTGGATGTCCACGCGAGTGTCGGGCAGAGTACCAGCAGCGAGCTCGTCATTCAAGGGGACAAGTTCGCCAGGCGAGTGCAGCTTTACTGCAGCGCCGCCGCAGAAACGGACTTTGACCCGGCAGCACCGTTCCAGCTGGTGCCGGGGGCGTTCAACAGAGCCGCCGTAAGGTTCAAGATGCGAAGTGCAGGGCAGCACAAGGTCCACATACACATGGTCGATTTGGATACAAAGGAACTTGTCTGTGCGTGGTTGGTGAATGTCACGGCCAACCTACCCGTGGTTACAAAGGTATACGACGTTCAGCTCCCCGTCGACAGTGTGGTGAGCAAGAAGCTTAGTTTCATGAATCAGTGGGACAAGAATAGGAGATACAACTTGCTCTCTAGTGACGAGGGTCTGATGCGGCCCAGGCACGAAAGTGTGGATATCGCTGGAGGTGCTGTGGGCTATCTCAGGCTCCACTTTCATCCCATCGAGGAGGTCGGCACTCACGAGGTCATCCTCTTTGTCAACGATGAGCACGACCAAAACGAGGAGGCATTCTTGCTGAAGCTCCACGTTAGTGCGTAAATGGGG
>Ga0115556_1001590_pt1 | contig 15632 bp, 13 predicted proteins | sample COGITO_mtgs_1104_5_FD_87282 | JGI IMG/M metagenome (GOLD analysis project Ga0115556, IMG submission 87282) | Pelagic marine microbial communities from North Sea - COGITO_mtgs_110414 | ecosystem: Environmental > Aquatic > Marine > Epipelagic | place: Germany:Helgoland, sampling site Kabeltonne... | reverse complement strand
TAAATGAATTAATAAAAATAAATGAATTAATAAAAATAAATGAATTAATAAAAATAAATGAATTAATAAAAATAAATGAATTAATAAAAATAAATGAATTAATAAAAATAAATGAATTAATAATAATAAATAAATTAATAAAAATAAATAAATTTACAAAATAAATAAAAATAAAAATCTAAACAATAATTAATATATAATTATTTTACAAATAAATTAACATTAATATTAATATTAACATAACTATATAACTATATAACTAAAAATGGGTTTTTATGAATTAGGAAATGGATGTGATTCGTGCGATACAATTAGTTCTGCTATTCCAGGTAATGTAAATATGCAAATGGATCAAAATTCCGCTCTTGCGGCAAATATGGCTTATGGTGCTCAAGCCAATACCGTTCAACAATATAACAATGGTTCATCTGCTGGTTATGCGTCTCAAGGCAATACTATGGGTAGTATGGGTAATGGTTCTAATGGTTCAACTATGGGTGTTCCTCAACAACTTGCTAAAGCCCAACCTAAAGTAGTTAAACAAGTTGTTACTACTACTACTACTTCTGCACCCGCATCAAATAATAATAATGCTCCCAAAAATAACAACAATAACAATAACAATAATAACAATAATAATGATGTAGAAGGTTTTACTGATAGTATGAATATGAATAGCAACTTAATGAATAATGATAAAAAATGGATTGTTCTTGGTTTAGTCATTTTTACTGCTCTTGCTTCTAATGAATGCTGTAAATATTTTCTTAACAAAAGTCTTCAACTCAATGATGGCAGTCCTATGTATTATGTTGCTTATGCTGGTGTTGCTATTTTACTTACAATGGCTGCTAATAAATATGCCAATACTAACTAAATTAAAAATATCTAAAATTTAATTAATAATTAATAATTATATGTAAATAATGTATCTCTAATAAAGATAAATATGATACACGGTTTTTCAAAATTTATGTTTGATCCTTTTATTTTTTTATGTATAATATATATCATATTTAAATTATGAATACAAAATAAATCATAGTCATATTGTATAAAATTAAAGTCATAACCTTTTAACCTTAATATATAATATAAATGTTCTATTAAATCCATATATTTCCATTTACATAGTGAGTATATTAATTTATGTTCTATTTTTTTATATGTATTATTAAAATTTCTATTTAATTTTTCAATATTACCTATTTTTTCTAATATAATTTCTGAATATTCTATTGGTTCGAATTGCTTCATTTTAGTTTTATTAGTTTCATTATTCTCATAACATTCACTCATTTTTATATTATATAAATCTATATAAATTGCTAATTTTATTTGAAATTCATTTATATTTTTAGATGTATCTAGAGTAAACTTATTTTTATAATCAATAATTGTTTTATTATTCATAAGTAAGTAAGTATAAGTAATTATAAATTTTTATAAATAATAAAACAATTATTATATTAAATTAATAAAATAATTTTCATTTAATAAATTTTTTTAAATAATTTTTAAAAAATCTAAATAGTATATAAACTAATAATATAATTGTTTTTATATTATTTTAAATAAATAATAAAAAATCATAATAAAAATCAATAATAAAAAATCAATAATAAAAAAATTAATAATAAAAAGTAATAATAATGAATAATAATGACAATTCGCCACCAGAAAAAAAACATCATAATAAAAATCAATATCCTACAATACCTAGTAAATATAGATATAAATATGGAATACCTTCTAGTTTAATATCTATTTATCATAAACAATTGTATTATTTTTATAAAAATGTATCTTCAAATAAAAAAGTAGTACCAGAAGATATACATACAATAATAAGAGAGTTTTTTATCAATTATTATTATCCATTTATATCTAAAAATTTAGATACAGATAAACAAACAATGGTAGTTATTATGGGTTCAGTAGCCTTCAATATGAATATAATAGATAAGAATTTAAAATATCTAAAGTTCCCCACACAAGATATTGATTTAAAATTATATACAACATTATTACATTATGATAAAACTAAACAAGATAAACAAAATGTAAAAAAAGTTATGAGTGTATTTAAATATATATTACTTGTTATAACAATGTTTATGAAACAAATAATACATGAAACAATGACATTTTTTAAAACTATGTTTGAAGAAACAAAACCTAATTATAAAAAATCAATAAAAGATATAAAAAATAATGAGCAATCAGGAGGTTTTACTAATACTAAACCCGAATTATTAGAACATAAGAAAAAATATAATGGAATTTTAACACGTATGGCTATAACATTACAAATAAAAAATAAAAATGAAAATGAAGATATATCAAAAAATAATATAGATGAAGGTTCATCAAAAAATGCTATAGATATTACAACTATCTCTTATGATGATTTATTTAATACTATTATGAATAAAATTAATACTATAGATTTATTAATAACAACTAAAATTAAGTATTCTATAAAGACGACAACACTTAAAACCATGGCTTTAACTTTTACAGATAGTCAAATAAAATATCCTAGTCTTTTAGATAATCCAACATTTTATTCATATTATTTATTGGATAATAAAACTATTTTAGATACATCAAAACAAGTAATAACATTAGATAAATTATATAGATCAATTAATAATGTAAATGATATTGTTAAAGTTAATCATTGTAAAGATAATTATAATAGTAAATGTAATTATATAGCATTAAACTCATTAAAGGTTGATTTAGTTCTTATGTTACAATATGCTGAATTTATTAATACAGAACGTTATGATGAAACTATAAATATTATTGTGCCTATTGGAGCATTATTTAAGTATTATAAATATTTAACTAAATATTTAAAATTATATATTGTTATGAAGTATTCTAATAAACCATTGGATAAACATTATAATAATGTAATACATAATTTTATAAAATATATTAATACCATAATAGGTAATCCTAAAACAAATATTACACCAGAAGATACTATTTTTAATATTGAATATAAAATAAAATTAAATCAAGTACATCAAGATTTATTTATTAATCAATCTATACTTAAAGAACATGAAGAACTACGTGAAGCAGTAGATGATTATAATCATATTAAAAAATATATTAATAAAAGCAGATTTTTATTTAAAGATGAATATGAAACATACATTGCTAACAATAAAAAATGTAATATGGACTATTTAACAATATTAAGACATATTTATACTAATCCTGAATATAATCCTAATCCTATAAATCCATCTATGAGTGGTGGTATGCTTTCTAAAACATCACACTTAATAAAATCTAAACCTAACCCTATAAATAAACCTAAACCCTGTTTAAAAAAACAAACTATTATTTTATATAATGATATTGATGATGACATAAACGATGATTTTCAATCTCTTTATAAAGAAAGTCGTTTAAGTGTAAAATCAAAACACACTAAACATTACAAAATGATTAACACTTATAAAAAATGTAAAAAATCTCACCATTTAAAAAAATCTAAAAAATGTAAAAACCTAAAATTATCTAAAAAAGTGTTATCTAAAAAAGGCTCATCTAAAAAATCTAAATTACAATCTAAAATTGAAACAAAGTTAGATATAGATAAATTAATTATGAATAGACTTAAATCTGATTTACATAATGAAATAGAAAGTCTTAAAGAAACTCTTAATTAAAGTATTGATTAAAGTATTAATTAAAGTATTAATTAAAATATTGTTTAAGCATTCCAACTAGGTGGTAATCCATATTCACAGGCTCTGAAATTTTGTTGTAAATATAAAATATAGACTTTTATTAATGTATCAACAACACCAGACCAATCAAAGATAAAATCTAATTTATTCCCTGGATACCATCCACCAAACCGTTCTAAGAAATAACGACTATAGATTGTTTTTTTACTATCATCCGAAACTCCAAAATAAATAAATAACTGTATCATAATTAACGCATCTATAACCGTGCTAGCATAACTAACTAAAACTCTATATTTATGTGGTAACATATAAGCAGGTGGTGGATTAAATGTTTCGTCGTCAGTATATTGTTCTGAATCAACAGTTATTTGAGTTATAATGGCTAAATACAATACAAAAATATACATATACCAATAATCAGGTAACATATTTGTAAATGGAATTTGTATCCATAAACCAACAAATGTTAAAGTAGTTGTAATGACACCAAAAATGGCTAATATATAAAGTTCCCATTTATAAGATAAACCACTAATACCTTTTATATAACTAAAACGTTGAGGTTGATTTAAATAAAGTAATATAGATAAGACAATTGTTAATAAAAGTGTAATCCAACGAAATAATGGTGTTATAATAAATTCTGCTAAACCATTAATAAGACTTGATGACATATTTTATATTTTATATTACTATTTTTTTTATTTTATTATACTATTATATATATTTTATATCACTATTCTATTTTTTCTTATTATTTTTTCTACTTATTTACTATTATAAACTATTTTTATTATAGATTATAATATATTATGAATAAATAATAAAATTTATTCTGGATACACACTATTTATTTATAATTAATATATATATAAAATATAAAAAATAAGAAAATAAAAAATATAATAAATTATAAAATAATACATAAAAATATAAATTAATAAACTAAAAGTATAAATTAATAAAATAAAATTATAAATTAATAAAATGAGTAATAATGTATCACTAAAAAAATCACAACAGAATATGTCACTCATTGATTGGATTACACAATATGACTCACTTGTTGTCTTTGGAGGATTTGGTCTTGCTATTATGGGTGTTATATTATTCACAGGTATATTTCAAGCAGGTCCTGTTGTTAGAGATAATGTTTTATACAATGCCCTTGGAGCAATGGCAATGGCAATTGGCTTTATTTATATAATATTTAAATTTATGGGCAATCAAGTTATTATACTTGGAAAACAAGTTGATATAGGAATGTTTGTTTATGTTGCTATTGTATTATTTGTTATGTTCGTTTTGGGTAATTAAATAAGTAATTAACTATTAGAAAAATTGTAAAAATGGTTAAATAGTTAAAAAAGTGTAATATAATGTGATAAAAGAGAGGAGGAATTAGTTAGTTTTTAGGGTTATTATGGTGCTACTTGCTCTGGTTGTTGTGCTATATCAGGTGGGCTTCCTTGTGCGTCCAAACTTGTTTGTATTGGTGTTGTATCAACTCCTTCACTTATGTTAGTATGCGTTGTGTTTACAACCTTTTCCATACCTTTAATAATTGTTTGTATATTTTCTTGGTCTTTAAGTAATAAATTTATATTTGTAATAATAGGTTTGGGTAATCTTACATTAACAGAACCTGGTGGCACATCTCCTTGTTCTGCTCTTACCAAATTTTTTAATAAAAATAATATAACTTTTATCGCATATTTATATTTGTCAAAAAGATCTACAACAAAAGCAAATATTTTTATAATTTCATTGTGTTTATTTAAATAAAGTAGTTCAAGTTGTGTACAATTACGTAAACGCGTAGTTAATGGTGCTTGATTGATATTTGTTATTTTATATGGTTTACTATAACCATTACGCTCATATGATGTATTATAATCTATATTTGTTTGTTTATCTAGAATATCTGCTTCTATTTTGTCAGTAGGTAGAATATTTTGAGCTTTTTGACTATGATGTTGTAAAAGTCCACTAGCTAATTCTACCTCTGCTTTAGTATTTCCAAACTTATTAGGCTTTAATTGTGTGGTTCTATCTGGTTCTGTCATTTGATATGATGGCGAGCCTAGTACTACACCATTTTGAAATTGTTTAAATACATCTAAAATTTTAACTACAGCATCATTTGTTTTTCCAATAGTTCCATCAGTTCCATCCCCTTTCGCATCAACAGCCCTTTTTAAGTTTACTATTATTTCATCTATACCTTTATGAATAATTCTAAGTAAATCATTACTCTCAGGTTTAATATCTTGATCAACTTTATAACTTATGCGCTCTTCCGCCATTTTATTTAATATATTCTATTCAATTTATTATATATTACTATTATACTATAAATATAATAAATATTATTTATTATATAAACATATAAAAATTTAAACTAAAATAATTAATTAAAAATAAATATTAAATAAATATTAAATAAAAATAAATAAGATGTCTCTAGAACTCTAAAACTCTAGAACTCTAAAACTCTAAAATAATCATTTACATTTTCTTAATTAATAATAATTTTCTCCCTGCTTGGCAGAATTTATCATTGCTATCACAATCTTGGTATTTACTTAATAAATTTTCTATTTTTGTTTGCATCATAGGTTTGACTTCAACTCTTCTATCTATAATATGTTTAATTTGGTCTCGCATTGTATTATTAAATGTTTCAATATTTTGAGGATTGCTGGCTACTGGATTAACAGGAACTTTATCTGTATTTGATATAATATTTTTATTAATAAGTTGGTCTTGCATTTTATCAATCATATTCATTACAAATCCTTGGTCGGCGATTAATTTATCCATATGATTTCTAGAGATTAAACTACCTGTAGGTAATTGTTTATATTTGTCTAATTCATCTTTATAACCTACTGTTTTACTAAATAAAGTTTGGTATGCTTTATACACAGTCATAAGTTCATTATGTTTTTGTAAATAAGCGTGGTCTAATTCTTTCACTGTAATTTTTTCATTATTTTCATCTAACATAGGTAATTGTTTATATTCTGTTTTAGGTTGTGATTTAAATATTACTAATAATTTACCACATAGTTTATTTTTAACAACAGGTTCTATTTCAGGCTCATCTTTTATTTTTTTTAATATCATTAATCTAGACCTATATAAATTAGTATTATTATCTTTCATCTCATTATGTATTGTTTTTAACATTTCTTTATGTTTTTCATCTTCTATTTTATTATTTACGATTTCACCATTTTTCATTTCACCATTTTTCATTTCACCATTTTTCATTTCACCATTTTTCATTTCATTATTCATAGTTACTATTTTTTCATTATATAAAGTTGAATATTCTGTATATAACTTTTTAAGTTCTTCGTGTTTAATACGATATGTTTTATCCATTTTAATATAATTGTCTAGAAGCAACATTATTTCTTTTATTTTTTCAGGAGATAAATTTTTAAAATCGTCATCTGAAATACTTAATATTTTTTGTATAGTATTTGTATTCTTATTTGTATTTGTATTCTTATTTGTATTTACATTTATATTTGTATGTTTAATATGATTTTTATTTGTATTTTTACTTATATTATTGTTATTATCTATATCAATACCTATTATTTTTTCAATTTCAACGTCATTACCTAAATTCATTTTATCAATCATTTCTTTACCCATCTTTACAATTTTTTTTGTATTATTAGAATTATTATGATTACTACTCGTTTTATTATTTTTAAGATGAGTTAAATTTTTTACTTTATAATTTTTATGTTGAAGACCATTTTTAATAGATTTAGTTTTATCTTTCATAACTTGGTTAAACATTATATCAATATTATTTTTATCCATTTTATTTAATTATAATATTATTAATATTTTTATTATTCTATACTATAATTATATTTTTTATTATTATTTATAATTTATTATTTATTCTAATCTATTATTTATTCTAATCTATTATTTATTTTTAATTTCTATTGTCATTGTATCATAACAATATATTTTATAGAGTAAATCTATTAAATTATCTTTACAAAAATGACTTATCTTTTTACATTTATATTCTTTCTTTAAAAATTTTTTCTTTTCTTCTAATGTTTTTGTATCTTTATTATTATTTATTTCACATTTATAATTGAAAGGTTTATGTATTGCTAGATACATTGTTAAAGTTTCTGTCATTTTATCAGTATTATAGACTTCTTCTTTCGTTCCCCAATCAACATCTAAATTATATTTTTTAATATCTCTTTTACAATAATAATGATAAGGTTGATTATTTAAATCCTTTTTCTTAACTTCTTTCTTAACTTCTTTTAAAATGTCTTCTTTTTTCACTATCTTTTTCACTTCTGCTTTCTTAACTTCATCTTCTTTCTTAATTTTTTCTGTTTCTTCTTCTGTTTCTTCTTTATTAACTTCTTCCTCCTTTTCTTCTTCCTTTTTAATTTTTTCCTTATCTTCTTCCTTCTTAATTTCTTCTTCCTTTTTAATTTTGTCCTTATCTTCTTCCTTCTTTTCCTCTTCTTTCTTAACTTCTTCTTCATTCTTCTCTTCTTTTTTCACTTTTACTTTAAGTTTTGTATTTTTTATATCTAATGTGTTAAATGATGGTTCAATCATTGGGTTAATAGGATTAGTTTTTTTTATTAGTATTGGTTTTTTTACAACATCAATAACATCTTTTGCATCTTTCATAAGTAAATTATTTTTTTTGGTTTTCTTTTCATCAACATTATAAATACGATGTGTATTATTCTTTAAAGTAGATGCTGTATTTATATTAACTACTTTATTCTCTTGTTTTCCTTTATCATTAGTATTTATGTTATTACTAATATTAGTGTTATTACTAGTATTATTACTAGTATTATTATTTGTATTTTGCAATGTTGTCTCTGGATAAGGTAAATATTTATTTAATTCTTCTTGTTTATTTTGTATTAATCTTAATTTTTGTTTTTCATTTTCTATACTTTTCATTAATTCAATTTCTTTTTTACGATTATGTAATTTTACAATTTGTTCTTTTTTATGTTTAAGTTTAGCCAATTCTTTTTGTTGTTGGTCTTGTAAATACTGTCTTTGTAATTCTAATTTACTTAAAGATGAGTTTTCGTCAATTGTCATATGTTCTAGTTTAGGACGTGTAGATACATTTTTTTTACTATTACTAGTGCCATTATTATAAACGATTTGTTTTATATTATTAGTATTATTACTTGTATTGTTAGAAGTATTTGTATTGCTAGAAGTATTTGTATTGCTAGAAGTATTTGTATTGCTAGAAGTATGTGTTGTATTATTATTATTTCTAGTTCTATTTATCATAGAATTCTGCTTCATTTGTTCTAATTTCATTTGTTGTTCTCTTATTTTTTGTTCTTTTAATTGTTGTTGTTTGAAGTCTTTTTCTTTAATATAGTTTTCTTTCATTTGTTGTTTTATTTCTTTTTCTCTTAATTGTTGGTCTCTTAATTGCTGTAGTTTTAATTGTTTTTCTTTCATTAATTGTTCCTTTAATTGTTGTTCTTTTAGTTGATGTAATCTAGTTTCTTCTGGAGTAGGTGTTATTTTAATTTGTTTAATTGTTTTTGTAGTATCATTATTAGTATTATGTATATGTTGTATAGTATTTCTATTATTATTATTAGTATTTATATTAGTATTTCTATTAGTATTTATATTAGTATTAGAATGAGTTTGTAAATGACTATAGTCTTTTTGTTTATTAATTTTTGGTATAATATTATACATATTTTCAGAATTTATAAAATCTTTTGAATTATTTTTATTAACAATTGCTTGTGGCATTGTAGTTTTTTGATTAGTTAGTTCTTGTTTATCCTTATTAAGTAAATTATTTACAGATAATTGTGGTTTATATTGGTGTGGTTGTGGTTGTGGTTGTGTTTTTTGAGGTTGTTGTGGTTGTTTTACTGGTTCATTAATAGGTTTAGGAGGTTGTTTTACTGGTTCATTATTTGTAGATTTTGGTTTAATTTGAAAATCCTTTTTTTTATCAATAAGTTGTGTTTTTTTAGGTGTTTTTAAATTATATTTTTCTAAAATAGAATTTATACGTTCTTTATTTGTTAATTCTTTCTTCTTTGTATTTTGTTTATCTTGATTAGGTTGATTGAGTTGTTTAAGTTGTAATGGACTATCTTTACTCATTTTATTTATTATTTATTTATTTACTTTATTAATGTTATTGTATCTAGTAAAACATAGTAAGAAACTTTTATTTTAAATCATACTTATTAAAATTATAAACTAAAAAATAAATAATAATATAAACTAAAAGGATGTGCTAGAAACAATTTATAAAAAAGTAATAAAAAAGTAATAAAACGTATTAAAATAAGTATAAACTATAGACTTTTACTTATAAAACTAAAGAGTTCTTTCTGGAGTATAGTAATAATTTATAACTTTACTAAAAAATAAAATAAAATAAAATAATATAATAAATAGTAAAAAAATAAAAAATAAAAAATGGTTGATATTACAAACGTAAAAATGGATGACATAAAAAAATTATTAAAATTAGAAAATAGTCAATTATTACTTAAAATAATGATGATTTATACTTTATTATTATTTATTTTTTATTTTGTTAATGATAAATATTATAGATTAATTTATACAATAATAATTTATATGTTATGTATTACTATATTTAATATAAATTATAAACTATCTATTGTATATGTTATAATAGCATTATGTTGTGTCATTACTGAATCAATTTATATTAATTTTATAAGTGAAACTTGGAAATATAATAATCCTGATATAATAAGTATTCCTTTATGGTTAATATTCATTTGGAGTATTGCTATATTATTAATAATAAACATAATTGATGTAATTGATAAAATAATATTATAAATAGTTCTTATAAAATAAAATTATTAAAAATAATATTATAATTTATTACACGCTAGACCATCGGCACATAAATTACCAAACCAAATATTAAATTTAGTTCTATCGGTTCTATCCATTGATTGATGACTATTAACGTGTATTAATTTAACTTTTAGTTTATCTGAAGAAGATAATTTACTGTTTATTAATTTAATACGTTGCATGCTAGCATCAATACTTTCAATTAAATCTTTATTTTTAACGTCATCCCCTTTTGCTGTTCTCCAGTTATTTTTTTTCCACGAAGAAAGCCAAACAGAGCAGGCTTTAATTGAATATTCACTATCACTAACTATTTTAATTACTTTTTTAATATCTATAAGTTCTCTATAATATTTTACAATAAGTTTAAAAGCATAATCCATACCCATTAATTCACATTGATTATTTGTTTTGTCATTGTATTGTTCTTTTATATTAGTGCAGTTTAATCCTATATACACACCAACCCCACTATTAAAATAATCTTCTTTTGTTTTAGATTTACGACTAGAACCATCTGTAAATATATAAAGTTCATCATCAATAAGTGTCCAAGACCTTACATTATAATTTAAGTCATCACTATAATGAGAACTTTTTATAGTTGATAAGGATTGTTTCATTTTTAAAATTTCTTCATCACTCACATAATTTCTACTCTTTGTTTCATCTGTTTGTATGTTTGTATTACTATTTACATTACTATTACTGTTAACATTACCATTCCCATTCCCATTCCCATTACTATTACTATTACAATTCGTTTTTGATTTTTTAGTAGTTGTTAATTGTATAGTTTTATCTGTTAAAGAAGTTTTTGTAGTTATATTTACATTAGAACTAGATTTAGAACCAGTTTTTAAAAACTCTTTTGCTTCTTCAAATGTATCAAATTTTCTAAATATTGGATTTTTATAACCTTCCACTGCTTTTTTACATTCTCCCCACGTTTTAAAAATACCTATATGATGCCCTTTTCTTACAACATAATATTTTTCATTATTCATTGTAATTAATTATTATTGTAGTCACCTTATAGTATCATATTAAATATCTTTTACACTTTAACCCAATTTATTTTTTATATTTTTATACTTTCATAGTTTAATAATTTAATCTTCAATTTTTTATAATAGTAAAAATAGTAAAAGAATATTAAATAAAAATTGAAATTTAAAAAGTAATTATAATATTATTATTAAAAACTGTTTTATATTAATTATAGTAATCCATTTAATTAAATAATAATCTTATTTTAAAAACTAAAATGTGCGATTTAGACTTTATTAATACAATTTCTTCTACATTTAGTAGTGAAATTAATAAATTTATACAATCTTTTACACTTACTATTAAACAACAATTTGAAAATATTGATAAAAAAATGAAAGAACAAGAAGAAGAATTAAATAAATTACGAGATGAATTAAAAAATAAAAAATTTGATGAAACTAATTTTACTAGTGTTTCAGTTATTAAAAACCAAGATAAACAAATTTATGAACTTAATAATACTATTAAAACTTTAGAAAACCGCATTAAATATTTAGAATTGAAAAATAATGTAGTCACAACTATTGACAAAATAGAACCTACATATGAACATTTAGAATCTAATAATACTATTGAACCTGAAACTGAAACTGAAATTAAAAAAGAAATTATTACTAAACCTATTAAAAAAGTTTCTAAACGAGTTTCTAAAAAGAAAGAAGAAAAAGAAAGTAATGAAGTTAGTGAAAGTAATGAAGTTAATAATACTATTGAAGTTAAAGAAGAAATTAAAGAAACTAAATCTGAAAAATCAAAGAAAAAAATTGTTATGAAAAAAGGGTGTAAAACAAATACTAAAACTGATGCTGAAATAGAAGCCGAAGCCGAAGAACAACGACTTAATGAAGAAGCCGAAGCACAAGCCGAAGAACAACGACTTAAGGAAGAAGCCGAATCACAAGCCGAAGCAGAAGCACAAGCCGAAGAACAACGACTTAAGGAAGAAGCCGAAGCACAAGCACAAGCCGAAGAACAACGACTTAAGGAAGAAGCCGAAGCACAAGCACAAGCCGAAGCACAAGCACAAGCCGAAGAACAACGACTTAAGGAAGAAGCCGAAGCAAAAGCACAAGCCGAAGCACAAGCACAAGCCAAAGCACAAGCACAAGCACAAGCCGAAGAACAACGACTTAAGGAAGAAGCAGAAGCCCAAGCCGAAGAACAACGACTTAAGGAAAAGGAAAAGGAAAAGGAAAAAGAGAAAAAATCTAAAAAATCTAAAAAGACGCCAAAAGAAGAAGTTAAAGAAGTTAAAGAAGAAAAGAAAGAAATTAAAGTTGTATTTCCGGATAATATTCCCAATTTAATGGATGTTAATATACTAGAAGTAAATGATATAGAATATTATATTGATGATTCAAATAATAATATCTTTTTAATTAAAGATGATGAAGAAATTGGAACTTTTGTCGGAGTATATGATAAAGATAATAACAAAATTATTAAAATGGAAGAGTAAATATTAAAATAGAAGATTAAAATAAAAAATTAAGTATTATAAATAAATATTAAAACTATAAAAACTATATAAAATAATCTAAAAAATTGAGTTAATTTAATGTAATTTAATACACATTTATTTTTTTAAACCATTGCTATTTCTAATTGAGTTAAAAATAACTAATAGAAATAATATAATAACAACTGATATAAATCCTAATGCGGTATTTTCAATATGCTTATTATCATTTTTTATTTTTTTTAAAAATAATTGTTCATTAGAATGAAGTTTAGTGTCATTTTCATTTGTAAATCCTTCTGTTTCATAAAGTTTTTCTCTTTTATGAAAACGTTTATGAACATTATTTATTTTAGAAAAATATTTTCTAGAATTATTATTATGTTCATTGTTATTGTGATTATGATTGTGGTTATCAACATCTGGTATATCATTTACATATTGTTTAATATGATGAGGTGGTATAGGAATTGAATTATTATTATTAGTATTATTATTTTGCTTAACTGGTGTAGTAGTAATAGTAGCCTCATTACTTACAAAACTTGTAAAATAAGATCCTATTGTATCAAAAAAACCTTTAGGTTCTGCTTTCATATCAGGGTCAGTTGATGATATCGTTTGCATTTCAGTAGTTTGGTTTGGATTTAAATCATCAACTAATTTTTCTAGTTCGTGCTTATTTACTTTTTTAGAAGATAAAATAGTTTTTAAGTCAGTTAATGAAACAGGTTGTTGATTACCATTCATAGGCATTTCAGTTAAAACTCCACTTGATTTATCATAATAATATAAAATATTATCATTTTTACCTAACATAAAATCAGGTTTTTCATCAATATATTCAGCATTAATTGTTGTATTAAGTTTGTCATCATCAACTTGATTTTCAGATTGTTCTAATTGTTCTTCAGCAAGTTTAGCATATTCCATACTATTATAATGAATATATCCTTTAGCATCTTCATATTCTTTTAATTCATCTAAATATTTTTTATTTAATGTATTGTAATCATCAGGACCAATATCCATACTAATAGGAGTATTAATAGAAGGGTCAAATGAAATAAATTGTTCTAATAATTTTTTATCCATATTAATACATTCAGCAAGTTTTTGATATATATCTAATTTATTTTTACCATTAACACGTTCTTTTAAATCTTTAGGTAATTTAGTCATAATTTGACCCATAACTCTATACATTGTATCTAAATCATTTTTATCTTTATTTTCAGCCATAAGTTTAGTAATGAGTGTTTTACTATCTACTGTAAAATCATTTAACGTAATTGTATTTAATGCCATCATAAATAAAATTTCAATTTCAGTCATTTTCATAGCAACTAATCTTAAATGCTTGCTTATGATTTCACGGTATAATTTATCTTGATTTATAGAATTAGTTTCTGATACATTTTTAGATAACCAATTTAAATAATGTAATGCTTGTTGTCTATCAGGTCTTTGTGTAAAAAAGAGTGTAATTGGTAATTTATTTACTACTCCTTGAATTTGAGTTGAACTTGTATTATTCATTTTATAAATTTAATATATAAATTATAATTCTATTATTATTTTAGATATTATTTTATTATTATATATATTTATAATTATTATATATATTTATTATTATATATATTTATTATTATTTATTACAAAAATAATTTGTATTTTATTATTTAAAAATAATTAGTAAAATAAAAAATAAAAAAAATACAAATATATATATATAATTATAAAAAAAATTTAGTTGTAATTATTTCTACATAAAGGACATTTACTATTATTTTCAAACCATTTTTCACAACAACCCATACAAAATAAATGAGAACATTTTAATTTATAAAAAAGTGTTTTTTCAGGAAAAGAACATAAACAAATAGGACATTCGGTTCTAACATTACATTCTTGTTTTTTACTACTATTATTTAATTGTTCTTGATTTAATCCAGAATTTATAGTTATTGTTGATAAATATGATGATAAATTACTTATATAATTATTATTTGCTGTGTTATTAGTATTAGTTGTATTAGTATTAGTGTTAGTAATAGTATTTACATACCCCATATAATTTGCGTAATCATTTATACCATTATAATTATAATTACTATTAATTATACTTAATGTATCATCTTCATCCATTTCTGTATCCATACTATCATTATCATATTCATTATTTTCATTATAATTATTATTTTCATTATTATTTTCATTATTATTTTCATTATTATTTTCATTATTATTATTTATAGTATGATTACAAATTTCACTATGTGATAAATAATCATAATATCTAAATACATTATTACATCTAGGACACATTGTTAAATTGGCAATAATATCCATTTTTAATGAATTTAATTAAATTATATATTTATTAATATATTTATTAATATATTTATTAATATATTTATTAATATATTTATTAATATATTTATTAATATATTTATTAATATATTTATTAATATATTTATTAATATATTTAT
>Ga0115556_1001589_pt1 | contig 15636 bp, 7 predicted proteins | sample COGITO_mtgs_1104_5_FD_87282 | JGI IMG/M metagenome (GOLD analysis project Ga0115556, IMG submission 87282) | Pelagic marine microbial communities from North Sea - COGITO_mtgs_110414 | ecosystem: Environmental > Aquatic > Marine > Epipelagic | place: Germany:Helgoland, sampling site Kabeltonne... | reverse complement strand
TTTGGAATTTGAACGATGCCATACCAAACTCAAAAACGAATCAAATTCGCACCCCGCAAAAGCTAAGCAAGCGCCTCCTAAATAAACACCCTGTGCTTTCCTTCAAACCGCTGTTTTTTAGAACATAATTTATTTTTTCCAAGAGGGTTTGGGTCGGTGCCAAATACAATACTTAGCTCATTCTTAATTCAAACACAGTCCTCGCCTCGCCCCCTTATATCATTGCCTCGCACAACACCACACCACACCACACCACACCACACCACACCATAACATACCATACCACACCACACCACACCACACCACACCACACCACACCTACGACTCGCCCTCTTGGTGTTCTGAATTCTTGCCAGACAACAGTTTGCCCAGAATGCCTGATTTTGTAGACCTAGGGGCCCTTTTTGGCTCCAAAGGATCACCCAACAACTGCTTGACCTTGAAGTTTTTGTTGTGAGCATCCATCTCACTTGCGATTCCCATCTCTACCTTGAGGGTGTGCGGACTTATGAAGTCCCAGTGAGCAAAGTAGGTCTGCTCCTTCCTTGTCGGTAGGCAACTCCAGTCAATTTCCTCAATCCCCAGCTCTAATTTTTCGTCCTTGTCAATTTGCAACATCATGTCATCGTAACTGGAGTACTGGGGCTTGGTTTTCGGGGGGACAAATTCGGGAATATAAGGAGCCTCCAGATGCCTCTGCTGCAAAACAATCCAATCTAGACCCTCGAAAAAAGGGTGCTCCTTCAGGCCATCAATACCCCTGCCATCGCATCCCAGACGACTCTTCTCACTCACATCCAGTAGGTTCTTCACAAAATTTTTAGCTGTCTCGCTTATATAGGGGGGGAAGTCAATTGTTTTGTGGAGAGCCCGGAACTCTTCGTTGCCCTCAATCCTGCTCAATGTCGTTGACACCTCGCTTTCCTCGGTATATACATTATCAAATGGCCTGTGCCCTGTCAGTAACTTAAAAACAGTGACGCCCAAACTCCAGTAATCGACGGCTGCAGTGTAGCCCTTCCTCTGGCTGCGGCTCTGTCCCATCATCTTAACCATCTCAGGGGCCATATAGCCGTGAGTTCCCATGATACTTTTCCGTCTAAAATCTTCCCTGGGCGCCTTTGCCTTCTCGTCTTCATGGTATAATAAATCCCCGCCGAAGTCGGCTACCCCCCCCATATCCGCTAACTTGCAGTTCCCATCTTCGCATAGCAATACATTGCAAGGCTTTAAGTCTCTATACATCAAATGCAATTCGTGCAGGTGATTAAGTGCAAGGGCAATCTCTGCCGAGTAGAACATTGTCCTGGTCTCGTCTAGCCTGTTCTCAGGACTGTCATCGATGGCCTGCTGTAGATCCCCGCAAGTCGCTAACCCCAGAACCAATATAGCGTGGCCCTCCGTCTGGAAGGCGTAGTCCATATCCACAATAAATGGGTGATGACAGGCGGCAAATACGGTCTTCTCACTGTCCAGCCTTTTGGGGTTGTCCAAATAGGTCTCAACGAGGGCAGTTTTCAGCTGCGTCTTTAATGCGTAATGCTTCCCCGTGCTCTTCTTCTTCACATGAACCACCCTCCCGAACCCACCGACTCCTAATTTTGCTATGTATTCGAAGTCTTCCACGCTCACCTTGTTATAGGTCCCATCAAGCTTCTCGCTTAATTCCTTGAATTGCTCCGTCTTGTTGAACTTGATGAAGACATTTAGATACATTTCCTGGAAGCATACGTGCTGTACCGAGTCCAGTACATCCTCGGACGCAAAGTGCTTGTTTCCTTTCATCTCTTCCAGCTTAATGGCCCATTCCTCCTTCAGAGTCTCCGGGATACTCCCCACCTCTAGAACAGCCCCCGACTTGATGTACTTCTCGTAAATGTGCATGGCAGTGCAGCAGCGAAAGTCAGCCGTAGGGATACTCCTGTATTCTTGGATTTCTGTCCATGCGAAAAAACTCTCTTGGCTATAAATGCTTTTAGCATATTCCCCAATTGCCTGCTGCCAGATGGGCTCATCCAGAAGGCTCCTAAACTCCAAGTGAAATTTGTCGTGGTCATCAGCTGCCAAGCTGCCATCTTTGTGGTACTTGTTGTCCAAGCTTTTGATATCAGTAGCTTCCTTCCACTTTGTACTGTCGGACACTTCGATTTTACCTTTGAATATCTCGGCCGGATCTTTAGTGGACATCTTACTCACTGAACCACTAAGTGACTGCGGACTGAGCGGGGTTGGCTTTGAAGCATCACTTTCCGTCCCGGCGCTGCATCCAGCTCCCATAGTTTTTCAGATGGCGCGTGAAGGCCTTCAGTACTTTGCTTGCTGCTCGCAAGGAGATTGCAGACTGTCAGGTTCGGTTTCGCTGACGAGAGGAAGTAACCCCCTGAAGTGGTTCAACTGTGGCTTGAGCAAAATTCAGACCTTCGGAAACGATCTCTTTACTTCACAGAAGAGTTGAGGAAAAATTAAATATTATTTTGAATGGAAGTGCTTTATTTTCAATCTGCTGGGTGTTGGATTGGGTCCAGATCAGACAGCTCAAACTTCGGAAGTTGGAGAGCCTTCCAATCGTTATTTTTTCACCCGATTTGCTGCTAGATTTGAGTTACTTGCCAATTTTTTTATTTGCAGGGCCTTTAAATTCAAGCGCGATTACGGACTCGTCCACTATTGCACAACTCATCCCGACTAAGCCATGGGTGATGAAGAAAGCGGCTCTGCCAAACAATCGAAATTGAACCCTATCAAAGTAGCAAAAAATGCTAAGGGGTCTCTTGAATCAATGGGTGTGCTTCCCAAGATCCATCCAGTACCGCCCGGTACATTTGCTGTGCTACTGATTCTGACAGCAATTCCGTGAGTAGTGCTCGGGTAGCAACCCAACCAACTGTCTCCATAACCTACCTGCACTTTGTTTCTAACCCAATCAATATACACGAACGCTAACACAAACACAACAAACCAAAACTCGCCATCTCTACCCCATCTCTGTCCCATTTCCATCAGTCCGGTTGTGTGCGTTGGGCTCTTTAGTGCTTGGGGGTTTGGACTGGACTTTTTGAAGAACACTGAGCAGTACAGGGAAGCAGCAGTAAATTCCCGGAACATTGAGATTGTTCTCCTCTTCGCCCTTTACTTCCTGGACTGCGAGCAGTGGACCTCAAAGATTGGCGCCATGGTCCGAAGCACTACCATTGTAGTTGTGATGTGTTCCGCTGTCGTTTTCTTTGTGTCCGGAGGAATGATAAACCCGTACTGGCTGATTCTGCTTTACACTGTTGGCATACCTGCGTGGTTTATCATCACAAAGCACATCTTCTATCGAAATATTATCTTCCGGGACTATGTTGCTTGGCTTACCGGTCCGCTTTTGGCCGCTGGAATTCTCTGTGTCATTGGTTGGGGATACTGGATCAGCCTTTCCCCACTCAATGAATGGACTCCTGAGTTGAAAGTCAAGATAGCAGAATATGAAATCGACTGGCCAACCCGCTACAGTAGTTGGGAAGAAGATCTCCAAAACCTCCCCAGTGTGTGCCATGCTAGCGACGCCAATCTGACTGACTCTGGCCTGTGCTTCAAGTGGAACGAGACTACTCAAGAAATTGACATGCTCACTGACAAGTGTGGATTGCACTGCAGCAAGATATATGACAGCTGCTTCGTTGCTTTTGTTGTCTGGGCGACGCCACTTATTGTCGGTCTAGCCCTCATCTTCTGCTCTTTTATCTGCTCCTTCCTCAAGCCTGAGTCGTCTTCCAACGCCCCTAGAATGTTTTTCAAGGTGTTTATTTTGTTGCTTTTCGGGCTGTGGTGCACTGCTTCCCTTGCCGGGGCGGGAGCAGGGATCGGAAAGGCATTCGCCTACTTTATGTTCGCTGCGATGCTCGCCATCAGTATGATTCTGATGGCTACTTTCGGTTCTCCGTCTGGTGACCATGGCAAGGCTGCACTTGAGAACTTTAAGAACAAGATAGACGGGAAAGAAAACCTACTCAAGTCTCTTCTGCTAGTAACCAGCACCCCCCCGATCATGTTTTACTTCTTTTTGTCGATTATCAACCAGTTGGTTCGCCGATTGCGATTGCCCATGTCTGCCCCGGTGGAAAAGGAAGGCCCTGGCAGCGGCTGCTTGACGAAAATTGCCTCTACTCAGCTGTCAAACTTCAAAACGTGGCACCATGCCAAGGTCCTCACCTATATGATGTACTGGGGGATAGGTTATATTATCATGCAGGTAATTATGGCCAAGTTGACTGTTGTTTTGCTCTCGTGGCTCATTGAAGTGACGGAGGAGATGAACCTGGTAGTCGTGACATTCATTATTATCGCCGTCGGTTTGGCCCTCTTCCTTCTCCCTCCTGTCCCTGGAGTGCCGATTTACCTAACTGGGGGCATCTTGATCCCCAATGTCGGTAAGGAAGTGCTGGGAGGCATCGCTGCTGCAGTCTCGTATACGTGCATCGTCAGCATCATCCTGAAACTGGGCGCTTGCACCCTTCAACAAAAAGCCATCGGTGAGCCCATGTCAGGCAAGGTTTACATTAGACAGCTCGTTGGTATCAATTCAGTTATGATTCGTACCATGAAACTCGTTCTCGGCCAGCCGGGCCTCAACGTAGCCAAGGTGGCGATTCTCGTTGGAGGACCAGACTGGCCCACCAGTGTACTCTGCGGCATAATGCGCCTCAGTTGGCCACAAATTATGTTGGGTACGTTGCCGGTATTTTTCCTCATAGTACCGACCGTACTAGCCGGCACATTTGTGTGGATGGCAGGGTTAGAGATGTGCTCAGAGAAGGACATTGCTGAGGGGCTATGTGAATACTTGGACCCGAGCCCCAAGTATGACTATGCAAGCACCCTTTCGGCTATTTTTCTCGCAGGGGCAGCAACAGTACAGTCAGGAAGCATGGTTGTTGCGACAATTTATCTTGAGGCGGCCATGAGAACTCGCAAAGGGGAGCTGGACGCTATCCCGATAGACAAGGAGGTAGAGGAGGCGGATAAAAAAAATGAGGTTACCAACATTATTCGTAATGAAGTTACACAGTGGCACCTTGTACCATTCATAATGAAGGCGAATCTTGTTTTGGGTGCTTCTAGTATTATGATCTGCTGTTATTTAGTGAGCGTGATAGGAGGGTGCTTTGAAGTATTTCAGCTTGGTGGAGGGTATACTTTCAGCGGAACTTTAGGTGGGAATGTGTTTAACCTCTTTTTGAGAAATGGAGTCATTGCAATGTCAGCATTCGTGGCCAGCGGGTTGTTTTTACTAATTCATATGAAGTGGACGAACAAAAAAGTGCAAGAGTACGTCGATAGTGGGAAGCCGTTACCGGTACCGCCGGTGCCGGAAGAGGAGGTGGGAGAATCAGGACAAGATACTGTGGTCGGAAGCACTGCTGGAAAGAGCCAAATTGTCCCAGTGGACTTGTCCCCAACATCGGCAACTCTTGAGGGTGGCGATACCACTGGCTAGGAATCGACGGAGAACATATGTTTCGTCATGCTGTTAAAATAGGCTACGTTATCGGCTTTAAAATTTTACTACCCTTTTTGCGCTTTTTTCTCGCGAATCTCTTTGGCCCTCCTTTTGTTCTCCTCAATTTTCACTTTCATATCATCCGTCAGTTTTGGGTGGGTTTTTTTTAGGGTAGCGGCCCCAGTGGTGGTGGCAGTGGTGTCTTTGTGGAAAACTTGTTTTTGGGATATCGATCTGTTCTGGGCGTCGATGAGCCTTTGCGAGCTCTTGCTCAAATTGTTTCTGCGTATGGAGTCAAATTTTCGCCCTGCGCCGGCGACATTCGTACCGTTTTGGCTACACAGTTTAAGGGGATTTGTTTGTTTTCTTGGTGGGATTCCCAAATCTTCGACAGTCATCCTGCAACTGTTGTCATTGCCATTGCCATTGCCTTTGCTATTGCTATTGCCATTGCCATTGCCTTTGCTATAGCTATTGCTATTGCTGTTGCTGTTGCTGTTGCTGTTGCTGTTGCTGTTGCTGTTGCTGTTGCTGTTGCTATTACCACTGCCATTGCCATCGCCGTCGCCGTCGCCGCTGCCATTGCCGTTGCCATTGCCGTTGCCATTGCCGTTGCCATTGCCACGACTAGTTACATTTATGTTGCGAGCCATGTTACCTCCCGTAATTTCTGCCTCCAATTCCTCCATCTCAAGCGCAGCATTTCGTCTCTTGGCTGCGAGGTCCAACTTACGTCCGTGATTTCTTTCATTTCGCAACAACCGATCCTTTCGCTCCTCCTCGTCCTCTCCTTCTACCTCCTCCGCGATCTCCTCTCCCTCCCCGTCCTCATCCCCGTCACTCTCCTCGTCAGTATCCATCAGCTCCTCTCCTTCAAAGACCTCGCCATTCTTTATAGCATGGTAAGCTTCTTCAAAGACACCGGTATCTCCGCCTGCGTTGTGGTGTTTAATGACCTCCCGAATAAAATTCATCTTCCCTAGCCTGTTCAAGCTGTCACTCCACTTTCCGTATTCGTCCTCATTTCGACTGCCTCCACTCTTGTCCATGCTGCTCCCACTTTCCATCTGCATTCTTCTCAGCACCGGAGTTGTCAGCCTGCCCTCGTTTTCTTTGTCGTTGTCATATCTTGCGTGTTCATGCGGATCGGCAAGATCGAGGCTATCCCGGAAGCTTCCCTGAGAGCTTCCGTCATTGATAAAGTCCTTCAAACTGCCCATAGACTCATCCAAAGCATGGTCGTCCTCGTTCTCGTAGCCCCGTTCCAGAGCCCTCTCGTGGTATAAATCATCCCCGTCATAAGAACCGTCCTCGTCGTCACTATCAATGTCCACGTCATCGGCGATAAACATGCGAGCGAGATTCCTTGCACGGGCATCCCTCTTAATTTTGGCGGCCTTTTCTAATCTGCTTGATTGCTTATCAGGCCCTTTTGCCGTCGTCATTTTAGCTCTCTTTCGGTTCATCTGCTTCAATTTTTTTTTAACGAGCTTTTTCTTCGTAAGCATTTTCTTTCCCCCGTCTCCTTCGCCATGATCTCGGCAGCTACTTTCCAGACCGTTATCGTTGTCGTCGCCGTCGCTGCCACCTTCTCCATCTTCGTTTTCGTCTTCTTCGAGTGCCTGACTCAAAGTTACGCATTGTTTCCTCTTTTTGGTAAATTTTGAGACACCAGTAATTTGGGCGCCTCCAAAGTCTACAATTTTGCTGCTCTTTCCCAGCATAGCTTTGTCCAAATGTTCATCGCAGAACATTTCGTACTTTGTGATGTCGCCCTCGATCTGGTGGGTAAAGTCCCGCGTCCTCATTAACCAGCGCTTGTGGACAGGGTTGCAAGTCCGAGCACAATGGGGATGGACTGCGCGTGTGCAGTCCGCAAAGGTGCACTGTACGGCACCACGTTTCCTGTTGCATACGACACACACCAGGTCTTTTCGTTCGAGGCACTGCAACTCAATTTCTTCAACCGTGGGAATGATAGAGAAGGTTTTTTTGCTAGCGGCGTTGCAGTTTTCATTCTGAATGAATTCGGGGTTAAACCGGAGACAAATCAGGTGCAAATATTTCTTCTCTGGTGCTCTCGTCCTGATTAGAGCCCCCTCGCTCTTCCGGCAGAAGGTACACTCAAAGTCAGCTCGTTGCTTCGAGCTGTTTCGCTTAATAACCTTGCAGGGATCGCAGAACCAGTCTGTCTCGGGGACACTACTCATTAAGTAACAGCTCATATGAACAGCCAAATTGCACCCGGGCCCGTCGCAAAGAAGAATCAAGTCATTTTCAAATTCTTCTCCAGAGTTGCATACCGCACAGACGACATTATCTTGCGTCTGGGTAGAAGGGATCGTTTCCTCGCAGATCGGTGCGGAATCGGCTAAGCTGCTCAACGTAGATTCGGCCAAGACATTTTTATGGTTCTGCTTTTTCTTGCGGCGGAAGATTGGAGAAAGTTCCGCAGATACTTCGACTGAGGGTTGTGACTGAGCAACTCTGGTCGTGCTGGGTAATTCAAGGTTTTCGTCGTCCGATGAGTCTGCCGAGTTGGAGGAGTCTGAAGAGCTTAATTGAATTTCCACTTTGAAGGGCTTTGGGACTTCGTCCAGCATTTTTGCACTAAGCTGAGGAGAGTGTAGAGGGGTGTTGATGGGGGGGGCTGATTCTTTTGAGGCGGCTACGGACCCCGAAAGAAGCGCTCGGACATTATCCAACTCGACATCTATTTCATCTTCTTCCGACTCAGTATCGGAGTCCGACCCCGCGCTGAAGGCAAGTGATAGCTTGATTTTGGCGTTGTCGTTCGTCGTGATAGTGGCAACAGGAGTGGCGCTGTTTTCTTCGTCTGAAGATAAATCAGATTCACAAAGCCCAGATAAAATTATTGGGACAGCAAACGGCTTCGTTGGCTCTTTTCTTTCGTTCACGTGGTTGTCACAATCTTCTATGCTGGCACTGTTGTCGTTGTTATGATTGTTCTGTTGACTCTGATGTTCGTTCAGTTGGTGTTTTTTTTGTTCCTGCTGTTGCTCCTGTTGCTGTTGTTCTTGTTGCTGTTGCTGATGCTGTTTCTCCCTTTCTACCTCCGCGCCTATCTCCTCCTCATCCTCCTTCTCCTCCTCGTCATCGTGGTTGCGCTGCTGCTGCTCCTGTTGCCGCTCAACATCCTCGACCATCTCCGGGGGTAAAACCGCCTTCCAGGACTTGAGAGCAAATGGAATATCCGGTACATTATTTGATGAATTCTCTCCGCTACACCAATCTTGCAGCTCAATCACGTGTTGTTGTTTTCTGACGGCAGCAAATAAGGGAGGAGAGGGGGAAGGGGGGTTGGAACTCGACTTTGGACTGTCGTTTGATCTCGGGTTCGTATCCAAAGAATCTCCCCCATCAAAGTCCATCATCATATCGTCGTCTTGCTGGTAAATTTCAGACGCAGACTGACTTAAACGAGCCATGTCAAAGTTGCCGTCGTCGTCGTCGTCGTCTTCAGCTGCTGGGACCGTTGTCGCCTCCTCGGTAATGTAGTCGTTCTCCTCCTCGATGATATTGCCGGGGTGCTCCTCGCACTGAAACCCATTGTAGCCGCAACCAGAAAGCTCACCGCTCAAAAGCGTGTCACATCCGCCGGCGCCGTAAACATATTGATGCATTTCTCTTATGATTCGACTCCCCCCCGATTGGCCCCTTGATTTACGGCTCCAGCTACTCTCGCTTTTGATATCGAGATTGCGGACATACCTCTTCTTGAGCTTGCCCCATTTACTGCCCTGTAAGACCTCCCCGTACAAGTCTTTCCTGTCCCGATTCTGGATTGCAGTAAGCTGCCAGCACGTCTGCTTGGCCTTCTTGACTCTAGCACCAGCGACTTGAGACATGTGGTAGACTTCGGGGATGTCAAGCTGCTCAAATTTTAATTTGGGTTTGCATTGCGGGGGGAATAAGGGGCTGATGTCGACAGTCCTGAGGGATTTGCAGAAAACAAGCACATCCTGTACATTCTTTGTGTTGCTCTTGGCACGATTCTTTCTCTCCATCTCTGCTCCTTCAAAAACTAAATTAATCACCTTGCCGGCACGCTTTCGGCCTGTCCTTCCAGTTCGCTGGATCATCCGCCCAGGAGAGGCAACGTAGTCGAAGTTGATTATGAGATCAACCTCCCCAATATCGAGGCCCTCCTCCCCAATACAAGTCGCCACCAGAACGTTGTAGGCACCCTGTCTAAATTTCAAAATAACATCCTCCTGCTCTGCCTGCCGCATTCCCTTCATTGTTTCCTTGTCTAAAGCTGCGCTTTTACTAGCCTTGACACCGGCGCTGCTAGTGCTTTGGCCGATGAAGCGGTGAGGACGCAGCAATTTGCTTTTCATTAGTTCTGCGACAATCTCGATCACACTGTTCCGTCTATCGGAGAACACAATCGCCTTCGTTGAGGAGTTCTTTTTATTAAAGTGATCGTCTAGAATCTCGCCTAGTTTGGCTAGCTTGGGGTTATTTTTCAAATTGTCGATCCCTTGGGAGTCTTGGGAGTCCTCCGTTGAGGACAAAATCGCCTTTTTAAGCTCTGCGTAGGGCTCTGAATTTTTGAATACATGGGCAACTCCAGATTTTGCCTTCTCGTAATCGAATTTGGAGAACCATTCCAGCCCTGAACCCACACCGTGAGACTGTACAATTCCTTTACAACCGAACAATTGAGAGAGAAGGTAAAAGTGACCGTCCAGACGACCCTCGAATTCTCCATAGCGAGGGTGCGCTTTCCATGTATTGAGAGCTTTGAGAGCAGTGTATGAACTCGCGTGCATATTTCCTCCTGTATGCTGAAGCCACGCCCCCTTCTGTCTGAGATACTGCAGAGGCTTATCTATGCACTTGTCGACAGCAGATAAAATAGAACGTACTGCTGTTGGTTGAGAAACCGTCACGGTTTCCTCCTCTTTCTCGTGTGTGTACTTCCGTATCTCTGGGTCTGTATCCACCATAGCCTTGACCTGCTGAATCATGAGATTCTCAATGACCTCGTTGATCTTTTGTTTATCCTTTCCTGGGGTGGCCGAAAGCGCCAGCACGCGGAACTTAGCGCCAGCTTCCCTGATGCCTGTCACCATCTGCACATATGCAGCATCGCCAACAGCCTTGTGCGCCTCATCGATTACGACACAAACAATCTGACTGACGTCAAAGATTTTGTTCGCGATGTCTTTCTGAAACGTTTGAGGCGTTCCAAATAGAACGCGCTTAGACTTGTAAAGCTCTTTGCGCTCCTCTGGCTTCGTTCCCCCATTCATTTCGGCAGTCTCCGTTACAGGCATTCCTACTATGTGAAAGCATGCCTCAATTTGCTGGTGTACCAGGGGTTTCGTTGGAGCGCTGAATATCACCTTCCCCTTTGGGAAAAAGCGGTAGAAATTGTACATCACGACAGCTGCAATGAGGGTTTTTCCCAGGCCTGTGGGAAGCGAAACCAATGTGTTCTTAAATATTGCTAGTTCCACAATCTCACGCTGGTAGTCACGCACCGGATAATCTTCCGATGTGGGATAGATAAAGGAATGTGCCTGGGACTGGTCGAGTTTCACCGGACCAGGGGTGTATTTTTGTATTTCAGCGCGTTGAAATGGTGTCATATCTTGGTTATTGCTTGTGACGGCGCCCATAATGGTGTTGCTGTTGTTGTTGTTGTTGTTGTTGTTGTTGTTGTTGTTGTTGTTGCCGTTGCCGTTGCCGTTGCCGTTGCCGTTGCCGTTGCCGTTGCCGTTGCCTTTGCCGTTCCTGTTGAGGGAATGTTGCGCCTGGGGCGGCATTAACCGCGGTGTCAGCTCATTCATAGGGTTAATCTGATTTTTTGAATGCAAGGGAGTCTTTGGGGGTGCATGCTGTTTTTGTGGGGATGCCAGAGGCTTGCTAACCACCTCGCTTATTGGCATTTTTTTATTCAATTTCATCATCCTTTTTTTTTCCGCCTCCAAACGCTTCGCAGCAAAGAGGTACGGTTTTGTTGCCGCCGTCACAAGCTGCTGCTGTTTCTGTTTCTGAGCAAGCGGGAGTGGGGCATTCAGTTCTTCTGGCAAGTTTGATGACTTGGTCATCGATTCACCCTGCACAAAATTTGCCATTTGCTCCCCTGTGTATTGCAGTTGTTCACACATTGTGCAGCGGGATGCTGGTGCGAAGTGCTGATAGCTGCAATGGATACATGACCAGGGCTTCATTACGTTTGAATGGGAGGATAGCTAGGGGACCGGTATGGATTTGTCAGTTTTCCAGAGAGGGTTGGTTTTGCGCACTAGAATCTGTGCCAGATGAAGATTTTTTGGGTAAAAGAAGGCTCTGGAGAGCAATAAGCGACAGTTTTGTGTTGGCGGCAGCTTTTTTTCGGACTTTTTTTACCAAAGGGTACTCTTTTACTTTTTGGATTCATTTTTTTTCATTCATTCCTGGGTCCCACAATAAACCATGTGGCTCGTCCTACGCACTATCTTGTGTTCCATAATATCGGTCGCGGTCGTTATAATTGCGCTGCCGATTTGGTTGCTCGTGCGTCCTCTGTCCAGGTCAGCTTTTCGGCAAATTACTCTGCAGGTCCTCCAGCCGCTTTGGTTCCGCTCTGTGTCTGCCATCTTGCCGCACATGAATATTGCGCGAACGGGTGAATGGCCGACTTTCGATAAAAATAGACCGTGTGTAATCCTGGCAAACCACCAAATTGATTCTGACTTCTTTGTAATCTGGAGGGCATTTGAGCAAAATTCTGGCTCAATTAAAATTGTCCTGAAGGCATCTCTTTCCGAAATCCCGGTGATAGGGTGGGGTATCAAGGCATTCGACTTTCTGTTCTTGAGTCGAAAATTCGCGAATGATCAGGGAAATCTGCGTGATCATTTCACCTCCTTCGTTGTTGCTGATCAGTTGCCCAACATTGGAATTCTGATTTTCCCTGAGGGAACCACTCTGAATGCGCGCGATGCAAGTAAATGCGACGCATTTGCTCTCAGAGCGAATCGACCGCGGTGTAGCGAATTCCATAACCACCTGTTGCTGCCGAGGAGCAAGGGCTTCGCGACCATTCTGGAATCATTGAGTGTTGCCATGGGGGCTGACAACGTCGACGTTTTCGATTTAACTGTAGTTCATGAAGGTTATGGTGGTGAGGTTCCTACTTATGAGATGGGGTACGACAGAAAATATGACCACCACGTCCCATCGATGGAGAAATTGCTGCGGCATCCAAGCCTTGGGCAACTTCCTGGCGTATTTATTCACTCAGTTAGGCACACCGCTTCAGAAATCTTGCAAGGAGAGATGTCTGTAGAGGAGTGGCTCGATAAATGCTGGGTTGAAAAAGGTGAAATTGTCGACACAAGACTGAGAATGCGTCGCGGTGAGCATCGCGGTGAGCATCGCGGTGAGCATCGCGGTGAGCGTCAGCGGCTATTATTGTCACGCCCTCGGGAATTTAGTCCCACGGAGATAGCGCTTTTTGGAGTCTTGCTAGCAACACCTTTCTTGACTGTTGTCACCCTTCCATTTTTGATATTGATGGTACTTCCTCTGCTGTTTTGGGTGCATGCGCTCGTCAAGGTGAAAGAAATTTTATTGGCAGGGGTAGCTGGGGAGCAAATAATGGAGGTAAAGTGAAGATGAAGATGAAGATAAAGATGAAGATGAAGATGAAGATGAAGATGAAGATGAAGATAAAGATGAAGATGAAGATGAAGATGAAGATGAAGATGAAGATTTAAATGATTTTGATTTATTTGCTTTTAGCGCTTCTGAAGGCGGTCCGGCTTCTCAAGCTTGGATTCCGGAGGCAACAGTTGAACATCCCCAAACCCTAATATTCTGGCCTCGCCGTTCTTAAAGCGGTACCCACTGAATTCTCCAATATTAGGAAGGCCACAGCAAAGACACTGCATAATCTGTAACGTATCTGCATGGCCAAAGACAACGTTAATTGTGTTCTCGTCACTCACTCCGTCGACCCTTTTCAGGAAGGCCTCGCAACGCTTCGCGACATCCACAACAGGCTCCACGTCAAATGCAGCGTGCGTCGGGTCGATCCTGTCCATAGGCCAAACATATGAGTAGTTGTCAATGTCAGTGCCACACAGACGTCCGAAATTGCGCTCTCTCATGTCCTCATCTATGTACAGATCGTCGTCATGAAGCGCAAGCATAAGGGCAAACTCCCCCCTATCGACCTCCTCTTTGAGGCTCCTGATGGCAACCTCAGCCGTCTCAAATGCACGGGTGAAGGGGGACGAGTAGAAGACAACTTCGGCAAATTTCCCCAACTTCCCAGGGGAATCTCCGAGGCCCGAAATTAGGGTGTAGAGGCTTTTCCCTGCCTCGGAGGCCTGCTCTTTCCCCAAAGGCGTCAGACCGTGTTCTTTTTGTGCAGTTGGGTGGGACGATATTATGTTGGCAACATTTGCAAAAGATTGACCGTGGCGTACAAGGATAAACTTCGACTGTGGTGTTGTGGTGAGGGAGAGGGAGAGGGAGAGAGAAAGGGAGGTTGTGATGGAGAGCAGGAGTGTAAGCAACATCGTGGAAGCCGATTTTCTTGCTATTTATTATTTTCCGGCAAGATCGAAAATCAGGCCTTAATATTCACCAAGTAGTTGAAACACACCTTAAAAAGGCGCGCGCTCAGGCACCATTGATTGCGTCGATTTTCTTGGATTTCCCCTTTTTATTTCCCCTTCCTTCACCTTCTTGTCCCCACCGCCATGAGCAGCACTCGCGTTTGTCTGCTTGGACTGACGGCAGACCCGCCGCATGTCGGTCACGCTAAAATACTCCAGCACTTGTCCGGCCTTTTTGATCAAGTGGTTGTGCTTCCTGTCTTCCGCCACATGTTCAAGGGGAAGCGTGACAGAGAAGGAGCCGTGTATGACCAACGCATAGCTATGTGTGAGAAAATGGTGGAAAGTATAAACTGTGGAAATATTGTCGTTAGCCATGCAGAGAAAGCAGTGTTTAGTGCCAAAGCGAACGCAGCTCCAGCTGGCCAACAAGAAAATATCCGGGTCGGTACAGCGGAAATTCTAGAGTATTTCCAAACACTGAACAGTGACAACGAGTACCATTTTTGCATGGGTGGCGACGTCTACAGAGATCTAATTAGTGGAAAGTGGAGACGGACCGAGCAAATAAAAAACGCCCTGTGCACAACCGGGGGGAAATCAAGGCTTCACGTTGTTGACAGAATTGATGAGGCGGAGGTGGCGGCGGAAGTGGCGGTGACACCGTTGCAAGAGCTTATCGCGGCAGAGGAAAATAAAACTGGGGGATTCCGGGCGACTGTAATCTCACTCCGAGTTCCTGGTGTTAGCTCTAGCAAAGTTCGAGAGCTGCTGGCAAATGGGGACGATCCAGCGCAAAGCATAAATACTGAGGTGCACGAATACATTAAGAAGCATAACTTATATGTTGCGTAGGTTTTCATGTGAATTAATCTTACCTTAATGATCTGTGTTATCGCAACGTCTACACTCACACCGCTGAACAGGGAACGAAGGGTTGTGAACATCCTATCAGCGACAAAAGAGCCATCCACAACAGTGAGAACAGCGAACGAACCAAGAATACCGACGTCAAACACCACCGACAACATCACACACACGAAAACCAAGCGAAATGGGAACACTTGAAATGGAGACTACGTTCAGGTGCAATGGAGACTACGTTCAGGTGCCTCTCTCACACAGAGGATCAATCATGTTGCACGTGAGAGAAATGAGGTTGCCATCCAGGAGGAGCTTTACGCTCGCCGCCACGGCAATTGAGCGGACAACATTGTGATCTAGACATGTTCTGTAAACTTGCTTTAGCTTTAGTAATATAAATAGACAATAAACACACACACCCCTGTTAGATAATCTGTGCTAACGCTATTTTGGCAAAAAAATGTCAAAGCAGAGCTCAGCTAGTGAATTTCTTGTTACGCTAGAAAAAATTTTGAAATTTCGTTTATTTAAATACATTTTTGATATATAAATTACTTTAATTATATAATTTATATATGTTCTTCAATTTTTTTGAATACAATAGTTTCCAATAAAAAAATAATATTGATTATTTTTTTTGATAATATATTATAAAATTTTAAAATATATATAAATTATAATAAATATCAAATAGATATTTTTAACATTATT
>Ga0115556_1001586_pt1 | contig 15638 bp, 7 predicted proteins | sample COGITO_mtgs_1104_5_FD_87282 | JGI IMG/M metagenome (GOLD analysis project Ga0115556, IMG submission 87282) | Pelagic marine microbial communities from North Sea - COGITO_mtgs_110414 | ecosystem: Environmental > Aquatic > Marine > Epipelagic | place: Germany:Helgoland, sampling site Kabeltonne... | reverse complement strand
CCCCCCCCCCCCCCCCCCATTGTTTCGTTTTTTTTTTTCCCTCTAGGGCCTATGGTCCAGATCGGTTGCAGTCTGGCGTACCAAATCATCGGTTTGCCCTTCTTGTACGGTTTCCTCGCCGGGGATAAGAATCCGAATAAGGCGGTTGAGGCCGAGAGAGTGAACAAAGAGAAGTGCCTAGTTGTGACCATGGGCGGTGCCGCTGGAATTGCTGCGGCGTTCAGGTCTCCTATTGGTGGAGTGCTCTACATGATGGAAGATATGGCCAGCTATTGGACCCATGAGACTACCGTTCGGGCTTTTGGAGCCACGATGGCGGCAACTTTAACCTTTAGTTTGCTGCTTAACGCGTCTCACGGAATCAACTACGAAGCTTTGGTTGTCTTTGATCCTAATCCGATGAAAGCAGACTGGGAGATTGGCGACCTTCCATTTTTTTTCCTGCTTGCGTGCGCTTGCGGGGTCGTTTCTTCTCTTTACAGCGAGGGACTGTATTGGTTTCAGAAGAATAGAGCTGGCAGGAAGCTCAGCAAGAAAAAGAAGATCATCGAGGTTTTGGTCTTCAGCACGTTGATTTGCACTGTGCCTCTCTTCATCAGCAGTCTCTTTGGATGCAACCCTGACCCTGCTTTTGAGGGCATGAACTCTACGCAGATTGCGGCTAAGATTGGAGCGGACGCGGCCGGTGGACACCGACTCCTGGCGGCGTCGGCCGATGATGATCACACGACGAACAGACTCGTTAAGTACGACTGCGACCCGGGAGAGTACAACATGATGGCTTCACTCTGGTTGACTGGAGAGGAAGGAGCAATCAAAACTCTCTACAGCAGGGGAAATGATTACGACCTTTTCAGTCTACCCGTGTTGTTTACGTTTCTGCCCATTTACCTTGTCTTGGCTATGATGTGCGGTGGGCTCTCTGTTCCTTTCGGGACCTTTGTACCCAATCTGTTCATGGGGGCTGCCATGGGGCGTGCATTTGGCATCATGTTCCACCAATGTTTCCCCGGCCTCAGCCTCTCCAGCCCGGGTACATACGCACTTATTGGCGCGGCAAGCATGTTAGGCGGGTATACTCGTATGACTTTGACGATAACCGTGATGATTGCCGAGGCTTCCGGAGATATCTCGTCCACGATCCCCGTCATGTTTGGAGTTCAGGTGGCCAGATTCGTCGCTAGCATTTTCGCAGAATGCTATGACGAGAAGATGATGGAACTGAGGAATATTGCATTCCTGCACGACGCGCCATCTCGCGAACGAAAAAGGGATACTGCCTCCTCTATCATGTACAAGGTCGAAAATTTGAAGATGACAGAGACGCTCAGCTCTCTGAAAAAGCTGACAGCCCCTGACGGTGGCTTCGACCACTTTACTGCCTTCCCCGTTGTTAACGACGCCGGTGCTATCGAAGGGATCGTGCAGTTCTCGGTTTTGAAGAAGTTACTTGAGTACTACATGGAAGACAGACAGTTCGGTGATCACGACAGTACGCTCATACCGCTGGAAGAGCTTCTTCAAAAGTCGCCGTACATAGTGCTCGATGACTTCCCACTTGAGAACCTTTTCCCAATCTTCTACAAGCTCCGGGTGCGACACGTCGTAGTGATGAACAACCAGGGTAAACCGATCGGCGTGATCCATCGGACTCATTTGATCGAGGTAGTTGTCGGCTCTGAGCAACACACCAGCCACACCAAAATCGTCAGTAAGCTCAACCTCGGCAAGACGGCTGAAAAGGTCAAGCAACAAAGTGTCCGCCTCTCTCCCAAAGCCAACGAAAGTGGAAATGGGTACGATGGCATGGGTAGGAGCAGCGACCAGCGTAACCACGCTAGTATTTACGGAAAGGGCGAGATCTATGACGAAGATGTCGAATCGAAAGACAATGTCAGGAAGCTTGTCAACTTCCTCACGTTCGGTCGCTATGGCAGAGAGACTTTTAAGGAGAGAGAGAGGCGATCTGAACGAGCGAAAAGTTTCGAAGCGTCCGTCTCACGTAAGAACAGCGAAAAAGGCTTAGAACTGGCTACCATCAAGGGGGGAGCCATTCTCTAATGGAGAGCGCGAGGGACCAGTTTACACTGTTAACACAAGAATAACGAAAATGTAACGAAAATGTAACATTGACACACTAAAATTTTATGACGACGCGACGCGACGCGACGCGACGCGACGCGATGCGAAGCGATGCGAAGCGATGCGATGCGAAGCGATGCGATGCGACTTGACTTGTGACAAGTGAAGACAAAGCAGTTACAGGGAAATGCTTCCTCAAAATCAGGCACAATCACTTAGCAATTTAAAATCTTGTCAATCTGCGCATCACTCAAACCCACCCCGTCAAACCCAAAGGGTCCCACAATTTCCCTGAACGCATTCAAAAACTCGTCCGAGCTGCCGAACTGCTTCCCCCTCCCAAAGTTTTTAATGCGGATCACATTGCTCGTCACCTTGAGACCGATATCAGGGTTCGCATGCCAGAAACTGTGCGTGTTCCAGAGAGACATCATAATGATCTGCCGCTTGGACATTCTGGCGAGTGTGTAGGCGCCGCTACGGTGAAAGAAATCGATTGGGGGTGTGAGAAGGGGTAGATTTTGCAAGCCCACAGCAGGAGAACCAGCAACAGGTGTACGCTCAAATAAACCTACAACCAGCGCTCCCTTTTCGCACCTGTACAGCGTCTTACTCAAGCCCTCCTCCGGCCTCGGGTTCAACTGTCCCTCAGGCAAGATGCCGATATCAAATCCCTCGTCAAAAGCCTTTTTTACGCCCTTGAGCAGCTGTTTGAAAGAAGCTCGGTCATATTCATTCTGCTCTCCAGCCCCATTATCCGACATTGCAACAGGGAAGAACCCACACATCTTGAATAACATTCGAGTTATTGGGTTCTGGTTTTCGCGGAGTGGAGACGATTTATTCCGAGGTGAGTACGTTGAGCTGAGGTGTTTATTCATCCACTCCACAACGCTTCAATTTTACCTCACCTTCTCTAAATCTTTCCAGTAAATAATCTTGATTGGTCTAGCGTTTCTACCTCTGATTTTTCCGCTCGTCGCGAGCATCACAAATATATCTAGCATTCCAACGTGATTGCAGACCCATACAGCCGGTTCCGTCGTGAAAGCTTTGTTGGGAGGGGGTATCGCCTCGATACGGGCAAAGCGGAAGATTTTTAATAGCAGGTTGCAGGTGAACTGTCCGCTACGGAGAGCGAAGTACTGGAGTAGGATCGCAAAGTGTTGGCAAAGTCAGAAAAATATTTTAAGATTAGGCACTTGAAGAAAAGATATTTAGGAATCCACCAAACAACATTCGCTCTGCCACACTGACCTCTTTCCTCCTCACTCCGATGAGTCGCAACGTCCTGAGAATTTTTGTGGGGAGAAGCGCTAATGGAAGAGTCAGGCACATTGAAGCGATGAAGAGCCTACACAACGTGGTGCGATAGATCGATGAGAGGCGAGAGATTTGAGGGACAGTCATCATCGGGACATTGGTTGAGGTTGTTGAAGAGAAAAGGCATGTGGGTGTTGGGTTGCTGGTTGGGGTCCGTTCTGGGAAATTGTCCCCAACCCGAGGTAGATGAGAGTGCCGAATCGCTGTCATACTGACTGGGGATCGGAAGGAAAAGGCGCCACATGCTGTCAGCAGGGCCAATAATGCGAAGATTTTCAAGGAGATCATGAGTTGTTTATTGCCTCACAAGGGCCTTGTCACAAAACCGTTTTCGCAAATGAAAAGTTTGAAAGTTTTTTTGCCTACTCAATGTTTATGGATAAAAAATTTACCTAAATGAATAAGAACTAGAGAGCACGTCAACGGCGACGCCGTTGATGACAAAAAAAAGAAAAAAGTAAAAAAATGTCAAAATATCGTCCATAAGAACAATGCTCATTTTTTTTTCATTTCTGCTAGAAGCCCGCTGTGCTATCTTCCTCTTTCTTGATGCTAAAGATCGGGATCAGCGGCAGCGTTGTCGCTAAAGTTGGCCTCTTGCATCTATGTTGTCTGGTTCTGGTGCAACTTTGTTTGGATTGGCACGGTCCGAGATTTTCCTGACCTTCTCGACGACTTTTGCTGTACCCTCAATGACTTTCTCCTTCACCTTATCCTGGATCTTCTCCCTGTTTTCCTCCACTTTGTTCGCGATAAGAATCTGGGGCAAGCCAGAGACTGCTGCAGCACTTCCGCGGCGCTTCAGCATGTTCTTTGTCCTCCTGACCTCACTCTTCTGCGCCTCGATTTCATCGTGAACCCTGGGTGAAATAGCAATGTGCCCTTCTAGAGGTGTGACCTGCCGCTGAATGGATCCCTCTTCGCTATTCGTTCTCGTCCGCCCACGAAGAGGTCCCCCATTGGGATTCTTCTGATCGTTGATGGACCCGGGTAGCAACAACGGCGGTACAGTGTCGAGTTCAACTCCGTCACCTGGATGAGCCTCGCCATTCTTCTTCTCATTATTATTATTATTGCCGTCGACAATCGCCATCTTCTGCCGAAGCTCGGCGTTCCGGTTCTCGATTACCTTCTTTGTCCTTATTATGAATATGACGACATAAACCCTGGCGCGGAACCTTTGGATCGGCTTTATGAGGGTCATCTCCCGCTGACTTAGCAGATAAACTCCGCTGAGAGTGACCCCAAGGCCCACATAAAACATAAAAACATTTGTTGGTTCCATGTTGTCAAATTCGCGGAAGTATACCGCGCCACCGATGACGCTCACAGTGATGAAAAAACATTGAAAAACTGGTACTATATACACAGCATCAAAAGACTCCAGGCCACGGGCGAGCCAGTGGATCTGGGAAAAGATGAAGAATATCATAGCGAATACAATCAGCCAAGAAAGAGGCTTGTCAAACTGCATTTCTCCCCCAATTCTGGCACTCTCTTTGAACATCTCGGCGACGCACTTTGCGCAAAGCACGCTCTGCGCCCCGAGCATCCCGCTCAAGGCACTGCAGCTGAACGGGTGGATCTTCTTCCACGGTTCGTAATTTTTGTGGTTTCTGCCGTGTTTCTTCTCAATATCGACGCATTTAAGGTACCATCTGTAGATATTTAGGATGATAATTAGCAGAGCAATGCCATAAATTATGAAACCTCGCTGAATGTACATTCGGAGGAGTCGCGAGAGAGTGTAGGAGGTGTTGTCTTTCGAGGAGAAGATGGCAAGAATAATAATGCCAATGATAATGTTGAGGGTTCCGATACGGTCTTTTCTAGTGAGGTGTTCTTTGAGGAAATAGTGGGCAAAGACTGCGTTGCACACCAGAGTGAAACCGCCCACAGGAGTCATCAAGGACTGGGGCGCAAAGCCGAGTGCAACAAAATCACCAAGTGACCCAACAACTACCATCAGCAGTCCCATCAGCCACATCGGTTGTGTAATATAAGATCGCTTTTCAGACGCTTTCGCTGAAGCTCGTTCATTCATCATGGAAAGCTTTTGGAAATTCACACCTAAATTGCTCGCAATCGATGCAATTATTGACAAAAAGACACCGAACAGCCACCAAAGGTTTGAATCCGGTTCCACGATGCTAAAGAAGCCATGCGGAAAAGGTGAGTAGGAGTAGACGCGCTCGCTGTTGGAGGAGGGGATTTTGGCAGAAATCTGGACAAAATAGTACGGCCCGTACCCACAGGCAAGAATTGTCGGTAATGTGTAGTAGTAAGTTTGGGTGATTGTAGAGGATGATGCTTCGAGAGGTTGAGAAATTGATATTTCTTCTATCTCGTCCACTTCGTGTACGGCACTATCCTTGATGCACAAGAGGCGTAGCTTTACATTCTTGATAGAGTCATCGACGGAAAAAGAAACCTGAATTTTTTTCCCCTTTTTGTGGGAGGATGCGTTGAATGGACGGGTCACGTTGACTTCTTTATGAGTGATGGGTTGAAGGGGAAGTACCGAAGCTTCATAACTCACGCCCTTGTAAGAGTTTTGTGGGAGGGTTACAGATTCAGATTGGGAGTTGACACATATTGATTTCAACCAGAGGAGAGTTAGAATTCGTATTTTCATTTTTACGAACCCGAAGCGATTATACTATTATGTGGCGTTGATGGCAGTTTTAATTTATATTTGTGACATCTTAAAGAGAGATACGGCATTGAAAAAAATCAAAATCCCAAAACGGCCACCCTCATGAGTGTGCATGACAGCCTGGGACAAAGTAAATTCCCACAAAATATAATATCCTCCCCTTCGGGTTTTTGCTAAAAATCGGTTCACCTTCGGTGCGATCTCACACTGTGTCCGGGGCAATCTAATCTATCCAAAAGTAAACCTCCTTCCCTCTTCCCGCATTTTTAAAAAAATTGATACCCTCCTAATCCCAAGCTCTTCCCTTGGGCATTTTTTTCAAGCACTTCTCTACCCCTGGTCTACCCGGAGTCGAGTGGCTTCCGTCGATGCCATCAATTCGCGTGGATAGTTGCCATGATTTGGGCCAGTTCTGGAATGACAAAACAAAGCCTTTCGTGGAGATCTACCTGGGACAGATGCTACTGGGTCGGTCAAATGCATTATCTAACAGTGTCGACGACAATCTTCAAGAATATATCTGGGGGGAAGAAGATCAATCAACTGAATATGAGTTCGATCTTCTCACCGAACGAGAAGTTGAAGATAAGATGCAAGAAGAAGAAAAGAAAAAAGGCGAGGAGTCTCCCTCCCCATCAATGGCCTCGACCTCATCTGGTTCGTCGTCTTCTAAAACAACGTCTTCGAGCAACTCGTCTTCGTCGACATCGTCATCTTCTGCGAATTCTTCTTCTTCCGGCTCCTCCGGGTCGACCCTCTCGACTATTTCTGAGGACAAAAACAAACTCTCAAGCATCAGAATCCTCTGCTTCCACCGTCAGTCCCGCTCCAAGACTTACTTCTTAGGATTTGTAGAGATCCCCCTCTCTTCCTTCAAGAAAATTGCTGCCGGTGAATCTCTTACTCAGCGCCACAATCTCTTGCCGCTCAAACCGCATCCACACAAATTTGTGATGGGATCTCTTCAAATCACCATTGAGGGTGAATCGATCTTGACAAATCTGAAATCTCTCTGGTCAAATATTGACGACAGCAGCAACCCAGTGGGCGTACTTGCCCGTTCTCGATCTATGCGTGAGCGAAATGAGGGGCTCTCCGAAAAAGTTGATTACGTTCTGGACCAATACTGGAATAAGCTGGAGGAAAACGCGAAGACTAAGGTTGACAGGCAGCTTGTTGACATGGGCCTGGTAGAGGAAGACCACGAGTCTGAGAAGCTCACGTACATTCAACGAGTGATGAAAGGCTCCCCGTTTGCGCGTTTCCTCGCGGAAAGGGCGGGAGTCGACTTTTCCTTCTACAGCGCTGCTTATCATGATGACCTTGAGGCACCTGCCCCCTCCTCCCCAACAACAAAGCGCCGCAAGAGGGAAATTTCGAAACAGCACGATTTACATCATTTGAACCAGGGTACGCGCGAGCGTGCGGAGGCTACAGTGAAGGCTATTCGGAGAGGGAACAAGATGAGGGCTTGGAAGCGCTATGACCCCGATGATGACAAAAAATGCGTCGAATATCCGTGGAAAACCACAAATGTTGCTCACCTGAGCGACTTTGGGGTGGCTGTCCAGCTTCACTTTAGCCTGATGAAATACCTTTCGATAATTTGCTTCGTCTCGTCCATAATTACCGTCTTCATGACAATCATTACGTGGACGGCTTATAGCACCGAGCTAAAAGTCGAAGGCCAGATGTCTTTTCTCGCAGGCCTATCAGTTTTGAGCTTCACCGATAGCGATGAAATACCGGTCGTCTACCACTGGTTGTTATGTAGCCAAGTGTGCGTGACGATACTAGGTTTAATGTGGGTTCGCCTTCAACTGTACAAGAAGAAGCTGCAGACGCAGGAGGATCGTCTCACCACGGCTGATTTTAGTGTACAGATCAGCAACCTACCCACGACGTTTCTTACGGGGGAGCCAACGCATGAAAGTCGCACCAAATCCGGTCACGCGGGCGGCGGCGGAAAGCATCATAAAGGTGGGGGGAAGAAGAAGAAACACAAGAAGAAAAGCGGTTCGAAATCGAGGGAGGAAGCCGTTGAGAAACCCCCGCTCATTTCCTCCCAGGACATCTACGAACATTTCAGCATATTCGGCGAGGTGGTCCACGTTGCGTTGTCCTTCGATGTGGAAAAATTCTGGCGTATTCTTCAGCTTCGTAATACCTTGAGCAAAAAGGTTGAGGAGATGCACCAGCTCAAGCAAGTCAGAATTATGGGGGCAGGGAAAACCAGTGCCAAGGCCAAGCAAGTAAAAAGCATCGAAAATCGTCTCGACAGTATTTACAAGCAGCTTAGCGAATGCAACAAGCGCATCCATGCGATTGATATGGGGGATAGTCTCCATAAAAAAGACCGTCCGGGGTGTTTGAGCTTTAACAGATCTGGCCACATGTTTAAGACCACTGGATTTGCCTTTGTGACATTCAGGCACAAGAAAGAGGCTGAACTCTGTCTGAAGGAATTGAACAAGCCCCAGCGGTTCCGGCGATTTAATTTCACCAATGCGGGTCACAATATGTACAAGGCGATGAAAGCAAGCCACCAAGAGTCGTCCGGGTGGGCCAATTTCATGAAGGTCAAACGACCACCGCTGCCCAGAGACGTGAAGTGGGAGTCGCTTGCATTTAAATTTCGCGACATACGCAAGCGTGCCCTTTCGCTTTGGCTCCTGCTACTTCTGATGCTATTTGCTGGCTTTCTGGCCACAGTATTTGTCGCCAATTTGAAGAACACCCTCAACACGCAGTGCTTTGGGGGGGGAGAAGTCGAGCATAGCTTCAGCACGAAGTGGGTCCTGGACTCTGTTTTTTATGGTGAGGTGCCGGCGTGGATGTGTAGCAGCGTGATGCCTTACGTTTTCACTACCCTCGGCGCACTGATAATAGCCCTAGTGAACGTGCTTCTTTCTACTCTCGTCATTAAAATAACGGAGAAGTTCGAGCAATCACACGAGAAGAGTAAGGTGCTGGGGAAGCTAGTCTTCCGGGTGGCGATGGTGCAGTACCTGAACACGTGCGTGAGTCTGCTTTTCACGTACATTGACTACTCCCGTTGGAGCGACCAGGGTAATCTTCTGGATTCCTCCGTCATCTTCATGCTTTCGAACGTCTTTGTTTCCGTCTTCCAGATCTTCTCGGCTGCGTTCAGAACGTCGGTAATAAACAAGCGGCGACAAAAGAAGGCCCTGACGACAGCCCAGCTCGACTCTGCTTGTCTCCCGCCCCCTTGGCAGATCGAGAGGAGGTACGCCTACGTCATCTGCACATTCTTAGCCGCTCAGTTCTTCTTCGCTCTCGCCCCGGTTGTCGTCGTCTTTGTGACTTTTGCCTTTGCCATCACCGAGAAGGTGGACAAATTCATGCTGCTCCGAGTTGTCAACAGCAAAGTCTTGATGTTTTACGACCAAGCTGGTGCAAGCAGCGCCCTCAGATTCATTGGAACGATGACAGTGCTTACCTCCACGGCTGGTTATTTCATCACGAGCGCGATAAGGAGTAAGATGCAAGGGAAGGGTCTGGAAGAAACTCTTCAGGAACAGGCTGTAAAACCATACAACATCATCGTTTGGTTGGTCGTCTTGCTCTACGTCACTCTTCCTTACTACCGCAAATGGCTCGTGAATAAGCTTGGAACGCTGCGTAAAAAAGAAAAATCTTCCGATTCGGCTTTGACTGGAAGCGTCCGAAATGTTCGTCGTCTTCAGGCAGAAATAGGAAGCGAGCACGTCGAGGACTTCTTCCATGACCCCCGTATGGTTGACCAGACACACTATCAGGCCCCAACACCGACGTGTATGATGAAGTACCAACGCCTGTCGACACAAGTGCTTCACAACCACGGCGTGGACGCCATGGTTGTGATTGACAAGAACGGGGACGGGCACCTAGACGCCGAGGAGTTCAGGGAGGCGCTCGAGGCGCTCGGGGTACACCTCAAGAGCCACCAGGCCGAGGCCCTCGTGCAGCTTTACGACACCGAGGGGAAAGGATTCGTCAGCACGGATGAGTTTCTCGCCGCGGCGGGCGGTTACGCCGATGACGACGGGAGGATTGACTTTTATGCCTTTGCGAAGGGGGTGGTCAGGGAGTTGGTTGAAGAGTTTGGGGATAAGATTGGGGAACTCGACATCGACAGTGATGTGAGTCTTGAGGGGGCGGAGAGTACGGGTGAACGGTCAGAAACGGACAGTAACAGCAGCTTCAGCCAAAATCTGGAGATGATTGAGTTTGGCGGCGGATCTGTCCTTGATAACAGCAATCTCGAGAACAGTATAATAATGACTCCCGAGAACATCCCCACCACCGACGTGCCAGAGCTGGAAAATATTATCTCACGTCGCTGGAAGATCGACCACCACGAAAAGCGCGGTTTACCGCTAACGTACGATGATTATATTGAGGCCGGTTTGCAACGCAGTGGAAGGAAATTGCTCTCAAATATGTCCCCGAAGGAGAGAGCGAAAAGGGCGTACCACAAGCAAATTCGTAGCGGAAATGGCAAAGATATGAGTCCAATGCCGTCACTAATGGGGGTTGACGAGGGGAAAATACTAGACATGACGATTCATACTCCTGTGCCTCGCAAGTTTCTGTTGCCACCCGGCGAGACGCCTGATGTTGACGACGAAACTATTATGAGTGTACTCACTTCCCCCTCCCCAACCAAACGCCATGTTGGAGACGGCACCAGTGGAACGAGCGATAAGAGCAAAGGAGAAGAATTTCTCTCCAATAATTACACTTACGACAAGAGCTCGCCCGGTTCCTCCAACTCTACAGATTCTGCCGCTAAAGATCTCTTCGACCTCAGCTCTCCAACCGCCTTGGCTGGCAATTTTTACACCTCCCCGCCGTCCCTGAAAGACCCGCAATCGAACCCAGACGCGCTCTCCGCTTCGATCCTCCACCGATCCGCCACGAAGGGAATAACAGGAATCGCCGCCTTCGACTACAGAAGCTCTTGCGAGAAGCTACTCGAGGTTCAGGATCCCAGCGGTAGGTGGGTTATGAATGCCGTGCTCTGCGTGAGGCTCAAGAGAATGATGAGCGGGGTCGTTGGGAGTAAGCCGGGGGGCATCACGAGGGATATTTGGGGTACCTTGCTGGCTATTGAATGTCTCAACATTGATTATGAAGGGATTGGGGTTGCAGTGTGGGGATTAGGGGTGAAGAGAGCGGAGAAGTGGCTGGAGAAGCAAGAGATAGACGCAAAAATCGTTGAGGGATTGAGACGGAGAGCAAGAGAATTCATCGTGAAGACGAGCGAGGTCGAAGAGGTGGTGAAGGAAAGGAGAGAGAGAGAGGAGATGGAAGAGGAGGAAGAAATAGCAATAGCCAGGTCGTCAGCCGAAGCCCAATCGCCTTCTCGAGGTCGCTCGGCATCTATGGCCAACTTTTACTCCCACCCTTCGACTTACTACAACAGTGACGACGAGGACGTCGAAAAGAGGGTTCGGGATAGCGAGGACGTCAGGATCCGCAACAGAGTGGAGATCGAGGAGAGGAGGAGGAAGGAGCTCAGGAAAATCTGGAAGGAGAAGAGCTTGGGGATACTAGGAGAAATGACCGGGAAGGAGAGGTTCAAGGAGCCGATGAGAGAAGTGGTGGAGTTGTGGGGGTCTGTTGAGATGGAAGAGATGGTGGAGGGAGAGGCTATTATTGCAGCGGAGGTTAAGAAAGAAGAAAAAGGCGTTCGAAGGAGCGTTCAGTTCGATCCCGTTGCAAGGGCCAACGACGGTCAAGTCGAAACTGTACCACTGCCGCCCTCCATGGTCGCCTACAAGCGTCATCCCTCAAGTCACTTCACTAAGAGCTCCAACAATGCCTCGAACACAACTCCAGACAACTCGAAACTGCAGGCCCTTGGCCTCTCTTCGTCCCCCTCCGCCGCGGCGTACGATTTCGTCGACTTAAAGATTCTCTGCGCACGACATTTCGTGAGCAGGCAGCCCCCTGCCCCCCCCGGAGAGAATGGGGGGGTGGTTTTGGGCGTAGACTTACGGTGCGTGGTCGAATTTGCCAGGGAAGTGTCGAGGCCTGTGGGAGTGTGCACCGGGGGGGTGGAACCAGGCTGGAAAGCGGGGGTCGTAAGAATTCACGTCAGCGAGGATTATGGACTTGCTCGCGTTAAGCTGTTCCAGGGAGGGGCGAATTTGGGAGGGGTGAATCTCGATTTAGGTGGGGTGGGCGGTGCACTGGGAATCAAACCTGAATTGACCGGGGAATTCAAGATGTTTGTCTTTGACTTGAGCTCGGACGGCAACGGCAACGGCAACGGCAACGGCAACGGCAACGGCAACGGCAACGGCAACGGCAACGGGTCTGACGGATACGAAGGGCAGATTGCCATCATGGCCAGGAGAATTTGCACGACGCCTTCCGAGATCAAGAGGGAGGAATCGAATCTTCGTGCGAGCAAGGCTGCAATTGAGTTTTCCAGAATTTCAAAACGGTCGAAGTTGGCCGAGGCCGCTGAGCAGGAGGAGGAGAAGGAGAATACCGACGAAAATACCGACGAGATTATTCCTGACGGGGGAAACGACAAAGAGAATGAAAAAATCAAAGAAAACGTCCCCTCCGCCGGCAGCCGAAGCGGAAATGACACCATAAAGTCGCTCCAATCGCTCCTTCCAACAAAGCAGTTCAAGCTCAAGGGAGAAGTGCTTAAGTCGCACAGGAGAAAGTTCAAGTTCACGCCACCGGGGAAGGGGACCTACGTGTGCTTGAGCTCCGCACCGGAGCTTCTCGTGCCCCTGAAATATAAAATCGAGAGCAGGATCGGGGAGGAGGAGGAAGACAACAAATACGTCCGGCTTCTCTTCCCCCCCATCGAGAATGAAATTAAGACGGAGGCCAACCTCGTTATTATGAGGGACGAGGATAAAATGGTTGTGGAGGTCGTAAAGTTTGATATTTGCTATAGGAAGGATGTTCTTGAATAATGAGACGATGGAATGAGGACGCGCTGTCTGCCCGGTTCCGATGCGAAAATACTTAACAAAATTGCAGTAACAGTAGAGAGAGGTAGTTTGAAGTTTGAAAAGGTTATTTCTGTTGTTGATTGTTGATCTTAGACTTTTTTACTTTACTATTGCAGAGTCCCGTTGTCAATCAAATTTGCACAGGGCAGGCATCTTTGCTATCATTCACGCGACGTCCACAAGTAGTAGTACATACGGTTAGGCAAAGTCACGCACTCCAAGAATCCTGGCGAAGCGTGGCTCGCCGCATTCACCGTCAGCTTGAACTCGTTCAAACACTTCATTAAAATCAGCCGGTCTTGCAGCGCCGCTGACAATAAATTTCCCTCCAACAATAAAATTAGGTATCGAGTGGATTCCAAGTGCCTGCGTCAAGTTGAACGCATCCTCGATTTCCCTCCGTCCAGGCTCGAGCTCGTCCTCGAGGAAAGACCTTATTTCCTCCCCGCTATCGAGACTCAAAACCTCCACTGCCAATTCGACAAGGCCGTCAACGTCATTCAGAGCCTTGCCCTCGACGAAATGGTAGAGATTCAACCTATCGTAAAGCTCCTCGGAATCGGCAAGGCCGCGGGTTTTCCCAACATGCTGAACCAACCGGTGGCTCTTCATCGTATTCGATGCGAGTCTTCTGTTATTGAAGTGCGGAATCCCAGCATCCTTCCCCCTCCCCATCAAATTGTGCCGTAGTTTCTGCACTTTCCAGCCCTCCTCCCCGCCCCACTTCCTAACCAAGCGCTCGCGGTTCGATTCGATGAATTTCTTGCTCTCGTCGTAATCCGGTTCCAGGAAGAAAGGAACTCGAATTATCCGGAAATCCAGACTTGGACTCCTGGTGTTCGTTGAGGTCCATAGGGCAATCGCTTCGGTAAGATTGGCTTTTCCTACAAAGCCGTTTGGTCACATAGTGTCTGACACGAGCTCGATAGGTACAACGAGTTTGTTTGCGGAGGACAAAAATCGTGGGAAACGACCGAAAAACACCATTGTAATCCCCTCAAAATGTCTACCGTCGTAAAGAAGGTGATTTAGATTGGAGTTTACTTAACTAAGTATCTTAACAGGTTCTAACGCTCTATTTCTAACCAAAAACACAACGAAAATAAATCCAGAAAACCCCACTTGGATTGCTCGGTTTGAACACCAAGAATTCCTCCAAGGATTTCTTTCTATATTGTGCTGCTTGGAGTGCGTGGCTCACTCTCCGAATTTCGCTGCTTTCGGCGCTCTTTTGAGATCCTTATCATTCCACTTTCACCTTCTCGACAGGGCTACCAAATGAAGCAGTCTATTCTATTGATCCTCCCCCTTCTTTTACGATGTGCCGTTTCATTCTTGGTCGCCACGCCGCCTCGCATGACACACATAAAAGGCCGACGATGGACAAGATCAACTTTTAGGGAAAGGTATCTTTCTGCCCCAGCCCAACCCGGACCTCTCTTTATCCTCAGGGGTGGTGAAATCCACTCCCATTCGCCCCCAACCGATTCTTTTTCGACGACCCCCGACGCAGTCTGTCCTGATTTCAGATTCGAGAGCAGAAGCAGCAGCAGCACCAGCAGCAGCACCAGCAGCACCAGCAGCAGCACCAGCAGCCTCAAAGAAAATCGGAAATACCTCCTCTCCATCCCCCCCCTCTTGCTAGTTTTGTTTCCCCCAGCATCTCTTGCCTCCTCTCCAATTCTACCATCTCTGTCCGCCCCTCTCTCTAGCATGTGCTCAGACTTTGCACTGACGACAGTAATTGCTCTTCTGTCGATAATTTGGGTGAAGTTAATAACCTACTTGGCAAACAATGGGCCGCCCGCTACCCTATCTCCGGCCGTCTCCCGCAAAGTAATCCACACGACGTCTGCTCCCCTCTTCCTCCTCCTACTCCCGCTGTACTCTCCCCATCCATCGGCCCGAATATTCGCCACCATTGTCCCCCTTTTGAACGTCCTTCGCCTGATCAGTGCGGGGAGGAGCACCCCCGCGGACATGGACAATAAAAGCGATTCTTCTCGTCGCAATTTTGTCAACGCGATCTCTCGTTCCGGCGATCCTACGGAAGCCCTGGCTGGCCCGCTTATATATGCGATTGTTCTCACGGCACTGTTGTCGACAATATGGACGACATCGCTGGTGGGCGTCGTGGCGATTTCTCAGATGGCAGTAGGCGACGGCTTCGCCGATATTGTCGGGAGGAAGTTCGGCTCTAATTTTAAATGGCCTTTTTCGAAAGATAAGTCCGTCCCTGGGACACTTGCGTTCATTTCGGGGTCCACGTTGTTTACATTCTTTCTGACAAAATACCTGCACCTAACTGGTACAATAGCCAACCCTTTCGACGGGAGCGATGTGTCCCTCTTCTTTCGCCTATTTCTCGTGAGCATCGGATGCGCGTCGATTGAGTTAATCGACAGCGAATTCGTTGACGATAATTATAGCGTTCCGTTGACTGGAGTAGCACTTGGATTCCTACTGCTCTTTCCTTCATAACGAATGCGAATGCGAGTGCGAGTGCGAGTGCGAGTGCGAGTGCGAGTGCGAGTGCGAGTGCGAGTGCGAGTGCGAGTGCGAGTGCGAGTGCGAGTGCGAGTGCGAGTGCGAGT
>Ga0115556_1001575_pt1 | contig 15685 bp, 12 predicted proteins | sample COGITO_mtgs_1104_5_FD_87282 | JGI IMG/M metagenome (GOLD analysis project Ga0115556, IMG submission 87282) | Pelagic marine microbial communities from North Sea - COGITO_mtgs_110414 | ecosystem: Environmental > Aquatic > Marine > Epipelagic | place: Germany:Helgoland, sampling site Kabeltonne... | reverse complement strand
TGTCTCTTTTCATCTGAAAGGAGATGAGCGACCAGCGTGGCTCGTGTCCTGAGACGAGAGAAGATAAGAAGAGTTCTGGAAAATAAGTGGAAGCTAAGTGATGAAGGTCGGAGGTCAGACAGTCAAAATAATAGTTATTCTAAATAACATGTTAAACGTTTTATCTGCTTGCTCTGCTGCTGCTGCTATCGGCCCTTCCGGTGTGGCAGAGAATGACGATCCTGAAGGACTCAAATCAGTGATCCCAGCTCCTTGCGCATTCATTCCCTCCCTCTTCTTCTTCTTTTGCTGGCTACCCGATCAATTGTCTTGCCCTTCCTCTTCCGCCTCCGCCTCCTCCAAGAACGGCTGGTCTTGAGCTTGGCCCATTCCACATTAATTTCTTCTTTCCGTCCTTCTTGACGAAGCGGTCATTTGATTGGTGCCGTAGGTCGTCATCTTCTTCTTCCTCTCCCTCGTCCCACCTCGCCTCGGAGCCAAGATCGGCGACTAGTGCTTCTTCTTCCATCTTGGAACTCAGTCGAATGATACTTTCAATCAATTGCAGTGCCGCATGTGGTGGGACCTCGTTTGAGTTGTATAGGAGTTCGCCGTCTTGGGGGAATTTCTTCTCGCCAATTTTGTAGCCAAACAGTTGAGGGGCGAAGGGAGGACTCGAAACGCCCGCTTCTCGGCAAAAATCTCTGTCCAGGCTACAATCAAAGAAGCTAACCGTCACGTTCCTCGCCCCCTCGTGACCGAGCAAACCAGCGCTGAGTCTGAGTGCATTCGTCCTCGCTGACTTGCACGGTCCACAGGTCAAGCCGTCTAAAAAGCTGACAATGTGAAAATTTTCTTTGTCTTCGATCACATTTTGCAAGAATTCTTCCCGGGAGACTAGTTTATTCACCTGACTCCGGGCGAAGAGCCAAACCCACTCTTCCGCGACCTCCAGGATGTTCTCTTTCATGTTATGATCGCGGTGATCTAACTCATGTTGGGTCCCATGGAAGGGATTTACTAGCCGTACTGTCGGATACCTTCTCAAGTTGAATTCCTCCTGGCATATTCGTTTGTTTACCTCGCAATTAATGGCCCCGATTTCGATTTGATTGTCATCCCTCTCAACTAAATATTTTGCGAGCTCTTTGTACCGGGCAGCGAACTCCAAGCACCCACCGCACCAAGGTGCGTAAAATTCAATCAACCAAATTTTTGCTCCTCTTCCGTTTTTCGGATCATTTAGCTTCTTCCATAATTTCTCATCAATGTTTGTGATGTGTTTGCTTCCGCGATAAAAATCCTTATTTTGAGTGCGACCGCTCTGCTCATATTCCCATTGCGAGTAAAAGTGCTCAGCCTCCCCGTCACCAAAGTCATCAAAAGAAGCCCGCTTGTCAGGGTCGCTCAAAATTTCGTACGCAGTAACTAAAAATGCGAACGCTTCAGCTGCTGCCTCGCCGCACAACTGCATGTTGACTTTATCTGGGTGGTAGAGAAGGCTCGTTCTCCTATAGGCTCTCCTTATTTCGGAGGTGGTGGAATCGTCGGTTACATTCAGAACGAAGTAGGGTGTATCGTCGTCTTTAAAGAGTCTAACTTGTTCTTCGATAAAGTCACACCTCAGCTGGTCTTTGTCGTCGCTCTGATCGCTGGTGCCGCTCCTCTCATCGCTGGTGCCACCGTCCTGCAAGTCAAGCTTGATCCTCAAGATTTCTTGCTTGATTTTTTCCGAAATATTGTCTTTCTGTCCTCCGTCACCCATTATTTCTACCTCTGCCTTCTCTACTGATACCAATACTGTTTGGCACACATCGTCGCATTCACCACAATCACAATTACAACAGCCATTAACCTCATGGCTGCTTCCGCACAAACATTTGTGAGTCGGTTTCTCCTTCGAGGTGGAAGGAAATTGTACGCCACCACATTCGCAAATTGCGGCACCAAAACATGAAGAGTCCGGTTTATGCTTACATGTTCCGTCTATGTTGTGAGAACTCCATTCCATTTCATTCTTGGATACCTTTGTAGGATCAGGGTCTTTCACCTTCACCTCTACAGGATCACCTACTTTTTCGGTAACAGGATCCTCTACCTCAGGACAAACTTTGTGATCACCTAGGTTTCCGACGTGATCCTCTTCGCCTTGACAAAGCCAGGGTTCGTCTGGAACACACGCACGCTCTCCGAGACACCACGCACATCCTGACTGGAGACAAGAGTTGCAGGACAGCATATTACTGCAAGCATTAAGCATCCGGGTTGCTTCCTTTGATGCAAGTTGCGAGTTCAACTCGTTGTAAAGCCGCGACCCATCGATTGCGGTGTATTTTGCCTCAAGGTTAGTGTACTCATCCCTTAACTTGGAAAGATCCCTCCTAACGCCCTCCACCATTTCAGCACATTCTGGCGGTTCCGAATTCACAAGGGACAAGATGAAAAGATATACACTAATTCCCCTCGTAATGCGCCGCATTATATTTAAGTTTGATTTTTTCTTGGCTTTCAATTCAACCCTTAATCTTTGGTACATCTAAGAGGACCACACAGCACACAGAGTCCAGAACAGAGAGGGGAAAAAAAAAGCAGCAAAAAAAACAAAAAACAAGCCCCTTTAAATGCCTCCTGCTCTTCACGTTATTTACGTTTCACTTTTTAGTCCTTAAAGTTAATTGTCTTCCGGTCTTGTCTTTTATTCCTTCCTTGCATAAAGTCCCAACGATATACATAACAATCGCTGCTGCTCAATCAATCACGAGAATTCTGCAATTCTCTCGAGGAACTCAAAGTATTGGGGGAAAGTTTTCTTCGTGCAACCGGGGTCACGGATTCTCACTGTCTTTCCTGCGCACGCGACGAGAGCGAAGGTCATGGCCATCCTGTGGTCATCGTAGGTGTCGATGAGCACGTTGTCGTTGATTTCTTTTGGTGCTCTGATTTTGCAAAAGTCCTCCCCCTCGACGACGTCGCATCCGAGTTTCCTGCACTCGCATACGATGGCCTTCATCCTCTCCGTCTCCTTGACCCTCCAGCTGCCGACGTTCCTGATGACCATTTGGCCGTCGCAAACGAGGGTGACTGCTGCGAGGGTCATTGCCGCGTCCGGAATCTCCCCGCAGTCGACGTCGATGCCCTGAAGCCTTCCTCCGCCCTTCACGCCTTTCACCGTAATGCTGTCTGGTCCCCAGATTATGTCTGCTCCCATTTTTTCGAGGACGTCTGCGAATCTCACGTCTCCCTGCGTAATGTGTTATGTGTTTGTGTGTTTGTGTTAGGGTTTGTGTGTTTGCTATGTCATGTTATGTTATGCTAGTCAGACGCTCGCTCGCCTTACCTGCACACTGTCCTTGCCGCAACCAATGACAGTAACCTCGGAATTAGTCATTGCCCCTCCTGCAAGAAAGTAACTGGCGCTGCTGGCATCTCCCTCCACCATGATGGACCCCGGGCTTCTATACTCGCTCCCAGTGGGAACTTGAAAAGACGGCCGCTCCACCTTGGGGACTTGGAGCATGTCAGTCTCGACGGTGACGCCGAATTTAGACATTAAGTTTGTTGTTAAAGCGACATAGGGAGCTGAGATGAGCGTGTCTGTTATTTTGATTGTACAGGGACCTTCTGCAGTGATCATTGGGGCACTCATCAGCAGGGAGGACAGGAACTGGCTGCTCACCCTCCCGCTAATTTCCGTCTCGCCGCCGCCCCTCCCCCTTTTTCTGTAGGGTTTGATCTTGACGGGCGGACACCCCTTAAAGCCGACCTCCTTCCCCTCGTCATCAACGTCGACGCACTCGACCTCAGCACCGAGCTGCTTCAGGGAGTTCACGAGGTCCATTATCGGACGCTCCCTCATGCGCGAGATGCCGTCCAATGTGTAAGACGCTGTTGGTGATAGCGAAAGCGCGGCCGTGAGAGGCCGCATGGCTGTGCCAGCGTTGCCGAGGTGGAGCGTCTGGTGAGGGGAAGTAGGAGGGGGTATGACCAGCCCTTTCCCCTCCACGATGACGTCGCTTACTGAGGGGACGTCGCTTTCTGAGGGGACGTCGCTTTCTGAGGGGACGTCGCTTTCTGAGGGGACGTCGCCTACCTCAGTCTCCACTGAGTACCCCAAATCCCTCAGGGCGGCAATCATGAATTTTGTGTCGTCGCTGTCGAGGAGATTTTTCACGACTGTCTTCACGCCGGCGGGGGAGGAGAGGGCGGAGAGGAGGAGGATTCTGTTGCTGAGGGACTTGGAACCAGGGAGAGTGAGAGTGCCGCGGAGGGTCTTTATGGGGGGGATGGTCAACGTGTCGGAGGCAACGTCCGTTTTAATCGATGATGACGATGGTGATGATGATGATGATGATGATGATGACGATGACGATGTGCCGTCGCTGAAAAGACGCACCGAAGAGTATCGGTGTCTGACTCGTGGTCGGGAGCACTGAAAGCATTGTAAGCACTGAGGGCTTGTAAAGCAACGAGGGAGGAAAGCCAGAGCATTTCCGATCAGAGTCACCAAAAGGAACAGAATACAACGTTGGATCGACATATTTTGGTAGTTTTCAGCTGTGGAAATTCAAGGCGAGAATCAGAGATCAGAAATCGCGTTGGAAAGTTCCGTGAGGTTACTTTCTTACTTGGGTTCGACTTCTCTCTCTCTCTGAAAAAAACGAGACTGATCGTAGACAGGGTTCATTTTCCATTAAAAAAATTAAATTGGGTACACAGCCAATCTTCCCCAAAAAGAAGCGTCCACTAAACAGGTATCTTTTCGTATCTTTTTGTTTTGTGTCGGTGATGGCTCAACCATCATCTGCAGAGGAAGACCGCGTGCCCCTGCCACCCTGGATAGATCACATCGGTTCCCGTCTACTACCATGCCTCCTTGTCGGTTCTGCCTCGGGTGCCTCTCTTGCCACCCTCAGGAACCACAGCGTGAGGTTCTACGCTATTTCCATGGGGACGAGCTTTATGATGTGCGGGACGGCTGTGTACGGGTGTGAGAGGTTGGTGAGCTGGGGTATGAGCGATAGATTGAGTGTGGATGAAAACGGGAAGATACAGGGGTCGGTGATGACGCACGCCATCGGAGGTGCCTTGGGAGGCGGTGCGATAGGAAGTATTTTTAGGAGGTCACCTTGGGGTGCGATTCCTGGGGCTGCAATGTTTGCGCTGATTGGAGCAGGCCTAGGAGTGTGCGAAGATTCTTGGCGCGATTACTGTCGGGACCAGAGAGAATTGAGAGAAAGTGAGAACAGAAGTAGAAGATTATAGATTATGAAGATAGTTTCCTGCAGCAGACAAAACGTCCATTCCTAGAAATTTTATGTTCCTACTTGAGTGTACTCGTGTTACAGGACAGCCCACCAATCCACCTATTTGCAGCCAGCGGGAGCAAGAGCAGTGGACTCCCTACCTCCTGTTGGTATTTTCTGTACGCATCTCCCTTATTCTTGAGCTGTCTATCTTCCATTAGCTTCACCGAGACACAGACAAACAGCAAGGTGATGCTGATGGGACCAGACACCTTCCAAAAGTCAGTCTTTGTCAAACTAAAAACGTACAGTCCCCACCAAACCAGGATCTCTCCCAAGTAGTTTGGGTGGCGGCTATAGCACCATAGGCCCTCGTGAATGACGGGATCAGTCACCTTTCCAATCTTTTTCCTCTCAATAAAGTCGTTCATCTGCTGGTCGCTCACAGTCTCGAGCATGATGCCCAGAAACATAATGGCTCCTCCAACCCAGTCTAAAGCTTCTAGTGGATCCTCACTCTCAATAGCTCCGTAAAGGCTTAAGCAAGGGAGGAACAAGAATATTGTCTGGCCAAGGAAAACAGAGAAGAGCGAGACCCACCAGAAGTTCTTCCCAAACTTTTCTCGCATATCAGTATACCTCCAATCCTCATGCCCTATCCCACCCCTTGCATAGAAGTTGTTTGTCAGCCTAAATCCCCACACGCACACGAGGCAGAACACCATAATCTGTCGATCTTTATTTCCCGACATGCCAGACCTACAGTAGATCATAGAGGCCTGGTAAATGGGCCAGTTACTCCAGATAAAGTCGACGGGGTAAGTTTTGCCAAGAGGCAGTGAAACAAGCCAAAGTAATACGTTTAGGCCGATAAGTGTCAGCGAATCGGTTAATATGGGGTCCATTGTGAAGTGACAGGACAAATAAGTATTTGAGATAGCTTTTTATGGGACAAAAAGAAGATACATGGAAAAAAGTTCGAGTCATCATATTCATGTTGTCGAAAAACGAAGTTTGAGAAGGCAAAACAAAACAAGCAAAAGAAGGCTCCTCCTCCAATATAATAAAAAGCAGTAAAATCCCTATGGTAGCATCATAAATCATCTTCGCTGCATATGTATATATTATACTTAATGTTTTTTAGTATTAATTACCTGATGCGGCTCTTACACGAACATGCCGCACCTGCATATTGGATCCTTCTCGACCTGTGGTTCCTGTTTCGTCCTGTTGTCGCGTAGCAAGTAAGGCTGCATCTCCGGCGCTCGCTCTCCGATTCGTCGGGGTGCGTCTCCCCCCAGCCCCACCCACTCTGTACACTTCACCTGGCCTTTGTCTATTGCGCTGGTGCCTAGCCGCACCAGTGCCAACACCGCCCCCGGGAGCGATTGCTTGCTCCTGGTCATTCCAAGCATTGGCAAGAGCTTGTTGATCACTTTCGTTGGCGGCATTTCCGATCGTGTTAGCATTAGTGCGGCGACGGATTTCGGCACCACCACCACCATTACCACCATTACCACCATTACCACCATTACCACCATTACCACCATTACCACCCCTGCCACCCCCGCCACCACCTCCACCACCACCCCCGCCACCTCCACCAACCCTCGCTACGGGTACGACTGCGGCTGGAGCTGATCCGCGACGGTGGCGACGTCTCCTATCTGCCGGTCTACTCTGAATTGCGACGCTGTAACCCTCCAACACCACGCGGCAGTCGTTATATACACCGTCTGGGAAGTGGTTTACAGTCGGGTTCATCTTCTCGTAGTGGGGATAGTCGGGCGTAACTTCGAGACCGCAGCAATAGCAAAAGTCTGTCCGGTCTTTGATGCACGGAATAGCGTCGGTACTTTTGTGAACCATGTGATTGCACGTTTCTGGGTCATCCTTCTCGATAACCTTGAAGCAACCCGGGCAACGAGTTGCTCCGTGCGACTTCCTCCACTCCTCGACGTCATCCTTTCCTTCCATAGAGCAATCGACGCCAACGTGCCAAGCTACCTTGCACTTCATGCAAAATCGTTGGCGGCAGTAAGGGCAGGCAACCATCACGCCTCCCATTCTTTCGGGGAAAATCACAAAGTTGCCACAGAAGATGCAAGCCATGCCGTCTCCAAAGACAGCCCGATCGTTAAATAAAACGTATCGCTCGAACTCGTCCTTATTCAAAACTCTCTGCGCAAACTTTGGCTCCAAGACGGTGTGGCAGCCGGTGTGATGCATCGGACACTTGATTGGAAACATACTCGCGTCCCCTAAGGCTGTGGCGACATAAGACCGCAAACATTCGAGACAAACTTCGTGGCTACAGCCCGGAAGCTTGAACGTCTTTTCTTCGCAGAAGCAGATTGTGCATTCGCCGACTTTCAGCATTCTATTCAAAATTGTGTTTATGATCGGTGTAAACTTGGCGTGAGGTATCTTCTTCGCTGCTGCAGGCTTAAAAACAGGTCTGGAACCTTGAATTGCCTTGTTCGGGATGTATACTTGCACGTAGTACCACGTTCCGCCGATCGATCCCATGACTGCCAGAGTCGCAAACAAAACCCCCAGAACAGTGAGCACTTTCTCGGCGTCGCTCTACACTTCAATCAAATTAGGATATTTGTAGGAGGGGTCGTCAAGACAGACCTCGTGGGCTGATCTCATCCAGCTACGCTCTCCATTCCATCTGTACTTAAAGTTAAAACTTGGCTGCTGAGAGCCGACGAAAGTCGCATTACCACCCCCCCCATTGTCGCCCTCGAACAAGACGAGCATTTTGCCGCATGTAGACATTACCGCAATGCTACCCACGACCGAGCTACAGTCTTCATAGTATCCTTCTTGCCCAAGCTCTTTGTAGAAGTCCAAACCACGCCACCAATAGATGTCGTCCATTGTTGTGGCCGTCGTCTCCGTCGCCAGATACGCCTCCTCACTCGCATCATCGTCCTCGTACATGGGGTGGTACTTTAGCAAGTTTTCTAACCGCGCGTCATAGGTTGGCGGGTAAGGATCAAGGTACACCCAGCTCGGGGCCCCGTCCTTCGACGGCCCGTTTTCGTCAACAAAATCAGGCCCGCACAGAAATAGGGGCCTGCTGCTCACACTAGCTCCCGCAAAGATGGCAAAATTTGAACGTGAAGAAAAAACAAAGTTTCCTTCCACAAAGCCGTGGATTTCATCGGCCATAAAAACGTCGTCTTCAATCACATACTGGCAAAAGTTTGCGGTCGGAAGAGAATCATAACTATCGCCCTCGTCCCCACTCTCATCCGGTACCGCGCAGACTCCCTCGCTAAAGTCGCCGAAGAAGACTTCCTGCCCACGATTGTGGCTGTAGAAGTATTCGCTGTTCTGCCCTACGAGCTGTACCTTTTCCGACACATTGTAGTGCATCTGTTCTATTTTCTGCTGCAAAAACCCGCACGTCTCAATGCTGTCGTCCGCGTGTACATTGACGAATTCGTTCTCTGTTGCGCCGGAAATTATCTTGCTGTTTAGCTCATCAGAGCACGTCTTTGTTGGCATTGCGCTAAAAGCGAGACTTCGTTCGCTGTTTGCCTCATTGATGTTTCCCTCGATATCTTTAAAAATAGGAAGCTTCCAAACGAAGTCGGCCGCATTCCCCGCACCGACGGCTGCATTTGGCATCCTCAACACAACTGGCTGCAAGTTATCTGTCGTCGTCTCTGAAACGCCCACTACTGCCTCCCTCTCGATGCTGCGATAAAATGCGCTGAATCCATAGCCTTGCTCCTCGTCTACTGGATCTACGCTGTTGGCTTCGAGACCGAGATTTTTGACGATCAAGTGCTCATCTTTTGTAGTTGAAAAGTCGACATACATGCTTCCACTGTATGACGAAAGCGAAAAGGGTGTCTGAGTGCAGCCGTCACACTCCCAAATTATGTTCTCAGAGTCAGCATACGATGAGTCGTAGACCGTCAACTTGCTGTTCTTCAGGTTCACCCTCTCGAAAGCTAGAACTATTTCTCTGCTGATGCTCGTCGGCGGCCGAATGACCCAGCTGCAGTCCTGATCTTTCTGATTTCTCATTTCTGCTGGCGAGCCGTCGGTTAGGTACAAACTAGGAGACTCGAACTCGAAGGGGAGGTGCGTGATTCCGCATGTCTTGGTCTGGCTCTGAGGATGGTGGTGAGAAGAGACGTAGGTTGCCTTAAAAAATTTAGGTAGGTTGTTGAGGTAGGTGGTCGGAATCGCATTTGTGGTGATTCGGAGAGTCAGCATATTGCGACTGCTCTTGATCCAAGTCGTTGACGGTTCGCTGCCACAGAAAGTACCAAGAAGTGCTTGATTGGTATCGCCACCATCGTAGACACGAATAAGGTCGCCATTGCTTGTGCTGTCACAGCTTCCAATGATACCGTCCAAATTCATAGTTAAGAATTGGAAGAAAATCCGAGTCAAGCCGCTCCCGGATGTCACACTTGGGACATGGATTCGCATTATATAGTCAAGATTTATCGGCATGCTTGGCAAAGGTGTAAGTGTCGTTATAGGAGGAGTGAAAGAGGATGCAATAGGAGCCCCAGTGGTCTCGATGCCGTCGCCCATGCCCTGGTTCTCGCCGAATAGCGTATGGTAGTGAATCTCAAATCCTGTCCCAGTGTTCACTTCCGTATAAGAATCGGTAGAAAAGGTAACGTATACATCCCTTGAGGGAATAATAAGCTTCTCTGGCGCGAGATTGCAATCATCGCAGGCCCAGAAAACAGGTGACGCGCTATCGACGCCCTCGTGAATCGCAATTTTTCCGCCCCCCCGAATATCGAGTCGAGAGAAGACGATAACTATTGCCTCCACTTCATGATCATTCTCATCTCCGTCGTCAAAATTTGTTTTGCCGACACCCCGGATGTCTGGACTAATCCTCCACTCGCAGTCCTGACCGGCTCTCATCAAAGCGCTCATTTTCGTGCCGTCTGTCAATATCATATTGGGCGTCGAGTACACCCCGGGGGAGCGCGAATCTTCGTAGCCACAATCGTAACGCGTTGTCTCACTGTAGTAAGTGAATCGGATGTCCCCTTTTAGATTGTTAGCCCCAGTCCTCAGCCTCAGCGTCATGTGCCGGCCGCTGCTCACGAGGAAGTTAGTGGCCAATGACGCATCGCAAAACTCTCCCAAAATCGGTGAATCAACGTCCGAGCCATCGTAGACGGTTAACATGTTGTTACCAGTATCCCCGTCGCACCGCAGCGTTATGCTGTTGAAGGCAAGATATATTTGGTGGTTGCTAAGATCATTGGGCGAAATGTGCCACTTAAAATCGAAGTTAGGGGGAAAGTAGCCATCATAGCGAATCGCCTCCACGTTATTTGCGCTAGCCATGTGCAGATCCATCGTCCTATCTCCACTACCGTATGAGTTTTGGTAAAGAGAATAGTATTCCGCCTCCCACCCGTAAAAGCCGGGACCTGGTGCTGGCTCGCTGAAGTAGCGAATGAAAAATTCCCCCTTGAAACTCCTCAATACTGGGGGAGCAACATTCCTGCACCCATCGCAGCTCCATAACAAGCTACTCTTGTCAACGGTAGCCCCGTCGTATACTTGCATCGTCGCAAAATTTTTAATTCCAATGCGGTTGAAGTAAAGCACGATCTCGTTTGGTATCACGCCCTTCGGCTTGACCCTCCAAGTACAAGTCTGAACTCGCTCGATATTATTCGCTGCAGTGCCATCCGTGAATTTACCCGACAGCGGCTCCAGTGTATAAGGATTCATTGATGAGCATGCAGTAGACTGTCCATCAGCCAGGTATAAAAAATCAAAGTACCCGTTGGTGTTGATAGAGTCGGTGCGAAGCTGAATCATCATATCAGCACCGCTCGATGTTATCCACTCATTCGGCACTTCGTCACCAGTAAGGCTGCAAATGACGGGGCTATCTACTGTCGCTCCGTCGTAAAAAGTTATGTTGTCGACCCTGTCCGGAAAGTGGATGCTCGTCATCATGACAGTTATAGGGCCTGAAATGGTGTCTGAAATTCTGTCATCACCCTGTATCAGATATCGATAGTCAAGAAGCGTGGAAAGCTGTCGGTCAATATCAGGAGACATAATTTTAGCAAATGGCTGGTGAAGAATCACCTCAGCGTCTGTTCCGTTGTTGTCTGTCGAGTGCGGTCGCAATCCCGCCCCTGTTTGGGGCAGGAGGTTGCTGAATGAAACGGCACTGTAGCCGAATTCAAACTCAACTGAGGTCCGACCCTCTGATAATCCGTACCACACAATATTGAACGGCGGTTTCGCTGAGCGTATTGGAAATGGTAGCGCCTGTTGAGCGGGCCGAAAAACCATCAGCTCGGTTCCGTCACCATCGGACAAGTGAAGCGAACCACCGCCAACATAAATGTATTCGAAGTAAAGGTCGACGTAGGCAATACTATCATCCGGCCCGTTCGGATCAGGGACTGGATTGACAGACCACGAGCACATTATGTTGGTGTAGTCGTGTTCCACCTTCCCATAGGCAACAGCATGAGTGGCAGTTTGTGTGAAGGTTAATGTGTCATAGGGAGGGGCAGGATCATGCGATGTATAACCAGTGCAGATACTAGGGGTTGCCGGAAGGGGGGAAAGTAGTAAGAGGAGGAGGAGATGAAGCTGCCTGCGAGAATAAGGCATTCTTCAGGGGGGCTGTCTGAAGCTTGCAACTCAAACAGTGCTGGTCAAAGAACTACTATGAGTAAATACATTGGGAAAACTAGACACAAAATTCTAGCATTTGGTGTTCAAGCGTTTTTTGTGCAGGGCAGGATGCGATCAAAAATCGACAGTTTCTCCTTCTTAGGGCAGTTGTGGTTTCAATTTTATGACAGCACAATCATCCTCCGCCGTGCAAATTTTCAATTTTTTTTTACCTTTGAAAAACACAACATGAATCAAAATAACTCACTTGTTTCATTTTTCACCAGACTATTGGGCAGCTGGTGCTATCTTTCTCCTCTCCGAAGCTTTCAGGAATGACCTATTTCGCTTCTCACTGCCTCCTGCCTTCCTGCAGGACTCAGTATTTTTTGCATGCCACTCTCAAGAAGAAGAAGAAGAAGAAGAAGACGTGATCAGACCGTCCAATTTTGAAGGCACAGCATGCATCGTGCTCAACCCGCCTAGTAATTCAAAATGAAGCAAAAGATGAACAGAACAATCTTCAAAAAATTTGGCATTTTATTCCAATTCTGCCGATTTAGCAAATCACCTCGTTCCAGTTGAATTTGTCCTCCTCTTCTCCATTCTGTATCGCTCGAACGGCTTCGTAGAGCATCATCGTCTTTGGCCCAACATTCTCTTCATTATAGCTATACACCTCGCTGCCCTTTACGATCTTGCCAACTGCATAAAAATTTCAGCGAGGCTGAGTTAGCGACACTATACACAATTTCACGATTTTAATTCAGCTTTCCTTCTTAGCGATTGACATTTAACCACACTCACCACTAGTAACCACAACGGCCGTTCCACAGGCGATCACCTCGTCGAATTCCTCCAGTTCACTTGTGGGTATGTCCCTCTTCTCCACCTTCATCCCCTTTTCCTCCGCGATAGACATGAGTGATTTGTTGGTTATTGATGGCAGAACACTGGGACTTGCAGGAGTGACAAATGAGTTCCCCTTGATGCCAATAAAGTTTGAGGTGGAAAATTCTTCGACTTTAGTCTGAGTCTTTGCGTCGAGATAGAGACCGATTGGGAATCCTCGTTGTTTCCCGAGCATATTCGGTAATAGGTCGCTGGCATAATTCCCGGCCACCTTGACCCCACCAACTCCCCGGGGTGCAGCCCGATCGAAGTCTTCGATTACTAGCGCTGGCACAGGTTTGATCCCACCCTTGTAGTAGTCTCCAACCGGCATTACAATAACAAGGAAAGTGTATTCATCCGCTGGCGAGAGACCGATTTTCTCCCCAGAGCCGAAGAGCAGAGGTCGCACATAGAGAGCTCCATTGCTGCCATAAGGTGGCACAAAATCGATGTTGTCTCTCACGACCATTTTCACCGCCTCGACAAATTGCTCCTCGCTAGGGAACGGCATACACGTTCGCTCACAGCTAGATTTTAACCTGGCAGCGTTATCCTTGGGACGGAACAAATGCACCGAGTTATCTTTGTGGGCAAAAGCCTTGAGACCCTCAAAGCAAGCCTGCCCGTAGTGGAGGGCGGTTGCGCCGACATGCAGCTTGATGTAAGGGTCTTCCACAAGCACAGGCTTCGACCAAGCTTTCGTTTTCTTAGAATATACCATCTTTAGGTGGCTGCGTGTCGGCCTGAACTCAAAACCTAAATCTTTCCAAGGTGTGTCCAGCTGAGCTGATCCAGGGCCGGACATTGCGATACAGCCCTCCGTAGAGGGAGGTGCCAAGCGCTCATTTGAAGTAGATGCGGGGACCGTGTCGGTAGCAGATTCAGAAGGGTCATAGAACGGTTTCTGAGTAGCACCGAGGTCATACCGAGCAGAGGTGCGGAAGTTGACCACGAAAGGTTCAGATTTATTAATTTTAGAAACTAGGAGGAGAAGGAGAAAAATACGATCCATGTCCACAGGTGATTGTTTGAATTGAAAACAAAACAAAACAAAGTTGTTCTTCATTACTGAAACAAAACACGAAAAGAAAAAGCAAACAGCGTTAAAAATTGGCCGGACCCCATGCACCCTTCCATTGTTGCCGTCCGAGTTGGTGCAGGTATTGTGCTGGCTGTCAGGAGCGACAATAAAAGCGACAATAAAAGCGACCAATCTGCTACTTCGACCCCCTCGGTCTCCGCAGATCTCTCCCATCTGGCGTCGCTGGGTCTCTCCGACGAATCTCTTGCTGCGCTCACAAGCCATTTGTACCTGGACCCAAGCGCTCCCAAGCCTAAGGCTCCGCCCTGCGGCCTCATGAAGGCGCAGCAGGCTGCGAGAGCTGAGGCAACAAGGAAGGTGGCGGAAGGGGAACTGGCGTGCCAGGGCGTGTCCGAGGGGCGACTGTCAGCTGGACCACTGTTGCTGCAGCCACGCCGGAACGCGGAGCAGACTCTGGCCGCCATGAGGAAGGAAGGGTGCTGCTGTATGAGCAACGTGGTGGACAAAAACACTTGCGAGGAGGCTCTGAGACAGATCAACGAGGACCTGAGAGCGGCGGTGGAGAGATCAGAGGAAGAGGGTGGCGAGCCGTTATGCCGAGCGACTGGGTTCGGGAACGTACTGGCGCGGTCGCAGCGTTGGGACATGTATCTGGATTGGGATAGGGAGATATTTCGGCATGCGCTCGGGCAGATGTTGCTTCCGCCGGAGAAAGCGGATTTTGAGACGGATTTTGAGACGAACGCCGCAGCAGGCCAGCTTGGCGAGCTGTTTCGGGCGCTCGTGGAAGGCGGAAATCCCGGCTCACTTGCAGCCATGCACGAGTTCTCTGCTCTCGTCGCGGATCCGGGCGCGCCCAGGCAGCCGACGCATCCAGACAACAAGTTCGAAAGTGAGGGAAAGGGGGAGGCGCCCCTCTTCACGGCTTTTGTGGCACTGCAGGATGTCGATTTAGAAATGGGGCCGACTTTAATGCTGCCTCGAACGAACTTGGAGGCTGCTCACGCTAGTTTCAACGAGGGGGGGGGAGAGCAGAAGAATTTCCTTGAAAAATGCGAGTACCGAAGTTGCTGCCTTAAGCGAGGGGATGCGGCGGTCATGGATTCAAGGCTACTGCATTGCGGCACGGCAAACACTTCCGATAAGAGAAGAGTGCTCATGTATGTCACCTTCAGGAACCCAAAGTACGGAGGCCCGGACGTAGAGCAGGGCAGTCTGTTGTCAGGTGTCGACGTGACGCTGGAGGACTGGGCCAGCGGCGGGAAGCTGAGAAAGGTTCCCGCTGAGAAAATTCACCAGCAAGGAAAATGATTGGAAGTGAGAAGGTGCATCCTTACCCGTGTCCTAACCAACCCGCGTCCTTACCCATGTCCTAACCAACCCGCGTCCTTACCCGCGTCCTGACCCAACCCGCGTCCTAACCCAACCCGCGTCCTTACCCGCATTCTAACCCGCGTCCTAACCCAACCCGCGTCCTTACCCGCGTCCTTGCCCGCGTCCTTACCCGCGTCCTTACCCGCGTCCTAACCAACCCGTACTAACAAATAATTTTTTGTTTTTCTGAAAATCTCCATTAGTCCTTCAAAAAAATAAAGTAAAATCTCCACCAGGCACAAAACTCGTTCATCTGTTATTGGTCATCTGTTATCCTCTTGCAGTTGTTATTGTTATTGTTATTGTTATTACCATAATTCTTCCGATGATTTGCTGCGAAACCATCTTCACACTCTGACTCCAACTTGCCTCCCAGTCCCAGTCCCAGACCCAGACCCAGTCCCAGTCCCAGTCCCAGTCCCAGCTTCCCCCCCCCCCCCCCCCCCCCCCCCCCCCCCCCCCCCCCCCCCCCCCCCCCCCCCCCCCCCATCCAAAATTAAAGAACCCACTC
>Ga0115556_1001565_pt1 | contig 15711 bp, 8 predicted proteins | sample COGITO_mtgs_1104_5_FD_87282 | JGI IMG/M metagenome (GOLD analysis project Ga0115556, IMG submission 87282) | Pelagic marine microbial communities from North Sea - COGITO_mtgs_110414 | ecosystem: Environmental > Aquatic > Marine > Epipelagic | place: Germany:Helgoland, sampling site Kabeltonne... | reverse complement strand
TGGTGATGGTGATGGTAATGGTGATGGTGATGGTGATGGTGGTGACTCATCGTCATCAAGTTCCAGTTCTGACTCATCTGATAGCAGTGACAGTAGTGATAGTAGTGACAGTGAAGAAGGAGAGGGTTTAGATGAAGGAGGAGAAAAGGTGGAGGAAAGTTCCAAGAGGCGCCGTCGATCAAGTTCGAGAGATCGAGATAGGCGATCTTCTCGTTCGACTAGAGATCAAAGCTACTCCTCGCGTTCAAGTCGAGATCGTGGTGATCGAGATCGTGGTGATCGAGATCGTCGTGATCGTGATCGTGATCGTGATCGTGATCGTGATCGACACCGTTCTTCTCGGGACAGAGACAGAGACAGGGACAGAGATAGGGACCGTGACCGTAACCGCGACCGTGACCGTGACCGCGATCGTGACAGGCATTGCGATCGCGATCGCGATCGCGATCGATACCGTGATCGCGACCGAGACCGGGACAGAGACAGAGGCAGGGACAGAGACAGGGACAGGGACAGGGACAGGGATCGAGATAGTCGCAGATCATCCAACAGCCGAATTTCCTCAAAAAGACGGTCATCACAGTCATCAGACGAGGAAAACAACGACAATGTGAAACCTACCCTCTCCTCCGTAATGAAGAATAACCCTGGGATTGGCATGAATGCTGCCATGGTGCTGCTTAAACAAGCGACTGATGCTTACATAGCTAGGGCCGAACTCAAAGGCAGCATTAGCAACAGGAATGGTAGTAACGGCGACATGAATGATTCTAGGACCAGGTTGGCTCAGAAACCATCCTCGTCTTCAGGGCAGCCAATTCTTCCCCAACAACAACTGTACAATAGCTACAGACGAATTCGATCCGAAACAGACCCACCCTTAGAGCAACACACCAAGTGCTACCGAGATGCTTACATAGGCGGCGTGCCGCTGGGAATGACTGCAAAGGCCGTCGTCGATATCATCACCCAGTGCCTCGTTGCGGAAAAGCTCTCACTGAAGCAATACGAAAAAGAAGACATTTCTTCCTCCACCAACAACAATTCCAGCTCTGACAGTGGCAGCAGGCGTGCCAGCAGCATGATCGAGAAGGTTTGGCTTTCTGTAAAACCTAGCGTGTCGACAACCAGTGGGAGGGCCCTTAATACCACCTACGGTTTCATCGAGTTCAGGAGTAAAGAGGAATGCGATGTAGCGCAAGGCCTCAATCAGTGTGTCATTGAAGATGTCGAGTCAGGAAATAACAGCTTCTCATGGAATGTTACCATCAGCCGCCCGAAATCATACATCGATCCGTACAGGGGTGGGGTAAGCGAAGGGGTGCCCAATTATGACGTATACCCTTTGGCCAGCCCCACCCTGCCGGATTTCATCCTTCTGCGCGAAAATGGCCGTGAAAATAATCCCCTCGTTAAGCAGGCCAAGGAAATTTTCAGAATTAAAGTCGGGAAGGAGACAGCCGCCAAGATCCTGGCCAATAAGAAGGAAGCGGTAAAGCGCAATCCTAAAGCTCCGGGTGACAACGGATGCTACGGAGATTGGTTGCTGAAGGACTATAAATGCAATATCCTGGCAGATGCTCCAGTTACACAAAGATTTACCTACCAAGAAGCAACTGATATTTCCACCTCCAAGCGCCTGCGACTGGACGGAGTTCTCTCAAGACAGGAGTACGACAGTATTGATGTCGAAGAAAGGAGTGAAATTATCACCGATGTCCAGGATGAGTGCAAGAGAGTGGCCGGTGGTGAGTACTCCGTCAATGTCATGTTTGACCTTAACGATACCTCCTCGCCTTTCATCCCCATGGTTGTCACCATCGCTGGTAGGAGAGTGGAATATGCTGTCGGCAAAATTACAGCTAGTCTTCATGGGAGACTATTTGGCGGAAACCGAGTAAGTGTGTCGGACTTTAATTACTAAATTGCCAGATTACAACGATTTTATGATGAAATAAAACTCATGCCAGCTTCTGTCTTCAGCCAGGCAGGCCCCTTTTGCTGATGCAAATCCAGCCAAAGACATCATCACCTGAAATGATCCAATCGCACACTTGTCAAAAACAGCTCAGAGCAGGAAAGGGGAGTTTCCCCCTCCTTGCCTGACACTTCGACCTTCAGTGAACAGCTCGCAAATGGCACAAATAACAAACTAAAGAACTAAATTGTGGTGTTGGTTTTGGGAAAGACAAAAAAAATTGGATTTCGTTTATTTAAATACATTTTTGTAATACAATTTCCTTTAATTATATTATTAATATAAGTATAATAACAATTCTTAATTAAAATTCTTTCAAAAAATTAATCTATTAAATTACTAATTTGATTATAAAATTTAATTTTGAAAATATATAAAATTATAATATATTTTATAAGTTTTTTGGAAAATATATTTCCTACAGAATTATAAAATATATTTTAAAAATTACAATTAAAGGAAATTGTATTACAAAAATGTATTTAAGTAAACGGAATTCCAATTTTTTTGTCTTTCCCAAAACCAACAACCACAATTTAGTTCTTTAGTTTGTTATTTGTGCCATTTGCGAGCTGTTCACTGAAGGTCGAATGTGTCAGGCAAGGAGGGGGAAACTCCCCTTTCCTTGCTCTGAGCTGTTTTTGACAATTTGCCTTTATATAGTTTTTTTGTCCAAAAATAGTCCTGCCCTTTCTTTTTTTCTGTTCACTACCACCTAATTGTGCAAAAAACTAACTACCATAGTTTTCATCAAAACCATGAAATCATTCACGTCCTCCATCCTCGATGGCTTTGGTGAGCAACTCGAGAAGGCGATCGACACCAAGGGTATGCCACATTTTTTGCCAATTGTTGTCAATTAGTCCATCGGCAAATTCGTTGGTGTGGGTTTGATCGACTCCTGCTCCATATTTATCCATTCCAGCAGCCCTGGCCCGAGTGTGCATGGAATCCAATTCGTTTTTTGTCATTGTTGGCGATTTCGAGAGGTAATTGATACCTTCGAAAACACGTACCCCCCCCTTCTCAAGGCACTGAAACTGGATAGATTCTTTGTATTCGCCATCTTCGCCCTTCTTGACGTCTACAATATAATTAGGGAATTCCACGCCAAAGCCTCTTTCTCGTAGAACACCGTTACTGTCATTATCGTCCACCCTTCCAAAGAGGAAGTAGTGAGCTCCGTTGGCGACGGGCGATTTGTCCCAGCTTCTCGGATTCGATTTTGGGCTGGGACCGCGGAGTCCGAAGTCATCAACCCACTCTCTTCCACCATTGGTCAGCTTGATGTCCAATGACGTGTCATAGACTTCTTTGAACTGAGTCCAATCATGGAACTCATGCTCATACCACTTTCCCTCGTACTTTTCGAGATTGAAGTCATCCATTGAGGGCTGTCGAACGTCCTCATAGGCAGGGCAGCCCTTGACTACTTGTCCCTGATAATCATCGTTGAGCTGTAAATTGTAGTCACCGAATCCCCCAGTGCCATTCAGCCCGTTTCCAATATAAAAGATGAGGGCACTCACAACCAGAGCATTCAAAGCGTTCCTTACCTCCTTGAATGCCGCTAAAATCCCGATGAAGGCTACGTTCCCAGCCAAGAAAGAAATCGGCACGAGGTCCCCCAGCACTTTTGGCCCTGGACTCGCGTGCAACAACTCGCTTAGGAAGAGGACAGGCTGGAGAACAGCGTGTCCAAAGGCAAAGAAGAGCCAGAAGTTTGCGGCGGACCAAAAGTCTTGAAGATTATTTTCGGCCAGGAGGTTGCTGTACATTTCCTGAACAGAACCAGCGAAATGAGACCAAGCGGAGAGGTGGGGAATGAATGCAAGTGGAATAGTCATCATTGTAACGGTCGAAAGAATATTTTTTCTGTCGTTCTCCTCTTCGATCTCATTTTCCTTGCCTTCTTTGTTGTCGATGCTTTTGCTGCTGCTGTCGTTGTTGTCATTTTTCATCATTAGTGATGTGGTGCTTGCAAGCCGCCTTTGCGCCTTCTTAAAGCCATGAGCATTACTGAATCCCTGCTGTGCCTCCATCACGCCCTCTTCATCTCCTTTTTCACCCCCTACGCTAACCCCCCCCCCACCCCCCACTGCCCCTCTTAAAATCTCCCCAAACTTATCCGCAAATATTCTTAGGGTATCTTTGTCGACAACTGGACTCGCCGCCTGAAATGTGAACAACATTTTCCCGTTGACTGTCAGGCAGCTAACCTGGAAAATGCTTCCAGCATTTGCCTGACTAGTCGCAAAATAAACACCCTCGACTCCATCCTGATTGTAGCTACCTGCATTGCTAATACCACAAGAATAGACTCGACCACCATTCTGACCTCTTGAGGATATATCGACAAGGTTAGTTATATCAGCAAAGCGCATCCCAAAATCAAAAACGCGTACTGCCTCAAGAGGGCCACCAGAAGAAACAAATTCCGATGTTTGGTCGTGAGCTTGCCTTGCATAATCCCAAACACCACTCCACAGAGCATCTCGGTGGCCGCTGCTCACAGATTTTGAAACCGGGCCAATTATCAAATCTATGGATCCAGCCATACAGCGCAACACTTCCGCTTTTTTATCATTTTCTGCACAGAGAGTAAAATAATACGAGGCGTCACGACAATTTATTGTGAGCAAAGATAACGCCAGCAAAGACAACGCCAGCAAAGACAACGCCAGCAAAGACAACGCCAACAAGATGAGATCGATTAGATTCAACTCTAACAGGCATACCCATCTCAAATCTCGGTTCCCCTCAGACGACAACATAACGACTCTCACCTCCTTCGCAAAACCTTCGCCAATCCATCGACTGCAGCAGTTTGTAATTTCGCCCTTCGCCACCCGGGTTCTTCTCGCTACCGTGGAATAGAGAGGTTGTAAGGACTGTCACCGATCCGAGAAGGGAGGTCAGTTTAACGGCGTTGGCGCGGCACGCATCAACAACTGAAACAACGTCAATGTCGTCAAACTCCCTAAAAGTTACAATCGTCTCCCTGTCTCCGACAGCATCGCTACTTCTGGTAGCATCACTACTTCCGACACCATCAAGGTCGACAACTGGCCTCTTAAAAACCTCCAATCCTTTTCTAACTAAATATTTGAGAGTATTCATCCCTGGACGATAAATTGGGATCTCCACCTGGTTGGCAAAGAACAAAGGGGATTTCCAACGAGGGACATCAGGATAGACAGCATCATTCCGTGACAGAAGGGATGTTTCGAGCTGCGCTGGAATGATGCCAACATCATTGCCGTGATGACCACTTTTATCGTTAACCCCTTTAACACCAGCAATACTCTCCAAGATATCAGTCACTACAACATTCAAGCTTTTCTGATCACTCACTGCATGGTTTAGAACAAAGACGATTTCGCAGTTTTCGCTGTCGACCACTATTTTCCAGAGCGGTCCACGCGCATTATCGAATACAACAGAATCAAGAGATTTTGTGAAAACGCTCATAACTGTTTCGCCCGCTTGGATTGACACAACATTTTCCTTCACTATTCTCTCCAGTTCCAGTTCTCTGTCATCACCATCAATCAACTCGAACATAATGGTGTCCTCGCTCCCTCCCTCACGATTGTCACCATCGTAAATTCCGCCTCTTACCATGTCTAAACCCCAGCTATCCACTCGTCCACTCTCCCTCCTTAGCCTACCCTGTCCAACCACCCTGGTCCTGAGCATCAAATGCTTTGACATCAGCCCAAGAATGGCCGTCTGAATACGGTCTACTGACACCTTATCAGAGGGCTTGAACTTAACACGGCAGACATGATTGATCGGACTGAAGATTTTTGGCGGTTGAACGTCTCCCGAAAAGGACGAGGGCCAATATTGTCTCGGCAAGAAAAGGGTTTCAAGAGAGCCAAGCGGGCGTCGTTGAGGTGTTGATTGTTGAATTGATTTCGACCGGAGAATTGTCGGATCGGCTACACCGAAGTGAGACAACCACCGAATAGAGGAGGGTGCCAAGAAAGATGAGGCAGGAAAGAGAAGAAACACAAGGAATAGGAGGGTCATTTTTGGTGGAGTCGTTTTTATGGGTATGAGTGAAAGAAAATGTTTAAAGTTATTTTTTTCCGCCTAAATACTTGCAGCAGCAGCCTAGACGTTAAAAAAAAAAAACCAAGCAGCTCAGTCGCAAAGAGATATCTTCCATCTTAACTTTTTACAAAAAAAAGTGCTATCTCTCTCTCACCATCAAAAAATGACGCGAATTATCTCTTCGTCCGAAGTATCTGCGCGATCTATCTTTCGGCAGTCCCTGACCGAGTATTTTGGGAACATGTCTGACTCACATCAGAAGATAAAGACTCTAGTTGGTGGTGCACATTACCTCCTCCCTCTTGAGGGTTGTCTGAATCTCGCTGTGCTGGTTTTTGGAGTAGATGAGATTGTGTCAAGAGACTCAGAAATAAAGAAAATTGCTGGGGAGATTAGGGCTGTGGAAAAGTTCAAATTTTCAGTTGTTATACTGGTCTCCACCGTCGGCGGCAGTGCCAAGGAAAACGTAGGAGTCGAGGTACCCAATGTTGTGACGAGGATACAAGCGGCTTACTTCTCCTCCAGAAGCAAAACCAACATTCGGAAGCCAGTGCCAATATTCCTGGCGATCGACTACGAAGATGCTTGGAGTAGGATGGAAGGTTGTCGCAATGGGCTACTGAGGGAAAGGGTTGAGAGACAGAGGGAGATCTTTGCGGGTCTTAAGAGGCACCGTGAGGGTGGCGTTAAGGATAGGATATATAGAGCGATAGACCGGTCCATTATCACGAGAGGTGGAGTGAACGAAGCCTTTCTTCGCTCTGTTCAGGAGGATTTCAGCCGGACCACAAAAACCAGCAAGAGGCGCTTTGTTGACTTTCTTGAGAGGTGTGACCTTGAGGAGATCCAGAAAATGTTTCACTAAAATGAAAGAGGGGCACCCACCATCCGTATACATGTAAACCGTAAACATCACTATTGCTCGCTTTTCTACTTTCAAATATCACTGAGAAGGGCTCCCTGCACACAAATCAATCCAATCACACCTCAACACCAAGATTGGTCAGCGCTCTTGTGGCCTGTCGACTTATTCGCTCCTCATTGACCATCCTGAGCCTTGAAAGTATTTCAATGCCACCCAGTCCAACGATTTTTTTTTTGTTCTCCTTGTTTACGCTGAGGTTCCTGAGAGCCCTGGCGCTCTGACTTTGAAGGTCAATATTACCTGTAGCAGCGGCAGATAGAATAGGCTCTAAGCCCCCCTTCTCAGCGATTTCGACCTCGTTCGCGTCGTTGACGGCAAGATTGGCCAGTGCTGCGATGGCTTCTACACTCACGCTGATATTCCCCGACTTTGCGAGGTCAATCAAAGGACAAATACCACCCGCCCTGCTGATCTTTTCTTTATTCCGAGTATTCACACCCAAATTTGCCAGTGCCTTGCTGGCCTGCCTGTGCACAGCCTCAAAATTTGAGCTACGAACCTCCAAGAGCCGCACCAGCATCTCGATACCGCCTTCATCAGCCATTGTTATTTGGTTCTCGCTATTCACAGAGAGGTTGGCAAGTGCGTGAGAAGCCAGGCGTTGTACCTCACTGTCCTCCGACTCAGTTAAAGGGAGGAGAAGTTGCAATCCTCCAAGATCGACAATCTGTTGCTGTCTCTCAGTCTTTACAGCCTCGTTCGCCAGTTTTTCGGCAACCTCACGTTGGAGTGAGATATCGGCAGAGGATGCGTAGGCAATGAGACGAGTAAGGTGTGTGCGGAGAACCTCAGTCATCCCCTCGTCTACAAATTGGCCAAATAAAGTGAAAAGTGTACAAGGCAGTTAGTGTGTGCATATTTATAACGCGAAGCACGATGACCCGAATGGGGTTTGCTGTTAAATAAAGTGATTAATCTCCCCAACAATCCCCCCAAAGACATACCCTCATCTTCAATCTCAATCTCATCCTTCTCTTCTTTTTTAGAACCACGGTTCCCCATTCTCTATTCCTGAAGGGTGAAGTTTTTTTACCTTCCTTGTGAGTATAATTGCCCCCAAAGCATCAAATTCATTTCGAAGTGGGGAGTCGGAAAAAATCAGAAGAAAATAAAAAATCAGATTTTGATTTAATTTAAACAAAACAAGGGACAAGACAACGACGCATAGAAAAACTCAATCGATCATCACAATGAAGATCGTTGTCTGCGGACCTACCAACTCGGGCAAGACATCAATTGCTAACTTCCTCTGTGGCAACTCTCCCACCCTCGGCACTCGATCAAAACAATACACCCCCACAGAAGGTGTCCGAATCCTTGAAAGCGAATGCAATGGGATTGAGGTGGAGCTCTGGGATGTTAGTGGAAGCCAAAGCTATGAAAAGTGCTGGCCAGCCATAATGCAGCCCAAGGATGGGGGAGGAGGAAAAGATGAGAATGGAGTCGACGGGGTGAGTAAGAGAAGTTTTTTTAGCGTTATATTTAAATAATTGACCGGAAAGGCCGCAACTAACTCAACATGACATTATCAACGCAGGTCATCTTGGTATATAACCCTCAAATTGCCACTCATGACACTGAGGTTGGCTTGTGGTATGACCAATTCGTTAAGAATGCTGGCATTTCAGGTGAGGAGGATGAAAACAAAATTTGAGTCGTTCCTGTGGCTAACTTAGCACGATACTGCACCCCCCCACACGCCTAATACTTCGCTCTCTCCCTTCCCATGTTAGACAAAAAAACTCTTGTCTTCATTCAGCGCACGCAACCTGATGCTGCCTTCCGATCAAGAGTCCCTCCAAAGCTCGAAAAGTGCACCTGTCTAGAGACAACCTTTGACAGTGCCGGGGAGGTCAGAGAAGGGTTTGAGGAGTTTTTGAGAAGGGTTGATGAAGGACGGGGGTTTGGTGGAGCAATGGGGAGCAGAAGGAAGTAGATTTCAAACGACCAAAATGGCTGTATCTCTGCAAGAGTTTTTAACTTTACTAATTTATATCGTTGTTAGCTCTAAGATCATAAGGAAGTATGGAAGCGGAAAATTCGAAGGCTTGCGCTAGCTTACGCGGTCCAATATGAAACGTATTCCATCAGAGTCGTTTTTCTCCCCTTCCCTTGTGAACTTTACTTTTCTAGAACAACTCTGTTGTTCGGGTTCGTTTCCTATTTTTTTCTAAACTCTTTAAAAGGATAGCAATTATCCCAGATTTTTTACTGCGAGCCACAACTACTCATGTCCTTTTTTCAGAACAAGTCCTGTTCTTGCCCACCCTTTCATTAGATCATCTGTGAACATAGTTCTCATAATGAACCCCGACCCTCTCCCCTCTCTTCTCCTCCTCACAACAACCATCTCTCTCTCTTCCATCCCTTCCCTCACCCTATCTGAAGTCAACGAGTACTGTAGTGTATTAAAAAGCGATAGCGTAGCAGAAACCATTGTCTCAATTCTCTACAGAGAGGGGGAGAGGGAGGGTGTCCAACAAGGTTTGAAGGATTGCAAGGAGGTGCAAGTGAGTTCAATTCATTCTTTTTCTGGCGCCAACTCCAGCTTTAATCAGGCGCTTCTAACTTTATCACGTCCTCTCTCTATTTTCCGGGAACTTAAGTTTCTCATTGAACCATCTCCTCTTCCCGCCGACAGGATTGAACGCCTTGCATACCTCAGGGACTTTCATCGCAAAGAAGTACTATCTACGCTGTCGAAGCTCTCTGAGGGTAATATTGGTTCTACTGTTCATCTCGTTACTCCTCTAGCGGTTGTTCTTCTGGATTTTGACGTAATCTCGCTTCCCCCCCCTGCAGCTTTCTTGGAGGGGATATGGGCTGTGTCAAGCAGAGATGACGAAAGTGTGCTTGACGCTACTCAAGATTTTACTGGCAACCCAACCACTTACGATGTAGTATGCTCTCACGGATACGAGGCTAAACCCTCTCCATGGGGGGACAAGTGTCTTTATGACACTTACTGTTTACAGTTCTTAGACGGTACCTGGCCATGGGAGATGCTCAACACATTCACATACCTCAACTTTTACCTCCATAGAATGTACAGAACTGTGAGCGATAATCTTGACGACGCTGGTGTGCACGAAGTCAAATTTTGCTTCGGCGGGTTGGCCATCTACAATCCAGTCCTTTTCTCTCAAGATGCGGTCGAGGAATGTGGGTACAGAATCGCTGATCAGAGAACAGAGGTGATAGAGGAACTCAGATTCGATCCGGATGGAAACGCGTGTGAACATACCGTTTTGCAGGCCTGTCTGAGGAGATGGAAAGGGCTGTTGGAGCCAATTGACCAAACCGAGAATGACCACCCTGTGGAAAGGTACAAGAAAAATCTTCATCACCATTCTTCAGTCCGTGCCGCAGGGGGCTTCCGAATTGGGATTAAGGCAAACCTGGTCCTCCGGAGGGATGGGCGCGAAACTGACTTCACAGGGGATAAGATTTTCCTCCTTCTGCTTGCAGTCGGAGCGTTGAGGATTGCAAACAGGAGAATCGCCATGGGAATCGTGTTTGTTATGGCAGCTTGTTGCGTTATGCAAACTTACACGCTTGGACTGTATTTGTACTGGTTATTTGTAGGGTGGTTGGTGCGGGTCAATTACTCGAAGAGAAGAAAGAGGGTCGATAGAGACAGGAAGAGGGGGAAGTAATGAGGTAGGGCAAAAAAGGAACATTGTCCTCGCATAAAACTGTACTTGTTATGGAAAGTTGGTAGAAAGGAAAATTGAGTGAAGTTTTTGAATAAATTTAAGTGGTCAATTGTCTAAGAGTGCCGCTAAATACTGGGAACCCCACACCCGTAGTGCAAGGTAAACATAGTAGTTAGGGCCTGCTGACCTCCTTCCACCTCCACCCCCCGTCCTGTTGATATTCAGGCGAGAATGATGAGGGAGCGCTTTCTTATGATTAACAGCGGGGACTTCCAGAGCGCCACCACCGACGGAATCGCTCCAGGACAAGTGCCCGCAACGTGCGACGCGACTATTGCGATGACTACCTCCGCGGATCTCGTAGTATGTAAGAATATTTGAATAGAAGAAGTGAATGAAGAGTGATGATCGTACAATAAAAATGTAAGACATTTTATAGAAAAGTGTAAAAAACGGGGCACTTTTGCACTTTCTAGAAACCGATTATCAAGAAGCTTAATTTAGGGTCAAAACTCCACACACTATTTTGCTATTTTCAGCTTCTACTCTCTACCGGGTACTCCCGGAAGAAAAACTGGATCGACTTGCAACAGTCACACCAGGACTTCACAACCCCATAATCAATCAGGGACTTTAGTGAGCTAAATTCCTTCCTCCACCCCTCACCTAGGTAGGTGTCATATTAATGACGGCAAGAAGCAGATTTGCGACTTTTGGGTGACATTATTTTTTCTTGAGATTACATTTGCCTTGCAAACCCTTGCTAACACTACTGGCACAATACGCAAACGCACCGCGGGCAGATTGCTGTACCTACCTGATGAAACCTACCTAATGAAACCTACCTAATTTGTACATATTCTCTCCTTATTCCCATCCTCTCTCCTTGGAAACTTTCCAGCCCAACTTGCTTTGATCACGAATTAACCTACAATGTCGTCGAATACGTATATTTCTCAAGATTTAAAGGCCAGAGAAATTGCACAAAAGTCGATCGAAGACGGGAATGAGCTGTGGACAGAAGACGAAGATCGTTTTCTGGTCAACTTGAGGAGGTGAGTTGTGTTTAAGAAGCACAAATCTTTACTAATTCCAGCATCCTCTAACCAATCCACCATCTTTAAGGTCACTTTTTATTAATTTCGCAGTCAATGACTGGTCGGAACCTTCACCCGACCCTTTCTACCCAATTTCTACTCTCCAATCTATCCCTGCCTCCTTTTCTGCTACCGCATCCGCATCCGCATCCGCATCCGCATCCGCATCCGCATCCGCATCCGCATCCGCATCCGCATCCCCGGGACTACCCTGGTACAAAACCACTGCGACGATACACGGGGAGCCGTCGGCTGTGTTGGCGTGGCTGTTTACGAGGGGCTCTGATTACCAAAAAGAATCAAACTCGAATGATAGTTCCTTAAACAGCATCGACAAGGACAAAAAAAAATGTTCTCCCCCTCCGTCTGTCCTGCTTCCTTCTCCAGACACGCTCCCTTTTGACGAAAAATCATCTGACTACCTAAATTCTATTGTGTATGAATTCAATCCTCACCACCACATTGTGTACTCTGCTCGACACTGTCCCTTTCCTTCAAAGGACCGGGATTTCTTGAGCAGGGGGATCTGGAAGAGATTGGAGGGAGGCTCTTATATTTTGGGTTACGGAGATATTGAAGAGAATTCAAGCGATTGCCCAGAATTTCGGCACGCAAGTCGTCACGAAAGTATTCGAGGTTCGCTCTCTCTGATTTACTACATATCCCCTCTCTCTCCAATTTCCCAAAACCTTACTAGATTGACATTCATAGCGCGCGTTGATTTGAAGGGAAATAACGTGCTTCGAACGAGGAATAGAGGAACAAAGGATGTGATTGAATCAATTAAAAAGGTTTATTCTGTTTTCGAGAGAGAGAACGAAGTCGATCAGGAAAATAGGGATAAATTAAAGTTGTTGCTGGCGTCAGATAGAACCCCCTCACCAACAAAGGAGGAGATGGACATCCTCAACGCAGTCATGAAATTGGACGATCGTAATTTCGTGTGGCGTAGGGTTTCTAGCGATTTTCATCTCGACATGCACAACCAGATCAAGTATTATCGTCTGAAAGACAAGACCGGATTATCGGGGAGGGTGGCCCGTCTGACAGGGAAGAGGGTGGAAGATAACCCTGTTGTCAACAGCGATTTGAATGTTTCCAAGGGACTTACTCGTGTTCATGCCTCTTGCCAGGAAGTTCTCGCTTGGCTCTGGGACTTTAACTCGTACAACCGCCTCCATGACCACGTGATCAAGAATGGATATGCAAAAAGGTCGATCGCAGACCTGTCTGATATATATCAGACGAGGAGTAAGCTTATCGAGGTGGGTTTGGTCATGCCCAATGGCATGTATGCACAGAACAAAATTAGCTTACGAAATCGAGTGATCTGGTCAAAACTGCCTACCGGAGAGTTTATTTACGTCTTCGTTGACTCTGAAAATGCCGTCGAGGATAAAGAGGTCCCTGATTCTATTGAACGGCGAGAGAGAAATACGCACGCATTCAGCAACCAAGAGATTGTCGATGCCGTAAACCGTTCCAGTGCAGCATCTCCGATTAATGACCGTCTTCGCGCCGATTTGTCCCCCCATGACCGGTTGGAGCACAAACTTTGGAAAGAGAGCAGGCCATATATGCGGAAAAGCGAAGAAAATGGGGCCCGTCTTTTTTCTTTCTTATCGAAGACGAAGAAGGGGTCCATGGGCCAAAGTTTCTCTACAATCAGGCGCGCTGCCTCAGAAAAGACAAAGAGATTGTCGATGATCAATTCCGGCCGCTCCAACAGCATATTCAAGGGCTTCGTGAAGCTCACTCCCGTAGCTAAAAACATCTGCGACTTACAAATTATCACAGCAGATGACTTGGAATTACACCTCCCTTTTCACCTTTCTAACCAGGTCGGAATCGGAAGCAAATCATTCATTAATTTGTATGTGATAAAGAATTACTTCGATCGTAACTTTCTGGTGGTAGACAGGGAAACTCGAGAAGTGTTTATGAAAAATCTGTCCGACACTCTGCATCATCAGTCAGCTGAGCAAACGGATTTCGTGAACAAGATCGATGTTCACTTTCGAGCTACTCGGTTGGATAATAAAGTCATGGACGAGATGGACAGAAATGCCAACAACTTTTCAAAATGGACGCCAATCGTCTCGTCCTCGCCGGACATTAAGCTCAGTCGCAAGATTATCAAGAACAGAACCTTGTCTAAGGCATCAACCGTCATCGACACTAGCGCGGAGGAAACCCTGGCGTGGATTTGGGACATTTGTGGCAACCAGAGGACATCAGCAGCTCACGAACATATAAAAAATCCAAGCGAGATTATTGAGAAGGTGTCTGAAAACGAAATTAAGGTTGTTTCGGTGCTTCACTTCCCATGGCCACGTCATTCCCGTCGCATTGACATGCGGATGGTCTTTACGAGGGGCGAGAACGCGACAGAAGGATCCTACACCATCGCATGGGACAGTACCGACGACTTCGAAAGTCAAAACGACATAAATGCAGCGGTCCGAAAGCACAACTTCATCAGAGCCAAGAGCAAAGGGATCATCAAGTTGCGGAAACTAAGTACCGGTGACATCCCGGAAAATGCGATTTCGAGGCTGAAAATTGAAGGAAATACCCCCGACATTAACGTCGAACACTTGTCTTTGAAGATTGAGAACGCTAATTTGGCTGGCGTCCAATTGTGCGAGCTAATTGCTATCGTAGAAACTGACTTGGGTGGCATAGACAGTCACATAGGGGGTAGGATGGCACGTCAATTGAAGCTGTTCAATCACAAGGACTTTGAATATGTGGAGGAAGTATATGCGCTATTTAACAAAGACCAAGCGGTCGACGATCAAGAGCGTAGACGCCTCGCCAGGAAGATGGAGAACAATGACCAAACTTATACCGACTCGGAGATTGGAGACATGGAGTATTGTCGGAACATGTATCATGACGCTTTGGCAAATTATGACTTCCAATCTGTAGTAACGGGCTCCCCAAATGTAAGCCTGGAGACCTCCTACTTGGTAAATCGGCGTACTGTAACCGTGTCGTTAAAAGCCGAGTTGACTATTGACACATCGGCGGAGGAGTGCGCAGCGTGGGTTTACACATTGGATAGTCGGAAGAGAACAAAAAGCCAGAGTTCAATGACTTTGGAGCGCGAGTACATTCCATTGAATGACCACTTAAGTGTTTACCATACGATTAATAGGTTTCCATTATTCTTTCGGCCTCGCGAGTACCTCTGTACTGTGCTGTGGAAGGTCGTCAGCTCTGACATGGACCAGGAAATAGAAATGTGCATGCGAGATAAATCGACTTATCCAGGAATAAATATCAAAAGCCGCGGGGAGAGGAGTAAATATAAGAAGAGTTCGAGCAATGCGTACTATACGTTCCGGAAGATTACGGAGCAAAAAACTCACTTTATCTATTTTCTCTGTCTCAGTGATGATGTTGCAGGGATAATCCCCAGGAATATGTTGAATAGTAGGTGGACCAAGTTGATCGATTGGCTGTTTGCGCTGAGACAAACTTATCAGAGGGACAAAGAAGTCGACGAAGAGAGTAGAAAGCAAATCCTTAGGATGCAGAGAGACCAACATTTCGGGGAAATTGAGACGGCCGACGTGAACAGAGCAAAGCTGGACTTTAAAATGTTTTCGAACCCGCAGAATGAGCGGGGAGTGCTCAATCTGAACAATCCGGTTCTGAGTGGAAGCTACGCAAAGATCGAGGAAGGACACTTTTCTGTTAAGATCGTCACGCTTGTGCGGGGCGAAATCGACGATGTTTTTGCATTCTTTTGGGACATTGAGGCGAGGAGCTTCACCTCAGAGCAGGAAATTACGAGGCGTGTGATTCGCTGGGATCCTCCGTATGATGACAATAAAGCTGCCGATGGAGCTGCCGATGGAGCTGCCGATGGAGCTGCCGATGGAGCTGCCGATGGAGCTGACGATGGAGCTGACGATGGAGCTGACGATGGAGCTGACGATGGAGCTGACGATGGAGCTGACGATGGAGCTGACGATGGAGCTGACGATG
>Ga0115556_1001559_pt1 | contig 15727 bp, 12 predicted proteins | sample COGITO_mtgs_1104_5_FD_87282 | JGI IMG/M metagenome (GOLD analysis project Ga0115556, IMG submission 87282) | Pelagic marine microbial communities from North Sea - COGITO_mtgs_110414 | ecosystem: Environmental > Aquatic > Marine > Epipelagic | place: Germany:Helgoland, sampling site Kabeltonne... | reverse complement strand
TGCGATTTGGAAAATGGTACTTGCAGTGAACCTAGTATTGGGCAATTCGTTTTGAGTGATATGTATTGCTATTATGACAACGAAGCCGGTTGGTATTACTGTTCAGGGGGGATGGAGTAAATAATACTTGCAGTGAACCTAGTATTGAGGAATTCATTTTGTCTGATATGTATTGCTATTATGACAACGACGCCGGTTCGTATTACTGTTCAGGTGGGGCTAGATATTGGTATACCTGAACCCTAACCAAGAACAGACAATTCTAGTACGCTAGACGTTGGTACGTTGGTCTATTTCTGCAAACGATGAAAGCATCCGGGTGTGATGGAGTGATAGGATTGGTAGGATACATATTGAAATGTGTGTGAAACGTAAGGAGCGACTTGGGTGATAAGTAAATTGGAAGCCAATCTCTTTGAAAAGAAATTTGAAACAAAATTCACAACAGTACTCGTCGTTGTCGTCGTTGTCGTTGTCTTAGTTTTACAGCTTTTCAATAACAGTGTATGTGTGAACGTAGTCCATACCGTGAACATCTGGTTCCTTTTCGACGATATCAACATAATTACCCCAAAACCTTTTCATCAACTCGTCCTTTTGACCATCGTCTCGCGCGTCGTCCAATGCGTTCTTGAATATCGACTCGCTCCAGGTCCTCGTCGTTGGAACGTACCATTCCGCGTGCTCTCGGGCCGAGCGCAGCTTTTGAGAGGAGCCGGTGGTCCACGCGGTTCGGTAAGGGCATCTGACGATTTTTTCCTGAATGCTGATGATTCTCAAGTTTTCATTTGATCTTACACTTGATTCTACATCGGATTTAGATCGGTAGTAGTTTGGGAAGGAAACGGCCAATCGCTCTTCCTCGGTTATATGCCCCTCGATGGCAAGGCGATCCCAGGAGCTCTTAAAGCTGTCCCACATGGAAACGCCAATTTCAGTGTTCCCTAAGAAAAAACCGTCCTCGCTCTTGGCAAAGTTAACAACAACCATCTTCCCACCGCTTTTAAGCTCGCGCGCGCGCGCAGAAAGGATCCTCTCGAAATCATGCTTGGCTTGATTTTTTTCTGCCTCGCCACAAATCCCCGGTGAGCTGCACTGCGCGTGGTGCATTTCCTCCCTTCCCACTAGCCCGTTCGGGGCGCTACTAAGCCAATGCATTGCGGTGAAACTCATCCCAAAATCGACGGAAGCAGTTGGATACACCTGCTCATGAAAACTCGTTCCACTTGCGCTGACAAAAATCCCATTGGTCAAGGAGTAAGGAGACGAAAGTTCATTTCCATAAGCATCAACCACATTCTTGTGACCAAGAGCATGATTGAAAACCGACTTCCATTCATTGTCCTTCTGGTCCTCGTACTGAATACTTATCTCCTTATCTTTCACACGGGATCTGGCGGCATCAACGATGTGCTGCATCAATCCGAGAGAAGTTCCTGCATCGGCAGTGCCATAATCAGCAATAGATAAAACCCCTTCCACTGGCATTGGGATGCTTCCAATTGCGTCTAACACTAATGGAGTTGCTTCCGCGATCACGTCAAAACATCCCTTTGTAGATGCTGTGTATAGACCATCGCCATCTTTGCCGACCGGGGTGTGAATTTTTACTTTGCCAGAGACATCAATTGTGGCCGAATTTTTTTGTGACGTTGCTGTACTCTCACAGAGTGCTGACACAGCTAGAATAATTACAGAATCAAGAGAGAATTTCATCTCGAATTGGTTCGAATGTGAAATAGAGAGGGTTCCGAATGGGTCTTTTTAATTTTTGTTCACGAAATCACCCAATTCAAGGTTCTTAGTCACAAATGTGACATCATTCATGTCATGTTCGGTGTCAAACTTTCACAAAAAAACATAATTTGTATGCTTTTTACGTATTTATTTTAGATATAAGAGGTGAGCGAGTCCCAATGAATTCAATTAGGAAGACTGAATGTTGAAAACTTGTGAAAATTATGGCTTATATGCGCATGAGGTGACAAGTCAGATTTCTCTCTCAAAACTCATACCAACCATACTCTCTCTCCCGCAGTACATAAAATTTGGTAACGTAAGTAACGTAAAGATGATTCGTTATTCGCTACGATCAAACCGCCACTTGAGACCGGTTGTCAATCGGTTACCGTCTTCAGTGAAAAAGAGCACACTGCCTGCAGCAGCAAATTTTGATACCACCGCCACTGTTTGTCACAGTCACAGCAACAGCAACAGCAACAGCAATACAGTTGTTTTTGAGTTCCCAGTCCGCCAAGAAGGGGTTCAACTGTTCATTGCAAATGATGGGAAGCTAGAAAAGTCTCGCCCAGGGAATGGGGGAATGCGCCTTCTGAACTATGAGACAGAAAGAGAGGCCATTGACGATGCTATCCGCCTGGCGGAGGGAATGACCCACAAACACAACTGCTACAATACGGGCTTCTCGGGAGCGAAGCTTGTGGTCCGCTGCAGCAAGGGGCAAACCCCCAAAACCGTCGATAGAGCTGCACTAATGGAAGATGCGGCCGATGCACTGGAGGAACTTAACGGCACTGTGTGGACCGGCTGTGACATAAACACGACAGCAGCTGATATGGACAAGCTTGTCGAACAAACCCCGTATGTACTGGCTGGGATTGGTAGCCAGGTTGACACAAACGTGGCAACGGCAATGACGACAATCGGATCAATTTTGGGCGTGGCCGATTGCTACAAATTGGATTTAAGCGAACTCACATTCTTGGTTCAAGGGTGCGGAAAGGTTGGCAGTGTGGTTGCGAAATCATTAGTCGGTCTCGGGGCAAAGCGAGTATACACCGCCGACATCCTACAAGAACGCGCAAGAATTGACGGCTGCACTCCGCTGAGAGATGGAGAAGAGTGGCAGGAAGTGAAGGGCATTGATTTTCTCGTTCCGTGCGGAAATAGCCTGGCAATAGACGAGAGGGTAGTCGACGAGATGGAACCTCCAAAGTTCGTGGTTGGTGCGACGAACCAGCCCTACAAGAACGCTACTGTCAGGAGACTATTTGACGCGAAAGGCGTCCTTCACGTCCCTGAATCAATCTCCTCTGGGGGGGCAATATTGGCCGATTCAATTGAATGGACGAATCCTGGTCTGTACAAGTCTATTTTACCTTCAAGGGTGTATGACTGGATCATCGACCTCTCTCGAGAAAAGTCGTCTTACCTTGTAGAACGAGCAGAAAAAAAGGCGACTAACATTGACCAGGTAATCGACGACGTCTACAGCGACGCCGACAACAACCCTGTGGGAAAGTCGTTCCCCTCTTGGATTGAGGAGAATTACTCCTCTGCAGCATTCCCCTCTGCCGGCAGGCACTCGGGTACTAGCAACAGGCACTCGGGTACCAGCAACTACTCGAGCCACTCTTTCGGAAGGGGCTTCGCAACCGTATCTAAACGATCATTCTCGTCCCTTCGAAGCAGCAACGCCGATGTTGCCATCATTGGGGCTGGGATCAACGGCATGAACATCGCCTACCAATTGAAGCGGCGTGATCCTACCATGAAGATTCGCGTGTTTGAGCAGGCTCCTGCTCTCGGATACGGAAGCAGCGGCTACAGTACAGGCTTTCTCAGGGCACTTTACAGCTTCGACGAGACAATGCAGCTCGCGTTGGATGGCATTAATGCATACAAGAACTGGCAAGAGTACACTAATCTCAGCTCTCCTCAAGCTGAGTTCACTCACACTGGAGCTCTTTGGATGCTTGGAAAGACAAAGGCAGAAAATATTGATATGGCCGATCGTCTGGAGCAGTTTGGAGTCGGTTCCGAGGTCATGGATGCCAAGGCGGTCGAAGAGAGGTGGCCTGTGCTGGACACGGCGCCCATGCCGTCCTATGACACCGAGGGAAACGAAATCCCCTTTCGGGGAGGAGAGTTCTCAGCCGTGTATGAGGAAGGGTGTGGTCACATGGATAGCAACGCCTGCCTTAATGATATGAAGGATGTCTTGGATAGGGAAGGTGTCGACGTGCAATTCAATGCTAAGGTCGGTAAACTCAACATGACGAGCGGTGACTCGAAAGCGGTGACGGGACTGACCTTGGTCGACGGGACAGTTGTCAACAGCAAGATTGTTATCAACGCAGCCGGGCCGTGGTTCGACAAGATAAACAAACCGGCTGGAGTCACCACAACGACCGAAATGCTACCCACCCGAATTCAGGTGGGGCATAAGAACATCGAGGGTGAGTTTTTGGACCTCCCCTTTGTTGCTGATTGTCACGGCAATAGCGGCGTTTACTTCATGCCTCGAAAGTCAAATAAGCAGCTCGTATTTGGTAGTATCGCTCACAGGTTTGAGAGTGAGGTCGTTGATCCCGACGAGTACAACCAAAGCTTGGATCCGGAGTTTAAACAGGACTATCTCAACTGTTTGTTCCATCGAATGCCAACTCTCCCTCGGAGCGGAGAGATCCATGGATTCAGTCACATGTACACAGTCAATCAAGACGATGTCCACCCGGTATTAGGACCGTCTAAAAGTGCAGAGGGTCTATATCTCTGTCACGGAGAGAGTGGACATGGGTTCAAGTTGGCCCCTGCTGTGGGAAGTCTGATGGCACAAAGCATTACAGGTGGTGATAAGGTGCTCAATGAAACGTTCGAAACAGATGTCGATATCGACTTCATGCATCCAGACCGCGAACCGTTGTCACTTCAAGTGAAGACGCACTTCGCATAAGCCATTTTTTCGTGAGTGTGTTACTTAAATTTTGACAAAAATACAAAATTTTGACGAAAATACGATATCTAACGTCTTCTTTAGCGGAGTTTTGCGCTTCATCAGAGATGGAAGTGCGACTTTCGCTATCCAGAGGTGGTGGTATTTAAGTCTGGAGGTCAAGCAGGTGAGAGACGGAAAATTAATTCGGAGAAAAATAAGAAAAGACAAAATTATTTCAATTACCCCCAGACAAAATAAAAAAACTGGATTTCTTTGTTGCGTGTCTCTTGCTGCTTGTCGGCTTGTGTGGTCTCGCTCTGCTGATTGTTGTCGGAGTTCAGGCCCCTCTGGAAGTTGTTCGGGATAGTAGGCTGTACATCTTCGGGCTGGTGTATCAAAACACAAGGGAGCCCCCTTCTCCCCTTGAAAGCACGGGCAGCACTGCTCCAGAACCTGTGAGCGGTACTGTTTCGACGAACCATTTGTAATACCATTGTTGACTCCTGTCTCTCACTCTTCTTCATCAGTTGACGTCTTGCATCTATTTGAAAAATGGTAGCTTCACACAAGGAGAAGGTATTTACTGCGCTTGTCTGTTGTGTCGTGTACAGTCTTGGACGATTTCATGAATATGCCATTTATTCTTCAACAGAGAAGGGTGTGGTACTTTCTGGGACAGAGGGCAACTTTGCGTCCAATTCCAAACAGGTGCAGGCTAACTCAAACGAGAACCTTGACGTCCAAAGTAGTTTGAATGATGAGATTACACGTGCTCGAGCTCAACTAGATGAGCTGGAGCGGATGTACGACAAAAAACAGCCTGGAACTTCTTCCTCTCCATCGTCATCATCATCATCATCATCATCATCATCATCATCATCATCATCATCATCATCATCATCATCATCATCATCTCCCGATGAAAAAAAAACGTGCAACCCTCGAAAATTCGTCAGCTATACATCTTCAACTTGGGAGCAGATTTGGCTTGATAATATATCCAAGTGGCAAGAGGAGAAATATATCTGTGATGCCCTCTTTGATCAACTCCCAATGCTCAACAAATTTATGTGGGAAACTTGCAACTATTTCCCAACAGATTCGACTTGGTGCATGAAAGATGACAGTTTAACACAGCTTTGGTGGAACAGTAAGAACGGACGCACCCTTACTTACCCGCCTTCTGGACATTCTCCCGGTCCCGTGTCCCCTGTTATTCCCACTGACGAGGAGATCTTTAGCAAGTTTGAATTTTTAGATGAATGCAACTCAAATGCACCCTATACTGAATTCATTGAGCCGATTGTGTCGCATCTCCGTCACCCTGTGAGCGGGTGCGGAACTAAGTTCTGCACACCAAGCTCTGATTGTGCACCCAACGAAGGGGGGGGGAAGTATTTTTATCATCGTAGCTGGGTTGTTCCACCCCCTCAGCTCCCTGCGTCCAGTCTTGATAGGTGAGAAAGGCGGCTTGCATTTGACTGTATTCGGATTCGATCTATTGACTTCGCTCACATCCTCTTTCTTCGCTTGTTTTGTTTTGTTTTGTTTTGTTGTCCTTCGGCACCCGGCAACCCAGCAAGAATTATTATTTCGACGCTGGTGCCTCGTCTTGGGTGGCCGGTCAAGGTGGCCCTTCGCTCAGCTATTTTGCCACTGTATGGAATCGCCATGGGATCGACTTTGACTACATAGAAGCGTGGGAAGGCTCCACATCCGTTGACAAGTTTTACTCCACGGTACCTGGACAGTACAAAGATCGCACCCATTATCACCAGCAATTAATCGCATCGCAGCCCAACGCTGCGAACGGTGATCCTTTCGTGCCAACGGTGATAAAGAATACTGCAAAAAAAGAGGATTACGTACTTTTCAAACTTGACATTGATAGCGGGCCAGTGGAACAAGGGACTGTTGACTTTTTGCTGGACCCCTTGAATGACGAACTAGAATACATTGACGAATTCTTATGGGAACACCATGTAGACAATTATATCATGAATGGGCATTGGGGAGAAGGGGTTGATTATACCAAAACAATCCATGATTCATACCAACTGTTTCTTCAGATGAGGCAGAGAGGGGTCCGTGCTCATAGCTGGATCTAGCGAAACCGAATAATTGCAATTAAATGCACAGCTACCTTTTTTATACTACCCTATTGCTTACTCACTTCACTTACTCCCCTCTCGTCTCACTACCAGTATAACCAGAATAAGATCATGAGGGTGAGACACATTAAAAAAATGACAATATACCTGTCAACAATGTCTCTCCGCTCTATATGACGCATAGTAGTGTCGCTAAGGCCAAGCAATGTGCCCATGTCAAGTACCATACGTCGCACACTTTTTAATCTGTCGCGCTGCCCAATTAATGAATCCAAAGTTGCCGCACCAGTGTTCAGAATCTCACCCACCATCCTGTTACTTCGGTCAGTGCTGGCGCCCTCTTCAACCAGCTCCCCCATTGCAGATAAGTTTTCTCTTTGCCGCAAGTCGCCGCCAAAAAGTTCATTGCGCTCGCGGTGATAATTTACACTCTGCATTATCCTTGTTTCTATGTTTGCGACTTGCCCCATCATCATGTTGAAGTCTTCACTGAGCTGCTCAATCTTTACCGTCCAGATTTCACGGCTTTGGGGAGCTTCGTTGTTCACCAACGAGCGCAGCATGCCTATCCTCCTACTTAATTCGTCGAGAGATAGTTTCACTGTCGACAGCAGCTCATTTGATTTTGATCTACTGTCATGACTGTGATGCATCTGAGAGAGTAGGTTGATCTGCTCTCCCGTGTCAAATCGAATTTTTCGAGCCGCTGGGAACAAGCTGGCGATAGACGGATGGTTCGACATGATGAAAACAGATTCAGAACAGCTGTGAGCACCTAAGACGGGGATGAACTCTTAAACTTTCGAAATAGAAGGGAAACAGGCAACTCTTGGTTTGGGGCTGTCGTCTAAATATATTTTGTTGGAAGACAGGTCAAAATAAAGTCAGCAGCGACGAAGGAAAATCGCAGATTCGCGAGATAGTTGTGATAACGACAGACACAATATTTTGCAATATTTTTTTTGGCCCTCTCTCTCAGTCTTGACACCTCCAACGAAGGCTAAGTGCATTTGTTGGGATCCCCTGCACGACACGATTCAACCATCGGTGCTACTTCCACTGTCATATTACGAATAGAAAAGTCAGTCTTCTTGTCTCCCTTACAAAAGTTTTGAAAAATCTTTCTCCGGTTACCCCAAGTTGGTTACCCCCTGTAAAACCAATATGGCCCTCGAAAAGCGCAATCATATGAGCTTCCGTATAAGTCCGGTTAACTCCCCCCCGAATGGGCCGTCTGCTTCCGATGCCACTTCTGTGCCTGCACTTGATGAGGAGTCCTTCCAGGTGGTCACGAAACGCAAGTCAAAAGCTGAGAAGGAGAACCGTAGCGGAAATTCGACTGGACACAACAACCAGCCAAAGAAGCGTACTAACTCGAACGCAAGCACTGGTTCCAGCAACTCAGCGAACCCGAACAACAATGGCAGTGTCAGCAGCAGCAGCAGCAGTAAAGGGGGCAAGAAGAAGCACAACAAATCAAAAGTGGCGGGGACAGCTGAGCCGCCCTCCTCCCCGTCAGCTTCAATAAGTAGTAGCAAGAGCAAGAACACTCTCTTCGCTCAACTCCTCCGCAACGTGAACCACGCAGTGGATGAGCTGTACTCGCAGTGTGAAGCAGAGAATGAGACGGACTTTGCTCGTGATGCCTCCAAAATTCTAAAGCGCTGCTCTGATGATTTTACTGCTCTAGAGAAACGCATCCGGATGCAGGGAGAGTACATATTCCTGAACGCCGACGCGCAGGCGAAGCGAAAGAAAGGGTATGCGAAAAATAACCGCAACGTCATGGCATCCGTTTCTTGGGATGTCCGGAAAAGCTCTACCGACAAACGCAATGTGATGGTCCGCTCGTCGATAGAGCGGATGGAACGCGAGGCCCAGGAGCAGCGTGAAATGAATCACTTCGTGGACGAGGAAGACATAGATGAACAAGTTCATGATGACAACCAACCCTCCCCTGCTGCTCGTCTCCCGTCGGAAAATGCATGGAGTAAGCGCATCGCATTTGACGCGCCCAACGAATCGATTGGAGGAAATTCTCTGGAAATCACGGGTACAAAGGCAAAAATCTACGTATCGGATGGTCGCCTTCCTGCCCCTACAACCTCTGCTGTGCAGGTTGTCACTGTTACAAATTTTGTGACTGCAGAGGCGGCAGCGCAGTACCCACCGGCAACGACCGAAATGAGTCAGTCCGACTTTGGCGAGCGAATTTACACCCTTCTGTATCCCTCCCAGGGGGATCTGGCTGGAAAGATTACTGGGATGCTGTTAGAGCTAGACAGTTCCGACCTGGTCGCACTCTTGAATAGCGTCGACGCCCTCAACGTCAAGGTGGCAGAAGCTCTGCAGGTCCTGAAAGAGTACGAGGCCACGCAAGCCGCGCAGAACAGCAATGTCGTTTGCAGCGAAGTTGTCGTCGAAAACAACAACCAGAGTGGCGATGATTTCGTCGACATTGTCGACGAGAGTGAGACTGACAAGGAGGAACACGAGGTCAGCGAGCAGCAGGACATTGACAAGGTTTTGGCTGAGGCGATGGAGTGGGTTGAACGCGTGTCGAAAGCTGAGGAGTCCGCTTGGTCGGACTTTTTGAACAAAAGCAAGAACGAAAAATTGACTCTAGAGTGCGCGCCGATTGCTGAATCCCCTCGTAGTAACCATGCCGGTAGCTGGTACAGCAGTAGTGAGGAGGGGGAAGATGAGGACTTGTCCCATAGGGGTGGTGTTGGAGTCAGGGGGGGCGTGAAAGGGGGGTTAACGCCCCGGAATTTGCCCAAGAGCAAAAACCATTTGCGGACGCCGATAAATTCGACCGGAGAGGCCGGACATTACACGCCCCTTTATAATTTGCACGACAAATTGTCTAGTCCTGATCGTCGTCGGCCATCTCCCGCGGAAACGAAGCAAAAAATGGACGAACGAGCAGCAGCCGCTGCCCAGCGTCGAGCGGATGCAGAGAAGAAGAAGCAAAGAAAGCTGGCAAAGGCGGCTGAAAAAATAGAGCGCGCACGGACATCGCTGGAGGCCAAGCATCAACAGAAAATCACCAACATCAGCGAAAAGATGAGGTTAGCCGAAGAGCAGGCCCAGAGACATAAAGCCGCAAAAATAAAAAAAGCAGAGAGTGAAAACAGCAAGGTGACGGAGATCTCCTTCATCAACGCGCTGAATGAAAGAGACTTGGCAGAGCAGATGAGGCAAAAGCTACTTGAAACTGAGAATCGCATCAAAGCTGCGCGCGAAAGACGACAAGCTGCCCAAAAACAGACCACGAACAAGAACGAGATGCGTCGCGAGAAGAATAGCAAGGTTCTCAGCGAGCGTGAGTCCGAGCGAGAAGAGGCGCAGGCATCTCGACTTGAACAATTGCAGGCAAGGATGCAGGCGGTCAGCGAGAGACGATCCCAGCGCATGGCCGAGGCGGAGAAGATGGCCGAGCTGAAGCGTCAGAAAATGCTCGAAGCTGCCCGAGCTCGGCAAGCTCGGGAGGAGAAAATCTTGCAGCGCTCTGCGGAAAAAGAGACCAAAAGAAACCTGGCCGATGCCCGCCGCTCCGGCGATTTCAACAGCAACGAATCTCCCTTGTTCCGATTGCGGGCATCCTCATTCGGTGCAAACGAGGACCTTGACGCCAGCAACAGCGATACTCTAGCTCCAGATGTAGAGAAGGAACGAGATTCGCTTGACGATGTTCGGCTCTTGTCTCCTCCTGTCACTAGCAACACGGCGACGGCGAAGAAGAAAAACAAGGCGAAAAAGAACAGAGCGAAAACCGACAGTGTCCCTGCCGAGGATGATGAAACGACACAGCAACCCAATGAGCTCTCAGAAGAGCAGGTTGCTCGATCCCTCATCGCGAAGATCGATGCCGCTATTCAGAGCCTATCCCGGGACGAAAAGAAGAAGCGTCGAAAAAGGCTCGCTGCTGCTCGTAAAAAAATCGGAGACGTGGGCAGTTTCCTCGACGACAACAGCAACAGCAACGGAGTCAACCACGAGAACCACGATTACGGCGGCGGCGGCGGCGGCGGCGGCGGCGGCGGCGGCGGCGGCGGCGGCGGCGACTCTATTCCGCCCAAGCTCGCGTCGATATATCAACGCATCGCCAACATTGCTTCCAATTTTAAATTCAACAACAGCAACAACAACAACAATGACGATTCTCTGATTCTCCCAAATGACAACACCAAGTGGGAGGCGAAAAACCTGGATGGTGAAATCTACCAGTTGGTCAAATTTTTCGACAAAAAATCACCCGAGGCAATAGGCGACAACTACAAAAGCCTCGTGTCAGCTACGGTCACAATACTGGTGAAACTGTACAAAGATCTCTTGACCCTGAATCACCGACTGCACTTCTCCCAGACGCTCTCTGGCGTTGTCGTTGCGATTGAGATAGTCACTGAGAATCACCCCAATGTCGCCGAGTGTCTGTTCGGAGCAAAGTGCGGCGATGTGTTCATTGACGGTGCTGTTCGCCTATTGGCCCACCAGTCCTTCGCAATGATGATGCGAAGTTACAACAGCAACGGCAACATTGATGGAAGCGCCGTCCGGCTTCTGACTAAGATGCTCAGCTCCACTGTCACGTCAGTCCGAGCAGACCAAATCGACCTAATGCGCTACTTGGTATTGACCCCGTTGTGCGACAGTATTGTTGCGGCTCTCCGATCTGTGACGAACCTTCCTGCGCTTTCCTCGGGGCTGATGAACGTGTTGTATTCTCTTGGGCCTTTCGTTGAGACCCTTGCTACTTTTTCGTTTGACGAGAGCACTATCGGTAACAACGTTAAGGAGAGAGGCACAGAGGTCGCTGTGCACACATTTGATGATATCGCGCGGATCAACAATGACCCCATATCAATATCTCTGAAGGAGTGTCTGGTTGAGAAAATTGGAGGCAGTTTGATTGGCGTTGTGGCGTCAGTCCTCCCTCTCGCCAATCAGGGCAGCGCGGGGGCCGGAGGGATTGCCAGTTTCGAGGTGTGCGTTGAAGGGGGGCAGCTCTCCGCGATGGCATTAAACGCACTGGTGACCGTGTGCAAGCTCGATTTGCGTCGGTTCCAGGTTCTTTGCCGCGGAGAGACCAAGACAGGCTGGGAGGGAGGTGGAGGGTATTTGGAGTTCAGCTATGTCGCCGGGGTCGTGTGCCAGGGAGTCGCCAAAATTTGCGGCGAGAAGAGAGATGAGTTCCTAGAGAGCTGTCTGGAGAAGATGATCGTACTTCTCGGTTTGTATACTCTCGAGAACGCGGAAAATCAACAGCGCCTTAACTGGGGAAGCGACGAGACTCTTTTATCTCGGCTGTCTTCCCTCCCCTTCAAGTACTTCTGCGAAGGGCCGCTGATTGAGATTCTGTTTCCCACGTTGATAAGCGCGACGTCATTTAATGACAACAACCGCGCAGTCATTAGTAACGACATCAACTTGGAACTACTCGCTGGCTACCTCAGTGAGAAAATGGAAAATATTCACAGTCCGAGCAGCATAGCTCTCTCGCACAGAATCCCCTGCGACACCTGGGGGAAGCTAAAAGCCTACTACGAATGAAGTAAGAAAAAAAAAGAGAACAAGAAATAGCTATTAACCCTAAAAACCTATTATTATAAGGCCAAAACTATTTACTATACCGGGTATGGTTTTTTTTTCCTCGTTATTTTTGGTATAATGTTTTTTCTGTCAAATCAATAGTCTTTAGTCTCTCAGTTCATTTCTCGCAACTGTTCCACCAGCTGTTTTTCTTTCTCAGAGATTTTCTTCGGGATGTCAACCGTGACGGTGACAAAATGATCTCCGCGAACGTCCTTATTGCCGAGCCGCGGGGCACCCTTCCCCTTGATGCGCATCACCTGACCAGGCTGCGTTCCAGGCGGCACCTTGATATCCACATTTCCGTCAACAGTTTCCACCGCCACCGTCGCCCCCAGAATTGCGTCGGTATAAGAAACCTTCTTATCACTGTAAATTTCTGGGCCCTCTCTCCTAAAGCGGCCGTCCTGCTTGACTTTCAAAAATATGTAAAGATCCCCAGCAGGTGCGCCTTTGGCTCCTGCATCTCCTTCCCCCCTCACCCTCAACTTGTTGCCATCCTCCACGCCCGGGGGGATGGAAACCGTGATCTCCTTGCTCTTCTGGACAATGCCCTGTCCGCTGCAGGTACCACAGAATTCCTCCACAATCTTGCCTTCCCCCCGACACGTGGGACACGCCTGCTGGGTCTGGAAGTTGCCAAGGGGGGTGCGAGTAACCTGCATGACCACACCAGCACCTCGGCAAGTACCACAGGTTTTGACCGACGCTCCGGGCTTCACACCGTCACCGCCGCACGTCGTGCACTGCTCTTTGTGCCTGACAGAGAGTTTCTGCTTCCCCCCAAAAATAGCCTTCTCAAAATCAATCTCCAGATCGAACCGGAGATCATCACCAGCCACAGGACCGCGCTGACGCTGCTGCTGTCCCCCGCCCCCGAAACCGCTGCCGCGCCCGGATCCGCCCATTCCTCCGCCCCCAAAAAAGTCCGCGAATATGTCGCTCAAATCAACCTGCTGCCCTCCGCCAAACCCTCCCCCCTCGCTGGCAGCAGAGCTTCCAACTCCGGCTTCCCCAAACTGATCATACCGCTGCTTCATCTTGGGATCGCTAAGGATTTCGTACGCGCGGTTCACCTTCTGAAATTGCTCTTTTGCGTCCGCGCTTGGGTTCACGTCCGGATGGAGCTTCCTCGCCTTCTGCCGAAAGGCTGACTTGATCTCCGAAGCCGACGCTGACTGAGACACACCAAGATCCGCATAGAAATTACGACCGGCATGTAGCGCGCTCGAGAATGGTCGAGAATGAGAGGAGCTTTTGTGGGATATTCTCTTGTGCCCGCGTGCATTATATATCAAAGGGCTGTGTGTCTGTGGGCTAGGGGGAGGAGTAAGAGTCGGTGGGGAGGAATGACATCGGAAGGAAGAGGGTGAAATGAACCCTCCTACTGCCGTGGCCATAAACGCAAGGGATAGTATGACTCTCATAGTCGGCGGTTGGGCAATTATTATTGCAAAAGTACTCAAGAATGAAGTGTATTGTGTGCTTTTTGCTTTTTGCTTTTTGCACCCAAAATCGTGGGTCGCTGAGTGCCTGTTATTTCCACTTTAAACTGACTTCTAGATTTCGTAAGATTTCAGTCAGACTTTCAGATACCTACTGTAGACCCTCTTGCTACCTCCATTTTGCTACTGCTTGCCTCATTCCTGCAAAATCGCAAGGTTACGGTATTTATTGCAGATGGTGATGAAGATGGTGGGTCTGGTGTTCCTTCTCCCAACACTCGCTGCGGCGATGTCTCTCAGTCCTCCCCCATCGTCTATAGCGACGACGCCTGAGGTGTTCAACTCTCTGGTGCTCCCCACTTACGGCCGTTATGATATTGGCAATGTAATCTCAGCTTCCGGATCGTACCTCAAGACGGACCGTAAAAGCTATCTGGACTTTGTCTCTGGCATCGCCACAAATTCCTTTGGGCACGGTAACCCCGTTCTCCAGTCTGCTGTTACCAGCCAGCTCCAGACCTTCGCTCACGTCTCCAATCTTTACTACGCCGAGAACCAAGCCAGACTTGCTTCCTGGCTCCTCACCAATACTTTCCCTGGTGCGAACGGTGGTGTTAACGGTGCGAAGTCAGGCGGCAAGGCCTTCTTCTGCAACTCCGGCGCGGAGGCGAACGAGGGCGCCATCAAGCTCCTCCGAAAGTGGGGCCACGACCGGCTCGGTCTCACGCACCCGTACATCATTACCATGTCTGACTCGTTCCACGGGCGCACCACGGGGGCTCTCGGGGCGACGAACTCGGGGGGGGGCAAGTATCAGAAGGGCTTTGAGTTTGGGGGGGTCGTTAGTGATGGATTCAGGAAGGTTACTTTTAACGACGAGGAGTCGCTGGAGAAGGTTGTCAAGTCGTTGAACAGGTTCAGGCTGAGGGATTTTTTGAGGGGCAAGAAGAGGGGCGTAGCTGGGATCATCACCGAGACTCTGCAGGGTGAAGGGGGCGTGCTTCCTGGGTCTGATTCTTTTCTGAAGAGATGTAGGGAGATCACGAAGGAAGTCGGTGGGCTGCTCGTTTTTGATGAAGTGCAAACCGGTATGGGGAGGACTGGCAAGTTGTGGAATTTTCAGTAAGTGTTGTTTTTGTTTTTGTTTTTGTTTTTGTTTTTGTCTTTGTCTGTGTGTGTGTGTGCGGTGGGAAGGCGAGGAGAAGCGGGACGAGAGACGGAGAAGTCGTGGATTAATTAAAGTTAATGTGCTCGTCCATTCTAACACGATCGATAATACACCACGAATATCGAACATCGAATATCTTCTCTTCCCTCTTTTTTCTTCTTCAGAAACTACGAAAAGTGTGTCCCCGACTGTGTGACCTCCGCGAAGGCGATCGGCGGCGGCCTGGTACCCCTTGGCGCCATGATAATGACCGACGAGGCCGCGGGAGTCTTCACGCCCGGGACGCACGCGAGTACGTTCGGGGGGAACGGTCTCGCCGTCGCGAGCGGTCTCGCCGTCGCGGAACTGCTCTCGGCCGAGAGCGGGGGGAGCGACGACGTGCTCGGGAATGTCGGGAGGAGGGGGGGGCAAATTGTGGAGAGCTTGAGGGAGGTCCAGAAGAAATATCCCCGGGCCATTGGGGAAGTGAGAGGCAAGGGACTGCTCATTGGGGTCAAGACCCTGAATGGTATCACTGCAATGTGAGTGAGATCGCTGCTGTCCGTCGTCGTGTTCGATTTGATTGATCCGTTCCTTCGAGACAATCAATCAATCAGGCAGTTCCTTGTTGTGTTGTGTGTCTAACTGCTGTATCTTTTCTTTTCCCACGATCCCACGATCCTACGATCCCACGATCCCACGATCCCACGATCCCACGATCCCACGATCCCACGATCCCACGATCCCACGATCC
>Ga0115556_1001552_pt1 | contig 15744 bp, 10 predicted proteins | sample COGITO_mtgs_1104_5_FD_87282 | JGI IMG/M metagenome (GOLD analysis project Ga0115556, IMG submission 87282) | Pelagic marine microbial communities from North Sea - COGITO_mtgs_110414 | ecosystem: Environmental > Aquatic > Marine > Epipelagic | place: Germany:Helgoland, sampling site Kabeltonne... | reverse complement strand
TCGTCGTCGTTTGTGTTCTCTTTTCGGTCTGAGTGTCCGTTGGGGTTCTTGTGTGCTTTTGTGGTTCGTTCGTCGTTTTCGATCGTTTGAATGCCTTTGTCCTTGTTGGCATTCTTTTGACAAAAAGGGGTTCGTTTTTTATTATCTAACAGGGGGGTTTCGTTTTTTAATTATCTTCAGCCATAAACGAACAGGGTTTTTATTATCTAACAGGAGGTTCGTATATTGTAAGGGTCTTTTCGTCCCAATTTAAAATATCTTATCTTTTCCTTTATAAATGTTTGCATCCTACATAGTCGTCTTCTCGCACTCCCACCCTCAGTAAACTTTCTTGGCTATTTTGGCGTGACGAGTAGGTCATAGGCGTTGCCTTTCGCAATCCCGTTGACTCTACACGTTAGATCAACGTGAGTATCAAGCTGAACGCCATAAATCTCTGCATCCCCACGACTGATACCCCTTGGCGGCAGAAAACGCTGTTGTTGCTGTTGTTGTTGTTGTTGTTGATGTTGTTGTAGCTGATTCATACCACCACCAAAATGTCCATTTGCGTGACGTCCACCTCCTTGGATACTTGAACTTCCTCCTTTGTGTAAGGAAGATGACTTAACAGATCCGCCACAATTCGTGGCCTTGCTTCCACCACGCGATCGTGACGACAACACAGACCCGGCACAGCTCCCGCCATTCTCCAGCATGATCTTCTTCTCCTCCAGCTCGAAATCGATCCTGGCGAGACTCTGCTGGAGTCGATCCTCTGTCATTGTCAGGCCCGTCTTGATCTTGTGTTTGGTTTTGGTCGAGTGATCTCCTGGGATCCTCTTACCAGAGGATCGCGACGCCTTCAAAGTGGAGAACAACGAATCGTCAACGATAAATTTGGGCGCAGGCGGGGACCCGAAAAACTCCCCCCCTTCACTTGGCAATGCCGGTACATCTCCCTTCCCCCCCCCAACTAGAATACCGCCCTTCCCAGCACACCGTATTTTCTTGCTATTCCTGGCCCTCATTTTCTCGGCAAAGGCGGCCTTCTTCTCCCTCAGCAATCTCTTCTCCTTTGAGGCTGGACTCTCAACAGTACCACCCGAGCCCCAGCGAGGCTGCGGATGTAGAGGATCGACTTGGGGAGGTGGTGGAGGCTGTGGGGTCGACGACGTCGACACCGATGACGAAGAGGAGGGGGGTTTCTTCTTTCCGCGCGAGGAGGAGGAGACGGATGACGACGACGACGACGACGGCGGTGGTGGTTTTTGCGACGAGGGGACTGTGCCCACGTTGGCATTCCCTGCGCCACTGCCGATGACAATCTCCTTCTTCTCGTCCTTCTTGTCCTTCTTGTCCTTCTTGTCCTTCTTCTTGGCATGTGTCCTCGACTTGCGTTCTCGTAGTTGCTTTTCCTGCATCTGTTGCTGTCGCATCTTAACGTTGTGGAGGGCGTTGTACCCGTTTGTCTGCCCGTTTGTCTGCCCGTTTGTCTGCCCGTTTGTCTGCAGGACGGAGCCGCCGCCTTTGGCGAGGAATACGTCGGGGGAGGGGGACGCCGTGGTACTTGCGGTTGTCGTCGTCGTTGCGGTTGGAGGAGCGGGAAGGACCGTGGAACTTTCTTCTTTATCGGCATACTTGACAGTATCCTCCTTTCCAAATCCGCTGGTGACACAACTTCCCTCCTCTCCCCTCTTTTCTTTCCCCCTTGGCTCGACCTTCTCTTTCCTTTTCTCCCTCCCCCCCCCAGTAAGGATGCTAAAATCATCCCCCCCCTCCCTCAGCCTCCTCCTCATCTCCCTCATCTCGTCCTTTGCGCGCCTGTTGTCAAAAGAATCGGAGACGTTGTTCAGATCTTCGTAGGAACGGTCCAGAGAGGTGGGGAGGAGAGAGGAGCACGATTTGTCGTTGTCGTTGTCGTTGTCGTTGTCGTTGTCGTTGTCGTTGTCGTTGTCGTTGTCGTTGTCGTTGTCGTTGTGGTTGTCGTTGTCGTTGTCGTTGTCGTTGTCGTTGTCGTTGTCGCTGTCGCTGTAGCTGTCCACATCACCTTCCTCATTATCGCCCTCAACGGCCTTACTCAACCCCTCTCCCGCCCCCCCCGCTGGGCCACACTCGCTAACATCCAGTGAGTCCTGAGAGATCAAACTGTCCCCCAACGAATTCCCCGAGGAGGAGGAGGCTACACCCTTCAGTGCGTAAATATTCGACCCTTTGGGGACCTTAGCGCATCCGTCGTCGGGGTGCACGAGCTCAGCGCGGTCACGAGGTGATGACGAGGGGAAAGGACGGTCGTAAGAAGACGTTTCTTCTTCGATAACATCGTGTGATCTGACGTCAATGACATCGCTGGCTCGGTTACTGTGATAGGCGTGGTTGTCGTTTCCGTCCCTGAGATAGTCACTGGCGAACACAACACCCGTCTGCTCTGTGGCGATCGTCAAATCGTCCTCGTAACACTGCTGCTGCTGATGATGATGATGATGATGCTGTTCTCTCTTCTGTCGGCAAAAGAGATCATCACCTCCCCTCTCCCCAGCTCTCCCTCCCCCCGAATTCTCCTTCCCTCCACCTTTACTCTCCCCCCTTTCTCTTCCAACTCCCTTACTCTCCCTCCTTTTTTGTAGGAGGGATTTCCTCCCCTCCTCCTCCTTCACTAAATTCTCCTCCCGAATCTTCTTCTGCGCCAGTATCCTCGCCCGCGTCGCAAGGCGGACCATTTTCTCCCTCTCGCGGTCACGTTTACCACGATCACCGTCTTCGGAAAGGTCTGAGCGATCGTGGGATGTTACACCGCGACCTTGTTTAGTACCGTAACTTGTGGGGAAGCATGATGTTACTGACGTGCTGGAGCTGTATCGAGAAGAGTAACTGTCCCCGCCGACCACTGACGACACCGCGCGGGATCCATTGATCGAAGGAGATTGTTCACTTGATACTGATCGAGATGATCGGGACACTGACATTTTCTACAAGGGAATTCTTTTAGTTTCTTTTTTGGGTGTAGGAATTGTTATGGTTACAGAAGACAAAAGAGGAAGAAAACAAAAAGAAAGGAGCAAACGACACACACAGACACGATGAAATGCACGTCTGGGAAGCTTTTCCCACGCTCCTCGGCTATATCCCTCTACAGAAAAGAAGAGAAGAAGAAGAATTCACAAACCTCAAAAGCCTCTGTAAGTCACGCCTTCAAAAAGAGAAAGCCAAGGAAATGACAAGGGTTTTTTGGAGGGTTAAAAAAACGTTTTTGAGCGGGGATATCGATGCGAGATGTGATTGGTTTTCAAAGTTTTTTGTTCAAATCCGGGATTGTTAATATCCGAGTGTTTTTGTTTTTATTTTCAAAATTTTTTCACCCTTCACCCGTTCGGACCCTTTGAACTGCTTTTTTCAGTACAACCATGCTGTTTAATTCGATCATCAACAACAAATAACTGCCCTGTACACACACATACACACACTATATTGTTGATACCTGATCATATCGTGCGGAATAGTTATCTCTCTCTCTTAAACATAAAAACCATTCCATTACCGTATCACATCCCGACACACTGCCAGACAAAAAACAGACAGAAGAGAGAGAGAAATTAGAGTCACAATACAGAAGCAGGATTGTGAGAGTGTGTCACAGAGACAACACACACCAAACAACAACAAGCTATAAAAGATAACATTGAAACCCTTCCACAATGTCAAGCTCCCTCCCAGCAATGTGTGCCCAGCTGACAACCGAATTCACTTCATGTGCGGAGACTCTCCGGACTACGTACTCGGTCCCTGAACGCGACATTAAAAGAATGCTCCGATCACTGATAACCGAAATAAGAAACAAGGTAAAAATCGAGGGCGAGGTGTTGGAAAGCTTGAGAAAGACAGCCCGAGACGAGAGGAAGGAGGCCAGAAAGATCAAGGTGCTTCTAGGAGAGGAAGAGGCCAAAGACGAAGGAAATGGAAACAACGACAGTGACAACGACATCGACACGACAAATTCATCCTCTGATCTCACCGTTATCCTCCACACATGCCGCACTGAATCTCTCCAGCTGAAAGAAAAGTGGAAGGACATCGTTGGACAGCTTCTCCATTGCAAGAAGAGGATGGAGGAAGACTTCCCGGACTTTGACGAGGTGGCAGGGTCAGAGTTCTTCCGGGAGTTTCGGGGGGATAACATCCATTATTTTCAGAACAAGTTTCTTGGGGAGGAGAGTAGTGGCAGCAGCAGCAGGGACAATGACGGAGGGGACAATGACGGAGGGGGAGAGAAGACGTTCCCTGCACTTTTACTTTCTGTGAAAAAGGTTCTCGAGAAGGTGTCTGGAGAGAAAGCACGCATGGAATCCCTCAACGCCTCAATGATATCCAAGCTGGGAGGGGACGAGTCTTCTCTCCTTCTAGACACAAAGGAGGGTATACCCATCCCTCGTAACATGACAAAGAAGGTAAATTTGCACCTATCAAAACTAACCATGAGCCGGGAGGATACCTTCAACACCTTAGCCCTGGAGATTAAAGCTCTCTGGGATGCGTGCAAGATCGACGTTAACAACGAATTCGCCCTTAAAGTGAGGGATATGGGAAAATTGCAACTGGGGACCTTGGACAGTATTCGTGAGGAGATCAAGAGACTCAAGGTTATTAAGGAGGAGAAGGAGGCACCGGTGCTCAGAGAAGTTAGAGACAAGATTGAGGCTCTTTGGAATCGATGCGGGTATGACAAAGAGAGTAGGCAGATGGAGTTCTCTTTATTTTACGAGGAGGGGGGAGGGGATGACTCGCTTCAGGAACACAGGAAGTACTTCGCGAGACTCGAGGCCCTGTATAGAGGCCAACCACTTTATGATCTTATTTACAAATTTGAGCTTCTCATCAAGAGGAGAGACGGACTGTACGAGAAGAGACTGAACGGTACGGGGGAGAGTGCGGAGACACTTGCTACTGTGAAGAAGATAGAGGAGATGCAGTCGAAGATCACAGAGAGTATCAAGAGGAAACTAAAGGCGTATAAAGAGGAGAGCGGGGGCGAACCCTTTATACTTGGTAATGAACCGTATGGGAAGAGACTACTTGAGAGGGAACGGTACGTACAGGAGCAGGAGGCTAATATACAACAGGCAAGGGAGACGAGAAGACAGAACAAAATAAGCAAAAAATCAGAGCCCGGGAAAAAGGAGACAGAAAGGAGGAGAAGCGAAATTTTAAAGGGCCTCGAGTTGAAGAAGCAAAGAGCAATGCTTGCGCTGAAAGCCAAGAGAGCACTGGAAAGCCCTGCGAAGAAGAGCCCCAAGAAGACTTCACCAACTGTAAGGAAGGCAATATCAGCATCCAAGACGCCTGCAAAGATTCCCATATCAAGGTCGAGATCTGTATCGCCAGTACCAGAAAATGGCGCAAAAAGATCGACAGAAACATCCACAGGGACAGGAGGAACAACGACACCAACACGTACCACCGCCACCCCCACGACACCAACGCGGACGCCGACTACTGCCCGCACGACCCTAACACGAACCACGCCCACACGAACCACGCCCACACGAACCACGCCCACAAGAACCACGCCCACACGAACGACTCCCACACGAACGACTCCCACACGAACGACTCCCACCACACGGACAACTACTGCGACACGGACGACTGCGGCGGCCAAGATCAGGAGAGGAATTAGTCCTACGCGCACGGGTGTAACGGCAACGACGCCGCAGAAGAGATCGCCAACAAAGACTAGTGTCGGCGTTTCACCCACAGTGAAACCAAAAGTTTCGCTAACCCCAAGAAAAGTCGCACCGAAGGCCACACCGCCCACAAAACCGAGGCCCTCGAATCTTCCTTCACCTGTTCCAAAGTCATGACCGTATCTCGTCTTGGAATGTAATGATAACGCAGAATATAAGTGTTGCAGTACTTAAAAGGGAAGGAACGCTTTCTTCGAGAACTACTAATTTTTTTCTATCTTTAACTGTTGTCGCACCAACTCCTCTCCAAAAAAGCTCAGCTTTACCTCCCACATATCGAAAAGCACGGCATGCACCCTCCTCTCTGACTCTTATCTAAATCTGCCAACGAGCTGTTGCCGTTCCCATTTGAATTGCCATCGGCATCCCCCTGTCCGCCGCACTTGAGCGTGTTGAGCGCCTGGACCCACCTCCTCGCTTCCATGGCCGAATCGGCCTTGAGCGTATAGACCCTCTCGTTCAGCTCGATCGTAAAGAGGGACCCGTCATTAATCTCAACACTCTCCATCGTTCGACCCTCCTCCACATTCTCGATATTCCCCACCTGGGGTAGATTCAACGCCGCCAGGAGCTTCGTCATTTTTTTGCTCTTGTAATATGTAAGAAAGTTGCCGTTCGTCTCGAACCACCGCTTCTGCCACCGACCGTCCCGGGTCATCTTGTAAAGGTAGCCAGAGATATGAACCAGGTCATGGTTCATTGAAGAGTCTACCAAGGGAGCAAAAAGGGAAAGCCAGGCAACATGGCACACAGGCAACATGGCACACAGCCGTTTAGATCGGTCAGCGCAATTAAGACAAATCAATCTGCAAAGAATATCTACTCACATGCGTCGGAGGCAGCTCCAGTGCTGCTCATGAAAGGTATGAAATGCACCAAACGAAGGGGACGAAGCAATTATATCCCCTCCCCAATGACAGACTCCAGACTTGCTACGTATATACTTTGTTCAAGTTGCTGGTTACAGCTTGAAAAAAAACAGAGCAATTTGAAGTAATATAAAAGAACAGAGGCCTTGTTTTTGTTTGAGCTTGGAGAGATGAGTCCAACGTGAGAAAATCATCGGGGACCGGGGAGAGAGGCCAGAGGCCGGCCGAAGGTGAAAGCTAACACCAGCCTACAAAAATCACTGACAACGACCTTAAACTATTATTTGACCTCCGCTCACTACCAACATCACATTGAGTGGAGAATTTTGTTCCCTATATTCATATTTATCTATCAAAGCTCCCACACAAAACCCAACTTACAAACCTGAATCAAACACAAAATGGCGGATGAGGAGGAGAAAAAGGAGGGGCCGACCGCACCTGAGGGAGTGTTGCCTTTCTTTTTCCCGGATAGTGGAGCCCAAAAGTACGGAATGAAGACTGGAGAAGGCATTGTTGACTTGGTAAGTTTTTCTCTTGAGCGGGGAGGCTTGCTCCTTACCTGCCTGTATTCGGCTGGGCCTGTGGGGAGAGAAAACCAGGCACTCTTACTCGAAGCTAACGTCGTCTCCCTTTCACCTGCCTTGTCACAGATTGAGATGAAGACCTTTAAGAAGCAACCGATATTGGACGAAATTGCAGCTATGGGGTTTATGTGTCCTTTCGAGCCCGTTCAGAAGGAAATTAATGCGTGCCCCTTGGAGGAGTTTCTCGTGGTTACTGACATCAAGTCTACGTACGGGGAGATGTTTTTGCTCTACTATACTGGAGAAGCGATCGAAGCTGAGCTGAACAAAGCTGCAATCGCAGAAAAGGCGGCGGCTGAGGAGAAAGCACGGAAGGAGAAGGAGGAAGCTGATCGCATTGCTGCAGAGGAGGCCCGGAAGAATGCTGTTTACGTAGATGAGCCCTTCTTGTCCAAACCTTACACCTCCGACACGCAAGAACAGACGGAAGCAGAGATCGCTAAACTCTCAATTGTGACGGATCGACCACTTATCAAAATCAGTATCGGTCGAACGGCAAAGTCTTGTGGCTTGGAGTGTCATTTTGGCAACCGTGATCATGATGTTTCAGGGCAGTTGGATACCCGGGCTCAAAAGATTCCAGAGTTTGACCTGAACCGCAGCGAGTGTGATGTTGGCGTCCAAGCTGCTAGCGAAACTATCGAACAATCTTCCCAGACAACTTGGAACCGCAAAATTCATAAATGTTCTCAGTATGAACCAAACCCCTCCTTAACCAGTACTACTACCTCAACCACAACATCGACATCAACAGATCCTCCCCCTCTCCCCCCCCTAGAAGAGTTGAACGAGGAAGAAAAAGAAGCCCGAAGACAACAGATTAAAGAAGAGCGACAGAAGAAACACCAAGAGCAGAAGAATATTTCCAACATGCTAAAGAAAATGCTGCCCTCGGTTGAGGAGGCTCTCCTACAAAACGGAACGGTTGACATCTTCAGGGAGGCTCTTTCACAGGTAGGAGAAGACGATAACACTGTCGGGAGCAAGATGGAGAACCAACTTAAGGAGCTCCGAAACTTCACCGACCTCGAATTCTCCAAGAACAAAGCCCTCACTTGTATCGATTGGCACCCCCTTAAGAAGGGTGTTATCGGAGTCTCGATCTGCAAGTCCCTTTCTTTTGACCAGCGCGTGGAAAGGTCTGGACTCGTGGACGTCGCTCATGTCATAATTTGGGAGGTGAGTTATATATTTGGTGAAGTATCTGTCCCTAGATGTCCTAAAATCAGCAACTTTCCTCCCCCACGACTAACAAACCACAATCCACGTCATGTGTATTAAATGTCACCTCGCTCGTTCTTAAAAGTTTGCTGAATGGATCAAACCCCAACTTGTTCTCCAGACCCCTCACGAGTGCTTCACCTTCAAGTTTAACCCCACTATGCCTGATATTGTCTGTGGAGGTTGCTTTTCAGGTCAGGCGATCATGTGGAATCTCACGGAATCTATGGAGAAGGTCAACTTGAAAAAATCCACAAAGAGCGAAGTCGATGATGACGAAGACGACGGCGCGGGGCTTGTGGCCCCGGCAGCAATGTCACACATCGATGCAAGTCACCGGCGTATGATCGCTGACATGGCCTGGCTCCCCCCTGACTCCATGATCAACTCTAAGGGTCGCATTCTCGCTGAGGAGCACCTTGATGGCAAATCATACCAGTTCATGACCATTGCAGGTGATGGCCAGGCCCTTGTCTGGGATATTCGATTCGAGGACATTGCAAGAGGTAACCTCCCCCACATTTACAAGCCCAAACCTGGCCAATTCGACAAGGCAAACAAAGATGGCACCTTTAGTACGCCCCCCTGGCTCCCGCTGTTCAAGATGAATGTCAAACGGCTTGAAGGAGTGGGCGAGCTCTCTCTGTGCAAACTCTTAACAGACCTAGGAAACAAAACAAGTAGTGGAGATGAGATCGACCGGCGAAGCCACATTCTGTGCTCAAGTGAGGAGGGCGATCTTGTGTTTGCAGATTGGCGGGCCAAGGCCGCCGGGAAACAAGACACCAAAGATGGCGACGAAGACGAGGGTAACGATACGCCTGAGTACGTGCAGTGGATGGCAAAGGATCACAACAGGCCCTGCGTTGCCTTGGCTAAATCGCCCTTTTTCGAGGACACAATTGTGAGCGTCAGCGACTGGAGTTTCCATATCTGGAAGCTTGACAGCGATAAGCCCATCTTTAGCAGTCCTGATGCTAGCACTTACTTGACTGGAGGTAGTTGGTCGCCAACAAGGCCCGGAATGCTCATGATCAGCAAGGCTGATGGCTGCATTGATGTTTGGGACTTTACTGACAGCAGCTATCACCCAAGCGCAACCTTGATGACTACGCCGAGCCGTATCACTAGTTTTAGCTTTTTGACAGGAAAGACGTCAACCACCAAGCAACAACTGCTTGCTGTAGGCGATATTGCTGGGAGTCTGCACGTGTTTGACGTCCCGCGCAATCTCTTCAAACCCATTAGTAACGAGAAGAGCATCATGCAGAACTTTTTTACTCGAGAAATCAAGAGAAAAGACTTTGCCAAGAAGAGGCAGGAGACCAGGGACGAAGAATTTGCAGCTCTGGCAGCCAGTAACACAGAAGAGGGGGGTGCTGACGAGGGGGCGGGTGAGAAGAAGGAGGATGGGAATGGACAGGGAGCCGAGGAGGAGGATGCTCTTCTGGAAGCAGAGGAAATTGCCTACAAGGAGCTGGAGAAGAAATTCGTCCTAGCTCTTGGGCTAAGTAGCGAGGAGCTTCCTGAACACCTTCGAGGGTACCTAGAAGAAGAGGAAAGTGCATAAAATAATTTGGCCACATTGTAACCCAGAAAAGCTGTGAAATATGTTTTTGCGAACTAGTAGTTGTCGGTCAACGTTTGCGGCTTTTTACCATTTAGCATACACGAATTGCGATATTATACAATCTCAGTTGATACATAAAAACCTCAGTTGGTACTGATGTAAATCAGTCCCAATCCCTCCCCGTCGGCTGTGGCACCCATGGCCCAGCTCAGATTGTCAATACTCTTCTTGGCCACTTGCTTGAGTTTGACAAGTGGCATGCTTGCGATTGTACCTTCCTCGAATCCAAGGTCCTCCTCGGTGATACTGATCCGGAACTTATCGTTACTACTTCGTTCTAGCACCAAAAGAGTGATTTGGTGAGGTCCACCTTCCCAAGCTTGGCTAGCAAAGCTAGTGATGCTGCACATTTTCTCGGCAATTTTGCAATTTGTCTTGAACAGTCCAGTCGTACTCTTGTTCTCTTTCGCATCGTCCGGAAGATCATCATTGGTCATGTTGAGATCTTGCTTGCCTTGGAACTCACTGTTCTTCTTCATTTCTATATCCTGCTTGTCGACCAAAGCTCGCAACGCGGTTGGAGCCGCAAGCTGCTTCTGAATGTCGTTCAGAGTGCCGAGCAAGAATTGGCGGTGTCTAGCAGCACTTGTGCTGAGCGGAAGCCCGCTGGCGCTGCCCCCGACGCCACCGTTCACACTATTTTCACTCATGTCCATATTTTTGTTTGCGAGTTTCTTCTTTCCCCTATTGCCGGTGCTCGCTTTCTTCCCCGTTTTTACTGATTCCACAAACTTTTGGGGTCGCTCATAAGGATTAGCCGCCTCCTTCTTTTTGGTCTTCTTCTTCCCGCCAAAGCCACCAATGCTACCCCCCAAACTACCGCCAATGCTGCTTCCATCCTCCCCAGCGTCTTTCGGAGCATAAGCGCCGGTTCCAGTGTTCTTCAACGACTCCAACTTGTTCTGAGCAGTTATCAGGTGAGTTAGCGGATGACTCTTGCTAGGCTGGTTGTTGTTAAGCATTTCCTTGAAAAATGCATCCTCACGCTGCTGAATTATTTCTTCTGTCATCCGAGGTGCCACCGAGTGCTGTAGATTAGCTTGCGACTGGTCTAAAACACCACTAGTGTTCCCATATGCACTTGAGCCCATTCCATCGTAGTTGACATTAATGCTTCGGATTGCATCTGGAAAGTTGGGTGGAGGATTGCTTACAAATTCATTGCTTGTCATACTGTCGGAATTTACTCCCCTACCGCCCTTGTTGTAACTGTGTGATTTGTAGGTGCTGGCATGCGCAGTGCTATTATCAACACCCATAGGCAGCCACTTCTCATTTGGAGTGCGACCTCTGGACTGGTCGTGGTAATAGCGTGGATCTCCGCTCTGCTCCTGGCTGGCATTTTGGCTTTTTTTGCGTTGCTTGTGTGGAGGAGCAATTTGGAAGTCAGTGGAGGCGAGCTCAGCATATACGAGAAAGCAATTTTCGCAGCACATTGCTGTCTTGTAGAGAAAGAGTGGGTCTTTCCGGTAGCGCCGATACGCCGGGGCGGTCAACTTTGTGTGGAGTTGTCGGATGACTGGCGGAATAGTTACGTCTTCAAGACAAATGCTATCCTTGTTGGATGTTTCTGGATTCAGTTTAACTCCACCGAATCCGACACCGCCAGCGGCAGTAACAATGGCTGGGTCAGGGGGCCACTCTAGCGTTCCATTCGAAGTCTGATAAGTCAGGTCTACAGTAAGAAGCGTAATTACTTGCTCAAAGTGCGCGATGACTGTCTTATAAGGAACAGGGTGGTATTGGTCTGAGGGAAATTTGTTCCCGCAGCTAATACAACTCACAAACGGGGTGGGGGCAGGGTTTCCTTCTTTGGTCTCGTTCTTAGAGCCATGAGAAGCAAAGTGAGCAAGTTTGATTGTTGGGGGAAGCTTTACGACGTTGTCAATGTTGAGGGGCTGCATAATTGTCCCCGTATTGTTGCTGCTACTGTGGATTTTAATTTGAAGATTAGCCCCGGAGGAATTCACAGAGTAATATTTTGATTTGAACCTCATTTAGATCGCAATTCTCACCTGAAAGCCTCATCATCCAGCCTTATACTACTGCTGTACAAACACCAAATTCTGTCCTTTGCATCAACCTTAAAATTCATCACCATGCGCTTAATGCGGTTCTTCTGAAATGATACTTCCCCAACATGCGAGACAATATTCTCACAGATCCGCTGAATTTGCGACGGCAGTACATTACCTCGAAGAGGTGCCGCAGAGGAGTGAAATTCTGGACCTTCGTAGGTAATGCTGCGCTCATAGAGCCCGAAGCGCTTATCGTGAAGTTGGCGGTTATTCACTCTCCTCTCTAGAAGACAAACCTTGGGACTCCAGACAGCACGAATCATTGCATTCTTTGTCCCCTTGGGCTCAACGAACCTCTGCAAGATTCCACTGTTCTCCTTCCACCGGTTATAAAGGAAATCGTGTAGTCCCTCCCGGTCGAAGTATTCAATCTGAGTGGGAGGAGCCTGACCTTCCTTCCCCTCATTCTGCTCTATGCTAATGTAAGAGGCTACAATGTCACTACCAATAACACGCTTAGTCATAGCCTCTTCAATTTTAACGTTGACAATAGTCTGTTTGTGTTTGCGTTTCACTTTCCCATCTACCCCTGTGAAGTACCATTGCACGGGCTGACCAAATTTGTAGATGATGGTATCGGGTATGTTGATGGAGGGGCCAAAATTCAGCTCATCTTTCTGCCAAATATGGTGAAATAGTGCATCGTTGATCCCATCTCCATGAAGGGCACCAGCACTCATCGTATTCTGATAGTGTTGTGGGTGTGTTGGGGTGGAAGGGGTGGAGAAGGTTGGAGGTTGTGTCCAGATGGACTGTTTGCCTGAGAGCTGATTACAAAAAGCAGGCGGAAGAAAAGGGAGGGAGAGGAGAGCTTCGCTATCGTCTCTCGGCGTGGACAAACGTTAAAGGCGGGTAGAGAATTATAAAATCCTTTTGGCAAAATTGCTGTGTTTGAGATGAGTTGAGAGTTGCAACAGACAACCATTATCTTTCCTCCTTTCACTTGATTAATATTTATTGCTGTCACGGACACCGAACTGCCGATGGTCTCTCGATTAACGAAAAAAGAGAGGAAGAACAAGCTCATCAACGTGCTAAAGAAGAAGCTCATAGCCAAGTACGGAACTAACGATGGTCCACAGTGCAAGTTTAACATCCAGCTGGAGGAGATTGTCGACTCTGTGTCTGGATTGGTGAAAGGTGACCTACAAAGGTCACACCTTGCCGAGATTGAGAACAGGGCCAAGGCTGCATGCAGTGGTTTTATGAAAGGCAAGCCGAATGGTTTGGCCAGCCACCAGCGCCAGAACATGGCTGCGGGAAAGAAGCTCGTCTGCCCTGCAAGTCTTAAGAACGACTGGGTAATCATGGACTTCTTTGAAGCAATCGAAAACGACAAGAGCATCAAGGCTGACCAGAAAAAGTTGCACGATGAAAAGGTTTCAATCAGGAGGACTTTGGATGAACAGTGTGCCGCAAAAGAGAAGATTCGGCTTGAAGAGAAGAAGAAAGAAGACGCGTACTTACGCGAGCAAAACTCCATAATGGAGCAGTGGAATTACGAGCAGCAGATCGCACATTCTATGGGCCATAAGAAGATGATCGCTGAAAAAGCCATCAGGGACCAACAGTGCCGTCTGAACGCTCTGAAGAAGAAGAAGATCAGGGACAAAGAAGATGCCGAGGCAAGACAAGACATATTGATATGCCAACAGGAGCTGGAAAGACAAGAGCAGCAGAGGATTGGTCGAATTAACGACCAGAAAGCCAGGAATGTCGAGAACATGGCGGCGGTCATGAAACAATTTGGAAAGAAGGAGAAGGAAGAGAGGGAGCAAAAGGCTGAGGACTTTAGACTTATGTGCCAGAAGAGAGACATGATGCTTGCGGAGGAAAAATCTAGGAAGGATGCCTTCAATGAGAGGGTTGCCAAGTACGAAAAGTACAGCAGCAAGTGGCAGGAGAGTGGTGCAGGGGCAGCACAGAGGGAAGAGGAGCTCAAAATGGAGAGGAAAATTTTGAGAGAGGCTGCAGCACACGATGCTGCCAAGGACAAGCGAGAGATTGATGATGCAAAGAAGCAGAAGGATATGGCAATATTCTTACAGGCTGAGAATTTGAAAATGGCTGCAAAGAGAAGGGCCGAGGAGTCGGCACAGGCTATTATAGACAAGAAGTACTCGAGCGGCATCAGAAAAGCTGGAGAAGCGTATGCAGCTGGTGCATGGGAGAGAGAAATCGAAGAGAGGGAGAAAGGAAAGAAATATGCGAGGGAACTAAAGCTTCAGAAGATGGAGATTGACCGTCGTGTCACAAAGGTGGAAATGGGTCCAGTAGAGCGGACCATGAACAGAAAGTTGTTGATGAGGCTCCAGAAAGACAAGAACATAATTAAAGACATCCAGAAGAAGATGTTCGACAAGCGGCAGATGACCAAGAGTGAGATCTTGAAGTATAGCAGCAACCTTCCCGGGTTTACGCGACCCGGAGAGGCCAACCCTGATTATTAGATTTCATGGGACGACCGTGTGTGTGTGTTTTGTTTTTGTTTGGATGTGTACCTATATACAAGTGAAATATAAAGAGGCAGTTTTTAACCCCGCATTTTATTCATTCATTTATTGCAGTAGATTCCTCACCCCTGGCAATTTTCAACACTCGTTCGGCCCCTGACATAACGTGCATCATATCAGTGCCTAGCGCAATAAATTTATACCCATTGGCAACATTCTCTTGGATTGCTTTATCGGTAACAACGACCACATGCTTTCCGCTGGCAACACCGTGATCTGCAGCTATTCGCCTGTACTCTTCCAAGTCAGAAACCACGCGAGGATCGCAAGTGTTTCCGGAACAAAGGTAAGAGCCAGAGTGATCATATGGCCCATCTTGAGTGAAGACTAAGCCAGGACAGGTCATAATTTCACTGCAGTTTGAGCGGGGATTGAAGGCATGCCTGTTCTCAAGCTGAACACCGATGCATACAATGTCGTTGGCAGTTTTTGCGTATTCTCCAAAACCGAGTCCGTCAATATTGCAGCCACCATAGCCGAATCCTCTGCCTCCTTCAGGGTATTCATCGGAGGGGTAATAACAGTTCATAACTGCAGTTTTTGCCTCAGCAAGGGATTGCACATTTGGGAAGAGGATACCAACAGCACCAGCATCCAGGCACCTTCTTGCAAACGACTTCCGGTCGTCAGAATCGAAGGGGACCCTTACAAACGACAGGCAGTCATTTCCTCCCATTACCTCGATGCAGCAAGCGATCTGATCCAGCGAGATTCCTCCATGTTCGGCATCGATGACCACCAGACTGTGGTGGGCAGAGAGAGCACGAGCGGTACGCCAGTCTCCAGACTGCAGCCAACCTGCAAAGACAGGAGGCGCCTCTTTATCTAGAAGTTGCTGTCGAAAAGTTGAATTAAGTAGTTTAGCACTCAGGGACTGAGAAAGCCGTGCTGCCATTTCCATTGCTTTCTCCTGTTAAAAGAAATAAACAATACCTTTGTAAGAAAATGTGAGTGAGTGGGTGCGATTCAGAATTTATATCATTAACTTCAAGCAACAAAGACGAAACTTTAGCTCTTTTAGCAGCCTAGGGAGTATGTAGAGGGAGATGCCGTGCGGAAGCGGCGGAGGCGAACGGCGGAACAAAGTCTCGACATTTCATTCGTTAATGGAATCCACTGTTTCAGC
>Ga0115556_1001551_pt1 | contig 15749 bp, 15 predicted proteins | sample COGITO_mtgs_1104_5_FD_87282 | JGI IMG/M metagenome (GOLD analysis project Ga0115556, IMG submission 87282) | Pelagic marine microbial communities from North Sea - COGITO_mtgs_110414 | ecosystem: Environmental > Aquatic > Marine > Epipelagic | place: Germany:Helgoland, sampling site Kabeltonne... | reverse complement strand
TGTGCAATGAGCTCATCATTGTCATCAGGACAAAGCACCTTCCCCTCAGACTATTGTCATTAGGGATGTAGCCATAGAACTTGGGTTGATTCTTCCTGTGGGGTACATCCACATCCAAGTCGAATGCTATCATCGCACTTGCGAACCCTGTTGTGAGACAACTGATTCCAATTGACACCAAAGCAAATGTACCAGCTTCCTCTGGAGCCAACAGCCAGACATATAGCTGCAAAACACAGCCTGGAATACTCTCGCAGCCAAGCTCAATGCATTTGTTAATTATCATTTCAGCAAGTTGATCGATACTTGCCTCCTCGTCTTCGTGATTCGTGGATACTCTGTAGGCATCGACAGCTGGACGCAAAAATGACACGGTGATCAAGGCTTCTTTGCCGATCACCAACCAGCTCTTCCTCCTGTACTGTGAATACACAGTAATCAATTGAACAAATATATTCCCCAGAAGCATCGCCAGAAGAGCATTTGCCTGCCCCACCAACTCTTCTTCCTCGTAGTAAGTGCTTATGACGTAAATATCTGTCACAGCATCAGTGGTACTTAGCACAGCTCCCACAGTCACTCGAAATACCGTCCCGTAGATGCTGTCTCGCATCAAATTATTGGCAATGACAACCATGAACTCTTCGAAACCGACCACTTCCTTGAACAGGACGTCCAGCTGGGCGTAGTTTAACCTCCAAGCATCTATCGCAACAGCACCTGTCTTTCTCTTCCTTATGAATGTCGACAACGAGCACCCTACAAGCCGACATTCCTCGTCTCCCCAATCTGTCAAACTGAGTTTTTTGTCGACTTCCCTCACCCGATGAAACTTGTTCTCCAAAATGAAGCTGAGAATTGTGACAAAGCCAGGGCATCTTTCGACAATAGATGAGAACAACTCCTTTTCCTCCTCAAATATACTGTGAACATGAGCGACATTCTCGATATGATCGGCCACCCTATCTTCGTAAATCTTCTCTGCAACAGCCTCCCAGGCGATCTTAGTTTTTGTTGAGAATGTTGTTTCCATCATCTTCGTCCAACTCAGGTGTTTCGATGTTACTTACGTTGCCGGTGCCTGCAGTAGGGCTTTATCCATATTTAAAGGATATTCAATAAAAAAAAGTATTCTAAGGCCCTTAATACAGTGTATAAGTGAAAAATGAAGAGTTTTGACGTAACAATTTTGATGTTGAGTGGAGCAATTGTTGTTTCCCCCCAATGTTGCACAGGCGAAAATGAGAAAGCAAATACCTCCCTCCCTCTTGAAATTTATAGTCCAATTATTCCCTTACCCCTTTAAGCGGCACCGGGCGGACCATGGCAGTCCATTCGTCACTTCCTTCACCATCTCCTTTCTATCAACCAAAGACATTGCATGCCAAGAAACTTGCATGCCTTTATAAATCATATTTCGTCTTTGCTTGCATCCGATTTCATAATTACTTCATCTCCGACGAGCAGCGTGTCGTTGGCATGGCATCCGCAATTTTGTATGTATTCGTTGAGCTTAGTTTCACTACACTTGTTGATGAGGACCCTAAAACAGGGAAGATCAGCATAAACTGGGGGCTTCGAAAAGGAGTTGGATACAGCAGTTTTGCCCAGTTTTGGTCCAACGTTTGTTTTGCTCCCTTCATGTTGTTTGGGTTTCGGTATCTCACATCAGAATTAGGCCTCGACAACAGCATTGCTCGGGTCTTGCTATTCCCCTTCAATATTTGGATTCTTGAAACAATAACTGGCTACTTTATAATGTTTTTGTTCGGCCGCAATGTGGCTTGGGAGTATGTTGGCCCTGATGCCTTTTGCCATGGCAACATTCGCCTCTTTTTTTATCCCTTCTGGGTGATGCTCGGAGTTATTGTCGAGGCAATATTCGCCAAGGTGGATGTGATGGGACTTGCTCAGGTTGGCTTATCGTTTCACTTTACGAGGAGGGTGCTTAGGATTGCTCTCCCCCTCACTCTTATGTTCTCGCCAAGGATGAAGCTTGGTGAGCTTTACAACACTATTTTTAGTGTGGGACGTGTCGACGTTACAAAGCCTTCATCAGTATCAGAAAAAAGTGTGCCCAGTTCTGCTCCGAAGCCATCTTCACAAACAAAAGCGAAAGCAGCAGCAAAAGCAAAAGCAAAAGCAAAATCTCACTGATGCTGACAGGAGCAGCGCTGAGACAAAAATGAAAATGTGTATAGATTTCTGTCCTGAATGGAGGGAGATGAAAGAAGAAGAAAAGACGTGTGGAAACAAAATTGTAAGCTACGTGATAACGAAGGTCGGACTTGAGACATCTTGACATTTATTAAAAGAGTTTTTACTGTTTTCGGTTGTTGCCAAAGGGTTTTTTCTTTAGTAGTAATACATTATTCCATATCCCCCAGTTATAAACCATAAACCCCTTAATATTCGATAGCTGCGCGTAGCTGCTTTTGTAGTTCTCAACACTTTATTGTTTGACATTGCTATTCCCACATCCTCACTTGAGCATCAATTATACCATTTGTAGTGGACACCATATGCGACCAACCCCACCCCAAAATTCACCACCCTAATCCAAGACGCTATCTAATAAAGCCTTCGTCATATTATCAATGCCCTCTTCGTACTCTGCAAGACTCTGGGGGGGTGGTTTGCCACGCTGCGCACTTTCCCCGCCGTTTTGGACAGGTTGTTGCATCTGCTGCCGTTGTTGTTGTTCGACCTGCGCCTGCATTTGCATCTGGACTTGCGCTTGAATCTGCTGATTTTGGAGCTGCTGCTGTTGTTGTTGTTGTTGTTGTTGCTGTTGTTGTTGTTGTTGTTGTTGTTGTTGTTGGTGTTGTTGTTGTTGTTGTTGTTGTTGCTGAGCTGCGACCATCTGTTGCGCCATCTGCTGTGCTATCTGAAGTTGCATCTGCTGCTGCATCGCCGGCAGCATTGCAGCAGAGGAGTTATTCACGACCATGCTGGAACTATTATTGACGAATTGCTACGTTACGATTTTGTTTTACCCTGTCAGCAGTTGAAATGATAGTGCGGCAAAAAGTTTGTCGCGTATAACGGAGGCCGTGGCCCACTCACCTGATGCATAGCATTCTGCTGAATCAGCTGTGCCATCTGTAACTGCATCTGAGCTTGCATTTGCGCTGCCTGCTCTTGTTCCCACGTGCTCTGGACCGCTTGCTGTATTTGCATTTCCATGAACGCTTGTTGAGCTTGCATCTGTTGCGATGTGGGGGATCCTTGGGGCGACAATGCTGCCTGCTGTCCCCCGCTTGTCATACCTGCAGTTCCCACCCCGGCGCCAACAACCCCACCACTAGCCGCTGCTGGTGTCCCCCCAGCCCCGCTGCTACCATCACCACCGCTACTTGGGTACCAGGCCGCCGCATCGGCCCCTCCTGCCCGTGTATTCCCGCTCCCAAGCTGAGCCTGCTGCGGCGAAACAGCCGTACTTGCCTCACCACCATCCGCGGCTTCAGTCTGCATTATCTGCGGGGCAGACTCAGCTTCCTTATTTTGGGTCTGACTTGCTGCTGTTATGCTGCTAGTACCATCACCACTGCCTGCAATAACAGGGGCAATTCCCGAGCCTACGGTACCAGTAGCGCTAATTCCAGCGCCAGCTGCAGTCCCAGCAACAGCTTGGGCTACCCCCGTACCCCCATTTAGATCAAAAAGCTGCTGCTGAATCTGGTGTTGCATGTTCACAGCCTGCTGCTGCTGCATGGCAGCGTATTGAGATTGGGCAAGATGCTGTGCCATACCGGCATTCTGAGTATTAATGCCACCCCCGCCCATCACAATTGTACCATCTGCATTCATTATCAGCTGTGCCGGGTGCGCAAAAGAAAGAGCGTTCAGGGCATCCGTCTGCCCAGAAATGAAGGAATTGCCAATCGCCTGAATTCCAGAGGCACCGAAACCAATACCTCCAAAGGCACTAAGCGAGTTCGCATCGTTTACATGTGTTTGTGGTGTATTTGTGTAGTGATAGCGGTAGTGTGAGTACACATTTAAGGGTTCGTCCATGTCCATGTCCATGTTCCATGTTCCATGTTCCATGTTCCATGTTCCATGTTCCATGTCCATGTCCATGTCCATGTCCATGTCCATGTCCATGTCCATGTCCATGTCCATGTCCATGTCCATGTCCATGTCCATGTCCATGTCCAGCCAGCAGAAGCTTACCTTGGTGGATGGTGATACTTGCAAGCCTCCCCAAATTTACATCTCCCGTTCCTAAGAAAGTAAATACAATCAGGTTCTTCTGGTCTTTGAGGAAGGCTTTCATTGCTCTGCTTAGGCAGTGGTGGGTGATGGAATTTGCATGCTTGTCCAAACTTACAAGTGCCGTGTTTGAGATAATATTGACATGTTGGCTCATCAGGGCGGAGGGGGAATTCAGAGCCGGAGCGGTCCGTCTGCCGGGCTCGGCCTCCTCCGTTCTGGACGTCCAAGGGGTGGTGGTACTTACACGAGTCGCCGTATTTGCAGCGCCCAGTTCGGAGGAAGTCACGGCACTCAAATTCACCTGGCCGCTGAGGGAAGGGGGCTGTACAAACCATTTATGGATGGGTTAGTTGGACGTTTGTCACGAATTTAATATCGTTGACGGTAGCGTATGAGTTGGACGATCCATTGCGACTGATTGAGACTTTGTTCACAATGCTTGGGAAACAAACGAGCTTACCTTTTTGGTTCGGATCTGCAGCAATGAGCATATTATGGACCACTTCCGGCGCACCGTGGTTCTTCGCGAAATGAATGGGTAGCCATCCCCCTGGGGCAAGCTCTGTGACCTCACGAGGGTGGGTTCTGATCCTCTCGCTTATTAGGGGGCTAGCTTCATCCCAGGTAACTTCCTGATTACCCACACGACAACAACAAAGCTCGTGAAGGACAGTAAGATTTGACATTGTCTAAAAACCCAGGCACACACCACTCACGGGTAAAGATTTTGAGACGGAGGGGTCTACAGGGAGAGGGTTCAGGGAAGCTCAGGGAGGAGAACGGAAATAAAAAGCTTGTTTGTTGCTAATATTGACAGAAGTACGACCAGGGATAGATTTATTTTACTTGCTTGATTAATGGGGGGGGGCTACCAGATCCTATTGCTTTTTTGGGGCCCAAGCTCGAAAGCCCTGAAACCTGAAACTCTTGAAATCCCGTGGAGAGTGGAGAAAGTTGGGAGAGCGTTGTTGTTTGTTGAGGTCAGGTCAGGTCAGGCCAACTTTCACCTCCCCCTTTTATTAAAATAGTACCGCAAAAATACACAACCACTTGACTCTTGACTCTACTATCGGCAAAAATACCCATAAATGCGAGGATAATGTTGTGGCCGCACCATGGCTCTTATCTAAGTCCCAACTCTGACTAGGAAACTCCAGTAACATTCCCCCCTCTCCCACCTATTTTACCTCATTCCTAGAAAAGGCGTCCCGCCCCCTTCACGTGGGTGTCCACAAACGCAGGCAATGTTGAACGAAATTAAATCGACGGTTGTTCGCAAGCTTTCTGCTGCAGGCTCATCAATAATCTCAGGAGGCAATTCAGTTCATTCCCTTACCACTGAAAACCTATCTCTGGGGTCAGGCGAACAAGATCCTGACGGGCTCTCTGGCACTGGAGGGTTAGGTGACGAAGCATCCCATCACTCCAAGTCATCCCGCGGCAGCTATGGTGAGACCGGTTTCGGTGAGGCTGGAGAAATGAATGAGCCCGACCCCATTGGAATGCAACTCTCTACCACAAACATGTCCCTCATGTCATCCCTCTCTGGTATCACAACCACAACCACGGCATCATCGGTGAGAGGAAGGCCGCGGGGGGGCAGAGGTAGCCATGGTAGAACAGATGATGATGGTTCTAATAGTCCTCCGTCTTCGCCAAAAACACCTTCCAAGGGCGGCATTATGAATCGTATTCGTACCTTTTCTTTCAAAAAAGGTGAACGAAACGAAAATTTGATAGGGGATGAATGTCCAGTTGATGTTGTTGACAGCGAGAGCTCTGGGAGGCAGAGCGTAAGTAGCAGTCAGAAGAGGCAGATGCTTCTGAATAATATACTCAATCCCGCGGAGCAGCAGATGAACACAGGCGGTGGCTTCCAATCCGGAGAGAGGGACAATAATATTGGCAGTGGCGGTTTTGTTGCCGGTTCTATCTTCGGAAATGAATACAGTGACAATGCTGTCGACCAAAACAATGGCACTGGTTCCCAAGAGCGAAAAAGGTCTGGCAGCCGATCTCCTTTAGGCAGCTACGTACGAACAATGGCGCCCACTCGACGCAGTCGCGAAAGAAGCGGCGCTAGTGTCAGGAGCACCGCTAGTGCCAGGAGCAGTGTTCGTAGTACGGGAAGTAATAATTCATACAACTCGGCTGGTTCAGGTGGCAGCGGAGGCAGCGATAGCGGGGGTGGTGGCTCAGGGAGTCGGGAAAGCAATCATAACAGCCGGGTAAATAGCCAGACCAGCTCGCCGATGCCCGGAAGCGCATCATCGGGTATCAAGAAGATATTCTCCCGCTCCCCCGCAACCCCCAAAAGCGCTCATTCCAGGAACACCCACAGCAGCCACTCAATTGGAAGCGCCGACAACACATCATTTGGATCGACCGTGTCATCCGGCGATCAGGTGGGGTACTACCTTACTCCCGCTGAGTTACAGGCTGAACTTCTCGCCAAAAGGGCGGAGGAGGACGCCAGCGAAATCGACTACAGCTTTTGGATCGACTCGTCTGAACTCGTCTTCGACCTTAACGAAGACAACGAGAAGCGCATAATCGGCAGGGGCTCCTACGGCAGTATTTATTTAGCCAGTTGGAATGGGACGCCCTGCGCCGTCAAGAGGATCTTTGAGGATAAGGTTGGGAACTTGCTTCTACAAAAGTTCCAGGGGGAGATCAAATTGATGACAAGGCTGAGACATCCAAATATTATTCAGACGTACGGGGCCTGCTGGCCCAAGAGTGACCCAAAGGGGGGGAGGGATGGCGGGTTTGGGAGGTGTATAATTATGGAGTACGCCCAGTTGGGGAGCTTGAATAGTCTGCTCCTAGACAAGGGGGAGCTGTTGCCATGGGTCCCCATGGCCAGTGATCTGCCGACAGAGGACGAAGTCCAGCGTCATAATAAACTGCAGTTTACCGTCCAGGTCGCGAGGGGAATGGTCTATCTGCACAGTCAAAAGAGTCCAATAATGCACAGGGATTTGAAGAGCAGCAATGTCTTGGTGGCGCAAGGTTATCAAATGAAACTGTGTGATTTTGGCGATAGCAAGAGCCACGAAAATCATGGCGAGCGCGGGAGTGACAGCGAAACAGGGACACTACTATTTATGGCCCCCGAGATTGTCACTGCGAGCTCGTATAATATCAGTGTTGATGTCTATAGTTTTGCCATTTTGCTGATAGAAATGCTTACAAATGGACGCTTGAAAGAGTTTTACAACTTTCCTGCGGCAAGAGTCATGCACAAAGTCACTTCTACAGGGTGGAGACCAGACTTAACGCAGTACGAGGGAGACATTGAGACCAAAGCTATTACTGATATTATTCAGAGGTGCTGGGTACAGGAACCAGATGACAGGCCTACGTTCAAGGAAGTTTTAACACATTTGACAAATCTTATGGGAAAGAAGAGGGATTATGTCGGAATCAGCGGGACTTTCACCAAATTACCGGTCATTTAGGGTTAGCTTAGGCATGGCATGGGGTGCTGTCACAACCTGACAAAGCTGTAATATGCATAATTGGTGAAAAATTTACTAGCACAAAAGCACATACTTTTAAGGTTATCATTTTATCAGAAACGTAATTATCTTTGGAAACATGTACTACAATTTTTTTTGGCGCATTAACAGGGAGGACAATAAAGCCACACACACAACACAACTAGTGCCTACCAATAAGCGATCACGCTCAAACCGGAGAGAAGCGATCTCAGAATCCTTCTCACGAATCATCTTAAGCAGGGAGGACTCGGTTTTCGTTCGCTCAGTTGATAGTGTTTTCAAGGAGTGCTGGAGGACACTCTTCTGCTTCTCCAGCCGCTTCACCCTGGTCTCCAGCCAAATAGAATAGGAGGAGGAATTACTGTTAAGAGAAGATTTGGCGGAGCTTGGGTTAGGCGTACATTTGGCTGAATCAGGTGTGGGTCGATTGCGTCTACTGTTGGTGCTCTGGGAGGAGGTGTCCGTATCATTGTCCCAAATGTTCTTCTCCCACTGCTTCACATTCTCCTTTCCATCATCTCCGCGTACCGTTGGATCGTCCGAAGAGGAAAAAGTGCTTGTTGTGATCGTGCTGACATTGTTGTTGATATTTGGGACGACACATGCAAGTTGTTCCTGGTACTTTGAGGCCAATTGACCGAGCGACGATAAGGATATTGAGATCGAGCCTTGGGGGATTGTTGCACTCATTCAGAGGATATATGTTTTTATGGAAAAAAAAAAGAGGGTTAGGTTATAAACGAAAAAGAAAAAACAAAAACAAACCGCTGGAATTTGCACTGATTTGACTGAAAACTGAAAACTCAAAGTTCTTCTAGTAGCAATTAACGATTGCGAGAATTCGCTAAATTGCGCGCATGTCTTAGGCACATCTGCTGTTGGTTAATTTCAATTAAACCTCAATTATCTCAATTCCAAAATTATCTCATCATCTTGCGCAGTTCAACCTTAGTCTTTCCTCTCCATTAGCTTGTTTTCGCTGCTCCAAGGAATGACACTTTCGCTCCCCTCATCCTCCCCGTCCTCCCAGACAACGACGTAATGGTGTCCAGGGTTGACTTTAGAGACGCTGCATGGCCACAATTCCCCTGTGTTTGCATCTCGATAAACAAGACAATCTTCCACTTTGAATTTGGCTAGGGGGAGGGCTTTGGACGGGGAGATAAAAGCTTTCGGACTGGACACGCCTGCTGCAACCGGGAGACGCCGGACACTTGTGAGTGCTCATGCTCTGATACGCGCGCGCGCGCGTGTGTGTGTGTGTGTGTGTGCGTGTTTCATCTAAAACTCACCTACTTTTGCTTCCTTCTTCACCTTTTCGGGGCTGGGCTTCTCGGGGGCTGCCTTCGCCTTCGCCTTCACATTCGCCTTCACATTCGCCTTCACATTCGTCTTCTTGACAGCTGCTGTCTTAACTTTTTTTGGAGACGTCTTCGCCCTCACCGTTGACATCTTTGGAGATGATTTTGCAACGGGATGATTCATCTTCTTTCTTGGCATTCCTCCTTTTTTCGAAAACTCGTCGGCATTTGCCTGCACAGTGGCGTCGACTGCGGAAGAGTCGAACGCAGCGGATGCATTATCTTTATCTGACTTCGACCTGGCAGCCGCCATAATTGCTGCAAGGGAGCCGCCGAATAGTGGCCCATTGGGTGGTGTAACAGTTTGAGGGGAAAATGAGTTTGTGTTGGAGTCTGTCTTTGGGCTGGTTTTGACGGAGGACTGCTCAATATTGAGTTTGCGTGCTTTCACCGACGGAGACTGAGGCTGCTGGGCCACCACATAGTTTTGCTCGCCTCGAACCGTTATCACCTTCGTGGACAACGTGGAGGAGGTGGCCGAAGAGGAAGGAGACTTGCGCTTGCGGGGGCTAAGAATCAGGGGATTTCATATTAGATTCATATTATGTAAGCGTTAGGGCGGCAATTTGACTTAATAATCGTTCGAATACTGCAGTTTTACGATCATCACTTCTGAGAACACGCTGTTGTTCCTCACCTATCTTTGCTAGTCGCTTCGCCGCTATTTCCTTCGTTACATTCGCCCTCGTCATATTCACACTCGTCATCTGAGTAAATAAGTGACTTTTCGTAATCAGTGAAATTAGCCTTGGTAGCCAGGAAACGGGGGTTATTGAGGCAATATTGCTGGAACTGTAAAAGTTTTTTGATGGGGTGCTTGAGTAGCCAACCATTGCTATGGTCGTAGTCCGTATGTCCAACGGCACGAAGCTCCTCGGCATAACCGTCACTGTATGGTATTGCTCTCTCAAAGAGGGAGACAAGGTCCGAAGTGGGATTGATCTTCTCGCCCCTGGCAAAGTAAATACCTTCTGGCCAGCCAAAATTAGGGCTTTCGTAACGAATCCCTTCGCCAGAAGCAAGTTGCCTGACTCTTTTCATCACATTATTCCGATTCGCTTCAGACACCTTGTGGGCACTGTTCGTGAGATAGTCGAACAACTTCTCCAGGTACGTGTCCATATCCATATTCTCCTCCAATTTCTTGATATCGTCCTCAGTTAATCCATAATCATCATTTTTCATCCTCCTAACGGATCTCCTACCAGACCTGGCGGCCCTCTCCTCCTCAATACGGGCTTTCTTTTCCTCATCCGTTTCCGGTCGAAACCCCCCCATCCCGTCCTCGACCTCGTAAAGTAATTCTTCATCCGCCAACATCTTTAGATTTGATCCGTCACCTTTCAGGCGATTTGAGGTGCGGGTCACAGCGTTCCCATTTTCGTCAAAGCCAAAAGGAGCCGGTCTGACTTTCGGCTTCATGCGCTTTTTCCCTTTCTGCTTCTTCTCACGCATGTTAATCATTGATGACGGCCCCAACCCCAAGCTAATCAATTTTTCATTGTTGCGGTCAATCTTTTCAAGGCGTTTGAACTCGTATTCTCCAATTTCATCACCACGAGCATTATAAAATTTTCCTTCGTGAGATTTAAATTGACCCGGCATACATCAATAGAGGGGGGAGAAGGTACGTGCTAGAAGGAGAAGGAATTAGCGCCTTTTCTTCGCCGCTAAATATTTAGCTAGAAATATATTCCACAACCTTAAAATATGCGCACGCCGCAGAAAAGAAAGTAAGTATTGTGCTTGTGACGATTTTTTTGAAAATTGTTTTAAGACAGGAGTTTTGGGCGGGAAAAACGAGGAAAAAACTGGCTGGCTTGTAAAAAGTTGAAACCTCGTTTAATCCAATAAAACGCGCCTAATAAGCGCTCATCATCACCCATTTAATTCATTTCCACACGATGAACCTTAATAAAAACTTGTAGGAGAATGGACCACCCTTTGAACAAGCTTCTAATTTTTGCGTGTTGTTGGTTTCTCTACTTCAAGAGTGCCGTGGCACTGGCCTCTGATCTGAACGAGTCACCAACAGCGGACTATCTTTATAGACTGGATTTAATAGCTAGCCGTCGGCAGGACTTAGATGCGGAGGAAAAGTCATTGCTTGAAGCATTGAGAGAACATCTCCGCATAGAGAAGAAGGAAATTCCTGCTCTTGAAGGCTGGTGCGAGAATGATGTCTGCGAAAGAGAATTTCCAAGCGACAGTGATATCGCAACACGTTTCACGCATTATCAGAACATGCCTACCTATCATTTGATAAAGTCTGGGTTCCCCCTGCTTGGTGTTCCTGACTCCAGGGAGGGGAAGGGGAAGGGGAAGGGGGGGGAACTTTGCTCTACTTCATTGCTGCTCACGGGTTTTGACTCTCCTCTCCACGCCCTGATCGTAAGTGTTGTAGAGGAGGTGATTTCACAGCTACACTTGCGATCTGAGCACTATGTTTGGAACCAGCATGCACTTTCCCTGTACGGTGATGAGAAGGCACTTCGATATCAGGACGACTTTATCTCTTACATTGAGGACGAAACTAGCAACTCCATTGTACAAATTGTGCGCGCAGTGGACTACGAGGATGATCTGTTTCACATGTGCTCTCGGGTTGGCGTGTTGAATTGGGTCGACGAACTCAGTTCAGTTCTGAATTGGCGTGAATGGATTGAAGAGAAAAATCATGAGGGGGTATTTGACCCGATCAAATATCTTCGCTCAGCAGAAAAGCAACAGAAGAACTGGGCTTCGAGGAGCACGCAAGAATTTGCGACATTCTACGACGAGATATCCCCTCTAGAATTCGCCCCGGAGGATTTGGGAGTCAGAGTGTGTCATTTCTTAAACTTTGGAATGGATGACGATGGGGGAAAAAAATGCGCTACAATTGGCACCAAGGTCGGAAAAAGTAAATCTTATGTATCAGCTGTGAAAGTTGTGCGAGAGTTCAAAGATTGGGCGGCCGAGCGACAAGAATCTGATGAGGGGTGGGCTGCGATCTCATCTAAGATCGAACGAATGTTCAAGCGATATAATGTGGTGAATAAATTTGAGAAGTAGTTTTTTTTTTGCGGCACCGAACGGCAACTATTGTGCGCGCTATATTTTGCTGTCTTATACTACTTCTTCCGATAGGATAAGACTTTCAGAAGCTAGTCGCTACCTTCCACCAAAGCACTCTTGACTCCCTCCTCCAGCTGCGTTAGCACATGCTGCTCAATCTTGTCCATAATTTCGAAATCGCTTTCCTCATTTGCCTCAAATAGCTCCATTCGGTTGAAGCCATCCCCATCACCCTTTGAGGACGTCTCCTTTGCCAAAATTAACGTCGGTTCCAGCGACCGGCAAATGCAATAGGACTCATCATTATGGGAAAAAGTCGTCAAAATCTGCAGATCACCATCCTCACCCATATTGATTATGTCATTGTCGATATCATCGTCGACATCTTCGCCGCCATCATCGAAGGCAGGTTCGCTTGCACCATTTTCAGTGACAACGCCGTCAACATCAACATCGTCCGCATCATCATCATCGTCGTCAAACGAGCTGCGATCTGCACACAAAATAGCATAACATTGAAGGCATTTGGCGTTGGTGTTGGTGTTGCAGTGTTAATACGGGCATGGTGTCAAAAAAAAATAAAGACAAGCGTTGTGTTGGCGCTCCGGTGAGAGGCCTACACTACAAAGCCCGCACTAATCAGTATCACTTTAATCAGCAAATAATTTTCCAACCGAGAACTCAGTCTTCACTTACCACCAAATGCCTCATCAAGGTCTACCCCGACAACTGTAAGTGAAGTTGGTGTCCACAGCACACCGACATCGCTGCTTCCACCTCCTAAATCAGCGCGGACAACTTCCTCCACTGCCAAAAGCAACTCACGATCCATCGCCGGATAATCCTGATTATTCTCGACACTGCTATTTTCAACGTCGATTTCTACGGGGTAAACTACTTCTGCTCCGTCCTCATCTCCAATTTGGCATAAAAAAATGGGGTAGTCGACAGGCGTACCCACAACATAATTCACATTATCAATCTCCAAGGATGACTCAGGCGACGTCTCAATGAAGGGCTGGCGACCTTCAATAGAGGAGGTTGACGTGGCAGACTCAGATGGGACGTGAAATCTCATTGTTTGTGGAAGAGTGGGAGTTGCCAAACAACGGGTGTCAGCGTGACGAGCCACAGCTTTTCTGGACAAGAAAGAAGGGGTCGAAATGGGGAGAAAGGCCACCGAGTGGCTCAATAGCAAGCCGACCAGGACATACACGCGAAGAGACATCTTCTGTGAGGCTGACTGTGCACTGGACTGGATTCTGGGGACGATGCACGGCCGCTGATGGAAATGCGCGCGGACCAGCGATAGAAATAACGAGAAAATAGAGAGAAGGTGGGGGGAGAGAGAGAGAGAGAGTAATGGTGTAGTATTTTCGCGCCCAATGGAAAATTATCTTAACACAAAAACTTATTTGGTGGGTTACCCTAATTGTCGTGTCCACGAAATTATTAATCCTGATAACGGTACGTAGACAAATTAAGCGACTTATGAAAATCGGCGTATGGCAGTCTTGTTTCAATTTGGTGCCATCGGTCTCGCATTTAATTACAGAACCTAAAATCCTTGGTGTGCTTGGCCCTCGACAAGCTCAGCCTTTAGCCTTGTCCTTGGGGCAGGGTTGCTGCACGAAATTTGAATTAATGTTGTTTGTATCGCCTACCAGGCTGTATCGAAGTGTCATTCATCCGAATGTGCGATCTTGAACGCGATCATATTGTGTGAGGCCAGCACAAGGCACCGGTTGGTCAGCCCACTATTTCGCGACCGTGGATAGTGAGGGCCGGGGGTGGTCTTGTGGTGAACGAATCGTAATATAGACGCGTTTTGGGGTAGAATATAGTGGATGATCTGGCCCGGATGCGCTTTAAATACTCCTAAACACCTCCTCTCCATGTCTGGGCATGCCTGCCCAAAACTAGTCGTCTCTGTGATTATATGGTCTTCCTCGTATGTTACACAACCGTCACACGTCCGCGTGGTCTAGCGGCATGATACCTCTTTCGGGTAGAGGTGGTCCCGGGTTCGATTCCCGGCGCGGACCGCGATGCAGAGCAGTAGCAATGCAGTGTTTTTGTGTAGACGACGAGAAAGATCTTTTATGAGAGATGAGCTGGGGATGTTCACGATTGCTGGGGTTGTCTGCAATGGTCGATTGTCGATAGTCGATGGTCGATAGTCGATAGTCGATAGCCAATGGCCAATGGTCGATGGCGATTGTTTTATGCTCAAAGTACAAGATCTCTAACCCACTCTCTCCCTTGCCCTTCTCGCCACAGATTTATTACCATCAACAAAAATCAACATGAGTGCTTTTGCTTCCCTCCCCCAGTGCCTCCACCCTTCCGAGGCTGACATCCAGTTCCTCCTGTCCGCCCAGGCGCACATCGGAACCCGCAACAGCGACAGTCAGATGACCCCTTACATCTGGCGCCGCCGTAATGACGGAATCCACATCTTGAACATTGGCAAGACTTGGGAGAAGCTTATGCTTGCTGCCCGCATCATCACTGCCATCGAGAACCCCGAGGATGTGATTGCCATCTCTGCTCGCCCCTACGGACAGCGTGCCGTCCTTAAGTTCGCCCAGTACACTGGCGCCAAGTCCATCGCTGGACGCTTCACCCCCGGTACCTTCACCAACCAGATCACCAAGCAGTTCCGTGAGCCCCGCCTTTTGGTCATCACCGACCCCCGCACCGACTCCCAGGCTGTTAGGGAGGCCAGCTATGTGAACGTCCCCGTTATTGCGTTCTGCGACTCCGACAGTCCCCTCCAGTACATTGATTGCGCCATCCCTGCCAACAACAAGGGAAAGCTCTCTATTGGTCTCCTCTACTGGCTCCTCAGTCGTGAGGTGCTCCGCATGCGCGGCACCGTCTCCCGCTCTTCCGCTTGGGATGTCCCCGTCGATCTCTTCTTCTACCGCGATCCCGAGGAGCTCGAGAAGGCAGAGGAGGCCCAGCAGCAGCAGCAGCAGGAGGTCGCCGCTACCGTCTACGAGGCTGAGCCCGTCGTTGACATTGCCCAGCAGCCCCAGATTGACGAGTACCAGCAGTTCTCTGCCGAGCCCCAGCAGCAGCAGCAGCAGCCTGTTCCCGACATGTACACCCAGGAGGGACAGGACTGGAACGCGCAGCAGCAGCAGAATGCTGGATGGTAAAAGAAAAGAAAATAAAACAGAAAGGAAAATTTGCCCCCACATTTTTTATGCACATTTTTAGCACACCTCTAGGATAATTTGTTTATTCAAAACCGTGCTTAAAATTTTTACTCAGTTTTTGTCACTACAGCTCCATATTCCTTGCTGACCAATAAATATAATATATAGTGCACCGTGTATCCATCTTCCTCCTTGAGAGAAAAGAATGTGTAGGCGCCTCGACTGTCTTCTGGCGACGCTCCTCGTCTCCACTGGTGTTCCATAAATTTTCGTAATTCTTGGTAAGCCTCCGAGTGTTTCGTTTCATGATCGCTCAGCAATTTTTTCTCATCCGAAGTGTACAGGTTTTTCAGCATCTTGTCCTGTGGTGACTCCCGGAAGGGTTGAATATCCCTTAGTTGCCTCCAAGGTATGAGCCTGCCCACCTGTACTTGCTCTTTGACGTT
>Ga0115556_1001546_pt1 | contig 15782 bp, 15 predicted proteins | sample COGITO_mtgs_1104_5_FD_87282 | JGI IMG/M metagenome (GOLD analysis project Ga0115556, IMG submission 87282) | Pelagic marine microbial communities from North Sea - COGITO_mtgs_110414 | ecosystem: Environmental > Aquatic > Marine > Epipelagic | place: Germany:Helgoland, sampling site Kabeltonne... | reverse complement strand
CAAACTATTTTCAGTTGCCCTCTCGCAAAAAATCGCGTTTGTCGGCGGGAATCGTTGTCATTTGTGGGGCTTCCGTAGTGTTGCATTGCTTCAGGGGAAACTTATTTCAGGCAATAATAAAGTGAAACGATGAAAAACTTTTATCCAGGACTCCTCAGCTAAATTCTTCGAAGTGGTCAAGTGGAACATTGAGTATAAACATTGAAAATTCAATTTTTTCATTTGGTTATTCCGCACTGATGTCGGGAGATGCGCCACATCCGATTTTTGCATTTGCATTCTTCTCATGACAGCCATAACTTGTTCTCGTATCTTTTTCAAATTATAAGTCGAGGTACGAAGACTCACACACAATAGTTTCCCCTGACTGCGGTCATTATACCTCATTTACCCCACCATCAGAAGAACATCCTCCCACTTTTTTCCACTGAGTCACAACTTTCTCGTGGTCATACTCCTGTCATTTTTTATTGTGTTGCATTGAGAGTTTCCACTTGTGTGACTTGTCTAGTTGCTAACCCCTCGTTCCCCTTGTAGAATGTCCCCAAAAGCAGAACCACAAGCAACCAGCGCCGTTGCCGCGCCTCAGGTTTCTCTCCTCAAGCAGGTCGGAGGTGAGTGGTTTCTTGCTGTCTTAATCTTCCGGTGCCGGGTGTTGGTGATTTGATGTTTTATCTGGCCCGTTTTTGTCCTTTCCTTGCCGATGAGACTCATACTTTGTCTAACTCACTGAAACCTTGCCCACCACATCTTTGCCTCCTCCCATCTTGCACTTTTTTGTGTCACCGATTACTCTTCTGTATTTTTGCCCCTTTACAGGAGCGGGATCTGCCGCAGTTATCACTGTGACCTTTATCCACCCCATTGACGTGGTGAAGACGCGCCTCCAGATCAGTGGAACTGGAAACGCCCGTGACTACCGCTCCCTTGGTGTTTTCGGCACTGTGAAAACTGTGTCTGGGGAAGAGGGCATTGCCGCCTTCTGGAAGGGTATTAACGCTGCGTGGCTCAGGGAGAGTAGTTATACCTCCCTCCGCCTTGGACTCTACGAGCCCTGCAAGATTGCTTTCGGGTGCACAACCCCTGAGAACAGCACCTTCGTCAAGAAATTCGCCGCCGGATCCGCCGCTGGTGCCCTCGGGTCCCTTGCCGGAAACCCCTTCGACGTGCTTAAGACGCAGATGATGGCCAGTGAGGGCAAGGAAGCGCCGTCGATCTTGAAGACCGCGAAGAACATTTCGAATAAGCTTGGCATCGGTGGTTTTTACAGGGGCCTCGACTCAAATATCATGCGTGCGATGGTTCTCAATGGAACTAAAATGGCTTGCTATGATACAATCAAGGGTGTCGTGGTGGAAAATACTGGTATGTCCAAAAGTGCACTTCCCACTCAGTTTTTGGCCGCTGGTGGTGCCGGATTTTTCATGACTTGCACTGTTGCTCCCTTTGACATGGTGCGCACCCGCCTCATGAACCAGCCTCCTGACGCCAAGCTCTACAGCAATGCTTTTGACTGTATTTCCAAGATTATTACCCAGGAGGGTCCTTCGACCTTGTGGCGTGGTTTTATCCCCATTTGGAGCCGATTCGCCCCCACTACGACGATCCAGTTGCTCATCTTCGAACAGATTCGAACTCTCATGGGCATGAAGGCGCTCTAATCGGTCTATATAAGCCTCTTCCGTCGAAGGAGCACGCGTTATGCTTGCACTAAACACTCACGCAACGCTGACGCAAACCACAAAAAAAAACAAAAAAAACAAAAAATTAGCACACACAGACACACACTCACCACTACAACAACAACTACCAACAACAACAGCGATGAAGGTCGGGGATTTTTAGTGTGAGAATAGACCTGTTACTTATTGTAGGATTTGGAAGATTCCTTTTCGGCTGACAGAGAGCCGTTTAGAGGAGAGGGTTTGAAGGTGTAAGCAACTAAGGAGAAGAGCAAAAAATAATTTTGGAGGGGAAGGGAAGTGCTGAGTTGTTAACTGTTTCACGTCGTCCATGCTTCACGTCGTCCATGCTTCACGTCGAGAGAGATAGTAGACAGTAGTTTATAGCAACGCCTACACACTATTTTACACTTATAAATGCATTGTAGTCGGCACAGATTCAACATTTCTCTTCTTCCTTCCCCTCCTCGGTGTCCTTCCCCTCTTCGTTGTACTTCCCTTCCTCGCTTTCTTTCCCTTTTTCGCTTTCTTTTTGTTCCTCGCCTTCTTTTCTCTTTCGCTTACCGCCTCCTCCCTTTATTCCTGTCCCCTCCCCCAGCAACTCCTCGAACTCCCTCAAACTGACCTTGTTCCAGGCCATTTCCCTAATCCTGCCGAGTGCCTCCTCGATCCATCTCACGCCCTCCTCCGCTACGACATCTTCGACTCCCTCCAGCACTTTCTTGGCTTCCTCCCTCGTAACCTCGAGCATGTCGATGATATCCTCGACCGCGACCCTCCCTGTCCCATCAGAGTCTGCCGGCAGCTTTTCGAAAGCAAGTCGGATCCTGCCAAGGAGCTCGTCAGTACCGAACACAATAAGCTCCAGGGGTCCGCGCCCTTTACCCCCCCGGACAAGTCGTAATGAGCGGCAAACTTCCATCACCCTGAACTCAGAGCCTCCTGAGAGGAAACCACTCTTCCTATCGCCCGGGGAACTATCTGGTATTAGTCCCCTGGTATCGATGTGCTTCTCTGTAACATCAAAACCCTCTGAAGTGGCAGGATCGTAAGCCGTGAAGCGCAGATGACCGTCTATGCTCTCCTTGAGACACTCCACAGAAAGTATGACCCGACGACCAGAAACCTTCATACCTCTTTTCAAAATGCACACTCCATTTTTAGAGCCACCGCCACTGCGTTTTTGCAGTACTTTTTGTCTCTCCTGTACCTTAAAATCCCTCCTCAACTGCCATACGCTCTCCCTCTTGTCAACTTCGTCTCTATCTAAGCCGGGGTTTCCTCTCTCATTCTCCCCAGCAAATCGCCACTCCCTCAAGGAGACAATATTGTCACCACCTGGGTATCGTCCTTGGTATTCTTCTGCGCTAACTCCTTTGCCGTCGTCCTTAGCATCTCTGTTCACCTCCTCATCCATTGCCCTAGCCGTGTTAATGGCACTCTTGAGCCTGGGACTCACAATAGGTGGAGGCGGCCTGTCAATGCGCATGTCCTGTATCGGCAGTCCATTCACAGCGTCTGTCACACCTGTAGCAGAGGCTCCCTTTTCTGCCACAGAGAACCTCATAGGTCTGCCGGTGTCCTGGTCTACCTCCGATATTACTAGCCTGTCGACGGCTTTTCGGAGGGCCTTTTTCCGTCTCCTAGCATCGCCGGGAGGTGGCACGAGGTCGTTCGCATGGGCCTCGTAGTATCGGGAGAACTCAGGGTCGTAGACCCTGAAACGCAGGAGCATTACCTCCCCCTCTTCATCTTCCCCCTCTGCCCCCCACTCCCCTAACCTTGGGCTATCGCCCTGATTCCCACCCAGCATGGGCTCCCCGATGATGTCAACAATAAATGCCCTCCCTCCCCTGACAACACTCGTCTGGTAGAGGGTCGGCGGCGGTGTGCTTAGGTCCGGACTGTCTTTAAAGCTGACCTGTAGTCCCCTGCAGACTCGCACCAGTGTCACGAGTGACAGCAAGCGCTCGATCACTTCCACGTACCCCCTCTCTTTGCCTCCCCTTCCCCCCAAGCTACCGCGCGATCCGCCGACGGCAAGAAGTTGGTTCTTAGTGAGTATCCGGTCGTACTTTTTGTAGGTGGCCTTGTCAATGGCCCGAAAGAGGACCGTTTCGTTGTAGAGGTGTCGGATGGCGGTTACAGTTACTTGCATGGATGAGTTAGAAGGGCCGACGGAGGGGATGGTGAGCGTTGTTATGCCCACTACCTCGCGAGTCAGATCGGTTGATGTTAGACCGGAGGATGACGGGGTTGTAGAGGAGGTTTTGTGGGAGGAACTTTTCAGGTTTGGGTGAGGTGGGATGATCGGACGCTTAGAAGGTGTGTAGCCTTTTTGTTGGCTTGTTGTTGAATGGAATGGGGAAGAGTTCGTGTGAAGAGGATTGTGGCGCATGAAGTATTGACCAAGGAAATCGAGGGGGTTCACTAATCAGATAGAAGTTGAAGTTTGAAATCAGATAGAAGTTAGGGAAGAAGATTGTTAGAGTTGTAAAAGATATTGTAAAGGTGAACATTAGATTTGTGGGTGTGCACACAAGTATTGTACTCCATTACAATCACTCTCACCTTGATCGTCGAACTCCGGGTTAAGAGGCTCGTCACTGCTCCTATCAAAGAAGAACTTTGCCATGTGATCCCCAGGGTCATTCGGCTGTTTCTCGTAGCAGTCTTCGATAGCCTTGGCGATTGGCTTGGCGAGATTCCGGGCAAAGAATACTTTCAACTCGGTCGACTGCTCCCGAGTTCCAAGGTCGGGGGTAGGGGGGGAGATGTCATGTCCACCACCATTCTCAATGGCATGCGAAAGAGAAATTAGGGCAGGGAGGAGGATGGGAAGAATGTGAGTGGTAGTATAAACCGTGATCTTTGATGATGGAGAAGTGGGAGGTTCGAGAAGGAGTTGCCACTGGAGGTAAGATAAAGCGAGGTGGTTAGATGTGCAAATAGGCAAAGTGGAGTACGATAAACCAAAAATCCCAACAGCGCAGTGCAAACAAAAAGCAATGAAAAACTTACGCTATGACCCCAAGATGATTTCAACTCATCTAGAGGGTCCATCACTGGGATGTATGTTTTTGAGTCCATATTGCTCCCCTAATGCGCCTAATAACACTGGGGGAAAAAAGTAAAAAAAAATTGCGAGAGACTTGACTTAACCCTTTTTCCTAATTGATATGCTTCTTCTGAGATTTTTTTACCTTCGTCACGACGAGACCAAAGTGTGAAATGGAGCTTCCACACATTCTCCCGCAATCATCCTTGGCCAGACCTTCAACATCCCATCGTAACCTTATAAGCATTCTACTTTCCTGTCTTGTGATATCTGCTGTCTTGCTCTTCTCAGTTAACACAATAGCCCTTTGGCAGTCGATCACATTGTCGCAGCCGTTCGTTAGTAGCGCGAAGTTGGGCGCTTTTCTGAAAGAGGATGTGGAACAATTTGTGATGAGCACAATGGAAGAAAGCAACGCCTACCAGGACAACGTCAACAATGAACTTGAAACAGAAACAGAAACAGATCCTGTAAAATTACTCTACGGCTCTCGCCGTTATAGCTTGGGATTTGATGATGACACGTGCAAACGCTTCCTTGCTCATGTTCCAGACCCCCAGAACCGACTAATTGGAGTTGCGGGGCTTTTCAATACTGGAACGAACTTGCTTGGGAACGTGATGAATAAGCATTGCCAGATTCCTGAGCGAAATGGTGGAGGAATGAGGTCCCAGGTGCCATGGGGAAAACACAACCCGAGCTTCTGGAGGACTCTGCATAGTGCGAAGTCCTCCCTCGATGTGAACCAAACCAATGTACTCCCAGTGGTGATCATCAAGGACCCGCTATTTTGGATGTCGAGTATGTGTCGGCACAGCTATGCTGCAAATTGGAACCGTAGGGCAGGACACTGTCCCAACCTCGTTCACAACGATGAGTTACTGAATCCGATGGATGCAACGAGCAGCTTGAAAAGGGGGGACCTTAACGACTTTGTCGACTTGAAGACCTACCACGTCGATGTCAACTACCAGAATGATAAAACGCATGAGCCTCCCGGAAAGGTTAACTACAATTCGCTAGTTGACTTGTGGAATCAGTGGTACGAGAATTATGTAGACCTCCCTACTCCCCGACTGATGGTTCGCTTTGAGGATTTGCTATTCAGCCAGGAGGAGGTCGCCAGGGATATTTGTGAATGTGTTGATGGAGAGTGGAAAAGGGATAATTTTGAGATTGTCGAAAATAGCGCGAAGGGAGATAAGGGGGCGCACGAAAATGCGAACGGTCGGGAGGAGGCCATAGCTCGCTATGGCAATATAGAACTTCGTGAGGAGGGTTTTAATGACGTCGATTTGGCGTTCGCAAGGCAGATGACTTCCACTAGGCTGAAGAAATTATTTAATTATAAGTGACTAGTGAAATACGAGATGCAGACTAGAGAAGAATATTTAGGTGGGGCAAAAACGTCACTCATTAGGGCATTAGGGGGGGGTGATCATATTTCACTCACTGTTGCACGCCAACCCAATTTCAGTTTTTCAAATAAATCGGCAACCAGCTCGCTCTTGTCTACGTCATTTGCAATGTTGACATTCTCGGCACCATCCGATGTGTGGTTATACAACTCGAATGCAGCCTTCTCACTATCCATTTTCCACTCGGTCGTGTTTGTGCTGACATCAAAGTCAACCCAAGCGGTGAACCTCAGATCCGTATCAGTGGTCATGCTGTAACCCATCAAGGTTTCTCCATTACCGCCCCGAATATACTGAGAGTACGAAGCGTTCTTCCAAGAAATAGCCTCGTTGAGATTGTTGGCGTCTCTCGTGTTTGCAAGCTTTCTAGCCAGGGGAACGAAAGAAGTCCCCTCGGTGCAACGATCAATGGAGAAGGGCTCTTTTTCATCACATTGTTGCACAGAGTCTATACCAGCCGCATCTGCTAGTGTCGCCATCATATCCACGTGCTCAACCATGTGATTACTCACAAAGCCACCGTCAGTAAGGCCCGGAATGCGCAGCATCACCGGGCTATTGGTATCATCCCGAAAGTTGGTATGCTTGCACCACGCCCCGTGATTTCCAAGCTGCGCCAGACGGTTAGTTCCTCTGCTCTTCTCTTCTCTTCGCAGGCGCTATCGCTCGCTCTTTGTATCCTCACCTTCCACCCATGGTCGCCGGCGAACATTATAACAGTTGAATCCCAAATTCCGAGGTCTTTCAGTTCTTGGACAAGCATCCCCACATTGTGATCAGTGTAGCTCAGCGCAGCCTGATAGCCTCTAACCTCTTCCCTCGCTTTCCAATCCACCAGCGTCTCATTGATCTTACCGGTGAAATTCAAAGCCTCTACGTCTCCGTAACTCTGTAACTCCCAAGAAGCATACGCAACTGTCGGCATATTCCGAGGGGCATAAGGGTTCGCAGCGAGCGTGATTTCCTCCTCGGGGTACATATCATAGAACTCTTTCGGTACAATGAAAGGAAGGTGAGGCTTACGGAATCCAACACCAAGGAAGAATGGTTCGGGATCACTCGAGGCCTGCTGCTCCTTAGTAAGGTTGCGCATCCACTCAATAGCATTGTCGCGGACTTGCGAGTCCCTTGTCAAACCGGTCACAGTCTCATCGATGGCCATCCAGCTAGTGTTGCCCCCGTTCGAGGGGTAGTACTCCTCCCCCATAAAAAAATTATTCCCCGTGGTTGTCCCATTGAAGTCGGTCCAGCTAATTGGATCGCTATTGTTCGAGGCATGCCCATCGTGGAATAGCTTTCCCATTCCCACAGTTGTGTAGCCCGCCTCAGTGAAGATCTGCGGAATCGTTTTGCATGTTGCGCACATTATCTCTCTGGGGTTGTCGTAAAGGTCGTAAACCTTGGTGCTATCAGGACGTCGTCCAAACATGAAACTCGCCCTAGATGGACCACACTCTGCAAACTGCACGTGACTATTCTTTAGAGTTAGAGAATCCGCCATCAACTCATCAAAGTTGGGCGTCACCATCTGGGGAAATTTATCAGGGTGCAACTTCTTGATCATTGGGCGCAAGTCGTCGTTAACGATGAACAAAACGTTTAGGGGAGTTGTGGCCGCCCCCACCACTAGGGAGGACCCTAACAAACACAAAATCCTCGCCATCAACTTTATTCTGGTTCTGGTAAAGTGGGATGCAACAAAATTAGGGGTATATCCTGCAAGACTGTAAAACTTGCAAATACATAAGTGGTTGAAAAGTTTGAGCAATTAATATGTGTAGCTGAATACCTATAAGTTCGAATAGCTCCCCGCCCCAGTGAAAAAATTTGTCAGAAATTTGTGGGAATAAAAAAGCCGAACCAGGTACAGAATAACGTTTTTAACTCATCTCTCGTTGTGTCGATACAGTCTATATACGCATGCTAAGCTTTGATGAACTCGAAATTCACCCCCTCGACCACAATTGTCCTTCAATTGTTGGCCCGCCGCCATTGATCTAACCTCCCAAACTTCTTTACTACAAACTCTCTTTGGCGCATTATTGTGTTCGCTGCTGGTTCCTAGTTTGTTTTCATCCTCACGATAAAAAGAAAAAGTGTTGCCATGTCTCGCGGCGAAATTGGTAAGAGGCTTTCCACTGCTGCTGCTGCTGCTGTGAGGAGCACAGGTGAAAACGTCTACACCAAGTCTGGTTCGGCTGCAGAATTCCAAAAAACTGTGAAGACAGGGCATGCACCTTGGTCGCACACGCTCCCTAGTTTCGTGCCCAAAGACTCGTCGTCGGCAGTGAAGAAGGATGAGGTTGACCCTCGTCATTGGGAGCCTCTGGGGGGATGGAGTGCTGAGGAAGTCAAAGAAAGTGTCCGGGATAATGTCATGCTGACGTGGGCACCTTCCAAGACCAAGATGGGGATGCCTTTGATCACCCACGGAGAGGGTATCTACCTTTATGACAGCAACGGGAAGCAGTACATTGACTGGACCTCTCAGGCTGTCTGCAACAACCTGGGCCACACGGTTCCTGAGTCAGTCCGCAGGTGAGTGAGGGAAATATGTTTGATGTGTCTTGTTTTTGCGTCATTTTTTGGCCTAATTTTTTTCGATTTGTTTCAAATGTTGTTAACAAAATCATACGCAGCACCCTACTTTCTCAGCTTGATTCGACTGCGTTTGTGTACGGTGGAATGGGAATGACCGAAGTCAGGGCTCGTCTGTCTAAGCTTGTCTCTGAGATCCTTCCCGCTGGAATGAGCGGGCTCGCTTTCCCTTCATCTGGGTCTGAGGCTAACGAGGCTGCAATTGCCATGTGCCGTCGCTTCACGGGAAAGAAGAAGGTTCTGAGCGCTTATCGCTCGTACCATGGAGGAAGCGCCAACAGCGCTGCCGCCACCGGGGACTTCCGCCGCTGGATGCAGCCTTCTACCCCTGACTTTATTAAGGTCTTCCAGCCCCACACCCTCCTTGAAAAGCTCAATGGAGAGAGCGAGGCTGAGAAGGTGCAGAACAGCCTTACTATGCTAGAGGAACAGATCGTTTACGAGGGCCCGGATCAGATCGCTTCGATCATGATTGAGTCTGTTCCCGGAGCCGCCGGAGTCCTCACTTTCCCGGACGGATACATGCAGGGCGTGCGCGCCTTGTGTGACAAGTACGGCATCATGATGCACTGCGATGAGATCATGGTCGGCTTCGGTCGCACAGGGAAAATGTGGGGCTTCCAGCATTACGACGGTGTTGTTCCAGACATTGTCACCTCTGCCAAGGGCCTCAGTGGAGCCATTCTCCCCGTGAGTATGGTCGCTTGCAGCAGTGAGATGCAGGCCTTCTTCGAAGACCACCCGCTCGGATGGGGCAGCACCTACCAAGCGCACCCTGTCGCCCTGGCGTGCGCCTATGCCAGCATTAAACACATGCTGGAGCACAACATTGTCGGTGGTGTGGCGGAAATCGCCCCCCAGTTCAAGGATCACATGGAGCGCCTCGCGGCCAAGCATCCCAGTATCAAGCAGTACAGGTCCGTAGGACTCTTTGGCGCGTTTGATGCCAAGGCGCCCAATGGTGAGCAACCCCAGTGGTTCCACCACCCTCGAATGGATGCCTTCACCAAGTATTTGCAGGCATTCAATTCCGAGGGATTGATCGGCCTTTTGCGGCCACCAATCATCCACATCGCTCCTCCTTTGATTATCAATGAGGAGGAACTTGCAGAAGGCTTCGACCGCCACGACCGAGCACTTGACGTGTTGGACAAGGAGCTTGGCTTTTGAGTTTTGAAGTTATGAGTGAATGAAAAAATTTAATTATTAAAAATGCTACACAATGCTAAAGCAGAGGTGTGCAGGAAGACGATTTTTCTATGGAAAACGTCACTTATGTAATTCCTTTTAAAATCTTGTCTTATTGTCAAGCTCCCGAACAAGCTTCATTTCAAAATCTTGTCTCCACTTTTTCAAATCTGGGTCCCTGTCATACTGGTGGACAACGCTGCTGGCCATGCCGTCCCAATTTCTTACTATCATTTCCGCATCACCCTCCTTTATCACGCCGTACTCCACAAGTGGTTTTTCCCTCATAGCGGCAAGGTTATTGATGGTTCCCTCTCCTTGCTTGAATACCGTCACCTTGTCCCCAACCAGACCAGTCAGGGTTCCACTGTAAAATAAATAATTGTGAAAGCCCTGGTCCGCGCCCTTCATCTTACACTTTGTGGCGTCATATTGGAACACCATTGCCATCAGATAAACCTCTACAGAAGATTTCTCCCCAATAGTGCTACCGCTGCACACAACACTCTCGTCCCCAAATTTGTTTAGGTGTTCCTTACCATAGCAGTCTTGAATCCATTTTCTGTTGAAATTACTGGTTTTGATCGTCACCGAGGGGTTGTGCTCTGCAAAGAGATGAACTTCCCCTTCCCCTATCGAGTTCTCGCCCCTCTTTCCCTTCGAGTCGTCAAACGGATCGGTGACGAAGTAAGAATCCCTAAAATCAATCATCATTATTTTTGATCGGGCCGAATATTGTTTGCACCAGATGTAGTAAAGTTCATACCTTGCCGTCGCAATCGGACGCGGTGATCGAAGGTCTCTGTAAATCTCCCCACTCTTGCTACCGAAAATCCCATGAATCACGCAGTCGCTTTTCCCTCCGTTGGTACTCGTCCCGATTTCTAGGCCATCCTTCTTGCTAGTGCAGTCCCAGACGACTGCATAGCTGACCAAATTAATTTTACTAGAGTCGAAGCTCCTTAGATAGCTGATTAGATCGTCGTTGTGGTCGCTGGTGATACTGAGAACGACATCTCCCTCATAACCAGTATCTCTCAGTGATTCAAGAAAGTGAACGAACTTCTTCAAGTCGTAGTTTTCTGCTAGAGCAAAGATGGCATTGTTTGTTTCTTTGTGCGTTCCGATAAGAGGTTGCAAATTGACTAAGATATCATCAACTCCAGTACCGAAGTTTTCAGCATAAATGAGTTCAACAGGGGGTGGCATCAGGTTACTTTCTGTGTCATACGTCGGCGGTGGGATGGCGGAGTAATCCATCAATGGATGTGATTGCATCTGTGATGATAATTCATTCGGTGTTACTTTTGTTGCAGACAATTCCGTAGTCATCGTTGTTTCCGTTGCCTTCGAAGATAGCCTCGCCTTCAACATTGGCAAATAGAACTCATCAACCTTGCGGTTCGAAAAGCAATTGACCATTCGCTCGTCAACGTCAAAGCCCGTCCCGACGTCATCAGCTTTCTCGCTCCTAACTCTAACGCCTTCGTTGTTTAGAAAGTATTCTGTCCCGAGCAAGCAAGTGTTCAATTTCCCCTCAATAAATTTCCTCTCGGTCCCCTCTCCAAAGCAGTTCGCGCTCTTGGCGCTCCAGGGGATCATCCCCTTTGCGTGAATCAGTAACGCCTCGTCAACAACAGAGACCACCTCATTTGCATCGTGCTTCTTACGAGGGCGTTTGCCGTCTTCTAGGGGCTCTAGGAGGGATTTAGTAACAACACTATAGTGCACAAAGTGGTGTATCATGTAGTCAGTCCGAAAAATCTGTTTCTGAGCCCGGCCACCCCATTCCTTGTAGCCAACATTGCAGTTGTACGCCTCAAGAAAAGTTGCGTTGTCCATCTTGACACGACACGGAACATGCGGCTTGACATTTTCGCATGAATTGATATCATCGACGTCTTCTGTCTCAGTCGAACGAGTGACGGGAACGGTAAGCTCCTTCCTTAGCTTGCTCCTCACGCTAGCTAGGTTCATAACCTTAACCCCCCTCCCTTCCATTTGTTGTAATAAGTCCTGCAGTGAATTGTTGTCTCCCATGGGAATAATATATTCATCGACGTCTATTGTCATCATCCACTCTGCTTCTCCTCCGTAGCGCTTCAGACAGCTCGCCTCCGCGCTATACTGGCTTGACCTCTCGCCCGGATTCTTGCTTCCGGGGGCCATGTTGTTGCAAATTTTGTGAGGCCAAACAATTCTCGTTATTTTTTCGGGTCCAAACAAGTCGGCTGCTCTCGCGAGGGTGTCGGCAGAATCCTGGGAGTTATCGTATAGATAAACATGATCCAGCCCGATCATGAAGTGAAATTCCATCCATTCGATGAGCCTAGAGTCCCCGTTATTAAACTTGGTATTTGTCCTTGTTCTGTAGCTCTTGCTGCTCCATAAGCAAGCGGCAATCTTGTGTTTGTAGTGGTGGGGTGATTGGTCGCTCTTCGGTAGGTTGTAAAGGGTGGGTGGGGAATCGGAGATTGGCTGGAAAAGTGGCAAATTCCTCAGAGCAACAACGCCATTGTGTTGGTCAGTGTCGTGGTCGCAAACATCCATTGTATTCGATTGGTGAGTTGATAATAATGTTTCGATGTCGTAGATCCGTTCCAGAGGCTCCAATGCATCCGGAAAGAGGTCCCGAGTTTCTGGATTTAGCTTGAATCCATCTCGGGTAATTGTCTGGATTACGACAAGGTCGAAAGTCATCGGTGGTGATGCTGTAGCTGTTTGTGCTACTGCCGTGTTGGTTGTCGTGGTCGACGTAGGAATCGGGCAGTGAAACAAAATGGTACTCGGAACTACATAGTGGTCCCGTTTTGCCTGTACCAGTGTGCTGTAGCCTTTCACGCCCATAATCAACTCATAATCAAAGAAATATTTGCTCACAGTCTCAGAACCGTCCTGGAATCTGCAAATAAAACGAGTGTTCGTGTCCGTCGCCTCCTCGTAGCTATTGGATACTCGGATATTTGAATTTTCATTTACAATATCTACTCCTTGAAGGAGGGAAACCTGATTGAGCCAATATTCCATCGGCTCATCGCTGAAGTCACCCTGGTCGCATCGACGCATATTTTGAGCAACAAATACAATCGAGTCTCGGTCACTTATGGAGGTCCTGAAATAATCGTGAACGTATGGGAGAGAACCATGGAGCCGATTCGGGTATGTGTTCACATACTCGCTGAGCATCAAGGGGATGTCTTCCTGAGCTCTCGCTCTTGTCAAAAAATTTACAGGGGTGAAAGAGGCCTGATTTGTTGATGATGATTCCTTGGGGAACGATGGCACAGCAGCAGAAGAATGGGAGACAGGGTATTGTAGAAATGGTGCTGGTTGTTCTGATGGTGGGTATGGCAATGCTTGGCATGGAATCGATTTTGTTGGCGTGTTGCTGTTGATTTCGTTGGTTTTGTTGATATTTTTTTCACTTTTGTCGGTAATTTGTTTGTCGGATGGTTTGTAATCATCAAAGAAAAGATTTCCGTTGTGATGAATGTGTACGTTCGTCCACCACATCATTGATATCACAAACCCAAACGATATTGCTGCCAGCCACCTAAACTTGCACCTGCTTGAGGCACTTTTTTTTCCATAATGTTTCTTAGTGGAAGGCGGGTTTCTGATGGGTAGACGTGATTGTTTTTCATTCATGTTTGGTGTCTCTGGGTCCATCGATAATTACACGTCGCCGACTGGTCCGATAGCAAACTGAAAGTCCCTGGGGGGGGAAATTAGAATATAGAAGCCAAAAAAAGCCACGTGAAAATCCGAAACCTCCTTTTTTTTTCACATTGCAGGTTTTTTTTCATTTTTTTTCTGTGCAGTTGTTGTTTGTCGTGTCATGGCTGCCTCCAGCACAAATTCTCCGTGCATAGTCAATCTGATCGCTGCCCTGACTCCCTCGCAAACTTCCCCCTCCACTCCAGCCTTGCCTGTTGCTGCCATTCAGTCCCTTCTTTCGCTAATCTCTCATTCAACGTCGAAGACGATGCGTGGGTTGGTGGAAGAAATCGAGGGCGCGTGTCACGAAATGGAGCGGTGGGGTAGGGAGGATGAAGAAGGGCAGAAAATTATGAGGGGGAGGAGCTGGATTCCTTTGAGGAGTGGATGCGAACTATTTCTTCGCTATATTTCGCGTGTTAATGTTGAGGAGGAGGTGAGTACGCAAGGCACGGCACTTCGACGTCGCCCGCCTTCGCCTCACACGGAGCGAGGGTGAATTCACGGCCACGTCGGTAATATATTTGGAAAACTGTTCCCCTCTCCTCAAAATGTTACTATTTCGTTAAGGACAAAAAAAATGCGATGCTAACATACATACTCACATTCCTTCGATGTTTTTTTTTTCAATGCACGATGGTAGGGTGTGAGCTTCGACACTGTGATTGCTGGAATCCTGTCAAGGGGAGAAAAATTTGCCGAGGCAAGCCTACGCTCAAGGTCAAAAATTGCTGCAACAGCAAGTCCCTTCATTCAGACTAACTCGACGATTTTGACACATGGGTGCAGCAGGGTCGTGTTAGCGCTCCTCGCACACGCAGCAAAGGTCGAGCAGAAGAATTTTACCGTGATAGTTTTAGAGGGCAGGCCTGATGCCAGCGGGGTGAAAATGGCCAGTCTCATCCGCGAGCACGTGGGGGTTCCTGCTAAAATCATGCTCGATAGCGCAAGTGGATACGCCGTCGAGTCTTGCGACATGGTCATCTGCGGGGCGGAAGGTGTCGTGGAAAACGGGGGCGTTATCAACAAAATAGGGACTTACCCCCTAAGCGTCCTCGCAAAATGCCATGGTAAACCCGTTTACGTTGCAGCTGAGAGCTACAAGTTTGCCCGCCTCTTCCCCCTTAATAACGGGGACCTCGAGAAAGAAATTAACCAGGAGAATATCGCCTTTGCCGACACAGCCGGCGGCAACATCGTCAAAATGGATGTTGTCGAGGGAGTCGATGTCGACAACCCGCCTTGTGACTTTACCCCTGCCAAATTCATCACCCTCTTGTTCACAGACTTGGGGGTTTTGACACCTTCGGCGGTCTCTGACGAGCTCATTAGACTATACCAATAAGGCAGGCGGAGAGGAAGTAGAAATTTTTATTTTGGGTTTAAATGTGCCGCCGTTTTGCTAGATGTGTGCTGAACTTTCAATTTGTCCACAAATTATTCTCTACACTCCCCAACACCCCCCCCCTGTTAGATAAACCCCCTGTTGGATAATAAAAACGCTAATAAAAACGTATTTTGATTTTTGGGAAAAAAGAGATTTAGTTTACTTAAATACATTTTGGTAATACAATTTTCTTTCATGATATTATCTAAATATATTTTATATTTATTGTAGATAAATAATACTAAAATAGTTTTTATTATATATATTATAATTTTATACATTAAAAAGTATAAATTTTATTATAAAAATAATAATAATAAACTTGATTTATTTTTCTAAATATATAATTCACAAAAATATATAATATGTATACAAATAATATAATAAAAGAAAATTGTATCACAAAAATTTATTTCAGTAAACTAAATCCGAATTTTATCTTTTTGGGGGGAGTTGCAGAGGTAAGTTTGGGCCCATAACCTTGTTGTGGTAGGGTTAAATTGTTAGCTTGTTAACGGTTAAAAGTCTTAGAAAGGGGTTGGAGAAAAAGGGGGAGATCCAGGTTTTAGGTCAGAGATTTCCTTGGAGATAGGGAGGGGGGAAAGCTTTACAAAGTGGAAAACTTATGATCATCAAATGCAAACTATACGCTAGCTACACTTAGCATCTCACTTACTTTCTTCGTTTCTGCACTTCACTGCTTCATCGCTTTAACCTGTTCCTTCTTAATCTCT
>Ga0115556_1001544_pt1 | contig 15786 bp, 10 predicted proteins | sample COGITO_mtgs_1104_5_FD_87282 | JGI IMG/M metagenome (GOLD analysis project Ga0115556, IMG submission 87282) | Pelagic marine microbial communities from North Sea - COGITO_mtgs_110414 | ecosystem: Environmental > Aquatic > Marine > Epipelagic | place: Germany:Helgoland, sampling site Kabeltonne... | reverse complement strand
TGGGAAACTTTTTTGTCGAGAAGACAGACAGTTAGTACATTTTTGCCTCAGACACAAAAGCCCGTTCTCTTTGTATGCGCATTATATAATACTACGTATATTTAACACAAACAAAAGCAAAGTGATAACTACACGCATGAAGTAGAACAACATCATCAACGAAACACTTTTTGCGCATTTCCTACTTCCTCGAATAAAGAAAGGCTTTTCAAAGTCGTAAAAGAAACGATGGTGTGGTTCGTGTGCGACGACTGCGGCGATTCGATTAAAAAACCAGCGCTGAAGAAACACTTCAACAACTGCTCCGCCTCTCGATTGAGCTGCGTGGATTGCGGAGCAGAATTCGATCGATATGCGGTGCAATTACACACGAAGTGCGTGACCGAACACGAGAAGTACGCGCTCGGGGCGACCAAGCCGGGCGGGAAGGCGAACGTTGTTTCAGGCGCTTCAACCAAGGCGGCGGCGACGCGAGAACCAGCTGTAGCACAAGCAGCAACAGCAGCCGCGCGAGAAGAGAAGGAGAAAATAGTCGGTCGAGAATATCTGGCCACCGAAGCGCCGTGGATGTGTTCGTGCTGCAACGTCGAGTGCACCGGGGCGGAAACGCTGAAGTCACACGCGCTCGGTAAAAAACACAAAAGGAAAGCAAAGACGCTTCGAACGCAGAAAGAGGAGGAGAATAAAGCGAACGACGAGGGGAAACCGAAATCGATGAGTCCATCAGCGGAAGAGGAGAAGAAGAAGAAGAAAGAAGAGAAGAGAGCGAAGAAAAAGTTGGTGCGATTGAAGTCCAAGGAGAATAAGAAGAAGATTTTAGAGGAGAAACTGAAAGTGGCGAAAGAGAAGAAGGCGCGGAAGGACGAGAAGAAGCGGAAGCGAGAAGAGGAAAAAACGGACGAGGAGAAGGCGAAAGACGCCGAGAAGGCAAAAGAGAGAGAGGTGAAGAAAGCGAAGCGAATAGAGTTGAAGGCGGTGAAACGAGAGAAGAAGTTGGCGAGGAAGAAGGCGAAGCAAGAGGCGAAGAAGAACGGAAGAGGGAAGACGAACGTCGCCGCGCTGGGGACCAAAGAGAAAGGGGTGAAAAAAAAGAAGGTCAAGGCTAAGTATTCAGGAGGCAAAAAGTAGTTTTTTACATCACTGTGTAACTTTCGATATTTAACTAAAAAGACTATTTTACTACGCATTAATAATCTACAGCCCGTCCGCGACGACGTTCGGGACTAAATCACCATCCGGGCACCGTTTACTTTGCATAATCGCAGAACCACCTTCGATTCTTCCCGTTAACTCGTGCGTCGGCCCCCAATCCATGAACAACTGTTTACCGTCTGAGTCCGGAATAACACCCCAGGTTCCTTTCCCCCACGGCGTGACTAAATCACCGTTGTCTTTCCACTCAATACCAGCGACGCCGCCCCATTTACCCGTGTGCGCATCCGCGACGTGCTTAGCGAGCTCACTGGATTGAATCCCTTGCGTGCGCTCGATTTCACCAACCGGTCGCGGTTTACACTGCACCGAGCTCGATAAACCTTCGCCTCCGTTCCATCGCTCGATGGCGCCTTTCTCGCCTTTCCAATACTGCTTAATAATATCGAGCATCCTTTGCGGTTTTTCTGGGTGGTAGTTCACATGTATCGACGCCGGATGAAACTTTTCCTCCGGGTATAACTTCTCGTCGTGGCGCATGTATTTGAAAACATACTTTGAGTTACAGAAACATGCAAAATTCATTATTCGCGATGAAGCGGAGTTCCTCGAAGGTGTTTTCTTATCACTCAAAAACGTGTGTTCTTCGTTATACGCGGTCTGATCCCACGTCGAGCGTTCTGTGTTCATGCGATTGGCTAACACGGTCATCATTTGCAAACTTTCGTGCGTGGCTTGCGTGAAGAACAAACCGGAGTTTTTCACAAACATGCGGTACGTGAGTTCGTCCGCCGAGGATAACTTATTTCCTCGACCTCTCGTAGGGTTCCACCTAAAACCATACGTCGTCCTATCGTCCCATCCGTCCGACATCCCTTCAACGTCCACGTCTCGGTATAACAAATCGTTCTTGAACGGGTCTCGCATCCAGACGATATCGACGTCGGAGAGCAAGACGTTTACGCCAATTTTAATAAACTCTTTGAGGATTTCAAACTTTAAGCCAGAGGTGGCATGGTTATCGGTCGAGCCAGTAATGGATGTTAACGAGCGCAAGTAATAAGGCGCGTCATGTTGCTCGCACCACCGCGCGGTTTGCTCGTCGAGTGCAACAATCATGTAATTCGTGATTTCGGTTTTTTGCAATCCGTCAATCCATAACTGCAACATGTGGAAGATGTTTTTGTTCGAGACGCCGACTAATACTTCTCGGTTGATGGCTACTTTCTTCACAACTTCGCACAAGTTTTCCGAGCCACCTTCGCAGTTTGCCGGCCACGAGGTCATATCGTCATCATTTTTTGGCCACGGGACAACGTAGCGCAACTTTCTCGGATGAGGTCCAGAACCTTCTGACCACGCGCTTCGTTCGCACTGTTTGTGCTTGTTAACGATATCATCCGAACTTTCGTCGCCAAGAGCAAATGAGCGACCTTTATCAAACGATTGAGACGGGATAATCGCGTTTGGATCACCGGATAACTCGTCGCCTCGACTCACGTCTTCGCTCGGCGCGTATCTCGATCCTCGGCTTGGGCTGTTTTTCAAGTTGTACCTACACGCGTGTCGAAATGGTTTTAAGCGCGCACCGGCTTTAAACGCATTATCGTAAGCCGGCATGATAACCTGTTCCGTAACTCTGTCGTCGACGCCAATGCGTTCTATGTCCAAGTGCTCGCCGAAATATCGACACAACTCGATCGCCGCTAAAGTTGGATTGAAGCGCATAAAACTAGATCTCGCCATGGGTAAGCAAACGCTTTGTGCGTACTGCGACCAACCCATAGACTTATCGCCAATACCAATCACTTGTCCATTCGATCTGCACGTGATATCGGTGGCGAGTTCGATATCGAATCCGACGTGCGCGGGCATCATATCGTCGAGGGCATTCACGTCGGCGCCGATAGTCGTAAACGAAAACGCTTCGGATTCGAGTGGATTCGCCGTAAACTCTGCGCTTTTATCCGAGAGAACTAGCACCGCGTAGCCTCTTGTAAGTAAAACACTCGCCAAACGGTGAGCCGGAGATCCAGTCTCACTCTCACCTTTGACTAATACCGCGGAAACGTGTTGTTGTTCTTTAAACTTTTCGCGATTCCCGTAGGCGACGAAAACCACGCTCGTTTGCGTGGCGTCAGCTAACCTCGACGCTTCATCTGCGCTCATGTGTGTCCCGTCAATGACGACAACGGCTTTTTGATACTTGATACTTTCTCCGTGATGACTCGTATCTCGCTCATCAAACATCTTCTTTAAAGCCTCGCGCAGAGCATCCGAGGAGGAGGGTGAATTTTTCTCGCCAGCAACAGTCTCAATCTTCATCCCATCCGTAACCATCTTCTGCCCATTCCCTCCGTCGTCTAAATACCCATCCTCCTCCGATTGCGCCTTGGTGCATTTGTTTATCCCGCCTCGCCTACTCGCTCTCGTCGCGTGGTGAAACACGTCTACTATTTCCGCGCTCGTCAAACTAAACTTCTCGCAACTGTACCCGTCCCGGATGGACGCCACGCACCGCTCGCCATCCATCATCGCCTTACCACTTATGCTTCCTCCCATGGTATTGTCCTCGTTGTTGTTATTTACACCGTCAAACGAGGAACCACCACCACTCGTGCTCGTACCGCTGCTGCTGCTGCTACTCCTACTCCCGCTACTCCTCTTCTCCGCTCCTCCTCCGCCTTCATCACCAGCATCATCATCACTCGTTTTTGTCGCGTCGTGAATCTCCGCAATCTCCTCCGGTTTCCCATCTCTCACTAGCACTTCGTCATTATACTCGTTTTGATGACGATATGAATGCCGACGATGATTATCGATTTTATGACTCCCGACTCTGGTCTCTTCTCTTTTCGCCACGCTTCGTAATTTCGTCTCCTCGGTCTCGTAAAACAAAACGTCCGAGACGAACAGAACGAGAATGAGCGGTGAGACGATTCGAGAGAGTAAGCGGGAAATGAATGAATTTTGCTTCTTTTTTCGATTTGAAGTGGAGGAAAAGGAGGACAGAGATGCGTCTTTGGTGGTTACGACGGATGACATTTTTCCTTTTCGAGCGCAGAGAAGCGCGTGAACGCGCCGCTCTGTTTTTGTGCCGATCTGCGGCCAAATGTCGTCACACCACGAGCGGGGAATAAAAAGAGATGTTCTCCACCACCACGGCATCGTCGTCGAGATGCGTGGTCACATCTGCGTCCACCGTTAAAACCAGTTCTAAGTCGTGCGATGCTATTCGTAGGAGTAGTGGTAGGAGTCACGCGCGTTGTCATCAACGACAACAACAACAACAACGAAGATTCGTCGCGACGATGAGCGTATCTTTGGATAATAAGATTAGTAACAACAACAACAACAACAACATTAGAAGAAGAAGAAGGAGATATTCATCGAGTATCGTCAAATCGTCTCAGGACGACGAAAACACCGAAACGCCTTCTTCCACTGGTTTCGATGGATTCGATACCGGAACCACCGTGACGGATGAGGACCAAGAACGTTTGCAACTCATGAGCCAAGAAATCAAAGACTGGTTGAAACTTTTATACGTGAAACGAGAGATGTCATTTAACGAGGTCAAGTTGATCATTGGTATCGAAGATCCTCGATTAGCGGACAGAAGAGAACGGTTCGGGATCGAAGACGAATCCGGGTGTTCCGCGGAGGAAAAGATTCAGGTTTTGGAAGACGTGGACGAGGGAAGAGTGCCGACGGATATCGTGGCGTGCGAGTTCGTTTTGAACGAGTTGAGAGAGTGGCCTGGGTTGGATTCGGATATCGAGTTACCAGAGAGACGAGAAACTGGACCGTCGAGATACGAGGAGATTGCCATGGACGCGGCTGGAATTAAAGGGCGAACGAGAAACCCGAAGAGAATGCTGGACGATTATTTGGAGGAAGACGATAAACCCGAGGAAAAGAATTTACTTGGATTTTTGCCTCTTTACGCCGTATCCTCGGCTCCGATTTTCATCACGATTTTCGCGTTAGGAATCATGTTTGTCAACTCTTTGCAATAACATACTACTATACATCATGAATACATTACAAATAATACTTCTATGGACGAAGATGTCCTACTTTCCTACGCTTTCCCCCTCCTCCTCTTTTGCGCGAAGGCCAAAATCCGTAAAACAACGCGAACAAGGTCAAAGCCCATAAAATGCCGGCGTATTTCCACAACTCGTTCGTCGCCACATCTTGTTGTTGCGCGAGCGTAGTTTCACCACCTCCAATGGAGACTCTTGCGTGTTTATACCCTTTATCGCCCTCCGTGTTTACGCTACCGCTGCTGCTATGACTAAGACTATGACTGACTTTTTTCTTCTCCGCCTCCCCCTCGTTGTTACTACTACTACTACTACTACTACTACTACTACTACTACTACTACTACTACTACTACTACTACTACTACTACTACTCTTTGGCATGCACTTCCTCTTCCGTGCTAACAATATCCCACGATTAATCTTTGACACGCACTCGTGCATCAACTCTACTCTGTTTCTCTCGTACTTATCGATGGACTCGTCATCTTCGGGATACAAATCGCACACCGGGAACAACTCTCTTCTGTTTGCCTTTCCGCACTTCAATTTATCCTTTTCCGTTTCCGATTTTGCGTATTCAAAGTGTTTATCCCACTCGTAACTCGTCGTACCTTGTCTCATCATCAATCCGTAATGTATGACGAAAGAATTCGCGCTCTTCTCGTTCCACGGTTTCGATCCGGCGTACATTTGCACGTCGTTGTTCACGTTGTGCGACAACCCGGCGCTCGCGACGCCAAAGACGTACCCGTACATTTCCGATATCCACGGTCTCGGTGCTTTTTGAGTGATGAATGAATCGCCGGTACCGTTATACGGCCACCACACTCTCTTGTCTCTTCTCACTTTCCTCGTGTATTCGAACCATAACGGCGCCGCTTTCGCGATATCGCTCCTGGCGAATATCTCCCACCCGCCCACTTGCGCCAACCGCTCGCGAACGGCAGGTCCGACAAACATACTCGCCATGTCGTTTTTCACGCCCGATAAGTATCCGTAGTACCCGCCGGCGACGACGCCGACTCGCGCGGGAATCTCTCTCACCGTAAACGGTCTTCGTAAAATCATATCCGCGTCCAACTTCACCACCCACTTCAAGCGAGTAAAATTGCTCGATTTCGTCCAATGATTGATGCTCCCCGGTAAGTTATACGCGGAATACGAATCCGACGGGTCGTCTCGGCTGAAATCCGGCGTTTTATGCGTCGGCACGATGTGTAAATTCTCGTACGAATCGTACTCCGCATCCGTGCAGGACAACAGCCGAGTCATCTTCCCCGGCGCACCCACATCCATCCACGACTGATATAAAGCCGCAGATTGCCAATCCATGTACGGTTTACAGTCCGCCGAGAAGACGTAGTGGTAGTCGTCTATTTCCCTTCTTTTACTACTTCCCACCATCTCTTAAAGTCGACTACTCTCTCTCTCCGTCTCTCTTTGTAAAGATGATGACTCTTTTTCTCTCTCGTCGCGTCTGTTGAAAAAAAGTTTTGCCTCGAGCGAGAAGAGAGAAAAAAAAAACGGTCGAGAGGAACTTAATATGCTGCCACTCTGCTTACGAAAAAAAAAAGAGGACAAAGAGACGAAATCGAGGCCGCGTCTTGTTTCGAATGAATGCATTTTTTCTTCATTCTATCGAACGCACGTATAACTTCTTCCCGCGCGCTCTCGCTCTCTCTGCTGCGTTACTTCTCACGGAATAGTAGTGGTCGTAAAGAAGTTGTTGTTGTTGAGTAACTTAATAATACCTTTCGATTTTATACGCTCTCGTTGTTAGTACAGAGAGTAAAGCACGATGATGAAAGAAGCAAACCATTCAGAAGAAGAGCGGCAAAGTTTACTTTCAAACGCCCCCACTACCGGGGTCAAAATCGAAGACGATGCGACGACTTTGACGTTTACGACGAGATCTACACTGATGATCAAAATTGCCACGATCACCGCGTTGGCGACGACGTTTGCCACGTTTGGGTACGTTTCCGAGAGCAAGAAGTTGTCTTCTTTGTTGTCTTCGTCTTCGTCCGCCGAGTTAGGGCGTAAACCGTCGTCCTCGTCGTATTCCTCGTCCGCGCGTTTAGGTCGATGGAGTTCGAGAGATGACGACGAAGACGATCGATACGCCTCGAGACGATCGTCGTCGAGACACTCAGACGATTTTGACGACGACGACGACAGAAGAGGAGGAAGAGGAAACTACGCAAAGTACAGAGACGAGGACGACGATGCGTACGAGAAAAGAGGCCGCGGACAACGAAGAGATTTGGGCAAAGACGAAGACGAGGACGAATATTCGAAGAATAAACATTCCTCCTCTAAATACGACGACGACGATGAAGACGATCATCGCAAGTCATCTGCGGATGATGAAGAGGAAGATCAAGAAGAAGAAGAAGACCCGGCGATGAAAGAAAACTGCGTCGGCGAAGCCGCCGACGAAGAAAAAGGCATCTACCAGTACCCGGACAAAATTTGCTTGACGAACCCGTCGTTGACGCCGGCGTGTCTCGGGAACGGAGGCGCGGTTACGGCGTGCAGATTTTGCCAAACCGAAGAAGCGGTGAGAAAAGTTGCCGGCTGGCCGCAGTGCCCACACTCGGTGTGCGAGAAGAGCTCCGGGATTGGATGCATCGGGGATTCGTTTTCCAAGAATGAAATCTCGTGGAGGATGCACGTGAAGGACATCGCGAAACACAACGCGCGCGTGAAACAAATTGGGATTTCTGGAACGTGCGATTCCACGGTTTCCGATCAAGCGGTGGGGAGACACATGTTTCGCGACAAGAAGTGCTCGGAACGATTATTACCCGGGTGCCAAGACGCGCAAGGGTGTCGATTTTGCGTCACAAAATCGGGAGCAAAGTTGGACACGGAAAAAGTCACCGCGCAGTGGCCGACGTGCCCAGCCGCGGTGTGCGCGAGATTTTCCTTGGAGAAGACCGATTGCGAAGCGACTTTAGGATTATATACCGTGCCGACGTTTGAGATTCCCGAAGGGTTTGATGGTTCGAACTTGCCGAAGCCGAAGTTGGACTTGGAGGCGACACAAAAGATGCAAGAGCGTTTGAAGCTCCAAATCAAAGCGGCGATGACGGGGCAAGACGACCCAGTGTTTGAAGACGAGGACGAAAACGAAATGCCGGAAGAAGCTCCGTTAAAATCGGAATCTCCCTTGGAAGAGACGAAGAACAACAAGGATGAAGACGAAGAAGAAGACTCCGATCGTAAATCTTCCTCCTCCTCCAAAGGTCGCTACGACGACGACGACGACGACGATCGAAGACACTCGTCGTCAAAGTACGACGACGATGAAGAAGACGATCGACGCTCTGCCTCTAAAAAGCACTACGAGGATGACGACGACGACGAGAAAGACGACCGCCCCCGAAGAAGCCGGGATGACGACGATCGACGCGACGATGACGATCGACGAGAGGACAAAAAATCTTCCTCCAAGAGTCGATACGACGATGAAGACGACAGACGAGATTCTCCCAAGAAGCGTTACGATGATGAAGACGACAGACGAGATTCTCCCAAGAAGCGTTACGATGATGAAGACGATGACGACAGAAGAGACAGTCACCGATCTTCTCGTTACGAAAAAGACGACGAAAGAGATCGATACGATGACAGAGATGACGATCGCAGATCTTCGCCCAAGAGCCGATACGACGACGACGACGACGAGGAAGACAACAGACGTTCCTCCTCCAAGATGGGTCGCCACGAAGACGAGGACGACCGCGAAGGCGACCGACGCTCCAAGAAGCGATCCGACGACGAAGTAGAAGAAGAAGGCGACCGCAGACGATCCACAAAGTATGACGACGAGGAGAAAGACGATCGATCGAGGCGCCCATCGTCGAAGTACGACGACGACGACGAGGATGAAGACGACAACCGCAAATCCTCCTCCTCATCGAAGAAACGTAACGAAGACGATCGAGAAGAAGAGGAAAGATACGACGACAGAAAAGAAAGCAAGAAATCTTCCTCCTCGTCCAACGAGAGAGATGAAGCCGACCACGATAAAGAGTACGACAAGGAAGATGTCGAGAAGTTTGAAAACGATAGCAGATTAAAAGATGTGGACGATTGGGGAGACGACGACGATAACTCTTCGTCCGGTAAGAAGTCATCCGCCGGAAAAGGGTCGAGTAGAAGCAAATCCTCCTCCAAAGAAGATTGGTGGGCGTCCTCTGCGAAGTAAATACCATCATCTTTTAGCTACCAATACAAAAAACTTCTAATAAACGCAAAGCAATAATACCCAACATCATATAACAATATCACTACTCTTCTACTAATACTAAAATACAACTAATGCTACGACACACTATAACAAACGAAACTCTAGTTTGCAGCGTCTGCAACCATCCAATTCGGACGCCAATCTACTTTTTCCATTTTTGCATTGGGATCTTGTAACAACGTCACCGCCGCGAAGATAAGAAACACCGAACCGCCCAGGATGGTCATTTTCTTCTCTGAAAACTTATTCGCGATGTATTTCCCCCCTATGCAGGCCGTCCCCGTGGCAATGGCGTGACCTAAGAAACAACCAAACACTATGCCGTACGCTTCGTAATCGCCAGCTAACGCTACCGTGGCTATTTGACTTCGGTCGCCCCACTCGGCGATGAACGTCAGCGTGAAAGCTTGCATCCACACGCCGTTACACAAGCACTCGTAAAAATTACCACCTTTCTTCTTTTTGTTCTCGTTTTCGTTGCCGCTCTCTACGTCCTTTTCTAATATCGGTGCTCTCGAGTTCAAATCTTCTTCGATCTCTTTCAGCTCCTCGTTCTCCTCCCCCTCTTCGGTATCCTTCATCCGACTCGCGCTATACAGCATGTAAAGGCCGTAAAACACGAACAAACACACCGAACCGTAGTGCATGACTTTTCTCGGAATCATCGACGCCGCTTCGATCCCGATCACGACCGAAACGAACGTCATCAGCCAAAGCGCCATAATTGCGCCAAAAAAGACTTCCTTTGAATCGTATTTCCCGGACATTAAACACGCGATGAAAAACGTCCTGTCTCCGAACTCAAGCGAAAGCATCACCAGTAAAGACTGCACGAATCCAGAGAAGTTATCGCCTCGGTTGTTTTCGGTCGCGAACGCGCGCTCTTGGTGCTCGAGTATTCTTTTAGAAATACTGTCCTTCGCTTCATCTCCTCGTTCTAAAATTTCCTCTTCGGCTGCTAAAACTGACGAAAAGAAGATGAAGACAAAGACGAAGAGAAATAGTTTTCCATGAAGATGCGAAGGGGCGCGTAGCATCATCATCTCCAATCGCTTTCAAGTGTTTATTCTCCGAGATGATGTGCACTTCTTTAACGACGTCTTCGATGAAAACACCAAAAAACACGACAACAACAACGACAACACTCCAACGGCTTTAAACGTTTTGGTAAACTTTTCCTTTGTCCTCTCTCTCTTTCTTTTTCGCGCGGTCGATGGAGAGTTTAAAGTGAAGTCATTACTCTCGAGTTATATAAAACAATGTATATGAGTAAATATATATTATAAGTGTGCGATGATATGATGTCCTTATTTTTTTTAAGCCGAAGGGAGAGCACCACTTCCAGAAGAAGAAGTCTTCATCCACTTCGGCAACGCTTTGGCGTAATCCGCGCTCGGGTCGTCGAAGACGGCCAAGATGCCGAAAATCAAAAAGATGCCGCCGCCGACCATGGCGATTTTCTTCTCGGATATTTTCTGAGCTAAGATGCGACCTCCAATGCACGCCGTGGAAGTGGCTAAACCGTGGCCTAAGGAACCGCCGATGATGATACCGTACGGGTCGTAATCGGCAGCCATGGCGATGGTGGCGATTTGGGATCGGTCGCCCCATTCCGCTAAGAAGGTGAGCGTAAACGCTTGGACGAAAATCGCAGAGACGAAGAATTCCCACCATTGCTTTTCGTTTTTCGAAGTCCCTTTTTTCTTTCCAGGCGACAATTTGCCGCCTTTTTCCGCCACGTCGTCGTCGTCTTTGCTCGCGTTGTTGTCGTCGGATTTCTTCCCAGATCGTCGGTTGGCGATTTCGTCCAACTCGTGTTCGACTTCCTCGAACTCCTCGGAAACGTCGTCGGACATGAATTGGGAGTTGTACAACATGGTGACGCCGTAGCCGAGAAACAAGATCACCGCGGCCCAATGGACAAACCATCGCGGTAAGAACATAGGCGCGGCGACGCCTAATAAGGTGGACACGATGGTCATCACCGCCAACGCGCTGAAAGCGCCCAAAAATACAATTCGTCGGGAATGTTTCACCGACATCAACGCCGCGATGAAATACGTTCTGTCGCCAACCTCGATGAACAAAATAACCAAAAACGAGGTGACTAATCCACTAATGAAAGAGGTTTGGTCCGCGTATTGCGCTTTAAACCACGCGCCTAAACCAGCACCAGATCCTGGTCCACCTCTTCTACCTCCGCCTTCGTAATTCTCCAATCTCGTGACCACGGCTTCCAAGCGGTTGATCTCCTTCGCCATCGTCAATAACTCCGTCGCCACCGCGCCTTGCTCTTGCTCGACTTTATCCATCACCAACGAATTCACCGCTTTTGAGCCTTCTAAGTTCGAGAGAACTTCCTGCGCGGTATCCGTAATATCCGCTAAACTATCCGCGGCGTCTTCCACCGCCTCGGTGGCTTCGTCCACCGCCGCCGTCGCGTCTTCCACGTCCGCGGCGACCTCCTCCACCGTCTCCGCGGTATCTTGTATTTGCTCCGCCGCATCTTCCACCGCTTCCGTCGCATCATCCACCGCATCTGCGGCATCTTCGATTGCTTCGGTACTTTCCGCCACCGCTTCGCTCGCCTCTTCCACCGCTTCCACCGCCTCTTCCGTTTGCTCCGCCACTTCCGCTATCGCTTCGTTCGCTTCTTCGATGGAATCTGCGGCATCCGCGACGGTTTCCGTCGCCTCGTCCACGGCATCCGCCGCGTCTTGCACGTCCTCTGAAATCGCTTCTGCCGTAGATTCCGTTATTGGTTGTTCTTCATCCGCGAGCAAGCTTCGTCTTCTTTTTTCTGACGATACAAAGCTTTCTCCTTCGTTCGAAAACCTTTGCGACGATCGCGCTTTAGAAATTGAAGATGTTACGAAATAATCGGGGGCATCATCTTTCGCCGAAACAAAACCCAGAGAGAGAAAAGAGACCACGAACAACAACAGCAACACAAACGAGGAATAAAAGAACGTCTCATTCTTCTTCTTCGCGTGTGTGTTCTTCGCAGATCTCGCAAAACTCAAAGTCATCATCCTTTTGTGTCTTATTTATATATAGATATAATTCTAGTCCTTCTGTGTAAAGCTTTTAAGTAAATACGGAGAAAGAAGAAAAAAATTGTAAAGAGATAAGTGCATTCGTGCATGTGTAAAAAGGCACAACAGAAAGAAAATTTTCTCTCTTTTCTCTCTCTCTCTCTCTCTTTTGTTGTGTTGCTTTTTCTCTCGTTTTGGCTGAAACACTCTCGTTTTTTTTAAACCAACAAAAGGAGTAGTGCATCATAAAAAAATCAGAGAGAGAAAGTTTTAAGAAGAGAGATGTTTTCCTCCTCCTCCTCCTCCCCCTTCGGTGGTGGTACGAACAACGAGGAGAAGAACAAAGTGCACTCGAAACCGGTCACTTTGAAAACGCGAGAACGCAGACGACGAAAAAAACGAACTCTCGTTTTTGTGTTCTCGTTTACGTTTCTCGTCGTGACGTACATCTCGTACAATTTCCTTCGCAAGCAAACGCTGAGCGAAGCTCGACGAATCATCGGCACGGGACGGAAAGCGAGAACGGATTTAGAAGGCCAAGTTTTAGTGGAAGAAGCGATTAAAACGGGGAAGATAGGACGAGAAGTGATCAACTTCGACGATGGGAGTTTAGACAGAATGATCGAGGAAAATATACGGAAGAAGAAACAGAAACAGATGGAGGAAGAGGAGAGGAAGATGATGTTTCACGAGGAAAGTCATCAACATCGCGAGGACGAGAAGAACGATATATATAACGACGAAACAAAAGAAGAAGATCTAGAAAACGAGGGCGTTGATAATAATAGCGACGATAATAATAACAATAACGATAGCAGTGGGGAGGAGGAAGAGGAAAATGCGGTTCATAGTAGTACGTCTAGCGATGTCGATGTCGAGAACATCATAAACGAAGATGAAGATATCGCGAACGAGAATGAGAAAGATAACGCAGAAGAGGAACAAGAAGAAGCGCGCGACGAGGACGACGACGATAATAACAATAACAACGAACAAGAACAAGAAGATACAATAAACGATGAGCCGTTAGAGGAAGTCAAACCAGGCGCGGGCGATGCGGATGATTTAGACCCCAAGCTCCCTCGATCGGAGTCGCTCCCGGAAGATCCTTCGCGCACGTGTTCGGTGGATCGTTTGAGAGCGTTGTTTAAACCGTGTTTACTCGGCGGCGACGTGCAGAAATGTTGTCAAACGCTCGATTTTGCGTTTGCTCCGGATGCCACGCATCGTTTTGAAGATCAAGATGAAAGCGAAAGCGGTGAAGACACGACGGCGAATTGTTTGTGCGTGTTTACGGCGATATCCGATTTGAACGAAACGTTTTCGAAAGTTGGTTTGAACGTCTACGAGGACGTCTTGGGTAAGTGCGAACCGGATTCGAGAAAGTTTGGATGGTTTGGCGACGGCACGGACGCGTGTCCGGAGGATAACCTGGAGGAGTTGCGAAGACGCAAAGATGAGGAAATTCGAGAGCACGAAGAGGCGAGGAAAGAACGCGAACGTAAAAAGAAGGAAGTTTATAAACGTAACGTAGAAAGAGCAAAGAAACAAGAAGCTATTCGAGTCGAAAACGCGTTGAAAAAGTCGGACACGGAACGACAAGCTCGTGAATTGCGCAGGAGAGAACGCGAAGAAAATCTTAGAAAAGAGGCGCGACTGGTCACGTGGCGCTTGAAAGAGGCGAAAGCGGCGGAGAAGGCGCTGAGGGAAGCCGAGGCGAAACAGGCAAAGTTTTTCGGTACCGGCGGCGGTATTCAAGACGTCGGATGTTACGAAGAAGGCGAGAAACCGATGAAAGGTCAGAAACCGTGTTAGGTATATTTAATATAATGCGCTATTAATCGTACACACCTATGTAAAATTACAAATCTTCGACCGCTTCTTGCGAGAGCAAGTGGACGCTCGCTTCTCTTTCCAGCCAATCGTTTTCTATCAAACTACTCGTGCGATCAACGGGAGCAGTTGTTGCCGACGCGTCCGTGCCTAACGCGCGATAATATCTGCTTTGCTTTAAAATGTACAAATCCAAAACGCACGTGCCTAAACTACCGAGCAAGAAGCTCAGCGAATCGACGATTTCAACCCATCTAAAATTCTTCATGAAGATGATCGACATTCCATAAGTCACGTTCGCGCTAATGGCAAAGAAAAACATCAACGCCGACACGCCTTCGCACGATTTGCGTTTCCTATTTTTCATGATCTGAAACACTCTCCCTCCTAAATAACTCGTCGCGGAAGCGTAACCGATGAACCGACCGGACGTTACTCTCGCTTCCGACGCCGTACTTACGGCTTGATTCAAACACCCGGTCGCGCTTTGCAACGAACGCGTAGCACCGCTCAACGATCTCATTGCATCAGAACCAGAAAGCGATCGTATTGAATACACGGAAACGCCTGCGCCTAAGAAACCCGTCACGTATGTCGACGGTGACACCGGCTTCTTCTTCTTTTTGTGTTTCTTAGTAGTGCGCTTCGGCGTCGTTGGATCGTTCCTCGATTCCTCTTCGTAACTACGCGCGGTGCTCATGTTCTCATCAATCCTCGCCATCGTGGCCGATATCACCGCATTCTCGTTCGCGTCCTCAGGAGATTCTTCCTCCTCCCGTATTATCGATTCATTGAAACTCAGTCGTCGTCGTCTTCTCGTTTGCCTTTCTTCTCGTTGAATTTGTCTTTTCCTATACAAAACGAATTGCGAAATCAGCACCGAATCGCTCATCAAAAAGTACACCGCGGTGTACATCTGCACCGGCGTTTGGTCTCCCGTGAGGACACACGCGACCAGGTTGCAACTGTCCCCGAACGCCCACAGGAGTAAGAAGTAACCGCTCAATCCTTCGCTCGTTTTCAGCTGATAGTTTTGCAACATTTGTGGAAATTGGCAGACGATCCAAAACGCGATCGAACACAAACCGCTCAAGAAACCAACATATTCGATCGGAGAGTACGCGCACACGCGAAAGATATCGCGCACGAGACCAGTGTACGCGTTTGAATCGCACTCGCACGAATTTGAACGCGTAGTCTGTCCGCTCATCATTCTTTCTGCTGCTGTAGAAGCAGTGGACTCATTTTTATCTCATTTTTTCACCTTCTTTCGTTCGCGTGTGCTTTGACTGACGATGTCTTTGAGAGTGCAACGCTTATATTTTCTCTTCTTCTATTACAACAACAACAACAACAAATAAAATGTTTGATGATTATGTGCACGTATAATTTAAAGCGATTGTATGTGTAACTAATTGTACAGTCTCCTCTTTGTTCGTTCGTTTTAGTCTCTCGTGTTAT
>Ga0115556_1001542_pt1 | contig 15801 bp, 7 predicted proteins | sample COGITO_mtgs_1104_5_FD_87282 | JGI IMG/M metagenome (GOLD analysis project Ga0115556, IMG submission 87282) | Pelagic marine microbial communities from North Sea - COGITO_mtgs_110414 | ecosystem: Environmental > Aquatic > Marine > Epipelagic | place: Germany:Helgoland, sampling site Kabeltonne... | reverse complement strand
AGTCTTCCGGGTCGGCCCAGTATTCCATGAATTCTTCCCAGTTGTCGTAATCTCCTTCCTCTTCCTCAGAAGAGTATAACTCTCCACCTTCGTACGACCAACCATCTGGTAACGGGCAGTCGTTGTCGAGGAGGTATTGTACACACTCGGTGTGGTTGTTCTCGTGCGCGTAGCGTACGGCCCCAGAGTTCAACGGCGCTTTGGCGGTTTCGTGTAAGTACTTCAAACAGTCCAAGTGACCTTCTCTGGCTGCAAACGCACACGCCAATCCGGTATCTTGATCAAACTTACGCTCAACAAGATATTCGAGTATGTGGAGATGACCATATTTAGCCGCAAAAGTGGCAGTACCCCAACACCAAGGCGCTTTGACTTCTTCGTGTAAGTATTTGAGTACCTCGAGATGACCGCCATCGGCAGCATATGCACACGCCCTCTCATCAATAGGACACTCATTTGCAACGCAATACTTCACCATTTCCAGATTACCATGATGTGCGGCCGTATTAATCGTCTTATAATCCCACTCACACTCTTTCTCCTCTCGTGCCCACTTGAGTAACTCGAGTTTATTCGTTTTAGCAACTTCCCAGCAGAAATATATTTCGCCACACCAACTCGGTTTATTCTCCCATGCAACTTCCAAAGTCGATATCGATGACATCTCTTTGACTTCAAACCTCTTTTTCAAATCACCCTTCCGAGATGATCTCTTAATCAACTTTCTCGTCTCTGTATTCACCTCGTACAAGAATTTCACATCGTTCGAATTCAATCTCGGAAGAATGTGTTGGAAACAAATATCGTCGTTATTTACAATCAAATCCCACACATCTCTCTGACCAATCCGTCTTTTCTGCGCTCTCGTCAAACTCATCGTGTGCACTAAAAGTTCGTCGTGGACGTTTACGTGTGCTCGCGAAGAAAGCGAAGAAACAACGAGAGTGGTGCGAGAGGCACATGTGATTTTCTTTTTTTCTTCGCCTCCTCCTTACCATGTATGTGTTTAGGGTTTTTCTCTTAAGGGGAATTTAAGGTTTCGCAAAAACCGAAAAACGAATTCTGCATTTCTCTTCCCTAAATTGCGCTTTCAAAGCTCTCTCTTCTCGTTGGAGTGTTCACAACGGTTTAAAAGAACGCAACCATGCCACCGCGCAGAAAACCAACCGAACGGGGGAACCCGATCTCCCGCGCCGTGAAGGCGGTACAATCGCAAGCCATGAAAATGGTCGGGTCGCAAAGTCCAAGAAAGGTACGTGTTTCTATTTTTTTTCAACTATCGATCCGTTGGTGGAATTCATTCAATTCTCGAACCTTAAATCGAGCGCAATGGAACCTTAAACGCGACGACGGGTACGACGACGGTTCGCGATGCGAAGTTTCTTTCTCCCTTCTCTCTTCGTAAAAACACGCTGACGTATTTCTTCCACTCGATGCGCTTTCGAACACATAAATACTAGGAAGCGATCGGGTCCTTCGATGAGGACGAGAATACCATCGTGCAGACGCAAACCGCCTCCCAGGGGGGCGGACAATTCTTGTCCCCGCACCAAACGCACTCGCCGAGAGTTTTACCGGTCGTCCCGATGCTCCCGCTCCCGAGAGAGTACCGGTCGAGAGACGACACGAATCAAAAGGAAAAACCAGCGGGGTGGATTCAACGCACGTGCGTCGGGGAAAACTGCGTGAAGAGGCAAAAGAGCGGACGGTATCTCCGCAAGCCCGGGACGGCGGAAGGCGACGACCAATACTTGTGCTTCACGTGTTGGTCGCACGACCACGTGAAGAACCAGAACAGGGAGTGTTTCGTGTGCGCGCGTCCAGATGCCGGCGGGTGTTGGTATAAGAGCAAGCTGCACGAAGGGAAGGATTTGTGCACTCGATGTTACGAACGCGAGAGAAGAGAGCGTTTGCAAGCGAGCGGGACGTTGAAGTGCTGGTGTTGCGGCGCCCGCCACTCGAGCTCGAAATGGAGAACGAGTAAAGACAAATCGGAAGGGAAGAAGGATTTGTGCAACAAGTGCTACTTGAAAGAGTGCAGATCGACGAAGCAGGCCATGGAATCGGGTAAGTCGTGCTGCGTGTGCTCGACGCAAATTACCACGGAGTGGAAGGAAAGCGCTTACGCCAAAGACGCGAACGGCAAGCAGGATATTTGCGACCAGTGCTTTCGAAGAGATCCGGCGCACGCCGGAGCGGCCGCGGCCTCGTTGGAAGGTTAAACTTTTGATTTGACGACGAGCGACGAAAGAAAGAAGAGGAAGAAAGAGAGAAGGAGAAGAGAGAGAGAGAGAGAGAGAGAGAGAGAGACCCAGAGAGAGACCGAGTGTTGTTTAAAAGAAGAACACGAGGCTCTCCGTTTTATCATTTTGTTTTACTATACGTTTTTTACTGAAATTTTAAAAATACACAACACACACACACACACTACTTTTACATGGCTACCTACGCTACGCTTGTTTTTCGAGCTAACGTGCTTCCTTTCACGTCTATCCGTTCGCCGCTCGGACCAAAGTTATCCCACAATAGCCCCCAGGCTTTCCAATCCTCCTCGCTCGGGTTTGGCTTTTGGATTCTCGAGACTAAAGGATCGATCAGTTGGTGCGTTATGCGCGTGTCTTCGTAAAAATGCACGCGTCCTCTTTTGACTTTTATTGATCGCATCAACGCAGCGTCGGCGAATTTGGAGCTGTATAGTAACAGCTCGACGTCTGTTTCTCCTAAGAGGGTCATATCGACCATGGATTTCAACCACGCGCTTCGGGGGTCGCTGGCGATGCACGAGTCCGAGGCGTCGTCGCAGACGCCGGTGTTGGAGAATTTCACGTTGCCGAAGGAGCCAACCGTGCTTAAGACTTCCGTCCCGTTCACTCGTAAAACTTCCAACGCTTCCGGGGAATGTAAGATGGCGTTGATGGCTGGTGAATCCGTCGTAAAAAACAAACCCAACGGGTCGCTTTCTTTCAATCGGACGTCTCTCATTAAATCGGCAAGACATTTCAAGAAGAGCGTCAACGGCGCCGAGCCGGCGCCGGCGTCTTCATCGTCGCTCCCCCTCGGCCAACTCACACTGTGTTCATCTTTTTTAATCGGACACTTCGGTTCCGGATATGTTCTTTTCGTTCGTTCCGTCGCTAAAAGTTCGTCAACGGACGCTAAGTCTGCCTGTTTTACAACTCTTGGAACATTCGTCGGCGGTTCGACTTGACTCATATCCGCAAAGCCGGTGCGAATGTGCGCGCCGACGATTTGTTTCCACCCTCTTCTGGACATTTCCTCGAACGCTGGAAGCATGGCTATTTTTAAATGCTTCCTCGGCATCAACATTTGCGTTCCAAAACACGACCCTACTCCGCACGCCTCGCCGCATTTGCTCGACGTAAAATTGTTCTCGAAATTCGTCGCCCAGCGATAGGACAAACAAATCCCCCAATCGGACGGTTTCGGATGGCACCAGTGGCCAAAATTCGTTTTGATTCGAATGCGAGCGACGCGAGCGGCTTGAAACTTCGGGTGTTCCATAGTTTTCACGATTGAATTCTCATCCGGTTCGGCGTAAAATCCACCTTTATACCTTTCCGGTTGCTCGTCGCCGATGTACGCGCCCTTTTGACTCCACGTAAACACCGTCTCCTCGAAATCGCCTTCCTCGAACAACTCTTTCTTCGCACGTCTTCTCTTCCCCTTATCCCACTTCCAATCGACATCGCCGTAGCCGATGAAATAATCTCCCAAATCAAACTGGCACTTCCTCGCTAAATCCTCGTACGTTTTAGAGTTCTCAATCTCGTCGCCTTCCGAGACGCCCAATCCGTCGCACTCTGCTTTTTGCGTCTTGACGTACGCCGCTCTCCCTGTCGAAACGCCGATGATAAACAACTCTTGATAATGTTGCATCTCGTCTCCGATGCCGTTCTGATAATTTTCCGACCAATCAATGATGACAATCCTGTTCGTTTTCAAATCTTCGTACCTCGGTTTTAACGTCTCTTGGAAATACGTCTTCACTTCTTGGCACTGATTTTTGCTCAATCCTATAGAACCGTCCCGTTTTTGCATCATGTAATCGAACCGCTCGACGTCTTCGAGATCTTTCGCGGTGAACTCCACGAAACTTTTTGGCGTCAGGTCGTCTTCCGCTATTCGTTGCTCTCGTTCGTCTCCTTCTTCTCGCGGCGCTTCTCCTTTCGTCTCCTCTCGTTCAACGCTCGACGCCGCCGCCGGTTGTTCTCGCTGTTCTTCTTCTTTTATTTCTACTTCTTTCGTCGTCACATCGGTAGGCTTCTCCTCTTCCTTCTCTTTCACTTCATCCATCGTCGTCGTCGTCGATGGTGTATCGATCTCCTTCGCGCTTTCGTCTTCTTCCTTTCCTACTTCTTCTTCTTCTTCTTCGATATCTCCAAACGCACCACCACCACTGTCCTCGGAGGAGGACTCATCGCTCGGCCGCTCGTACTTCATCTCCTCCACCTCGTGCATGATTTCTTCCTTCGTCGTCGTCGCCGTCGACGCCCGCAGCACGGAATCAATCAACCCGAAGCCCGGTCGTCGTCGTCCTCGGTCGTTGTCCTTCTTCTCGTTTTTCATCAAATCGAAAGCGTCGTCGTTTTTTTCCCCGGCCTTTCTTTCATCAACGAACGCGAGGTTGTCGATGCCAAAGACACAGACGACGAGCACGCACGCGAACGAGAGAAACAAAAACGAACGCCTGAGACAAAGTTTGACAGTCTCGCGCGCAGGTCGGGATGATTTAATTACGATGGGTTTTATAGGGAGGAGGACCATTTTTGTGGTCGTTTTTTAAGTGCCTTTTTGTGACGACTTTGACCTTTGCAATGAAAAATATTCGCGGGCCGGCGGGCGTGAATGCGCGCTCTGCGTAGTATATATCATTCTTTGCACGTAGTAGTATTACAAGTTTCAGGGAGCGACGGACCTCATGCCGAAAGCGTTATCGGAGTCCGATGATTCGGCGTCTTCAAAATCGTCGTCTCCCTTTTTCTCCTCTTTGTCTTCTTCTTCGCCTTCGCGCGGACGTTTGGTTCCGGTCGGAGTGTGTGACTTCTTCTTCTCTTTCGTTTCGTTCTTCGCGACCGTGTTAAATGCACCATCGTCGTCGTCCGAGTCGTCGTCGTCTGAGTCATCGTCAGATCCAGAGTTAGCATCATCATCATCATCATCATCATCATCGTCGTCGTCATCTTCTCCTTCTTCAGATTCCTCGCCTTTGAAATCGTCGTCCGAGTCGTCGTCGTCGTCGGAATCCGAGTTGACATCTTGGAGAATATCTTGCGTCCTGTCCTCTTTTTTGCTACTTCTCTTTTTCATTCCTCCATCCTCTTCGTCGTCGCCGTCGTCACCCTCCGCCCGCGCTTCCTCGCATACCATTGACAGCCACTCTCTCACCGGCAACAAATATTCCTTCGAAATGTTCAAAAACTCGTATTCGACGCCGTCCAATTTACACGCTAAATCAAAGTTGCTCGACCCTCCAGCTTCCGCTCTCATGATCCGTAACTCGTCCAAATCTTCCACTAAAGTCACAATCGCCGGCCGTTCGAGAAAAATCAAACGTTTCCTCAGCAAAAACAAATACCCGTCGTTGAATTTCAACACGCACTTCACTTTCACGAACCCTTTGGTGTACTCTTTCACACCGCACGATTTGACGTAACACCTCATCAATCCAACTGAATTTTTCAACGTATCTTCTTCGCTCAAGTCGTGCTCGCCAACCGTAAACGCGTCTTTCACTTCTTTCTCCGACATGGCGCCTTCGCCTCCTTCGCCGACGGTCACTTTCAATTTTTTCTCCGCCGCGGATAACTGCGCCCTCGATTGCCACACGATAGCTTTAATCCCATTTTTTACCGACGGTAACGTCACCTCCTCTTTCAAAGAAACCACCAAATATTGCGTCCCGTTCGAGTCCTCCGTCGGTAACACCGCGAACGTGGCCATGTTCTCTTTCCTCAGCAACAAACTCTCCTTCTTTTTCGGATTGCAGGAATACAACAAAATCGAAGACGAATTTCTCATCTTATACACGTCAAATTTCCCTCTCGGCGTGCTCAACGACACGTCTCTGGTCACAAAATCGTACTCGTTTGCTTTCGGCGCTTCGTCAAACGTCGTCGTCGTCGTCTGAATCGTCGTCGTCGCAGCAGTAGTCGTCGTCGTCGTCGCATTATTTTCTTCCGAGAGAGAGAAAAAAAACTGTGCCAAGGGAACTAAACTCGTCGCCAAAGCGTCCCTTTTCTCTCGATTTTCCAAATCCGCGATCTGTTTCAAAGGCTCTCGCCAAAGTTTTCTCGTTTTGTCTTCGTCTCCTCCTCCTTTCCGCGACAAAACGGCCGCTTCCAAGGCCTCCATGATGATGATGTAATGATGATTTGATATGTGATGTATATATCACAGAAGAGCAAAAGAAAGTGAGAAAAGAGACGAGAGTGAGAATTTTTTTTTTTGAATTTTTTTGTCTTTTTGACCAAAAGTGTGCAGTTTGAGACAAATTTTTGCATCGAGAGTCTTCGATTGATTTCAGCCATCGAATAATACTTCCACACAAAGAACAACAAAGAAGAAGGTCTTTCTAAAACCACATCATCATCATCAAAAGAAGAGATGGGGAAAACACCGGCGCAGGAGAACCGCCTGAAGGCGAAGAAAGCCGGGATGTCGCACCAAGACGTCCTGGACGAGAAGAAGAGAGAGGACTCCAAGTTGAAAAAGCTCGCCTCGGCGAACCAGTCGTTCGGGCAAGTGAAAGGCGCGGCGATGAACACGAAACACGCGAAGGAGATGCAACGTTTGAAAGACTTGAACGACCCGACGACGAAGATTGGACGAGAACATCTCCGGGCGCAAAAGAAAGCGGCGAAAGAAGCGCAGGAGTTTCTGTTGAGAACGAAAGGGATCGACATCAAACAGCCGGAAGTGGCGGAAGGCGTGGATAAGAAGACGGTTTTGTGCGAGTTTTTTAAGCACGGATGTTGCGCCAAGACCGGGGATAAGTGCGCGTTTTCGCACGATTTGGCCATCAACGAAAAAATCGCCAAGAGGAGTTTGTTCGAAAACGTAGATTCCATCGACGATTGGGATCAGAAGAAGTTAGAGGCGGTGATTCAAAAGAAACACGGGCAAGAGGTGAATTCGAGCAACGAGACGCAAATTATTTGCAAACACTTTCTCGACGCGGTGGAGAAGAAGTTATACGGGTGGTTTTGGCAGTGCGCGGACGGGAAGGATTGCAAGTATAAGCACAAGTTACCGCCCGGGTACGTGTTCGCCGCGGATATTCGAGCCGCGGAGTTAGAGGCTATGAAGAATAGAAAAACGGACCAGGATCTTTTGAGAGAAAAGTTGAACGAGTTAAAAGTAAAAGGTGGGACTGGGACGCCGGTGACGTTGGAGAATTACTTGGCGTGGAAGGAAAAGAAAGTCGCGGCGAGGAAAGCGACGGACGAGGAAGAATTGAGAGAAAGGCACAAGAAGAAATTGTTCACCGGGAAGGAGTTGGTCGAAGAAATTACGAATGATACGGACGATAAGACGGAAGGCGAAGACGAGATTACGCGTTTGTTGGCGGAAAGAGCGAAAGCGAACCAAGAGAGCGAAGATGCGGCGAGAAAAGAGGCGGAGGAGAACTTAGCGCGAGCGAAAGAATTGGGTGATTTGTACAACGAAGATATGCTTCCGGACGATGATAGAGGCATGATGGACGATTTAGAGGAAGATCTGGTTGTTCCAGAAGGTTGGTCCGAAGACGCGATCGCACCGAACGTGGTTGCTGGTACGAGAGAAGCGAAGGAAATTATGAGCGCGTTGGAGGTCCCCGAGCAAAAAGGTATGACAGAAAAGCAAAAGAAAATTCTCGAGGAGAAGAAGAAGTTGGAAGAAGAAGGCATTGCCATCGCACAGGATACGAAGAAGCCGAAAGATCCGGACGATATTTACAAACCTCAGACAGAAATTCCGGTTGAGTTCAAAGATATGGACGAGTTAGATCCGAAAGCTTTGGGCGAGGCCATAGCGAAGAAACGCGCGGCAGAGGAAGCCGAAGCGTCCGCGTTGATTTTACAAGTCGCCGAAGAAAAAGCGAAAAAAGAAGCCGCCAAGGCGGAAAAGAAAGCGGCGAGAGAGGCGGAGAGAGCGAAGAAGAAAAAGTCAAAGAAAGGGATTAAAGGCGAAGACGAGGAGGAAGAAATTACGAGCTTGGAACAAGCGATTGGTAAGGCGGAAATCAGCGGCATCTCCAAAGCTGGTTTGAAACGAACCGTCACCGGCGTTCTCTCTTCGCAAATTGCCGCCAGAGATATTAAAATTACAAACTTCTCCATGACGATGAATGGCAGAGTGTTAATCGACGAATGCGATATTGAGTTGACCATCGGTAGACGATACGGTTTGATTGGGCAAAACGGCTCTGGAAAGACCAACTTTCTCGAGTGTTTAGCCATGAGAGAGGTGCCAATCCCAGATCACGTAGACATTTATCACTTGAAAACTGAAGCGGAACCGTCGGATAGATCTGCGATTCAGTGCGTTATCGACGAGCTCGTGGAAGAGATGGAACGATTGAACAAGTTTGAGCAACATTTGTTGGAGAATTTCGGCCCGGACGACGAGCGCTTGATGTCTTTGTACGATCGATTGGAGGAAATTGATCCATCCACGTTCGAGGCAAGAGCGAGCGAATTGCTGCACTCGTTAGGTTTCTCCGCGGAAATGATTGATCGTCCGACGAAGGACATGTCGGGGGGGTGGCGCATGCGCGTGGCGTTGGCGAAAGCGTTGTTTGCGACGCCGACAATCTTGTTGCTCGACGAACCGACGAACCATTTGGATTTAGAAGCGTGCGTGTGGTTAGAAAACCACTTGGCTTTGTACAAGAAATGTTTAGTCGTCGTTTCTCATTCGCAAGATTTCTTAAACGGCGTGTGTTCGCACATGATTTGGCTCACCGACGGCAAATTGAAGTATTATTCCGGGAACTACGACACGTACTGTCGCACCGTTGAGGAAGACAACATCGTCCAACAGCGTAAATACGAAAAAGAACAATCTGATATTAACCACTAGAAAGAGTTTATTCGATCGTGCGGGACGTACGCGAACGCGAGAAAGCAAGCGGAATCGAAACAGAAAATCATCGATAAAATGATCGCCGCCGGCTTAACTCCGCCGGTGCACAAGGAGAGAACGTTTACGTTCAATTTTCCGGATTGCGATAAGGTACCGCCGCCGGTGTTACCGTTCGACCAGGTCTCGTTCGCGTACAACGGTAAAGAAGAAAATTACTTGTACGACAAACTGGATTTAGGCGTTGACTGCGACAGTCGCGTGGCTTTAGTTGGACCGAACGGCGCCGGTAAATCCACTTTATTGAAGCTCATGACGGGCGAGTTGACTCCAACCAAAGGTTCGGTCTCTCGACACTCCGCTTTGAACATCGGTAAATACCATCAGCACTCCGTCGAAGTTTTGGATCGAAGCAAAACCGTTTTGCAATTTTTCATGGATACTTATCCCAACGTCCACGGTAAGTTTAAACGAGACATTGACGAATGGCGCGCGTTTCTCGGAAAATACGGCATCGCCGGTAAACAACAAACGACGCTTATTGGTGAACTGTCCGAAGGACAACAATCTCGCTTAGTCTTTGCGATGATTTGTATGGGCAAACCAAACTTGTTGTTACTCGATGAGCCTACGAATCACTTGGATTTAGAAGCCATTGATGCGTTAGCCGAAGCTATTAAGGTGTACAACGGCGGTGTCATTTTGGTTTCGCACGATTTCCGTTTAATCGACCAAGTCGCGAGAGATATTTGGGTGTGCGAAGACAAAACCGTTCGCAGATGGGACAAAGACATTCGCGAGTACAAGAAACACTTGTCTAAGAAAGCGGAAAGAGAGGCGAAAGAGAGAAAGTTGGCGAAGAAGTAAGAAGATAATAAAGAGTAAGAACGAGAAAGAGTATATAAACATTGACCATCTTAAAAAACGACATCATTGAACGTTATTATTATTATTTTAGCCGTTCTTTTAAACGCGTATACAAGAACACAACTTGAATAATACACATCACACGAATACATTCTAATAAATACTAAACTATCGCGCGCAGCACTCTACTTCTTCTACATCACGGCAATAACAACCACGATCTAAACGCCACGATGCACCAATCGATGCACCCCAACATCGCCGTAAACACACACAAACCGACTAAAATGACCATCGCGTTCCCGCACACGTCTCGCCCGGTTTGCTTGCTCAAAAGCACCGCATCGGGCCATTTCAAAAGTGGCGCCGCGTTTTTCGCGTTTTGCACTTGTTTCTCTACCCAACCGATGCATTTTTTTATGCACCACAACATGCCACCGCCTTCGTTGTTTGCATTCGTCTCGTCGTCGTTGACGTACTCACCGTTACCACCCGACGATGTTCCTTCAAAACTCCTCGGGGAAATCATCGTCGGGAAAGAAGACCTTCGTCGGAACAAAATTCTCGTCGGTGATGGTGGTGTTAATGTTCGCCCGTTTTTGTCTCCTCCTCCTCCGCGAGTCGCAGTAAACCGAACGATGTCGTGTCGTCTTCGTCTCCCGCTTTGTCTCGACGACAGCGACGGTTGGAGAACCCCGAGAGCAAGAGCAGCGCGCGTCATGTGATGTGCGTTTTTGGAAACACCTTTAGGGGAAATTGAAATGACGCGAAAGCGTCAAACGCCTCACAAGAAACATGTCTTCATCCATCGCGCCTCGAGCATCGGTACAGTTCTTCCGCCACCAAAGCGCGAGGAAAAGAACCAGGAGGATAGGAACTTTCGTTTCTTCTTCGTTCAGTCCGTTCCAAACGAAACTGGGGGCAATGGTGTACGATTCTGGGTACCGACAGTTGTTTCGCCTGTTGGGATATCCCGGGTGCGAGAAAGAGGCGGAGGAAGTGGTGTCCATCTTAGCGAGCGAGAACGAACGAGCGATGCAGTTATTGGACGTGTCGTGCGGTCCCGGCGTGGTGACGAAAAGTATCATCTCCTCGAAGATGTTTGCGAAAGTTTACGCGCTCGATTTTTACGAGAGCATGTGCGAACGAGCGAAAGAAACGTTCGAGAGAGAGTGCACTGGGAACAACAACAGTTACGAAGTCGTGCGAGGAGACGTGTCGGATTTACCGTTCGCGAACGAAACGTTCGAAAAAGTGTCCTCGACGGCTGGAATGCACTGTTGGCCGAACCCGGTGAAAGGAATGAAAGAAATCAAAAGGGTGTTGAAACCGTCCGCGAGGAGCGACGAAGACGATTGGGGCGTTTTGTTCAGCACGGTCGTGTTGCCGCGGAAAGGCAACGAGACGAGAGAGACGTACAAATGGGAGACGAATAAGCCGTTTTTGGATCGCGAGGCGGTTTTGGATATCGTGAGAGAGAGCGGGTTCGACGAATACGAAGTCGTGATGGAAGATAAGGCGTATATACTCGTCAAAGCGCGGTACTTTTAGGAGGTAGAAACTAGTTTATGAAGAGAATGTATTTTAGACAGACACACGCGCGGCGCGAAAATTATTATTCGTTGACAATCTCATTCAAAGCGTCGGTAATCGTTTCGTACTCGAATCGATATCCTTCTCTCAAGAGCTCCTTTGGCAACACTTTCTGTCCTTGCAACACTAACGAGCTCCCTTCTCCTAAAAGCGCTTGCAACGCGAAATCTGGAACCGGCATCCAACTCGGTCTCCCTAACTCCTTCCCTAACGAGTTGGTCAAATCCCTCATTTTCACCGGAAACGGCGCAGTCGCGTTTATCGCGCCTTTCAATTCTTCGTTCACTAAACTCTCCCTAATAATCTTCACCGCATCTTTCCTGTGAATCCACGAAAACCACTGACCACCGTCACCAATCGGACCTCCCATGAAGAGCTGAAAAGTAGGCAACATCTTCCCCAACGCGCCTCCGTCTCTATCTAAAACAATCCCCAACCTCACAAACACGACTCTCGTCTCGCCGTTCGTCATCTCCTCCGCCTTCTTCGCCGCCTTCTCCCACGCTCGACACACGCTCGATAAGTAATCCTTCCCCGAGTTGCTCGACTCATCGAACGTCTCCTCGTCGCTCGTCCCGTAATACCCAATCGCGCTCGCGGTCACCAAAACCTTCGGCCGTTTACTTTCCTCCTTCACGTTCGCTATCGCCGAAACCACCGCCTCGGTCGCTTTCACTCGGCTGTTCATGATTTCTTTCTTCACGTTCTCGTCCCATCGCGTACTGATTGGTTCTCCGGCTAAATTGACCACGTGCGTGGATCCTTTAATCCCTAACGGCCATTTCGTCGGTTCGATCAAGAGTAGCGTTCCTTTCGGTAACGTTTCCGGTTTCAATTTTTTCTTCGCCTGTTTTATCGACCGAGTGAGCACTCGCACCTCGTGTCCGTCTTTCAGTAAACTTTCCACCAGTTTCGTGCCGACGAACCCAGTCGCGCCGGTTATGCTGACCACCATTTTGTTCTCTGATTCTTCTTCTTTATCGTCCTTCGCCTTTGCGTCGCTAAACGACGCGACCAAAACACCACCCTTGAGTCTTCTCGTGCCTCTCGTTCGCCTCGACGACACGTGAGACGAGGACGACGAAGAATCAACAAAAGAAGAAGAAAACGAAGGAGAAGACATCGAAGAACAACCCCGCGCAAAGCTCATCATCGCTCTTGCTGTTATTCTAAACGACGACAAAAGAGAGAGAGAGAGAGAGAGAGAGAGAAAACCCGGGCGCAGAAGTGAAGAGTGCGGGGTGTTTTGGAGAAATTTGTGATGTGATGTGAAACTTAATTGTGTAAACTTTTTCTCTCGATTTTTTCTCTCTGCTGCTGCTCCTTTTCATCGAGCGCTCGCCGACGGATGCCGATCAAAACCGCCGTTGCCATTTTTGGTGTTGCCGTTTTTCGCAAAGAAACCACCATCATCGTCGGCAGTCGGACGGTTTAAATCGATTTCGTCGTTTTCGGAGGAAGAGGAGGATCCGACAGAAAACGATTTCAACCACGCGTGCCGCAACGCGTCGTCCGGGGTCAGCCTCTCCTCCGGGTCCCACTCGAAACACCTTTGTAAAAACTGCGCGAACTTTATCGAGCACCCTCGCCCGAGCGCTTTTTTGAGGCCTTCGGCGGCGAGTTTACGACGCGAGGCTTTTTCGCGCGCGGTTTCGAAGGGTAAGAATAAAGAGGACGACCCCGAGGACGGCGCCGCCGGGGCGGTTGTTTTTGAGGTGGTTGTTTCGAAGTCGTCTTCGTCTTCGTCTCGGTGTTGATGATGATGTTCGTTTTCATTTTCTTCGCCGTCGAAGACATCGGTTTCGACGGGATCGTTCGCGCGATCGGCGAGAAGTCGGCGGCTTTTAACGCCCTTTTTCGTTTTCATCGGCGTGGTTGGGACGACGCGCGAAAGCGAGGCGCGCGCGTGGGAGTCGTGTTTTTTCATGCTGTTCTTCGTTAATTCGTCGTCAAAGTCCGAGTCGGACGACGTCTTTCTAGATTCCTCTTCGCGTCTGAGTTTGTTAAGAAATGCGCTCGACGGTGCGCCCAAGGTTTCTTTTGCCAATTCCAATTGTTCGGCTTCGTCCGTCCCGGGCCAAATCGGCGAACCTCGTTTGAGTTCGGCTAAAACGCACGCGAATGACCACATATCGATGGATTGGTCGTATTCGCGGTCGCGAAGCATGACTTCTGGTGCGCGATAGAATCGAGATTGGACGTACGGGTAGATGCGCGGGACGTGGGCGAAGCACGAGGAGCCGAAATCGATGAGTTTGACGCGAATGTTGTTCCCGTTGCCGGCGTCGTATTTTTGAGTCGAAGAAGGGAAACCAGCGCGCGCGGTGGAAGGGTAAGATGATACCTTTGAGAGCGGATTTGCCGACACCGTTTCGCTCCTTCTTTCGAGTAAAATATTCTCTGGCTTCACGTCGCAATGGATAATGCCGAGCGATTTGAGAAAGGACAGCGCTCGAGCGAGCTGTTTGGCGACGGTTTTGCACACGCGTTCCGAGGCGCCGGTGAAGCGCTGATCCACCATCCACTCGTACAAATTGCAATGCAACAACTCGAACACGATGCAAGCGTGCGTTCGAAAGTTGAAATGTTCAATAGCTCGAACGACGCACTCCGCGTTTCGTTTCATTCGCGCTCTTTCTCTTTTCTCTTCTCTTTCTTTTTCTTCTTCGTCCTCTGCGAGACCGATTCGAGCGGATTCAATCGCTTCGAGCACGGCGAGTTCCGTCCTTGCTTGAATGCGATACTCTTCTTTGTTCTTGATTATTTTTATCGCCACCGAACGCTTTTGTCCGGTATTTTCGTCGTGTGAACGCACGTCGTGGTCGACGCACTTCACCACGCGACCAAACGTGCCGGATCCGAGCGTCTCTTTCACCTCGAAGCGAAAGGCGAGATGGTCGCCCGGGCGCGCTCGATAATCGCCTTTGGAATCCGTACGACTCGTGGTACTCTTTATCGAGGACGTTTTCCTTTTCGTCGACTTCGATTGCTGTTGCGCAAACGCAGTGATTGCGCTGAGTCCTCCACTTCCTGTCGTTTTCTGCGTTTTCGGTTTGCTTCGTGGCGGAGGTAAATAAAACACGCGAAAGTCGTTCGTTTCGTCGTTTACGCGCGCGTCTAAATCCCGCACGTCTTCCTCTTCCAATCGCTCTTTGTGAAAGCGTAGCGCGTGATTCGCCGACATCGACTCGCGTATGACTTTAGCCTCCATCGTTTCCTTTCCATCGATGATAATAACCGGAGCATCTTTAATGGTATCCTTGCCCGATGATGGTTTCTCGAAAAGTAGTAAAGCGTCTTCTTCTACTTCTTCTTTGGCGGCGGCGGCGATAGTTTCTCGATTGTTTGACTTTGACGACGAAAAGCTTTTTTCGAGTTGATGGATTGCCCCGGCGATGACGTTCATATTCGCGTACTTCTCGTGCTCTCTTGTGGTTTCTCTCGCGGTTACCGCCGACGTCGTCGTCGTCGTTCTCTTCGCGATTTTCCTATTCTTCCCGTCTCCCTCCTCTTTCTTTCGCGCGGTCTCATTTACGCTACCTTTCCCTCTACCTCTCGCCGATTGCGGCGGCTTTCTCGGCGTCATCGCTGGAAACAACTTTTCCGATGGATGACGATCCCTTTCAATCCTTTTTTCTTCCCTGTCTTTGACTTCACTCGCCTTCGTCTTCTTCATCTTTCTCGCCCCGTTCTCCTTCTCTTCGCCTTCTCTCGCCTCCACATCCTTCGTCGTCGTCTTCGTCGTCTCCTTCTTCTCCCTCGCGCCTCCTCCTCTCGCCGATGCCAACACCTCCGTTTTCCTTTGCAACTCCTTCTGCGCCTCTCGCGCGCGTTTCATCGCGAATTCGATCGAGCTCCTCTGACTCCTCCGCTCAGGCGATGGGGAGATATTTTTTCTTTGACTCCTTTGACTCTCAAAATAATCCACCACCTGTTCCGTTGGCGCTCGTTTTCCTCGCACTTCCTCCGCGATAAACGCGAAGATTCTTTCACTCGTCTCACCACCTCCTCCACCACCTTCTCCTCCTCCTCCTTTTCTTCCGTCTCTTTGCAGCGCGACTCGCGTAATCTTTCCAACAGAGATGAGATGAGATGAGATGAGAGATGCGCTTTTTTTTTCTCGCAAAGGAAAAAAAAACGTTTCTCTCAACAAAAACAAGTTCTTCGCGCTTTCTTTTTTGCTCTCTCTCTGTCTCTCTTTCTCTCTCTCTCTCTCTTTGTGCAAGTAATTTTTGAGGGGAGGAGAGAGAGACTGCTTTT
>Ga0115556_1001539_pt1 | contig 15818 bp, 8 predicted proteins | sample COGITO_mtgs_1104_5_FD_87282 | JGI IMG/M metagenome (GOLD analysis project Ga0115556, IMG submission 87282) | Pelagic marine microbial communities from North Sea - COGITO_mtgs_110414 | ecosystem: Environmental > Aquatic > Marine > Epipelagic | place: Germany:Helgoland, sampling site Kabeltonne... | reverse complement strand
GTCTGTAAGAGTGTAACGGAGGTTAATACTAAAATACAATAACAATCTCATCACCGTCTTCTTCTTTGCTCTTCTTTCTCCTTCTTGGAATAGAACACGGTCCAATACGACTTCGTTGGATTGACGCCAAACCTGGCGCTTTCGTCGGCGAACCAATAGACCCAGCTTCGTACGCGCTCGTTATTTTTCAAGTCGATAAACTTTGGTATCGCGTCTAGGTCCATGAAGTGCGGATGTTCGTATATAAATACCACGGAAGTACAAATTAACGCGAGTAACATGTACAACGTGGACACAGAGAAGAACATGGACATGCAAAATAAAATGGCTCGTAAATCGGCGTAAAATATTTGAATGTCTTCGCCAAAGAGGTACGTGCACATCATGCAGTTGAATCCTAATATAGCCGATTGCCAAGTCATTCGATATCCGACATTCCAACACCACGTTTTATAATAACATCCTTTACACGAAGGGCTCAAAGTTGCAAACAAATAGTTCGCTCTGTACGCGATTAAGGTGTCCAATTGAATTCGTCCCAGAACTGGTTTGTGATCCATCGCCGACGCCTCTTTCGCCATCTCGTGTTCGACAATTTGCGAGGAAAATTCGTGCAATACATGGGGATCGCCGTGATAATACCCATCTTTATGCGTCAATGAACAGCATATAGGGCACGTGCCTCGCACTGGATTATTCGTGAATGGACACTTCATCGCGTTGAAGTTTACGAGTACTTCCTCCTCTTCGGTTCTTTGGAACAAACTTTTCATGTTCCTCCACGGTCTCTTATCGAAACTCGATCGGATCTTACCGTATTTGTCCGTATCGAGAAGAATGTACGCGAACGCGCAAACTAAGAGCATTAAACCAGCCACGCCTGTGGTGAAGTAAACTGTGCGTTTTCGTAAACGGGCGTTTTTGAAAGAAGGAGAAGAAAGAGAGAAGTCAGCAGCACAAACACCAAGACGCGAAACGCAAACAGAAGAGAGATAAAAAGACGAACGACGCACTTCCAAGTAAATACATGTACGTTGTTTTCTGAGAAAGCAGAACAATCCGCAAGAACAGGGTGCATCCGATGGGAATATACGCGCGCCATCGCATGCAGTTCGCGATACCGAACGGTTGGAAGGCAACTTGGAAGACAGTCATAATATTTTAAAACTTTGAGGAGTTGACCAAAAATGGTCTTACGATGTGACGAACATTTTCACATCCCAAAAAAGGAAAAACGAGGCAGAAGAAAAGACACGGGCGCATTTTATTTCTCTCCCTCTCTCTCTCTTATTTATTACAACAAAAACGAATTACTTCTTTGCATCCTCTTCTTCCCACGCCGGATTCTTCTTCATGATGACTACGTTTTCCAAATTCGAGGTGATTGGGATGTACTTGCCGCTTTCTAATTCGGCTCGGTCGCCCGAAGCTAGTAACACCGGCGTCGTGTGCGTCTGAAAGCCGGTGATTGTTTTTGGTCTACCAGCTTGGCCGACAACGTCGACAGCCTGGCCAACTCTCACGGGAATCGGTAAAGCTTTACCTTCCTCGTCGACACACATCAACATGCGCGGGACGGCTGCAGCGAAGAGATAATAAAGCATGTAATGATGCTTTCCTAAAATCGTGTGCTTCATGTCCAAACCGGCGAAGCAGGTGATCATCAAACCAGCCAGGGAGACGCTCGATTGCAAGGTTCTATCGGAATGCGTCGGGGATAAGGTGAGTAAACCTTTGCCCAAGTGCACTAACCCTTGCGAGACGCGGACTAAAAACAAAAGACTCGGTTCTTTGTAGTAGTAGCTCGTCAATTGTCGAAGCTGGTGCGCCAAACGCGCATTGTTCGTACCAGCGCCGACGATACCAAGCGCCAAGCAAGCAGATTGAGCGATTTCTTCCGAGTTATCGTGCGATAATCGACCTAATTGATCGGTGATTTCTAACTTCGGATCGGAAGTGTGCAACATGGCTAAACCGAGAGGAATAGCCAATTTCACCGAGTTGTCCCCGTACTGAATCAAGTGATCGTACGAACGGATCGCCATGTCGCGACCGAGGTCTTCACCCATGGCAATAATAGCAATGCCTAGGCACGCCACAGATTGCGCGTCTAATTTCCAACTGTCTTCTTCCGTCGATTCTTCTGTCGTTCTGTGTTCACCACATTTCGCAAGCAAGGCTTGTACTTTCAAGACGTTACCCGAGCAAGCGTAGGCGCAAACGTCGAGAACGACTTGGCAATACTCCGAAATGCGTTCCGGAAAAGTCTTCGCAACTTCTAACGTCGCTTCAACTTCTTGCTGTCTTTGCAAAAACATCAAGCCGAGACCTAAGCACATCAAGTGCGCGAAAGGATCTTCCAAATCTTTCTCCGGGCGAAGCATCAATGCTTGGACGATGGATTGAACGGACTCTTCGTGACACGTGCCGCAGTAAACTAAACCTAACGATAAAGCGGCAAACGCGCAAACATCCATTGGCGTGGATTCATCCGTTACAATTGGCGTCAAGAGTTCAGCCACTTCTTCCTTCTGGCAACCGGCGTACGCTAAACCCAAGCCCATGATTGCACCGATTCGAACGGACGAATTATCTTTGTTGACGGATTCGTAAAGCAGACCGTAAGCTGGATCGCAATCGTTTCTCACGTTCGTGTTGATCAAACCGACGGCGAGGAGACCACCAGCAACGACTAACGGCTCTTCGGAATACAAAAACGTATCCACTTGCGGTAAACCACCTTCGACGTCCCACAGCAACACAGATCCTAAACTCGCAGCTGCGGACATTTTGCCGTGGTCTTTGTTTTTGAAAATCCAGGAGACGTTGGAGGAAGAGCCGCCTTCGCCAGTCGTGCCTTCCGCGGATTGCGCGGTGAGCAACTTATCGTGACCGAAACCGGCGTTGACAAATGCGTTGACAAACGTCGCCGCTAAATTCGCGCGAGCACTATCTACAGCAGGCCCGGACGGCGCTCTGCCTTCAATCAAATGTGTTTTGTAAATATCCTCCGGTAACTTGGCTTCCATCACGTCCAAATCTCTCGCTAAAGTCAAGTAATTTTCGCAAAGCTTCGAGTTTGACATGATCAACGTCAACTCTTCCGCATCATCACCTTCTTGTTCGCACGGTCCTTCGTCTAATTTCAACGGGTGGCCGTGTCGAGCGAGAATGTAACAGAGCTGTTTCTTTTCTAACGGGTCCTTTGAAGCTAAAAATGTTTCTTCAATCGTACTTTGTACGCCAATCTTCAACGCCACTCGCATGGCGTCACACAATTTGTTCACTTTCATGAAAATTTTGTGCGCGGTGGACAAGACGATACCGTCTTCCGGTTCCGGCAAATAGCTCGAGCACGAGATCAAATACAAACACGTGCGCGAATAATTATTCTCCGTCACGTGGTCAATCAAATACTCCAACTTTTCCACTTCAATTAACAAATCCACTGCCTCAGGCTCGGCGTTGTGCGACATGTGAAATGGCACGATGTCTTTCACCAACTTCATCAAATCGTCAACCTCTTTATCTTTTGCGGTGACCCCTTCTTCTCCTTCTTCTAAGTCTGCGCGTCGATGGTACTCGATGCCGATTTCGCTCGCCAAGTTTCTCACGTACTCATGGCCCCAAAATCCAACCTCTTCTCCGCTCCCTAACATCTTATACTTCAACGACTCCGGAATGACATTCTCTCCCGGGGAATCCGTCATGGATAAAACTGAGATAACATCCGCTAAAAGTTTCTTGTTTGTCGCGTCTTTGATGGTCGGGTACTGGTCTTTGAAAGTTTGCAAGTGAGGACGCAAGAATTTCAAAGGTTTCGGCACCGAAGTCATCGAACTGTTGTTTTGTAGGCACGAGGAAGATTGAGAGAAGAGTGAACAGCAGGTGAGTCATTAGTACGCGAGCTTGATGATGTGAGAACGAAAGAAGGAAAAGGAAAGAAAGAAGGAAAACTATAGAAAAGAAATCGTCGATCTCGTTATTCGTCGTACCTCGTCGCCGTTTTGATCTCCGTTCGCATGCTCTCCAACGCCAACTTCGCCACGCCCGCTTTGGAATCCATCACCCTTTGGACTAACAGTTCCAAGTTTGTTTTCAGCTGAAGATCTTCCTCGGATAATTCAATCTCCGGTTTCGCGTCTTTACCAGTCGTTTTCGTAGACTTCTTTTCATCATCATCATCAGATTTGTCTTTTCCATCGGTGGTGGACGATGGAACGACGACGTCTTTCTTTTTCTCACCCATGTTGATGATGAGATGAGAAGATGATCCTCTTTGCTCTTAAAACGGGTTTCACGAAGTAACAGAAACGTGTCTCTTCCTACTCGCAACAAGGGGGAGAAAAGTAGAAAAACGATATGAGCAGAATAGAGAAGAGTGCGTGCAAAAAGTTTGAAGATGATCTGATGATGGGTCTGTCCAGTTCGTCCAGAGTGTCCAAAAAAGCACTCAAAAAAACCAACAGGAAAAAGAACTTCGTTGCACTTCATATTATTATACACAACACGCTATTTACTTATTTGTCTCCATTCTCGTGCGAGGAATATTCTCTGGCTTGAGCTTTCGTGAGCTCTCGCAAAATCATCGTCGCGTAATTGCCAGCGCCGAGCTTGAAGGAGAGTTTCGCGGCGAGAAGTTTTCCTCCTTTCTTCTCTACTTTTTTGTCGCCGTCGTCGTCTTTGTCGGTATTTTTCATCTTCTTCTTGACGAAAGCGTCCATGTCCGTTTTCAGTAAATCTATTTTCGGATCATCGTATCGCATGAACTCGCATTCAAGATCTTTCGGTTTTAGAAAGAGTCTGCGATAATCGCCCGGGTACGATCGCATAGAAAATTCCATGATGGAATGTTTCGTGAGCTCTAAGTCTACGCCGTCTTTGTTCATGGCGAGCTCGTGAAACAGAGCTTTGCCGTCCAACGTTTTATCGTCTTCGCCGTCTGCTTTGGTTACTGCCCAAGAAGGGTAGATAACTGCGTGTCCAGGAACTGGTAAAACGACATCGGAGGGATCAAAAGCATTCTTCGAGACGTCTTCAGCTGTGACAAGCTTCACTTTCTTCAAATTTTCGCCGCGTTTGAGACCTTTATCATAGGCTTCGTCCGAATGTTTTTGAATCTCTTCCGCTGTTTTCCCGTTGTCTTCGTCGTCTATGATGGCGACTAAATCACCCTCTACGACTGTGTTGATTCCAAATTTTCGGACTCGTTCGCTCGCAACTTTATTCCATAAATAACTCTGGTACGCGTTAATATACATGCGCTTCATCTTGCTCGGAATGGCTGTTAGCTGTCCGCAGAAATCGTTTTCGCGGCCCTTCGCTGCTTGCACCTCTAATATCGCGCGTTCTATGTGCATAAATCTAGGAATCGTTCTCAAAGCTTCCTGCGCGTCTTTAGTTTCGAGATATTTCTCCTTTGCTTGCTTAATCTTCGTGGATTCTTTCATCTTTGGCTGTAATATAACATCTACGGCTTCCTTGAACTTACCATTTAAGAGCAACGCTCCAATTTTATGCGTCGTGCCGGTTGATGTCTCTGAAGCATCCTGCGCTGTCGACGATACGTTGCCAAATCGCTGAGCGCCGAAATAATTAATCGTTCCAGTTTCGCGCAAGGCGTTAATACCAGCTATTACAGTCTCTTTGAGCCGTTCATCTATGTTTCTAAGACAGATGATGAATGCGTTCCCCATCGATTTGCCGAAATACAGCGGTCTTTCGACGTAGGTGAAGTTACCAATCTTTATATCTTTACACGCTTTGTTCAAAGAAGCGAGTCGGTACGCTCGGTACTTATAAACTGATATTCTTTGCGTCGTAACTGCTCGCTTATCCTTCGTACCAGCTATTTGAAACCGTTTCGGGTTACATTTCAGAAGGTTGCCAAGTTGATTCAGTGCGTCTGTCGTATCTCTTCCCGATTTACACATCACGAACTGCAAAGTCGTCGGGAGATCTGCTGGCCATTTCGGTCGCGTATCTGGAGTGGCTTTCTTGTGCCGCTTGTTGCTTTTGCTTTTATTATCGTCGTCTCTCGCGCCTCTCTTCTTGCCTCCCCCCGAGGACGGGTGCACGCGAATGCATAAATTTTGCCCATTCGTCGCATTCGGATGTCCATTGTCTAGCGTCACAGAATCTGTATCGAGTTGAAACTGCCGAAAAAACGCGTGCAGTTGCTTTCTGTGTTCTTTATCTTTGGAGGGTGCTAATACTAATGGTTCAAGGATGCCAATTTTCCCCTCGCCGCCGTCGCCGCCGCCGTCTTCTAAAACTTGTAATAGGGGTTGAGTCCCTCGTCTCACCCCTGGTGTATTCAGAAACGCGCGCAACCGCTCCACGTCTTCCTCGCTCCCTGAAATCTTCTTGAACTCTTCAAATATCTCTTCTTTGACCACGACGACGTTAGAACTCTCATTCGCGTCGCCGCCACCCCGATCATCGTCGTTATCATCTTCTTCGATGATTTTCGTCACCGTCGTGTTTTCCAACATCGCCTTCTCTTTCCTCTCCAACTCTCGATCGACGAGAGGTTCGAGTTCGGTCAACGAGCACACCTCGCCAGTTTCGGTTATTTCTTGGACGATGAAGTCGGAATTGAGCGTTTTAAATGTCGCCGGGAAACCCGAGAGGGTGTTCGCAAACAGTTCTAAACCGATTGCATGTTCCCCTTGTTGGATATTCTTCTGGTTGTTGTTTGCAAAAACAGTTGGAATCGACTTGGGAGACATTTTTGTGTTGTTTTTTGTGCGCGAAGAGCACGACAGAACAAACAGGAGCTGAATTTTAGGGTACTCGTACTTGCGTTCGTGAAGACAGCGTTGATATGATATGAAAAAAATTTACAACTCAAAAGTATCTACATCATCCTCTTCCAAAATGCCGTCGTCAAAGTCGAAATCCATCATACCACTCGCGTTCATGTTGTTACCGTAGGATTGATCGAGCATCATAAAGGTATCGACTTCGCGGTCGATGGCTTGGAAACCCATACCACCGTTGGAGGCGTTTGCGTTTGGCGGTAAAAAGTTGGCGCCGCCGTTGGCTTGGGCGTATTTTGCCGCAGCGGAAGCTAAGGTGGCGAGTAAACCCCACGAGGAAAACGCGTTTGAAGCACCGACGCCGGCAAATGCCAACGGACTTCTCGATGGCGTCGTTAATTTAACGGAGAAGATCTCACACGTCGAGACCAAGTCCAAAAGGACGTCGTCGGAAGTTTTGAGTTCGTCGCACAAACCTCTCTTCATGGCGTCTGGGCCAAACCAAGTTTCCCCGGTGGCAACTTCGTCGATGTTCAGCGACGGTCGATTGGTAGAAACGAAGCCTTTAAACAACGTTAAAACGTCCTCGATATCTTTTGTCGTCTTGATCAAATCTTCTTTGGTGATTTTCTTCGTTGGCGTGATAGTTCGCTTATATTTGCCTGCCGTAATAGTTGCGAACTCTATACCTTCGTTTTTCAAGCGTTCGTAGACATTCGGGACGTCGCTGATTACGCCAATACTACCCAAGACAGCAAATGGCGAGGCGACGATTTTATCAGCAACACAAGCCATCATATAACCGCCCGATGCGGCAACCTGTTCGACGCATATCGTGAGCGGTAAACCGGCGGCTTTAATTCTAGTTAACTGCGCGGCGGCTAAACCGTACCCAGTAACAGTACCACCTCCAGTGTTTAACCTCAAAATAACTTCGTCCCCTCGTTCCTTCTTAGCAGATCTCAACAAACCGGTAACTTCCTCTCTCAACTGCGCGGCTTGACTCGCTTGTACGTCGCCGAAAAAGTCGAGCACGAAGACGTGTTTCTTCGAAAGTTTATCCTTCGGTCCCGATACCTCGTCAACGTTATTCAACAGAAGGACGTCGCTGTTCGCTTGCCAACCAAACGTTTGATTAGGATCTTTCAATACGTCCTCGAGCGATTTTAATTTCGATTTCGGCACCGCTGCAGCAACCGCGGTTAAATACTTATCTTCGTTCAACATTCTCTCGGAAGCGATGCGACCGAGCTCTTTCGCCTGTTTCGACGGGTTTTCTTTGCCCATGCCGAATTTGTTCTTGATGTTGTTCATGATATCGCCGTCTTCTTTCGACGACGACGCAGCTTCGTCTTCCTTGGAAGACGAAGAGCTCGAAGACGAAGATTCTTTCTTTCTCGCGCCGAGTTCTAATGCGGTTTTTCGCGAGGATGCCGTGATGGCGTTCATTCGCGTCTTCAATCTGTCGTCGACTTCTTTCCATTTTTTTTGCGCCTCGAGAATGGCGTTGCGCTCTTCCGAGGATAACTTACCCAACGCGTCCGCGTATCTCTTCTCAAACCTCTGCTTGTTCTGTTGCCGCTTAGCGGACGTTTTCGAAACCGTCGCGGCCTCAAATTGTAACGCGTACGAATCCAATCGATCGTTCAACCGCTTGATGGATAAGTACGGTTGCGTTCGCGGCTTCTTTCCCATCTGCCCGCCTCTGAGAAATCCGAAAGGCGAGGACGACGACGACCCGTCTTCATTTCCACCGGAGGAAGACTTCCCTCTTCGAGCGCCGGAAATAATCATCAAAGCGACGATACCTACCGTGACGGCTGGGACCCCCCACGAGATTAACGTTTTCAGCGTATACATGGACAACTCGTGAAACTCTGGCGAACTGAACGCGTTCGAGACCGAGTCGAAGGCGCCAGCGGCGAACGCTTTCGGAGAAAAGACCAAAAAAGGTGCCACGGAAGCTGCTTGCATCATCATCAGTTTCTCGTTGTTGTCTTTAGAAGACGAACGGTCGTCGTCCTCGTCCCTTCCGTCTTTGGTATTGATGAGATTATTGGTGACGACGTTTCGATTTTTACATCGTTGGACGACTCTGCCTTTTCTTCGAGACAAAGAAGACGTCTTTCTTCTCCCGAAGCATTTTGAGAGAGAAGAAGAAGAAGTCAAAGAAGTCAAAGAAGAAATCATCTATAATCGAGTTTCAAAACTGAATGGAGTCGCTCGTTTATTATATATATACGCTTAAGACTTGTGCACTTGTGCGAGGAGCAGGTAATGGAGTTTTTAGGAAGAGAAAGAAAGAAAGAAAAAAAAGGTGACATAGGCACCAAAAACCTCTTCCTTTTCCAACCACCATAAAATTTAACAACCCGAAAAAGAAGAACAGATGACAGACTGACAGAAAAAGAAGAAGTTTTTTGCTCAAAATCCTCGAATCCTCTTCGTCAGTTTTAAAACGCTTTCTTTTCCCCTCCCTCAAACTACTGTGTTGTACGAATATCTCATCTCATCTCTCTTTTTATATTATATTTATTATATTCATTAGAGTTTAACGACAGAGAAGAGATGACGACGACGACGACGACGTTTAGGACGTCTTCTTTTTCAGCAGCAACAGCAGCAGCAGCAGCGGGAACGACGACTTGTTCTCGTCGTCCCTCGAGAAGATGCAGAAGAAACATTTCACCGACAACGAGGAGAAGATTAATCTCTTTTTCTTCTTCTGAAACGAAAGCGGCGTTAGCGGATCAACAACCCTCGCAATCATCATCAGCAGCAAAGAAAACTTCATCACCGTTATCGTACGAGTTAGTCCAGGGCGCTCTGGTGAAATACACGGTGGAAGAGAAAAAAGGACCGCATCCACCGACGTGCGTTTTCCTCCACGGCATTCTCGGTTCTCGACGGAACTTGTTGTCTTTCGCGAAACGGATGGCGGAAGAGATGCCGAGTTGGCAATTTTTATTGGTGGATTTACGATGCCACGGACAAACGAACACGGAGAGCACGGAGAGTGGGGAGAGACGATTCGGGGAGGATAGCGTAGAAAGCGCGGCGAGAGATGTTATCGAGACGCTGCAGTCGCTAAAGTTTTACCCGCACATGTTGGTCGGGCACTCGTTCGGAGGGAAGGTGGCCATGTCTATGGTCCATCAGTTCTCGCAAGGCGAAAGGAATAAGGTCTTGCCGAGACCGGTTCAAGTGTGGGTGTTAGATACGGTCCCGGGAGATGCCTGGGCGAGGACAGGCGACCATCCGAAAGATACCATTAATTTTGTTCGAACTTTGGATACGCCGTTCGCGTCGAGGAAACATCTGGTGGATTCCTTGACTGGAGCCGGGTTTACCATCGAAGGCGCGCAGTGGATGACGACGAATTTAAAGCCCGCGAAAGATGGGAACAAAGGCGAATTAGATTGGGTGTTTGATTTAGACGGCATTAAAGATATGTATTCGAGTTACGAGGCGACGAATTTATGGCCGATGCTCGAAACGCAACCGAAAGGTTTAGAGGTAGATTTCGTTCGAGCGGAACGGTCGGCGTTCGTTTGGGCCGAGGAAGACGTGAACAGATTATTAAACACGGGAGCGAGAATACACTTCTTGGAAAATAGCAGTCACTGGGTCCACATCGACAATCCAAACTCGCTGTTGAACATCATGAAACCGAGCTTTGAGTCGTTCAATCGAAGACGATGATTTATTTATTTATATTAGATTTAGATTTTAGCGCATTCAAATAAATAGCACACATCATCATTACGTATCAAAACTATCCTCTCGTTTTTATTATCCACCTAAACGAATGCTATGGTCGTCCGCTTTCTCCTGCATTTCCAAATCGCCCACGTCAAACGTTTCCGTGTCGGCTTCGTCGCAACTTATACTCGTTCCGTCGTAGCTCACCTCGCACTCTTCGTTCAAATCTTTCACGTTGGTCACTCGATACGTCCCTTCCGCTAATCCTTCGCACACCAAACATCCTTCCTCCACGACTTCGCACTTTACCTCGCACCCTTTCTGTCTCTCCGTGTCGCACCTGGGCGCTAAAAACTCCTCCTCTTTATCGTCTCTCGATTTCTTCGTCCCTCCCCACCAGGCGGAGACTTCGTACGTCCCCGAGGGGATATCTTCGGAAATAATCGCCCCTTTCTCTGTAACCACGCAGTTGTAGCCTTCGTCAATTCGTGGTTTTTTATACTGAAATGCTGTTTCTCCTCCAGCAGCATTAGCGGAGACTTTCATCCTCGAGTGAAGAACGACAGAAGAATGCCGTTGTCCTGATTTACTGTTATTGGTATTCTTAGGGATCGTCGTCGCAAAATTTTGTTGCGATTGACTTTTTCTCATGAAAGAAAACTTTCCCCGCGTTGCTGAGCCGCTCGAGCGATGAGTGCTCGCAGTAGTACCCGCGCGCGCCACTGTTACCAATGACGCCATTATTTTATGCGTTTGTATTCTATTTAAAAACAATGAAGGGTTTGTCGTTCGTTTGTTGTGTTGAGAATTCGTCGTTTGTGATGAAAGACAGAAGAAGATGAAAAAAAAAATGTCAAGGCTGACTCATCATTTTTGGCAAAAAACATCATCAAAATGTTTGACAAACACTTTTAAACAACGACCAAAAATGTCTGCACAAAGAAAAAGAAAAATAATAATACCAAAATGGAAGCGGCGGAGAAGCGAGGCAAAGTGCGAGTGCTCGTCTGCGGCAACGCCGGGTCGGGGAAGACGACGTTATTGAGACACGTGAGAGACGAAGTGGACGTATCGACGACGATTCAGACGACGGTTCAGACGACGACTTCAACGACTTCAAAAACGACGAGCAAAAGCACAAGTGAAAATAAAAAGAACGAGACAAAAATGCTGAACTTACTGGTGGAAAACGTAGAAAGGACGATTGGATGCTCCGCGGACGTGAAATTGATATTCCACGAACACGCGAGGACGGAGCATTTCGTGGAATTGTGGGATGTTGGCGGTCACGACCAGTTTAAAGACGATCGAGCGGCGTTTTTTAGGGACATAAATGCTGTCATTTTAGTGCACGATGCCTCGCAGAAAAATAGCGCTTTGACGTTGGAAAGATGGGCGAGAGAAATTGCGCAACAAGGGACGTTTGTGGCACCGGATACGCACACACCAAATCCGTGGGTGACGAGTACGAGAGATCCGCACGTTATATACGGGTTTGGGGGGTTACCGGTGCCGTGTTTGGTGATTTCGAACAAGAGCGATAAAGCGTACGTTCTCGGGAAAGGGGACGTGGCCGGATTGAAAGCGAAGACGGCGTTTGGCGGATTTTTGAAGAAGATTGGCTTGAAATTACAGCCAATACTTCCGACGACGACGTCGAATAGTAATATTAGCGGTAGTAGCAACAACGCCATGGGACTCATTGACGAGGATTATAATGATTTAGTTTCCTCGCAAGGAGGTTCGCCGACGCTCGGATTTCGAAATTCTCATCATCATCGCCAAGGCTCGAGCGGGAATAATATGGATTACTTCTTAGACCCGAGAGTACCGAGAGGCGCGTTGGATAAAAGGCCAATACCAAGAGGTCTGAGGTGTTCTGCTTTACACGGACGGGTGGATCATTCCTCGTTCGACGCGTTCTTTAAAGAGATAATCGATCGGAGGTATTATTCAAACCTTTCGGTAAATCTATCGTCTGTGCCATCGACGCAAAATCAGGCGCCGGACTCTTCAAACTTGATCAGACGATCGCACGATTCTTTTGCCTTTAGCAACGATTTAGTTTAGAAATCTATAGAGAAGCTAGTACCTGAGTATTGTATATTATACAACTATTTATTAGATCTACTACTACTTTTTAACATGGAAGTTGCGCCGTGCAATCGATTCGTACGATGTGAGAGAGATTTTCACATCGAACTTACCCATAATTTCTCGCAAAGCTCGAGCGCACGTTGAATTTTCACCACTCGCGCTTGGAACGACGAGAGAATCGACGATTGTTTTCGCGTTAAACAAGAAGATTTCGCCTGTACTCTTCTCCTTCTTCTTCACATCCTCTTCTTCTTGAAGCGCAGAGCAGAGGGCGAAAGGGAAAAATCTCTTCCGGAAGTCCCACGATGAAGAAGAAACGATTTGTGCATAGATGAACCCTCTGTTCGTCTTACGACCGAAGCGCAAACAAAGAAGCATTAAGCAAGAGCACGCCTCGAATTCCCCACTTGTGCTCGCATCCTCACTGATTCTTTTGATCAAGTGACACGCGTCATCAATCAACCTCTTCTTAAATTCGGAAATCCTCTTGATGCGTCTGGCGCCCAATTTTTGCTTCTCAAAGAAGCCTTCCACTTCGCGAACGTCGAGCGCAAAGTGTAAAAGTTCATCTCGACGCAATCGTTTTGTATTCCAACGTGCGAGTGGTAAAACGAGATCGTCCAAACGTACTATTTCTACGCCGAGTAAGACGAGCCTAGATGCCAAGACAGGTAAGACGTCGTCTTCGCACCCTTCGCGAAGCGTCGTCGAGAATCTCACCATCGAGTCTTTTTCGACGTGTTTTGCCATATTGGCCGCAATCTGATACAATCCTTCCGTCGCGTGTTTCAAAGAGTCACTTTTAAGACTTGTGCGTCTCAGAAGCTCAATCAGAAGAGTTTCTGCAAAACTTGTCGCCGCGTTGATTTCAAGAGAACCGAGCCACATATGTTTCAATACATGCGTAGCGTCGGAGTCATTCTCGCATTTTTGATCGTGAAGCGCGAGCGCGGCGCGGAGAAGATCTACATCTTCACTCTTTGCTGCCGCTCGAACGGCATTAAGCACATTCACGTTATTGATGATGCTATTATGAGCGCATTCATAATCTGCAATAGTGCGGTTTACAATCTCGCCTCCGATGTGTTTCGCAGGCCGAGACGAGGCGAAGCGCACGACGGAGGCTACCAACTCTTTCTCTCCGTAATACCGGCGCAACAGAGATTGGTACGGACCATCACCGTTTGGTAATGGAATAATATTTCCGAGCGCTGCGAGAGCTTCGAGTGCGTTTGACTTCTTACGAAACTCTGCGTCTACGGCAAAGAGTGAATCGAGAAGTCTCAAGGAACACGCGCCGAAATTGTTGGTGGCGTCCACGCCAGCACTCTTATGTTGTTTCGAGACATCTCCTGCAGATAGTATGAGTGTTCGCGCCGAAATCGAAGAGAATCCCAACGCCAAAGATGCGATGTCGCCAACTCGACAATTCTTACCGCCGCCGCCGGCGGAAGAAGATGATATGCTTTCCAAAGTCTTGAGAAGTTTCCTGGCCAAATCCTGGCCTCTCCCGAAAAGTAACGGGCGAACGAAGAAGTTTGCATCGTCAACGAGAGAAGAAGAGGGCATTTTATGAACAGTACTCTGCTTTGGTGGAGACGGTAGCCAACACCACGACAAACTCGAGCCACCGAGTAACGCACTCGCGCCAAGTACAGCAGAGCATCTATCTTCAGAGCTACATTTGCGATGCGCATCCGTCGCGGTGACAATCAGGACGGTGACAATCTTCTCGCAAAGCGCGTTTTCCACGGGAATGCCTCTCTCCAATGCAAGACTCGCGAGGGCGCCTAAAGACATTAAGCTGAATGCCTGCTCTTCGACTAAAAATGTGCTTAAAGTTTCTTTTATAGCTCGACTTATGAGAGCATTGTTATCACCTTCTCCTTCCTTCACGACTCTCGCAAGAATTGGAAGCGCGCAAAGAAGAGCGCGACGCCATGACGATTCATCTTCCTTACCATCATTCTCTTCCAAGTACTCGATTGAATTCGCAAATAGTTTCAATGCGAGTTCATAGTCTCCCACCGCTTCAACAAAACTTGCTAATCGAACAAAGATATATTCGGGATGTTGCTCGTTGAAATCATTAAAAAATGTGCCTGCGCTGCTGTCTTCTTCGTCGCGAGTAACGCTTCGGAAAATAAGCTTTGAGCACCCTAGGCGCAAACATTTAGAAACTAAGATGCCGATTTCTTCTCTCGCGCGCGTACTCACGGCATCGCTTTTGAACCCATCTACAATTTTGGTAGCAACGCGGGTCGTTTGTATGGCATCTGGCGATTGTAGCCGCTCACCTGTAATGCGCGAGAAAAATCCAGCGTCGAGAATACGTTCTCCTTTACTTTTCGAGTCATCTGCAGCTGCGTTGCTCCATGAAACCATCCACCGCTCCAAAAACTGCATCATCGTATTTTCAATAACGTATTCGTTCCACCACGCGTGCGAAAATTTATTTCTCCTCACGAATTCACAGAATTGCATTTCGTACGAATCGCCATCGAAGAGTAAAAGTAAAAGCAAAGGCGAAATGAGCTCATCGTCTTTCGATTTCGTGTTTTTTCGCAGCCGTTTCGCCGTTCCAATAGCGAGCCTATACAAGAACGGATCGGAAATTTCCATCAAAACTTTCTCTTCATCTTGATTTATGGAGCTGCCTCCGATGAGAGATATTCGCTTTTTCTGGGACGCGCGAGCACGTCTACTCAAGGATTCAGATTCCAATTCAACAATCCGCGCAATCACCTTTGAAGCCGCTCTCACAACATCCTCATTTTCTTCCTCTATGAATGTGTTGACGAGACGTGTGAAAGCGAGGAAACTCGTTTTACTTTCCTCGCTTTCGTTATCGTCTTCTCCATCGTAAATATTAAGCAAATTCTTTACTTGTTTGATGTTGAATTCATTCAAGGAATTCCATGCTTCAATTCTGAGTGAATCGTCTGTTGTTTTTGATTCATCGAGCGCACAATCTATGAGAGCATTGACGACAAGAGAACCGGCCTCTGGTACGACATCAGCATCCTCGACTCCGTATTTTAAAAGTCGTAACCACCGTTTGGCGACTAAATTCGAATCTTTTGGCCGCGTTGGCATCTCTTTCGTTACTATTTTAAACGCAGGATAAAAATCCAAAGCTTCGGCTTGAAACAACACTTCGATTGTTTCCAATCCAATCGCTCGACAACACGAAGGTCTCTTCTGCTCAATACACGTCTGTATGGCGTTTGCAAACGTTTCTGCCGCTCTAAAAGGATC
>Ga0115556_1001535_pt1 | contig 15836 bp, 16 predicted proteins | sample COGITO_mtgs_1104_5_FD_87282 | JGI IMG/M metagenome (GOLD analysis project Ga0115556, IMG submission 87282) | Pelagic marine microbial communities from North Sea - COGITO_mtgs_110414 | ecosystem: Environmental > Aquatic > Marine > Epipelagic | place: Germany:Helgoland, sampling site Kabeltonne... | reverse complement strand
TGGTGGTATGTATGTTGGTTGGTTCTAAAATCACTTTTTTTAAACTCCGTCATTTTAAAGGCGAATCGTCCAATTTCTGTTCTCCGAGTTCCCTCGCATTGTAGCGCGCGGGTTTTCACTTAGGATCACAATAAAATGACAGTGAGCGAGCAGAGAGCTAGCTCGCTCGCTGGTCGCTCGGAAGAAGACGATGGATTGCTGCGAGAATCGACAAGGAGCAGTGAGACAACCGCTGTCGCGGGGGACAGACTCTTGTCGCTTCCTGCTGCTGCTGCTCTTCTTGTAGCTGAAAACGTAGGTACTGGGATCCTAGGCTTACCCGGGTTTATTCATACCCTTGGCTGGTCTTTTGGCTTCACCTTTATGTTCGTGCAGATACCTTTCAATTTGCTTGCTGCTGAGCAGCTGAGTAAGGTTGCTACCGAAATAGAAGCAAGCGATTCTCCGCTGACGACTCCACGTGTGCGGGACTATTTTCAGTTGTCGATGCGACTTTACAAAGACAAAGCGCCGTGGAAAAGACGCATTGTGAGCGGTATTTATTACTCTAATTTGGTCCTCATTTTGGGTAACTACATTCTAACGATGAGCAAGTCGATACAATCTATGCTGGGGAAAACTGTTTGCCTTCCTACATGCGGTATGATAGCATTTATACAACTTCTCGTCACCAACCAGAACCGAACATTCGCCCACCTCGGTGGAGGTTGGCTTCCTTTTGTCAGCATTTTGTCTGTCGTGATTGTTCTCGTTGTCTGCACGATTTCTGCGCGAATGAGTGACCCACCAGAAGAAACCGAGGAAGAACCAGAAACGTCAATGTTCAAATTTGCGGCTGCGACGAGTGGAATTGCCTACGCTGTGGGATCGCAAAAGCTTCTTCTGAACGTCCGACAGGACCTGAGGGAAACAAAGGCAGCTGTTCCTGCGCTCAGGATTGCACTCTTGTGCTATGTCGGTGCTTATTTCTTGGTCTGTATTGTGTCGGGACCGAATCCGGCTCCATTTTTATTGGACAGCGTCACGAACAGGACCCTTCAGAAATTGAGTGGGTTCTTATTGTGGAGTCATGTATCAGTCAGCTTCAGCATCAACTGCACAGCGCTTTGTTCGTCAATAAAGTGGAAAAAATCGGAGGATGATAGCGACGCCTATAGACGGAAACGGTGGTTTGTGCTCACTACGACTGTAACTTTTTTCGCTTGGTGGATTTCGAACAGTATCCCTTTTTTCGATGATTTGATATCGCTTATCGGGGCTCTGACTTCAATTCCTTTAACTCTTATTTTTCCCCTTTGGATGGGGCTTGAGCTCGAGTTAGCCGACTCGAACGATGACGATTACAACAATTCCAGAAACAAGATAGACGAAAATGCTGGAAACAAAAATAGAAAAGGCACATTCAGGAAAAGCATTCTCATAATTTCTCTAATCATCGCAACACTTCTCTTTGTCTTGGGGCTCATTGGGTCAACCGTAGACATAGCAAATCGCTGGGGGGACGATTTCACTTTTTTTAAATGTTGAGGTAGACGACAAAAAAAAAAGTGGTAAGAAAGAACACAAAGAAAGAACATTTAGATATAGGCGATTTCTGAGCTCCCTGCAGCTGCTTTACCTTTGTACCCTTCTAAAAAAACACGTTTTAATTTTATTATCGTCTATCTTTCAAAAGGAAGAGAAAAAAACAGTTGGTTCGCTCACTTCACTTCCTTGCCTTCTTGTTGGAGTAGATATTCTGCAAGGCCTCTGCGATGATTTGGTTGCAATCATTGACAGGTACTGTAGGCGCGAATGATAGACGGACGAGTTGGACGCCGCCAACCGCCTGCTTTGCTTTGTCTTCCTCCTTGATGGCGCCCTGGGTACTTGTGGCAGGAACTGTAGCGTAGACAAGTCCATTATCCTGTCCGAAACTGACACATGGTTTGAATATGTCCCGACGAGTGCATATTTCGTCGACAAATTGCTGGGCCAAGGCAGCGTTGATTTCATCGGTGGTATTTTGCGGGGAGGGGAGGTTAAAGCTGAAGGTGGAGGAGGTAAAACCGATCTTGGCATGCTCCGTAGACACAAAATTGATGCCCATGACCTTCTCTGTAAGTTTCAAAACGTTGCTGCACAGACTATCTCCAACTGCACGCGCGACCTCATAAGCATCGAGGCACCTCTGTTTGACTCCAGCGTGATTGTCGCACAAGAACACAAGCTGGTCGGGTTTTGCGACCGTATCAAGGGTGGTGGAAACCTTGCGAATTCCATTGACAAGGTCGATGGCAGCATCCGTTTTGTTGGCAATGATAGTTCCAGCGCACGTAAGGCCGCGAGAGACGCTCTTGCTCATACTGATGAAAGACAGAGCAGTAAGATCCGGCGCCATAGCTTCAAACTTCTCCAGCACTCCGGCAGATGGGGCGAATGTGACGTCAATCATCATGATGAACTCCTTGCCAGTCTTCTGGCGGTATTCGTTGATGACGTTGACAAGGTCCTGCAGATCAGGTACTTTCATATCAGGGTTGGTAGGGATCTCCGAGAAGAGGACAGTGACGGGTTTCAGGTCAGGACACGCCGCCATCTCGTTCAGGGTCGAACGGATACTCTCAATCATACCAGCAGCACCCTGGATGTGATACTGCCACTTCTTGAAATATTGGGGAGTGGCCTCAGCGAGAAGGTCCGTAAGCTGACTGCTTCCTCCGTAGGCGGTGGATGCCATCAAGCAGTCTAGCCCTCCCCTGTTGATGAGCTCGACCCAAACAGCGCAAGTGGCTGGGAGGCCGGCAGTAAAGCACACAGGATTGCAAGCCGTGTTGGCAGCAGTCCCGGACATCGTCTGCAGGTGGGCGTGGAACTCAGCCAGAGAATCTTCGCTGGGGCTGTTCTTGTTTGCCGTGACGGTGACGCCGGCAATCTTCTGGAGGATCTCCTCAGCCATGGGGTTTGTGATGGGGGTTGCCAAACGTTTGCGGATGACAAGAATGTCGCTGGGGGGGACCATGCTCGTACTTGTGATGTACAGGACGTACCCGCTCAGGATAGCATGGGCGTTAGGGTGCATCTTCTTTGTGACATCGTAATCAGAAGCACCGTCAACGTTGATTACGTTGATAGCATCGGAAGATTTGCTAACATCAGATCCAATGACAACGTTGATCTTGACACCAAGTTTACCAAGGAGCTCCAAGGCGGCGTCGTCGAATGGGGCGGCGGCGTCCGACTCGCAATAAAGGTTCACGGCGCGCTTCGTTGCCATCGCAATGGCTACAACGGGCATCTTGGTGCTACCAAAGGTGAAAACCTGCTCAACAGGCAAAGCATTCAGCTCAGCTAGGGTCATCTCACAGAGGGTCGTGAAATTGCTAGAAACCCGGAAGTAGTCCTCCGACGTACCGACTGAGTCCATTTCCTGCATAGTGACGCTGTTGTCTGCCTTCTTCTTCAGCATATCAGCAACACTTTCGGCAAAGGTCTTCCGCCCCTGCAGAGCATGGTTGGGATAAGTGGTTCCTCGCCAATCCTTGGGGATATTGTCCAGCATGCTGGGAAGGGCATCGATAAGAGATGGGCTCATGGTGGTTTGTTAGGTGAAAAAAATGATCTATGAGGTTATACCGGGTTGGTCTTTAACTTTGATGGCTCCTACAGATCCCCAAAGGAAGAACGAAGGAATAGACCGAGAAAATCGTAAAATCGTTTCTATCCATCGTTTACATATCATGGGTTTTCCCAAATTGGTTTCATTTCTGGCTTTCGCTGCCATGGTGATGATAATTGGAACGCCGACTGCAGCATTCTTGCACCCAATACACCCACTCCCCCGGCCGGCCAAATGCACCAGTTTCCACCTGCCCGCCCATGTCAAAGGTAGTGACGACGACCGCAATCCCAAACGCTCTCGGTTTTTGGCGAGGATTAAGCGCGTTGCTCGGCCGATTACTGCCCCCCTGGCTCCCCTGGCCCAAGTGAAGAGTCGTATGAAAGCAAACCACCCTCAGAAATATAAATTGTCCAAGCTATTGTTCGTCGTGAGCTTTTTCTTCAGCCTATACCCGATGTTGACCTACTTCATGAGACAATCCTACTTATTGAAGGTTCAGTCTGGTGCAATTGTGGCGACCAGCTCGCTGACTATGGCGGAAGCGATGAGAATGACGCCTTCAATTCAAATCCCGTTCAGCGAATTCTACGATCGCTTAACTATTGGGGGGGGGTTTGGATCCGAAACGAAGAATTTTATCTTTGACGTGGTCGCGAGGAATGGCAGATTCGATATCACTCGCATTCCCAAAGACAAGACCCTCTTCGGCAGAAACGATATCAAAAGGTGGTACACATTGGTCCCGACCAGCATCGATTCAACCCTCGTACTACCACTTTTGGAGGCCACGAAACGAAACACACTTAAGAATGTTATGATTCGAAGCGGACCTCCTCTCCCCAAGACGGCAGCACAAAAAATGTTGATGTTGGCCCAGAATATGATTCCCGCTCTGTACATATACTGGCTTTACCGGATATTTAAGGCTAACATGCCCGGCAATGGTGAGAAAGACAAGGTTGGAAAAATTGCTCGAGAATCATTGCTCAGTGATCCAGCCAACCGTGTGTATTTCCGTGACGTCGAGGGTATTGACAACGCCAAGTTTTCCATAATGGAACTTGTTGATACCATTCGCGATCCTCTAAAGTATTCTCGAGTCGGTGCTCGAGCTCCCAAGGGGTTGCTGATGGTTGGCCCGCCGGGAACCGGGAAGACGATGCTAGCCAAGGCCACGGCAACTGAGGCAGGAGTTCCGATCATATATTGTTCAGGGAGTGATTTTGTCGAAATGTTTGTGGGTCGCGGTGCCGCGCGAGTTCGGAAAATCTTTCAGCAGGCCGCCAGGGTCGCGCCTTGTATTATTTTTGTGGATGAACTTGACGCTGTTGGCAAATCTCGAGATAGGCCGTTTCAGTCCAATAATGACGAGGCTGATCAGACTCTGAATCAGCTGCTCGCGAGTATGGACGGGCTAGAAGGCCTGGAAGGCGTAGTCATTATGGCTGCAACCAATCGTTTCGATATCCTGGACCCAGCCCTAACTCGCCCGGGGCGATTTGACCGTATTGTGAGAGTGGAGCTGCCAGATGTTGTGGGGAGGGAGAAAATATTGAGAATCCACGGCCAAAAACTTATTGCGTCGGAGACTATTGACTATAAATTGTTTGCATCCCTGCTTCCAAATGCCTGCGGGGCAGACCTCGCTGGTATTGCCAATGAGGCAGGGATCAGTGCGGCACGGGATGCTGCTGCAGGTGTCCGAAATAGCGACTTTGAGCGCGCCGTCGCCGAATTTTATCAGTCTCGGAGGAGGTCTGGTGCTTTGGATCAAATGTTAAAGAAGATTTTGCCGCAGAATAAGAAGAATTAATTGAAAAGCAGGAAGCTTTTAAGAGCGAGCATGCATGAATACTAGCCTTTCAAACAAGACGACAAGTTACTTCTTAATTCACTGTAAATACTGCGGTCGAGGAGCATTCCGGCATGCGTCAGACTCTCTCGGTATATAAGATCAATCTGTTTTTCGTCATTTTTGGACTTCAACTTAAGACTCTCGACCAGCCTTCGGACACTCTCTCCGTTGACAATTTCGTCTTTTCCGGCGATCAAAATTGTTGTCTCTACGTGACCTGGCACGTCTTCAAGCCATAACTCATTGCGAAACCAAAAGAAATGACGCCCCAGAAAGGTACGCGTGAACATCTCTTTGCTTGCAAAAAGATCTATAACGATTTCGGAAATCGTTTTGTACGATTTTCGGTATAAGAAGTTTACTGCGACGTCATGATTGCTCAGAAGAAGCGTCACAGGGTCCAAAAGAAAAATTTTCTCCACGCTTTCGGGGAATGCTCTCAGGCACCATGTTATCGGGCACGTTCCGACTGAGTGACCCATTAGCACAAACTTTTTGTTCGTCGGGAAATGCCTTGCAGTCGCCAGCTGAATTCCATCGACGACGCCAAATTCAGTCAGCGGGTCCATGTTCATCGTCATCGATACGCAATTGTTTTCTACGAGAAGTGCTGATCGTTCATTGTTGCTCAAGAGATAGTGTAGAAGGGGAATGTATGGAAAGTGGCATGCGGGGGCAATACCGTGGAAAAAAATCAACGGCGATAAAGCTGGGTTGGTGCCACTCCTAACCCAGTAGACGAGCTGGTTTCGTGTCTTTCTCTTGCGAAAACCTAGCGAATTCAGCACTACTGAGGAAATCAAAGCCAAGAAAGAAATCGCAACGTAAAACAACAGCGGCCTGTGCAAAGGGGAGACTGGTTCGAGGTTCAAACGAGCACACTTTGCAGTCTCGTTATAGCCCTCAGTAAATTTGATGCTATATACGGTTGCGACGTATTCCAAAACTTTTTCGATTTGCAACCTTTCGTCGCTTTCTAAACACCCTGTGTGTTTAGAAAACATGGCCCAGGCCAGAAACTCAACAATGTTGCCTTGTAGAATGGCCTCAAATTCGATGTCGAAGAACCATCCGCGAAGAAATTTCTTGATCTTCATTCGCTCATTGTCTTCGGCGCTACCCTCGTTTTCAATTCTACGCAAAATCCGAAGAATAAAGTCACTACGAGAACATTTCCCGGGATAGGGCGGGGCTCTTGATGGTGCATTCATATGGGGCAATAAATAAAGTCTGTAGAATATGTAAAACATTGCCTCCGCCAATGCAAGAATTGCTCCAGCGATTGTCACTAGGGTTGACATAGTGGTGCTGTTTGTAGCCTCCGCCAATGCAAGAATAGATCCAGCGATTGTCACTAGGGTTGAAATAGTGGTGCTGTTTGTAGTCGAATATTTTTGATTAGTTTAGGTTGTTGGTGAAGAGTTGTGCTGGTGGCAAAAGTATTGGTCAGTGGCAGAATGGGTGTGTTCAAAAAGAATAATCAAATCCAGTTCCCTCGGCGGGTAGTAGAGGGTGTTGTATGCGAAGATGCGTCCTTGCTTAGAAAAAAAATATCACTAGTCATTTTCAAAGACTTGGTAGAGAAAAAAAAAGCAAGTTGCCAATCCAAAGAGCTCACTCTTAAAAGGAATTATCAGCGTTCTTTGCACTTGCGTATCGTCTAAAGTGCAATTGAGAGCACCTCTGTTGTTATTTTCTCTAGCTATTTCTCTCTTTAAGGCACATACCAACTGACGGCACATTTAACAACATTTTTCATACCTGTCCTCTTTTGATAAGGCTGCTGATCGTCGCGCAATGTCGGAACATGACAATGCTGGTGAGGAGATACTTGGTGATGATGTGTCACTGAGCTCTCAAGAAAAGAAACGTAAGTTTACCATCTCAAGTCCTGGCATGACACTTCCTAGAGAGTCCCTCGTAGTGCAGCAAGCAACCTTGGGCGAAGAAGATGAAGATGAAAGTGGTGAAAGTGTTGGTAGCGATAATGATGACGATGACAATAACGACAATGAAAATGAAGAATCGAGCCAGAGTGGGATTAGTAGTGACAGCGATGAAGAAAACATTTATGTAAACGATAAGGATGATGATAATGACTTGGCTAAACTTGACAGTAGTGCGCCCCTTTCCCCGCAAGATCTCAAAAAAAGGGAAGAAGAAGAAATTTGGAGGAGGACTGTCGAGCGACATGAGACTGCCACAAAGATACAGAAAATGTTCCGAGCAAGGTGTGCTTGGAAGCTCTTCCGATTTATTGTTGCAATCCCGGACCTCTATGGGAAACAAAAGCAGGCGCTCTGCAATAGAATTCAAAAGAATTGGCGTGGTTACTGGGGACGAAAGTTTGTAAAATATTTGCGAGGCGATTACGTTAATAAGCCGTCGTTGCGGATGCGGATAAAAGAGAAAGGCGGCGAGTATCGTTTTCTCTCATATGTTTACAAGGTGGAAGATGAGAGGGACAATTTGCTAATGGAGGTTGCAAAGCTGAAAAATGAGCTCTTGTTGACTACTACGTCTGTAAATGTGCAATCTCCTGATCCAACTACTCGAAAGAGTGAGTTTATCCGATCCAAGTCTCAGGCGAACATTAGCCTTGAATCTCCTGGTAGTAAACGCTGGATGCTTCATCGAAAGGTCGAAAAGTCGAAATCTTGGGCAGAAGTGACCCTCTCTGACCTTGCTCTTCGACGGCTCGATGCTATTATGTCCACCTCTTTGGTTGTCAAGGAAAAAAACGCTATTAACGAGACCAAGAAGAAGCTCCGTCAGGAGAAGAAAGAGAAGCTGCAGCTAAAGGCAGCTAAAGAGGAAGAACTTCTTTACAGGGCGAGTTTCAAAACTAGCCCTTTGAAGGATATTACAAGAATCGAGGGTCGGAGAGGCTTAGTAGATGATATTGAGATTGAAGAAGAAAGGGAGAAGAATGGAGAGGTGGGGGGCGAGAGCGATGGCGAGAGTGACGGTGAGGGGGGTATGCAGACGATTTCCACAGCGGCTACAAACCCGGAGGTAAACGAAGAGGAGGTTATGCAAGTGGACGGAAACGAGGACGTAGACCTAGAGGTGGGCAAGGGATTAGGCTTGGGGAGAGGTACAGGAGAGGTTATAAGTCCTGTTGACCCAGACATCACCAAAAATGCTCCCAAAAATACTCTTTTCTTGGAGCAGCCTCAACAAAAATCGCCAATAAAAGCGGAGCCTTCAAAAAAGGTTGATATTGTTAGCCAGTGGCGGTTGAAACGTGGATATGGTTGACTATGTAGTGTGATTGACAGACTGCTCCATGTATTTTTAGCGACTCTGATTGCCATGGAGATTACGCCATTGACTGGGATAACATGGTGTGTGTCGCTTCCACCCCTGCTGGCGACACGGCCGGAGACACTGCCGGCGGAACTGGCACTGAGTGCGGAGACACTGCCGGCGGAACTGGCACTGACTGCTCCGTTTACACCTTTGACACTGCAGTGAAGAGGATATAAAAGGAAACTAACTGGATATTTTTTTTTTTTAATTTAAGAAACCAATTCTACTTTCTTGTTTGTCCTACTCTAAACAGGTCGACAGTATGACCTCAAAAGCGCGCTCATACGCGCATCTTTTTGATAACCAATCGTCAAGCATCAATGTTGGTGAGGACATCATCCCCTCCCTCGTCCTTGAAATGTGTTCACTAAGCACAAACCGAATGCAGTCACTATCGCACCACCAGCTATCGACATTATGGACGCGTGCGTATTGCTCCAGCAACGATTTTAATCGCTTTGCAAGCTGTTGCTGCAATATAAAACCACTAAATTCGCCACCGTCAGATGACAACATGCTCTCTTTCGAGAAAATCATTGTTGCCATGTCTTGGAATATCTCTCCGATCCTCCTCAAAACCACGCAACCGGTCGCTATTATTTCTTCAAATTCGCCATCATCTTCGATATCTGACGACCGATAGCAACATGCAATTCTATGGTCGAGAATTTTTGCGCTTTCTTCCAAAGCGAGAGAGATCAAAGTCTCAAGGAATCCACCGCCTGGCACCAACTTTTTTTGAATTATGACATTTCGTAAAATCGATATACTTTTCGTCACACTCCCCCGAAGGGTGGTAACGCTCCCTTGACAGCGCCCACATACGAGAATAGTAGCAAATTTTGGATTATTTATCTTCTCACTGAAGGAAAAACGAAAGTAGAAATTCTGGATTGTGGTATTGACCGAGCTCGTAAAGAAGGTGGCATTCAACTCATCGTCATAGAAAGGTTTTTCATCATCAGCCTCCCACTCAGTGTTTATCCCACGCCTATAGAGTGTGATACGATTTGTGTGTCAGCAAAACATTCTTAGTCGAAAGGAAAACATGACGTTAGTACTCACTCACCTGAACAAGTCGATAGTCACGTAGGGACTGGCGCTGATATTTTGTGTCGTTATTTCGAGCACTCCAGGTGCTGTGTCAATACCCAATGCAAAGCACAGCTTCTCGCAAAACGATTTTCGGAGGCATTCGAAAACAAAAATTGACCTCTTCATACATTCCCCAAGAAACCCTTCCTTGTGAGGACTGGAGATGAGCTCCTGAACAAATAGTATATTCACGCCTGTTGCAACCAAGTGGTCCAGGTAGGGTTTGATGTCGCTCGCAGCAGTTATAGTCAAATCTATGACCAATGCAATGTGAGGGACGATTCTACGATTTTGTTTCAATGATTCGACTAGCCGAGTCAAAGTCGAGACCGACAAGAAGTTGGAGATAGGAACAAGAAGCTGGTTCAAGAATGTTGACGATTTTTCGCTACCTTCACCGTGTACCTCTATAATATTGATTCTACACATTGAATGGTGGTGGTGGTGGTATGAAAGCAATTTTGGATAAGAGTTTGTGAGTGGAATAATAATATTTGTTGTTGGGGTAGTGTCAGGGTCAGGGTCAGAGTTGGGAATTCATAAAAAAACAAATGGTGCTGCTTACTGCTCACTCACCGATCCATAACTCGCTCAATGGATTTTTCACAGCAGTTTTTCTCGAAAAGTCCTAGAGAACGCATTGTCGTGAAAGCCAGATGCATCGGGAGGCTCAATTCCAAGTCCGGTACAATGCATACTGAGTCAGAATCCAAATGGTGCTGCAAATTCATCGCTATATCTTTCCAACCACCTTTGTCGATCACATCTTGTGCCAGGAACAGCCCAGAAACACCGAGCGTGTCGCACACATCACATACCACACCCATTGCTACCTCTATACTCTCCTTTACAGGCACACTTTTCGCCATGCTTGCTTTGCTATCACCAACTCCAACAAAGTCATGCAGCAATAATGAAAGAAGCATGCAGTAAGTCGATCCCCCTGACCCACAAATTTCCTCCATCGCACGGCCCTTCGCGAGTATGCTCTCGGTTAACCAATCGTTAACTCCTGCATCTGATGCCGCCCTCTGAAGGTTTGTGATTGCAGAGGAAGAGAAGAAGAATCCTCCCTCCTCTCCATCAATGTGAACCGTTAGCCTACTTTCCGACGCTGCAAAATTTCTTGCAGCGATATTCAGAAACTCCATTCTCAGCAGCCGGATTTTTAAGACATAATTACGAAAATTGTTATTTACTCTTCTCCACCCATCATTTCATGTCCCGCCTCAGCCCCAATTCAAAGATGACTGGTAAGATTTAGTTTTTATGATTTGTTTGCCATTATCGCGTCCCTCTATCGATTTGTGACCCCATGGAGATTCAAAATAGCGCAAACAGGTGCTACCTGTGGAATTGATAGACCTGGCTGCAACGCCAGTCGATTTCGTGGCTCGGCACATGCTTCCTAACCTTGTATGGGCTGCTACTAACACCCTAGACGCGCTCTCTATGCAGAACTAGTTAACGAACAACAACAGCAAGAGTAAGTAGTAAGCTGCATTGGGAGTTATTGGCCCCAGAGAAAGTCGCCGAGGCCCATCTTGTTTATTGTGAGGTGTTATTAACACGTATTTTTCTTCTTTCTGCTTGTTTATTGTAGACCGGCCCCTGCCGGTGAGGGGGGAGAACCCGGATTGGGTGGAGTGTCGGATGCCGACATCTCCTCCAACTGGGATGAGGCTATCGAGTCTTTCGATGCCATGAACATCCCTGAGGATCTTCTCAGGGGTATCTACGCCTATGGTTTCGAGAAGCCTTCGGCAATCCAGCAGCGTGCTGTCAAGCCTTCCATGCTTGGAAGGGATTTGATTGCGCAGGCTCAGTCTGGTAAGTGTGTTTGCATGCAATAATATGCATTGTTGTCGAAAGTGAACTGCCCTGCGGAGTGATGATAGGAAATCAAACACCATCTTTCGAGTCTGATTTTGCTGGTTAACCGCCGGTATTGAGCGAACAATGATCCATGTCTGACCGAAACACCGTCTTCTGTGTGTTTCTTTGTGGTGGTGGTGGAGTTTTGTTCTTTTGAGCTTTTTGGTTGTGCAACGCCGAACTAACCCAAACCCAAACTTAACCTATAACCTTTAACCTTTAGGAACTGGCAAGACCGCCACCTTCGCGATTGGGACCCTCGCGAAGCTAGACACTCAGCTCCGCGAGTGCCAGAGCCTTATTCTGGCTCCCACCCGTGAGCTGGCCCAGCAGATTCAGAAGGTTGTGATCGCCCTGGGTGATTACATGAACATCAGCGTACACGCTTGTGTCGGAGGAACCGCCGTCCGTGACGATATCCGCACCCTTCAGGGTGGTGTCCACGTCGTCGTCGGAACCCCCGGCCGTGTCTTCGACATGATCAACCGCCGCGCCCTCCGCCTGGACTCCATCAGGCAATTCTTCCTTGACGAGGCCGATGAGATGCTTTCTCGCGGTTTCAAGGACCAAATTTACGATATTTTTAAATTCCTCCCGGAATCGGTGCAGGTCTGCCTCTTTTCGGCTACCATGCCCCTCGATGTCCTCGAGGTCACCCAGCGCTTCATGCGCGACCCTGTCAGGATCCTCGTGAAGAAGGTGAGTGTTTTTTGTTTGTTGCCCTTGGGCGTCGTTGTGTTGTGTTTGGGATGAAAGTGAATGAAACGAAAACGAAACAAAACAAAACGAGACGGAACGAAACGAAACGTAATGAAGCAGCTTGCCAATGATACTTAAAGTTTGAGAACGTTAGGAGGAGAGCGGCCGCGAGGCTCGCCTCCTCTGAAGACCGATATAAACCACAATTCGCTGAGGTTGGCGTTCTTGGGACATTGATAGCTGCCAGCACCCAAAGCAACAATCTCACACACACGCACGCACACGCGCACACACACACACACACACACACAGGACGAACTCACTCTTGAGGGTATCAAACAGTTTTACATTGCTGTCGAGCGCGAGGAGTGGAAGCTCGACACCCTTTGCGATCTCTACGAGACACTCACCATCACCCAGGCCATTATCTACTGCAACACTCGCCGCAAGGTCGACTGGCTGCAGGAGCACATGCAGCAGCGTGACTTCACCGTCTCCTGCATGCACGGAGATATGGACCAGAGGGAGCGTGACATCATCATGCGCGAATTCCGCAGTGGAAGCAGTCGCGTCCTCATCACCACCGATCTCCTCGCCCGTGGTATCGACGTCCAGCAGGTCTCCCTTGTCATCAACTTCGACCTCCCCACCAACCGCGAGAACTACATCCACAGGATCGGACGTTCTGGACGTTTCGGTAGGAAGGGAGTCGCCATCAACTTCCTCACCGAGGGCGACGTCCGCTACCTCAGGGACATTGAGTCTTTTTACAACACCCAGATTGAGGAGATGCCCATGAACGTTGCCGACCTGATCTAAATTTCACGAAATGAGAGTAGGAAGATCGGTCCAACGAATATTTGAGAAGTGAATAGTGAGCCGATTTCTGGCCTTCGTGCGTGCGTATGGACGTGGTTGGGGCTTGGACGATATTGTCTTAAAAAAAATAAACGAGCGTCGTTTGAGCCTTGGAAGTTTTTTTGTTTTCTGTTTTTGTTGTTTCTTCGTCCGTTCGTTCTTTCGACCGTTCGTTCAACCGTTCAACTGTTCGTTATCCTTTGCAAATTTGCTAGCATTTAATTTTATGGTATTTATTTAGTGTTATTACGAGCAAGCTTTAAATTGTAGTCTTTTTTTGTCCGATGTGTGTTTGTCTTTTGTGCACGTGCAGAGGAGAAGTGTCTGATGGATGTGCGGATGTGTGCGGATGTGGCCTATCGCCATCTCGCTATCTCACCATCTCGCCATCTGCCCATCTCCTAACCCATCTCCCGCCATCTCGCCGTCGCCTTTACTTGTTAATCCTCCAAGCCTGGTGCATGTAGCTGTCGTAACCAGTGACCATCTTCAGGTACAAGGCGGTTCCGGGGTGGCGATAGAAGTTAGCAATGAGACGGTTGGTGACCTTGGTGCACCTTTCGCCAAAGTAGGGAGCCTTCATGATGGGGTACTTGCCAATGAGTTCATCCATGACTGCCTCGACACGTTCGTAGTCCTCGTCACGGGCAATGACGGCACCCTCTGTGTGGTTGTAGTTATTGACAAGCTCGAAACCAACGGTGGGAAGGTATTCAGCGGCTTCCTCCCAGACACGAGTAGGGAGGGCGTTACCCCAGAGGAAGAGACCCCCGGGCTTGAGGATGCGGACAATCTCATTGAAGATCTCCTTCTCGAGGTCTCCAATGACGACATCGGCGATGTGGGTCTCACTGATAATTACGAAGTCAACACTGTTGTCCTCTCTGGGGGCCTTGTTTCCGCCGTTCCCGACGCCGTTGGGGACGATCTGGCAGGTTAGGCCCGGGTTGTCTTCAGTGGCATGACGTTCGTGGCATGTGTTGATGGCAGCCTGCTGCATGTCCAAAGCGAGGTACTTGCTCGTGGGGAGCACCTCACGAGTGATCAAGTTAGCACCAGCAGCGGTACCGCAGCCAATCTCGACAATCTGTCGGTTATGATTTTGTGAGGTGAGTGTGGTGAGTGTGGTGCGTGCAAGGGGTTGGTTGCAAGGGGTTGGTTGCAAGGGGTTGCAAGGGGTTGCAAGGGGTTTGGGGGTTTTCGTGAATTCCGAGTGTGTCAGCAAATCACCATTCACCATGCATCTCACAACATGTATCTCACCTCGACGGGCTTATCTCCTAACTTCTCAACGTACTCCCTGGCAGGGGGCTGCCTGACGAGTCCCCTGTACGCGGCCTTCCCATGCCTCTCGGGATCCTCAACAGGGTAGGGGGGGTCGAGGAGGTCAACGGTGGCAGGAGTGGGAGCAATTCCCCAAGTGTTGAACGTGAACTGGTACTTGACTCCGTGGGGAGAAGTCAGGTTCCCAGCATTCTTGTACATGGCGTAGAGAATGGCATAGATTGAGGACTGCGCATAATCATCGTTCTCAATGTCACCATCCTCCTCGAACTTGAACTCTCCACCAGTGGTTCCTCCCTCAATTTCGCGATCATTATCGAGAAGAAGACCAACAACTGGAGATACGCAGAACGCAGACACGATAGCTTGGATCTGCACAAAAGAAACGGCAACAAAATCAACAAAAGAAGAAGGAGATGGATTTTCATGTTATGAGGATTTGAGTTAGTTGCGCATGACTATGTGGGATGGAAGGAGGGGAAAGAGCCAGCTTTATCGAATGCACCCAACACGAGATAATAGTGGGTTAAGCTCTTGAAGCGGGCATTTATTTGCCCTCTGGCCCGGCATGCCTTCCCCAAAGATAATTCACAAGCGCTCCCTCAAATTCACCTCCAAAGGACCATGGTCATGGTTACTGTTCAAACCGGAAAGAACATCGGGGGGGGGGAACAGAGCAATTAGAACTCCGAAGACAAGGACCACAACGGCCGTAATTGATAAACAACCCATGGTATATACCCTTTTTTCTTTTTGTGGGGCTGGGCAAACTGACCCGTCACCGTCCAGACCAAGTCTCAAGTCTCGAATCTCAAATTCTCAAATTCTCAAATTTCACTTTTGAAATTTTTTTCTTTTTCTTTTTTGCTTATTTTGCCGAGTTTTTTGGATGTATTTTATTTAAGTTGAGTGGTTTCCCTCATAAATTGAATAGTAAAAATCGTTTTCCAAAAATTAACGGAACACGTTCCTCGTTTGGAATTTTTTTGATTGATGCTCTGCTGGCTGCAGTCATTGTCAAGAAGACAGACAGAGAGACGAATGCTTGAAACCTGCCTGCCCGCAACCCTAGACGATCTCAACCCCTTTTAATCCCTCCTAATTGTTTTCTCACCTTTTAACCCAACACAACGAGGTTAAGGGAAATAACTACTCGTAGTCGTTTTTGTGTTAAATGCGATTGTGGTCTTGGTATCTTTTGATTTTGGGTCATTTTGGGTCTTTTGGCTCTTATTTGTGTTTGTGCCATTTGCGCTG
>Ga0115556_1001526_pt1 | contig 15873 bp, 8 predicted proteins | sample COGITO_mtgs_1104_5_FD_87282 | JGI IMG/M metagenome (GOLD analysis project Ga0115556, IMG submission 87282) | Pelagic marine microbial communities from North Sea - COGITO_mtgs_110414 | ecosystem: Environmental > Aquatic > Marine > Epipelagic | place: Germany:Helgoland, sampling site Kabeltonne... | reverse complement strand
GTATCGTTGTACCATTATTAATCTATTAGAAGAAACTATGTTTAAGTATTACAGAGCTAGCTAATTAAACTATTACACGAAGAACCGCCGGATCAATCGTTTCAGAACGTTCTCTTTCTTGTCTTTCTTCGCCTCCTCTTCCTCCTCTTCCTCTTCTTTCCCCGAAGGATGCTCGTCGTCGATCTCCCTCCATTCGATCGGATTGCGTTTCAAAAACGGCCAACTCGGTAACGTGACCACCACGGAGGCCAGAATCCCGGCGAAGATTAAATTCCGCATCAAGTTATAGTCTTGCAACAGGTACCCGAGTGCGAAACCGATGAAAGAGGTCGAAGAAACGACCGAGACGGTGAAGGTTTCCACGAACTTTTGGCCTTCAAAATCAACCATTTTAAGAGCTTTTACTGACTCCTCTCGCGCCTCCTCCAGAGACTATCACGCGTGAAAATCTGTGCGCAGAGGTGAGAAGCAGAGGCAGAAGCTCTTTGTATTCTCAGGAGTCTCTCTCCGTCTCTTTTATACTACGAATAAAAGGAGCGAGAGAAATGGAGAAAAATTCGAAGCGTTTTCTGACGTCATTTCCACGCGCACGTTTTGTGTAACACACGACAGATAATACTACTAGGAATACTACTCAGATAGAGTACTCGTAATCTCGAAGCTTTCGGTTAGACGCAGAGCAGACTCGAGGAGAAAAACTGCCTCAAATCGTTTGTGTGATCGTTTCTCTTTGAAACACATTCGTTTGCTCTCTTTCGTTGCATCTGGACACGTCGGCGAACGCAGAACGGAGAAGACGAGAAGAACGGAGAAGAAAGGATGATTCGAAGAAGCCAACACCAACACCAACATCAACAACAGATTCGTTTCCTTCGAGACGTGTTCTTTACTTCTTCGAAACGAGGAACTCCTGATGCATTCAGGAGTCGTACAAGTAGTGGTTTCGATGACGTTTCGCGAAAGGGCATACGGAGAAGGAGCAGCAGCAGCAGTTCCAACAATAACGGAGGCGAACGTCCCGAAGGGGACATCAAAATGTTATCCCACTTGAAGAATTTATTCAAAGAAGAAGCGAAAGCGAGAGCGTCTGGGTCGAAGTTACAAGGCGGGAACGCGCCGAAGAGCAGTAGTAATAGTAGTCATAGCGGCGGCTTCGCCGCTTCGGGCGGCAACGCTTCGTCTTCGAATTCTTCTCCGAACGCGTTGGTCTCGTCCGGGCACGAGTCTATGCACAGGAAAGTTATCGCGATTCCGTTAGATCGAAGACCGATTATGCCGGGGATAATTATGCCGGTGAGGACGTTTGATATGACTTTGGTGGCGGAATTGGAGGACATGAAGAAGAGAGGGCAGGCGTACGTGGGGGCGTTTTTGAAAAAGGAACGCGTGAAGGAAAGCCAAAAGGAGGACAACAGTAATACTAGCAAAAACGGTAATAATAATAACAAAAAGGATACTAATAATAACGGGGCAATCGCGGGTGCGATGAAAGAAGACGTTTCGGGACTGAGCGTGGGTGATTTAGAGTACGACCCGGCGTCGGAATTACACGACATCGGGACGTTCGCGCAAGTGCACAACATCGTCCGGTCTCAAGATACCGATCCGGATTCAAAAGACGGGAACGGCGCGACGTTGTTGCTCTTAGGCCATCGACGGATTAAGAAAGTCTCCACGGATAGGAAAAGCCCGGTGACTATTGTTAACTGTGAACACTTGAAAGATGAAAAACACGATCCAGAATGCGACGTTTTGAAAGCCACGGCGAACGAGGTTGTCGCGACGATTAAAGATTTATTGAGGACGAACCCGTTGCACAAGGAAACTTTGCAATATTTCGCGCAGAATTTTAACGATTTCCAAGACCCGGCGCGGTTGGCCGATTTAGCCGCGAGCATGACTTCCGCGGACGACGACAAGTTGCAGGAGATTTTAGAGACGATGTCGGTTCCGGAGCGTTTAGACGCGAGTTTGGTGTTGCTCAAGAAGGAAGTCGAAATCGGTAAAATCCAAGCAGATATCGGGAAGAAGGTTGAGGAGAAAATATCCGCCGATCAAAGGAAGTACTTCTTGAACGAACAGTTGAAATCGATTAAGAAAGAACTCGGATTGGAAAAAGACGATAAATCAGCCATGATTGAAAAGTTTACGAAAAAGTTCGCGCCGAAGCGCGAGTTTGCGCCGGAGGAAGCGGTCAAAGTCGTCGACGAAGAAATTCAAAAGTTGTCCGGATTAGAACCATCGAGCTCGGAGTTTAACGTCACCCGAAACTATTTGGAATGGCTCACGTCTCTCCCGTGGGGCGTCGTCGGCGAAGAAAAGTTGGACATCGCGCACGCCAGAGACATTCTCGATGGCGACCATTACGGCTTGAAGGACGTCAAAGAACGCATACTCGAGTTCATTGCGGTCGGGAAGTTGCGAGGCACGACGCAAGGTAAAATTATCACCTTGGTAGGGCCACCCGGTGTCGGGAAAACGTCCATCGGCCAGTCTATAGCGAAGGCGCTGGATCGGAAATTCTTCCGATTCTCTGTCGGCGGCATGTCCGACGTCGCCGAAATTAAAGGCCATCGTCGAACTTACGTCGGTGCCATGCCCGGAAAACTCGTTCAGTGTTTAAAATCCACGGGCGTGTCGAACCCGGTGGTCTTAATCGACGAAGTCGATAAAATCGGTCGTGGCTTCTCTGGCGATCCGAGTTCGGCGTTGTTAGAATTGTTGGATCCAGAACAGAACGGGACGTTTTTAGACCACTATTTGGACGTCCCGGTCGACTTGTCCAAAGTTCTATTCTTATGCACCGCGAACATCTTGGATACCATCCCGGGTCCGCTTCTCGACCGGATGGAAGTCATTCGCTTGTCAGGTTACATCGCGGACGAGAAGAAAGAAATCGCGAGAAAGTACCTCGAGAAAGAGGCCAAGAATAAAACCGGAGTCAAAGACGAACAAGCAACTGTGACGGATCAAGCGTTGTCCACGTTAATCGAAGAGTACTGCAGAGAAGCCGGAGTGCGAAATTTGCAAAAACATCTCGAGAAGATTTACCGCAAGGTGGCGTATAAAATCGCCGTGGACGACGAAGCGACGACGACTGAAAATAAAGAAAATGAAGAATCGAAGAAGGCGTACGAGATCAACGAAACCGATTTAGTCGATTACGTCGGTCAAGCACCGTTCCAAAGCGAGCGGTTTTACGAGCACACACCACCTGGCGTGGTCACCGGCCTCGCTTGGACCGCCATGGGCGGATCTACCTTGTACGTCGAGTGCGCGAAAATCGAATCGAGTCCAGGTAAAGGCAATTTGAAGGTCACGGGATCCTTAGGCGACGTCATGCGAGAGTCCTCGCAAATCGCGTTTACGTTTGCGAGAACGCTTTTGGAGAAAAAGGAACCAGAAAACACCTTCTTCGCGGACGCGAGCGTACATTTACACGTCCCTCACGGAGGCACGCCAAAAGACGGGCCGTCCGCGGGATGCACGATGATCACCGCCATGCTTTCGCTCGCGCTTGAGAAACCGATCAAAGCAAACTTGGCGATGACTGGTGAAGTAACTTTAACCGGTCGAGTTTTACCGATCGGCGGCGTGAAAGAGAAAACTATGGCTGCGAGACGGTCGGGCATTAAAGAGCTCGTGTTTCCGAAAGGAAACCAAAAAGATTACGAGGAGCTCGCGGAGGAAATCAAAGAAGGATTGACGGTGCACTTTGTGGAATCGTACGAAGAGATTTACGACGTGGCGTTTGAGAAAAAGTAATACACACATGATATATAACTATGTAACAAAGATATCAGTACGACAACAAGATTAGCGACAATCACAAATTTCGAAATACACTCACACTCATTCCCTCCTTCATTTCTACAAACGCCAATCGATCGTTTCGCGGCCTACTTCGCGCAAGAACTCATTCGTTTGCGAAAAGTGGCGGCACCCGAAGAAACCTCTCGACGCGCTCAGAGGAGACGGATGTGCGCATTTCAAAATGAAATGGTTGTGTCCCTCTGCTATCAAACGTTCTTTGGACGTCGCGTTCTTACCCCAAAGTAAAAACACGACGTTTTCAGTATTCTGCGAAAGTTGTTCGATGGCGCGATCGGTGAAAGTCTCCCATCCTTTTCCCGAATGCGAGTTTGCTTCGTGCGCGCGCACGGTCAAGGATGTGTTCAACAACAGAACGCCTTGTTCGGCCCATTTGGTTAAATCGCCATGAGCTGGTATCGTAAACTCCACTTCCTCGTCGCCTCTCTCGCGCGCTTCACGCGTGTCCTCTTCTAATTCTTTGAAAATGTTCTTCAACGAAGGCGGAATTTTTGTCGTCTCGCGAGGCACGGAAAACGCTAATCCCATAGCTTGGTCATCGTTGTGATACGGATCTTGACCGACGATGACGACTTTAACTTTATCCACCGGCGTTTTTTCAAACGCGCTGAATATCAAATCTTTCGGTGGGAATACTTTTTTATTGTTCTGAAACTCATCGTCGAGGAATTCGTTTAAACCGAACTCCAAGTACGGCTGATGAAACTCGTCGGCGAGCAGCGCGCGCCAAGACGGCTCTAACGCGGTTTCGTTCAAGACTTTTTTCGTCGAATCACTCACTCTTTGATCATCATTCGATGAAGATTTTGCTCTCGTCGTCGTCGTCGTCGAGTCAAAAACGACAAATTCTTCCTCCGACGCGTTCGTGTTATTATTTTCAGCGGCTTTTTTTGTCGCTCGATGCCTGGCGATGATCTCGTCTAAATCTTTTTTCGAAATCACCCACGTGGTGCTTTCGTTCGCGATCCGTTGACTCTTGACTTTCAGCGTTTGACACTTGTGATGTTCCTCGCTCGGTCGATACTTTTCGAAATCCAATCCTCGATGCATTGCGTGTTTCGCCGGAACGACGTGCTGCCACCAAAACTCCGACAACGCTTCGTACATTTGCGCCCAATATTCGCGGTCTCTTTTGACGCGATATATCGCGCAGCCGTTATTCACGGTGTACGCGAAAACATCCACCCACGGGCGATCAAAAACCGCCATCAGACCTTGCACCTGCGGGACGTAATACCAAGGTACTTTCGGGTACGGCTTCGCCTCTAGAGGTTTCCCGCGATTGAACGGACATTTCACCTCCAGTATCCCGCGCTCGTTGTTGTTCAAACTATCGCTCGCGTCCCCGTTATTCGCGACTTCGGATTTATATTCCGCCGCATCGGTCGTCGCAGCGACGACTAACCCATCCGGTGAAGCACCCATCCACAACTCCGCCTCGTCCGGACTCAACGCTCGAAAAAGTAAATGGCTCACGCTCGCGTTGGTCAACGCCGCGTACGCCTCGCACGCTTCGTCTTCCGTTTTCGTCCCCCACTCGGTGGCTTCGTTTCCTGTAAACGGAATGCCAATCCCTAATTTTTCCTCCCAAAGCGCGTTTCTCCCGTCCCGCCAAAACCCAACCGCGTTGGAAAACGCGGAAGCGGTTAATCGAGTCGCCCGCAACGCCTTCCATTCGTCGGTGCCTTGTTTTTGCGATTCATCTTCTTCCTCGCTTCCGAAATCTTGCACTTTTACGGGAGGAGTCGATGCCGTCGCGTTTACATTCGCGCTCTTTTCGTCGTCTCTCTCTTTCTTCGCTCCTTCATCTTTCTTTTGCTCGACTACTTTTTCCAACTCTTTCCTCCTGCGAGCGTCTTCTTTGAGCGCGTGTTCCCACTGCGGCGTGTCCACGATGAACGATTTTCCAATCGCTCGTTCCTTCGGTAATATCTGTCTGCTCGTACTCGTACCGCTCGAAGAAGGAGACGGACGAGCGAGCGGAGAACTTTGAGCGATATCCGAAAACGAAGACCCCGCCCTCGCGTGAACAGATGAAGAAGAAACGACAGATGGTGCCGCTGATTCAACCGTCGCCGCCGCCTTCGCCGCGTCGTTCGCTCGACTCTTCTCCTTCGTCTTCGTCTTCTCGCGAGAGACTAATCTCTCCACCAAAATCCCAGCCTCTTTGACCACCGTTTCTCTCTCTTCTCTCGTCAACGTTTCGTATTTCGCGAACCCTTCTAAAACTGCTCTTTCTTTTTCCTTTTCCACGTTTACGACTATTTTCGGAAAGTACGCTCTCGCGAACGCTGAAAACGGCATCTGTTTCCCCTCGACGTTGGAGAATTGATGTCTGGATTCGATTCGGAGCGACAGCGTGATGCGTTCGAGCAAGGACAGAAACTTCTCGTCGTCATCCTCGTTATTCGTCGCAGCATCGCTCCCATATCTCGCCACGGGTAAAAAAGGTTTCAAACTCGCCCTTTTCTTCCTCCCGAGTGATGATGGCGCGCGCAGAAAAGGCGAGGATATCGAGAGAGACGAGAACATCATCACCAATCGCTTCATTTAAAGTGCGGACATTTCAAAAGGAATCGAACACGTAAAACACACATTACTCTCAGTATTTAAATGAAAGAAGCGCATTCGTTGTCCGAGATACTTCTCAAACGCTTGGACGAAACGACCGCGCACGATTTGAGGAAGCTCAACGCGGTGCTCTTTCCGGTGAAGTACGCGGTACGTCGTTTTCCGTTCCATTCTTATTCTCTCTTTTTAAGCGCGATGGTGCAACTGTTTTTATTGACATTGTTCTCTTCTTATATCACTCGCAGGAATCGTTTTACCGGGACTCCGCGGCGGCTGGGACGTGCACGGCATTAGCGTACGCGAGAGGAGAAGGAGATGATGAAGATGAAAATGCATTTAACGAGCTCGCCGGCGCCATCGCCGTTCGATTGGAAAAACATCCAAAATTACCAGACAAGGCAAGAATGTACATAATGACGCTGGGCGTGTACGCGCCGCACCGCGCTCGAGGCATCGGGTCGAGGTTATTAATGAACAGTTTAAACGAAGCGAGCGAAGATGAGAACATAGTGGACGCGTATTTACACGTCCAAACGAACAACGAGGAGGCGATTAAGTTTTATTGCGACCCGACTGGGAAATTCGCGTTCGAGAAAGGCGAGGTGATTGAGAAGTATTATAAGAGGATCGAACCGGATAGCGCGGTCGTTTTACGGTTGGAGATGAAGAAGTGGAAGAGGAAAGAATTGGAGAATGCGAGGTACATGGAGTACCACGCGTGAGTTTGTGTAGATCATATTCGCGCGTATTATCCCCTTCTTTTGTATAACAGTAATATCGTTCGTAAAAAAGCGTCGCGGCGGTTGATACCAATTTTAAGAGACACAGGCTCGCGACGTGCGCGGTGTATAAAAAACAAAGCGGTCACAAGAAGAAAGTATATATTTGTATTTGTAATAGAAAGTGAAGAGTGCGCTACAATCTTCTTCTCTCTTATTATTCGTCTCTACGTTCAAAGTAAACTCTTACAACGAAAGACTTCTATACCCGCTACAGAATCTAAACACAACTATTTACATGTATATAAACGTGGTCGAGAGCGCTCTCTCTCTCTCTTTTCTTTTAGTTGTTCTTGACAAAACCAATGTCTTTGGCGTACTCGCGGAAGCACTGACGGCAGATCATGATGTTGTATTTGCGGATGATCGCGTGTTGGTTAGAGCACACGCGGCTGTTTATTGAAGTTTACAAGAATAACACAAGAAGAGTAAAAATGTCAGTCTCGTCCACCAAAGGAAGAAGCTCAAGAGGAAAAAAAGAGGAAAAATCGATTAAAGCGCGCCGAGTGCGCAAAGAGGGACCCTTCGTTGTACACCGCCAATCGATCGTCTCTGCGATTGCGAAATCGAATGGAAACTATATCGACGCGCGTTATTTCGCGCTGAAATCCGTTCGCACAAATTCGCCGCGCTTTTGGTTCATCGTCTCGTCGCCACCCTCGCTCGTCATGGGGTCTCGGCAGCCGCACGGAAGAAAAAAAAGGCACAAAACAAAGAGAAAAAAATCTCTCTCATCATCTCATTCGGAAACAGAACATCGCCCACGTACCAAGCTCGACCGCCTTTGGCGTTATCTTTCGGGTGAGACCCCCACACGTTTGCAAAGCCCATTTTTATGCGTAGATGTGCGTGTGTACGTTCGGAACCAACAGCAAATAGAGTGATGGATTTGTGCGCGCGAATTTCCTTTCTGTGGTTCCTCTTGACGGCAGCGTTTAGGGCTGTCCTGTGAAAAAAAAATTCCTTCTTCGCGACAAAAATTCAAACAAAAGCGAATAAGTGCGCTTGGAGCGTAAGCACTCTTTCGTTGCGGCATAATAATAAAAGCATAAGAAGAGAGAGATTCAGAGCGAAACGAGAGAGAGAGGCGCGCATTTGTAGTTTGCTCTCTGGAAAAAGGCGCCGGGGAGGAGAATACTACCACGCGCTGCTCCTTTTTGTATATCTAATACACACAAAGCAGGCAGAGGATTTTCCATTTTATCCAAACAAAAAGAGAGACATGTCCTCCTCCTCCTCCTCTCCGCAGCAGCAGCGGCAGCAACACCACCACCGCCAGCAACAACAACAGCGCGTCTCTTCTTCACTGACGACGACGACGGCGAGGAACGAAGAAGGAGAACTCCTTGACGAGGAGAAGCAACGAAGGAGGATTCGGAAGCAAAGAATTTTAACGAGATTCCGAAGAAAAAGCGAAAGAAAGTTCTTTCTCGCGAGCGCAACCGTGACGCGTTTGCTCGACATCCCGTACGGGAAAAAAGGAGAAAGCGTGAAAGTGCCGTCGCATCATATTCTAGATGACGAGGAAGAATCGAACGCGCCGCTCATCGCCGGCGGGGTGAGGAGGAAAAAAGTAGCCGCCATGTTGAACGTGGACGTGTACGTGATTGGGTTGTATTTCCTACCGAAAGCGTGTAAGAAACACGAGGGAGAAGAGGACGCGTTGGACGCGGTGGCGAACGACTGTTCGATTGCGAAAACGGTGCGACTGACGTTCGTGAGAGACGTGAGCGGAGAGTCGGTGGCGAAGGCGATCGCGGTTAATATAGAGAAAAAGTTAGGATCGAGAGCGGAGAGCGGCGGGAACGAGGAGTCGGAGAAGAAAGCGAAGGAAGCGTTGGAGATGTTTAAGTCGATGTTTCGGAGCGTGAAAATCGAAAAGGGCGCGAGTTTGACGTTTAGCACGAACGAGAGCGGCACGTTGACGACGAGATTGAGAGGAAAGAAAATTGGAGAGTCGATTAAGGACGAGAGGCTGTGCGGGGCTTTGTTTGAATCGTGGTGCGGGCCGGATTCAGTCATCCCGGAGATGACCGAGGCGGCGAGTTCGATTTTGTCGCAAGCGTTGAAGTTGATTCCTTCCGAGGATAATAACGGAGGAGGGAGCGCCGCGGCGTAAAATTTGTCTTCGTAGTAGGAGTAGGAGTAGGAGGTGTAGGAGTAGTCTTGACCCACGCGCGAGGAGCGTGTAGTTTAAACGCATATGAGCGTTGATCATCATCATTAATTATTCTACTCTTTTACCATTTAACGATTATTTTACATGTACAACATTCATATTCTTACACTCGAGTCGGGAAATCGTTCAGGCTTTGCGCGGCTGCCGCCAAAATCCATCGCTTGACGACTTGATTGTGCAACTCTTTCGTCTCGTTCGAGAAACGCCAATCGTCCATGGAGACAAAACTACCTTCGTAAAATATTCGATGGTCGTCTTCCCATTCTCGATCTCTCGACGACTCGATGAACGCCTTGAATCCTCCTTTCAAAACGAACATGTTTGGGAAACACAAGTTTGGATACGTGCGCATGTTATCCAATCTGTCTAAGTTTCTGATGTGTCGAAATAACTGCGTGGCTCGGTGATGCATCGCCATCGCGTTCGCTTCGCCGTCGTCGTAAAAGACGTACACCAAATCCCTCTTCTCGCTATTTCTATGATTCGCACAATTCAGCAGTTTATCTCTGGCAATTATGAAACCTCTCTGACAGTCGTCCGGGAACACCACGTTATGGCTCGACGATATGCGACCGTTTCGGTACTCGTAAAAGTATCGACAATCGATCAAAACTACGCCGTTCTCATCCTCGAGTAACAATTTTTTCACCGCGTTCGAGTCAATCATGGGAATCCCTCCCTGCGAAGCGTCTACTTCGCTCGGAATACTCGTCACAGATTGAGTAGCTCTGCCACTCGCATTTTCCTCCATTCTCTGCATTCGGACACCGATGGAAAAGCAATCGTCAAAGTCGTCGATATCGTCGTCGTTGCGAAAATTTTTTATTCTCTCTTTCGTGTCTCCGCTCGTCGAATGAGGAGGAGGAAAAAAACAGCTCGTCGTCGTCGTCGCGTTGTTTGCCGTCGTGGTTTGCCTCGGCGCCGGCGTGTGCAAATCCTCCTCCTCCCAACTTCTCTTCGTCCCTCTCATTTCTGCGAAATCATCGCCGAAATCGTTCGCCAAGTTCATCCTCGGCATTCCCGGACTCTCAAAGAACATTGTTCCAAAATTTGAATTTTCCCGACGACGATGATGCGAATGATGAACGTGATGAATGCGAGCGCTGCGATGACTCTCCCCGAGACTGCTGCTCCCTTCAATCGTCGCCGCGAAAGCCTTATCTAACGCGCACGCGGTTTTCGTGACTGGGGTGAGAAGAGAAGAGAGACATCGTTTCGCTTTTTGTTGTTTTTCCCGCGAGGACTCGTTGGTCGAGGAAAACTTTGTTCGTTTTTCCTCTCGTCGCATGATGATGAATTTTTGACGATTTTTTGCCTAAAAATAGACCAAAAAAACGTCTCTTTTTGAAGCGCATTATTCGCGCACAACACACATGCACACATGTGCAAAAATGATGCTTTGACGAAAACAAACGACAGGAATAATACGAACAACAGAGTCGCGCGATGTTGGGCGCGGGCGAGTTGTCGACGACCAGGTGTGTGCGCGATGAAAACGACTTTGGCGCTCTTTTCTCCCCCTACTTTCGAATACTAATGCACGGAGAAGAGTTCTTTCTTTTTTTGTATCTTTTGCACCCTAGCTGAGCGTTTTTTTTTCTCGGAAAAACACATCTCTGATCTGATATTTTTTCTAAAACAATAGGATTGGTGCTGCTCGTATGTCTGCTCTCGATCGGGTTCGCGTCGCGTGCGGTGTACGAGCGTCGGTCGACAGTTGTCGTCGACGTGAAGTTGACCGCGTACCGCGCGAGGTTGACCACGCACAGCGATCGGGACGAAACTTTTTTAGCCGCAAGGAAACACTTGATCGAAGAGCAAGGGAAGAGGAAGTATTTTTATCGCGAGTTTCCGCTGGTGTTCGTCGGGAGCGAAGGAGATCGCGGAGATCCCATGCGGAGCGAGAAAAGAGTGAGAAAAGTACGGTCGATGATGGATTTAATGTTAGTGGAACGAGGGGCGAGGTACGGGGCGATTCCGAATAGCGTTGATTGGAACGAGTTGATCGTAAACGCGATGTTGGATTTTAGCGAAGAAGAAGAAGAGCGTACTAAAGACGCGTACCAGAGAGAGGAGAATGTGATTAAGTTGTGTGAATTAAAACGGGCGATTGAGTCTTCATTGGGGTATGAAGAGGCGTGCGCGACGCGAGATCAAGTTTTGGGAGGGTATCACGCAGGCTGGACCTTTTCCTCGAAAACGTGCGCGCCGCCGTGGAGCGTTTTTGACGTGAACTTAGTTTACATGAACGTGGATATTTGGCACACCGCGTTTCAAACGTTGAAAGGACTTTACGTCTATGACGATCGTGATGGTGATAGCAACAACAAAACTGAAACAACGACGCGACTTCTTCAAACAGCCGTAGATATTTGTGGTGAGAATGATACGACAAGTCTTTTAAAGGCGAATCGCTTGTGCGAGAACGATGGATTCGCGTGCGAGGAGCGAGGATGCGAGGAGAGAATGTACGAAAACGTTAATGAGAGTGGCGAAATGAACATGATAGAGCAGCCAAAGATGTGCAATTTAATAGGGGACCTGAGCGTTTGCGATTGGATCGAACGCGCGAAACCGACGACGGAGGAGATTAAAATCATTTCGGAAATGCCATCCGTCGAGGAGGAAATTGAGAACGCTTTTGCGCCGTGCGATTCGGAAACGATTTTGGATCAAGTGCGAAGAAGTTTGCGCGGTTTGAGAGTTTTCATCTCGTGGGCGAATAAATGGGAAGCGTTTGAGGTTGTGACGCGTCCGTGGGAACCAATATTAGATTTCGATACGTTCGGGTTCCGGGAGGATGAAGACGATGAAGGCGTTACGACACGTTATGATAATATCTCAACTTTATCTAAAAGAAAGTTTGGCGCAACGCGACTCATATTCCAGAGGAAGAAAAGCGACTTGTATCGCGGCATATCCGAAGAAGATTCCATTCGTTGGGTAAAAAACTCCTTCGAGCGCACCATACGAGAGTGGAGCAAAGAATACGACATCGAAAGCGCGTTAAGATTTGAGACAGACGAGACGCCGCCATCCGATCGCGTCGCGTGGCGACATTGGCAAACTTACTCTTCTCTCGAGCTCGAGCAGCTCGCAAACGATTGTCAATGGATTATTGCGGCATTCGGTGCGTGTTTCGCACTCGTATTCTTTCATACTGGAAGCGTTATTGTCACTGTCGTCTCGTGCATTGTGGTCGCCTCGTCGCTCGTGTTCGCGATATTTACTTACATCCTCGGTTTAGACAAAGTTTGGGTAGGTGTTTTACACTTTCTCGGCGTGTTTTGTATTTTAGGCATCGGTGCAGACGATGCTTTTGTACTGGTCGATCACTGGAAGCTTTCAGCGAAACTCGTTCCGGTGCCTAAAAAAACACGCCGCGATGACGACGAAGACGAAGACGAAGACAACGACAACGAAATTGAGAAGTCGACACGGTGCAGAATGCGCAATACTGGTTACTCAATAGACGCAGAAGCGTGGCTGATCGATCGAATGTCGTGGACGATTCAAAAGTCATTCTTTTCCATCTGTTGTACCTCCGCGACAACCACGACCGCTTTCGCCACGCTCATATTTTCAAACATTGAACCTTTGCGATTGTTTGGCATTTTCGCCGCGCTGTCCGTGGCGTTTTGCTTCTTCGTGACCATCGCGATGGTTCCAGCGAGTTTGATTCTAGACGCGCGTTTATCCGAGCGAAAGCGACAGTTCTTTGCCATTGTCAACGCACCCGGTGGACGATCTTCAAAAGTGGTACCGAGACGCGTGAAAGTTGTCACCGCGATGGAAGGCGGCGTCGGCGGCGCAGGCGAGAGCGGCGAAAGAGAAGCGAAGAAAGAAGTTGAAGAAAAACAAGAGAAAAGACTCGAGCGGATTGAAAGTGACACGTTTCCAAGCACGAGCAGAAGATCGAAAAGCTATGGCAACGAAGCCGATTTGTTCGCCTCCTCGTTCGAGAGAAGAATCTCAGATGATACTGATTACGTTGAAAAAGAAAAAAATATGACCACCAAAATGAACACGAAGCGCAACCTGATGGACGGTTACTTCGATGACGACGACGACGACGACGACGACGACGACGACGATAACGTCGTAAAACAACTAAAAAGCAAAAGATATGGAAGGAATCAAAAACACAAACGAGCAAAGTCATTCGGTTTTTTCGGCGACGGCGACGACGCCTCGATGAGAACGGTAAACGGCGCCAACGCGGCGCGGGATCGCCAACGCCTCGATCGACTGAAACGCGTTCTTGAACCGATTAACGACGCTTTCACGCGCGTAGATACCGCGCGTCGCGCAGCACTAGGGTTTGCTGCCTCGCTCAGCGAAAGTATTGGTAAATTTGCGATTTCAAAACGGTATCCAGTGCTTATACTTTCATTCATTCTCGCGGCGTACGAGGCGTACGTGGCGTCGACCTTGAAACCGCCAGACGGGTCGTCGCATTCGATTTGGCCCGAGTCGTTCAACCCGAACGTTTTCGCTCGACAAAACCGCGAATACATCCCGTACGCCAGACGTGAAGAAGCCATTCAACTCCACTTTATCTTTGGCATCGATCCGACGAAAACCAGACAATCGTCCGGATTCGACAAGACGTTGCGCTTTGAGGATACCAAAGTTGCATTCGCTGAAGACTTCAATGATGCCAACGTCGACGTTCAGAAGTGGATGCTCGACTTTTGCGAATTATTAAACAACGATCGGCGGATATTGAAACCGAGCTTAAAATGTTTCACCCAAGAACTCGACGATTGGTCGCAAAACTTCCGGTACCCGAACCGCGTCCCGTTTGCGAACGCGACGCAATACGAGCGGTACGTGGAAGACTTCATCAACGACGCCACGTTTAGAGCCGGGGAGAAAGGCGGGTTACACATACCGCACGTCATTTCCACCGATGCTTGTGCGTTAAAGAATAAAGATGCCTACGGGTTTGAAGACGAAAACATCGTCCTTAATGCTTTGGAGTCGCTGAGAATTGAGTTGCGCGAGATATGCGAGTTTCTCTCGGATGAAGAAAATTTGGCTTTGATGAATACCAATGTTCGTTATTACAACAACGGCACACGCGTTATTAACGCGACGACGACGACCAGCATACCATCATCGTGGAGTGATGAGCAGCTCCGCGCGTTCGAGTTAGCTTCGCAGTTCATGATCGAGAACGAAGAGTATGATTTAAACGTGACCAACGACGGAGAACTTTCCGCCTCGCTCTTCCCGCCCGGAGGAGACTATTACTACGGGACATCATCGACGACTCTACCAACCGCGAAAGATGAAGAAAACGTGAAGCATTTAGCGTTGGCGTGCTCGAAACTGAGCGAAGAAAATACCTGTAAGCGCGGGATCATAATTTCCGCGTCCATAAACGTCTCCAGCACAGCCTCTCAGCACGATATAGTAAACGCGAGAGACGACTGGGAACGGTGGTTCCAACAGGCGCTTTCTACCGCGCCAGATACCGTCCGCGGTTCCGCTTTCCAAACTTCCTCCGCGTGGTCTTACGCAGATACCGTCGAGGAGCTCGCGAAAGGCGCAAAAACTGCGCTCGTTGCTTCCTTCTTCTTCGCGTTCATCGTCGCCTTCTTCGCCAGCCGCTCGTTTGCCATCGCTTTCGCCACGTGCTTCTCGGTCGCGTTCGCCTGCGCGGCGAGTCTTGGATTGAGCGCCACCTTCCGCGATTGGAAGTTTGGGGTCATCGAAAGCGTGTGCGTCACGTTGTTAGTTGGTTTATCCGTCGACTACCCGTTGCACGTGGCCAGCGCGTACGCCGCAGCATCCTCGAGCTTAAAAAACGCCAACGACGACGCCAACGTTGTTGGAGAAAGAGAAAGAAAAGAACGAGAACAAGACAAAGAATCGTTGTTCGAAAATACCCCGACTTCGACGACTATGACAGCAACAAAAACAAAAACAAAAACAACAAACGACCTTCTGCGTGCCTCCCGCGCGCTCCAAGCGATCCGTTCCGTCGGCCCTTCCGTCATCGGCGGCGCGTTCACCACCGCCTCCGCCGCCGGTTTCCTCTTCGCCGGCTGCGTCATCGTCTTCTTCTCCACGTTCGGCGCGTTCGTCATCGTCACCTTATGTCTCAGCGTGTTCTCCTCAGCGTTCGTGTTAGTGGCTGCACTCGCCGTCGTGGGGCCTTTGTGAGTACACGAGTGATGCATTGATTGAAAATGATGACGCGTCGTCAGATGACATATTAGCGTATTTTTTCACTTCATCTTTCTCAGGTTATTTTTGTACGTGTACGAGGTGGGCGCCAGGAAAAATTTCCAAAAAATGAGGCGCCTGGCCCAAAAGTCAAATAAATGAATTTAGACCTGAAACGAAGCACATAAGCATGATTCCTATGGTTCTTTAACATATCAAATTGGCCCGCGAATTAGCGCGCGCATTCAAAAGTTACACATACAAACTATACGTAGATCATCATAAAAGCGCGGGCCAATTTGATATGTTGTAGACAACACTTATTGCTGACATCCCGTG